>Ga0335081_10021563_pt1 | contig 10424 bp, 5 predicted proteins | sample Lox_Sample_35_FD_206713 | JGI IMG/M metagenome (GOLD analysis project Ga0335081, IMG submission 206713) | Soil microbial communities from Loxahatchee National Wildlife Refuge, Florida, United States - Lox_Sample_3.5 | ecosystem: Environmental > Terrestrial > Soil > Wetlands | place: USA: Florida...
CACTCCGCGCCGGGTTCCCAGGCATGCATGAGTTGTCATGGTTCGGCACATTACGTGCAGCCTGCTGCCAAAATCATCCCTGAACGTTGCACCCAGTGCCACGCCGACGAAGTCAAAGATTTTCGCTCCAGCGTGCATGGACAGGCGGCGAAAAACGGCGACTCGGCCAATCCCACGTGTTCCTCGTGCCATGGCCCGGTGCACAAGATTCTTTCCGCCCAGGATGCCCTTTCTCCCGTGGCGAAGAGAAATCTCCCCGACACCTGTGGCTCGTGCCATTCCAATCCGGATTTTCTGGCGCACCACCAGATTCCCTTCGCACACCCCGTCGAAGCTTACAAACTCAGCATTCATGGGCGCGCCGTGAATGCCGGAAACGAGCAGGCGGCGAGCTGTTCCGACTGCCACGGCAATCACGCCATTTACGCCCCGCGAGATCCGCACTCCAAGATCAATCACTGGAATGTGCCCAAGACCTGCGGCGCTTGCCACACTGAAATCAAGAAGGTGTACGACGAGAGCGTGCACGGGCGGGCGGTGGCGCGAAGCGTCCGCGATGCGCCGGTTTGCACCGACTGCCACGGTGAACACAACATTCTTGCCCCGGGCGAGGCTGGATCGCTGGTCAATCCAGCACGCGTCTCCCTCATCACTTGCGGCCGCTGCCATGGGAACGAGCAGCTCAATGCGCGCTACAACCTGCCCACCGACCGGCTGCCCACGTTCGCCGACAGCTATCACGGGCTCGAATCACGCGCAGGAGGGCAAACCGTGGCGAACTGTGCCTCCTGCCATGGCGTGCACAATATCTTCCCTTCCGGCGATCCACGCTCTACGGTAAATCCCGCAAACCTTGCTAACACCTGCGGAAAGTGCCATCGCGGTGCCGGCCAGATTTTTGCCATCGGCGCAGTACACGTGAGGGCCGAATCGCATAGCGAACACCCGGTCGTGAAGTGGATCCGGCGCTTCTACTGGGTGACGATTCCCTTCGCCATCGGCTTCATGTTCCTCCACCACTTTCTGGATTTCCTTCGCAAGAGTATCCAGCGCTCCAGGCGGGCGAAGCGCGGCGGCGAAGTTGAGCGGATGAACCTGCATCTCCGGGTCGCGCATTGGCTGATTGTCTTGAGCTTCCCCGTTCTTGTGGTCACGGGATTTGCCTTGAAGTTCCCTGACGCTTGGTGGGCCCGGCCTTTGCTCGTATGGGAGGGCCATATCGCATTTCGAGGCCTGGTGCATCGTGTGGCCGCGGTTGTCTTGCTGGCCTCACTCGGCTACCACATCCTTCATCTGATTCTCGTGCGCCGGGATCGGGCGATTCTATACCAGGCAATTCCGCGTCCCCGCGATTTGCGCGACATGCGTGACATGTTCCTCTACAACCTGGGGATCTCAGATCAGCGCCCAACTTTCGGACCGCTCAGCTATATCGAGAAGATCGAGTACCTCGCGTTCGTGTGGGGAACGCTTGTGATGGCGGTAAGCGGGTTTGCGCTCTGGTTCAACAATCTCGCCCTGCGTTACTTTCCCAAGTGGGTAACGGATGCTGCCACAGTGCTCCATTATTACGAGGCCATCCTGGCAACGCTTTCCATCTTGATTTGGCATTTTTATACGGTTGTTTTCGACCCCGATGTCTATCCGATGGATCGCGCCTGGCTGACGGGAAAGGCTTCGGCCGAGCATCTCCGCCACACCCGCCCGGAGTACTTTGCGGAGCTGACGAAGGAAGCGGAGGAACCTGGGCGAGAAGAAGCCGCGCGGAAAGAGACGTCTCCTCCGGGCGAGGAGACTCCTGGTGCAGATTCCTGACTTGAAGTTTTACGGTTTAAGAACCACCCACTCCCTGACCCTCCTCACCACTGACTCGGGCGCTTCGGCTTCCAGCTCGACCAAGCCATCCTGATATTGACGCGAATAGATTCGTGCCCGTGCTTCCAGCAGGGCCAGCGCTTTGCCTTCTTTTTGCGGCACCCGCAGCCGCACCCGGCTTAAGGGATCCTCTGCCAGCATTTCGTCGATGCGTTCGCAGAGCGTGGTCAGACCGATTCCCTTGGCCGCCGAAATGTACACGGTTTTCGGACGGTCACGCAACGCATCGCGCCCGGCCGGCGGCAGAAGATCAATTTTGTTCATCACCAACAGCCGCGGCTTGCTCTCCACTTCGAGTTCCTTCAGGACTTTTTCAACCTGCGCGTCCTGCTCCGCCGAGAGCGCACTGCTGGCGTCAGAAACGTGCAGGATGAGGGATGCGCGCTGCACTTCTTCGAGCGTCGCGCGAAAGGCCGAAACCAGTGTGTGAGGCAGATTGCGGATGAAACCGACGGTGTCAGAGAGCAACACTTTGCGGCGCGAAGGCAGGATCAGCGCCCGAATGGTGGGGTCGAGCGTGGCAAACATCTTGGGCGATTCAAGTACCGCCGCCCGCGTCAGGGCATTGAACAACGTGGACTTGCCCGCGTTGGTATAACCCACCAGCGCCACTGTGGCTACCGGGACAGATTCCCGCCTTTGCCGCTGTTGCCCGCGGACTCGCCTGACGTTCTCGATCTGTTCCTTGACGCGCCGAATGCGCCTGTAAATCTTCCGCCTGTCGGTTTCGAGCTGGGTTTCTCCCGGACCGCGCGTGCCGATTCCACCGCCCAGTTGCGACATTTCTATGCCTCGGCCTCCCAATCGTGGGAGCAGGTATTCCAGCTGCGCCAGCTCGACCTGCAACTGGCCTTCACGGGTGCGGGCATGCCGGGCAAAAATATCGAGGATCAATTGGGTGCGGTCGATCACCCGGGTGTGGACCACTTCTTCGATATTGCGCTGCTGCGAGGCCGTCAGATCGTGATCGAACAGAAGAAGATCAGCAGAGACCGATGCGGCCGCGCGGGCGATTTCCTCGAGCTTGCCGCGGCCGATCAGAGTCGCTGGGTCAGGCCGAGGGCGGTGTTGCAGAAACTCGCCTGCAATTTCTGCCCCCGCGCTGATCGCCAGGGAGCGCAACTCCTCCAGCGATTCTTCCGCACTGAAGTCCGGGACATTCGGCGGCTGGGATGTGGCGGCCAGCTTGCTCGAGCTTTCTCTGGCCGCCCCCGCACCGGCAGGAAGCGACGCCTTGGCCGAACGTGCTCCGTGTGCGCGCATGCGGTACTCAATTCCGACCAGGCACGCTCGCTCTTTGCCGGCTTCCCCTGTGGATTGCAAACCGGCCTTCTGGCTGACAAACGAAGACCCCCGTGATTGTGATCGGCTCAAGGAAAGAAGTTCTCGAATAGATAATTGGTCGGCGGTAGCGCGGGATTCCCGAACACGGAGACCGCTGGGGGCCTACCCTCCCGTGCCCGAGGCCCGCGGTTCGGGCAAAGGTTCTGGTGCTGCGGCGGCGCTTGCACTTGCACTCGCGACCATGGTGGGTCTGTCCCCGTGCCCGTGCACCGCTCGACCCATGGCCACGGTGGAAATAGCGTGTTTGAAGATCAACTGTTCCTGATTATTGGTCTCCAGCACCACCGAGTACTTATCAAATGAGCGAATGCGACCCGTCAATTTGACGCCGCTCAAAAGGTAAATCGTAATGTTGCTCTTCTCTTTGCGGGCGGTGTTGAGGAAGGAATCCTGAATGTTCTGCGCCGGCTTGTTTTCCATCGCCGATCTCCTCATCTGCTGAACTGCAGTTCTCTTCCACGCCCGTGGGCAAACCGGAGCGTGGGATGCCGGCGAACTTTCGTGCCGAACCCCTCTTTGTCCCGCACTCGGCGCTGCCACGGTCAACTCCGTACAATACGGGGTTGCCAGAGACTTTTCAAGCCGACGATGGAGCCCGGGAGTCGCAAGGGTGCGGTTGACATAACCCGAAACAAATGCAAACATTTCTCCGCTCCAGGTACAACCGGGTCTGCTGCACGCTATCTCGTGACCATTGTATAAGTTGCGTCTCCGGCCTCTCTAAACTGGCGTGCGTGCTCTCCCAACCCGGACCGCAGAAGTTGCGCAATTTGCCGTTGGCGGAGGAACGTCGATGCCCCAGCCCATAGTTGCTGTCGCCGCCTGGTTTTCAGTCATGCCAACCCACACTTGGACAGAAGCCCTAGCCCTGCTCCTGCGTTGGATCCATTTTGTGGCGGGAGTCACCTGGATTGGTTTGCTTTACTTCTTCAATCTGGTGAACGTTCCCTTCATGAAGCAGGTCGACGCCGGAATGAAGCCCAAAGTATTTCAGTATATGACCATGCCGACCCTGCAGCTGTTCCGCTGGAGCGCGCTGCTGACGGTGTTTGTAGGATTCTGGTATTGGGCGCAAATTTATGTCGCCGCAGACGCAACCCGTATGGGCGTGAGTCCGCTGACCACAATTGGACTATTTCTGCTCATTTGGATCGTTGCCTGGGCCATTCTCTTTTTGGTGATCAGGAAAATGCCTCCCAGCGGCTACGTCCTGGGGGTTATCACGGCTGTTGTAGTAGTGGTGGCCGCTTGGCTCTTCCTCCACTTCACGCCCGTCGGGCAGGACGACAACCATGTCCTTTCCATCGGCGTCGGTGGCGGATTTGGCATCGTCATGCTGTTCAATGTCTGGGGCATCATTTGGCCAAACAACAAGAAAATCATTCAAGGAACCTTGGCGGGATCTCCTCCGGCCAACGCCGCGGCGCCGGCAGGTCTTCCTGGCTTCCCGCACCAATCTTTTTCTCTCGGTTCCCTTGTTGTTCTTCATGGCCGCCAGCTCCCACTACACGCTCCTCGGCAGCTAGGGCTTGGCCATGGCCTTGGTACCTCGCGATCAGCGTGACGCATTGCACCGGTTGGAGTAGACTACGATCCGGTGGGGGGTTGGTCGTTCTGGCCAAGCTTTTGTGACCGCAGGGGGGACTATGTCCTGCAATCTCCGTTCTTGCCGTCTCTTGCTTTTCTTGGCTTTCGTAGTGCTGGCGTCGAACGCTTTTCCACAAGGCGGATATACTCCCGGCATGCTCCACGGCCCGGAGGACCTAGGTGAACCCGGACAGAGCGTCGGCGTTCGATTTCAGCCCTATGAGAAGACGCCGTTGACTTTTACCAGCAAGCCCACTTACGTCCTGGTGCCCGTCGTCGTCATCAACAAGGAAGGTAAGATAGTGAGCGGCCTCAAGATAGAAGATTTCCAAGTGCAAGAAAACGGTAAAGATCAGAAAGTGGCAAGCCTGGAGGAGATCAAGCCCAGCACAGCCCCGCTTTCACGACCAGCAGCGCCAGGCAACGAAATCACGAACCAGACTTCCGCGGACGTAACGCCTCGCCGCCTGGTAATCATAGCGCTCGACCTGCTGAACACGCCTTTCCTTGACCAGACGCGCGCCCGCCGGGCTCTTCTTGACCACCTCTCCGAGAGCATCGAGCCCGATTGTCTCTACCAATTGCTAGCCATCGAGGACACAGGAGTCCGAATCCTTCACGATTACACTCAGGACACCGCTGCCCTGGTAGCCGCCCTGAAGGCAGTCGGCACTCGTTTCCCTGCTAACCAAACTGTGGATGCTGAGACCCTCCGACACATCAGCACAGATGCTGGCGTCACCACTATCCCGGCCGTCCCTTACGACCCGAAGGGTGCCGCTGGTGGGGGCACCCCCGACTCCAAGGCACTGGCAGACTTCGTGGCAGCGAGAGCCGAGCAAGCCTACGCCCAAAGGAAGGCGACCGATGCCGTCAGCAGCACTTTGCAGGCATTCTTACAGATTGCCCAGCGCGCCAGTGGGCTTCCCGGCCGCAAGTCCCTGATCTGGATAACTGGCAGCTTCCCCTTCTCCATCGATCCCGGAACTGCGTCGGTAAATGAAGGCTTATCGTTCGATGCCTACCAGCACACCATGCAGTTGCTGGAGCAACAGCTCATCTCGGTCTACCCCGTGGATGCGCGCGGGCTGGTATCAACGGAGCCCGACGCCAGTGTTCACCTCAATCGTAGAAACGACGTCTTTGGAATTCAGCAGTCGAGGGACGCCTCCAATCGCCTTCTCGACACCCTGAACACCATGCGCGCCTTCGCCGATATGACGGGAGGGCAAGCCTACGTAAACACCAATGACACGCGGGGTGCGATCCACGAGGCCGCACAGGATGGATCTGACTACTACATGCTTAGCTACGCCGTTGACAAAAGCAACCGCCGCCAGGGATGGCGAAAGATCAGCGTAAAGGTTGGCGACTATCATATACGCGCCCGTCACGGTTATTTTCTGACTCAAACCACCCTGGACCCCTTGACCTCGACTGGCTATGACATGGACAACGCGCTTAAATCCCCATTTGATTACACCGGTCTGCCGCTGAAGGTTGTTCTCAATTCCCCGGTCTCCGAAGGGGATAAGCGCAAGGTCACCTTCGCCATGACCATGCCGCCCAAATCCGCGAGCGTGGATAGCACCGACAATAATCACCTGCACGTGGACATTGCGTACGCAGTCTTGACGACCACCGGGCAGGACGCCGCCCATAAAGGAACCAGCTATGACTTGAAGCTTAATCCGGGGCAACTGCAATCGATCGAGACCCAGGGATTGGGCTACGGCGACACGATCGAATTGAGCCCGGGCGTATATCAGTTGCGCCTGGTGGTGCGCGACGACCTTACCGGACAGATCGGGAGTGTGCGGGCCCCGCTGGAGCTGAAGTAACGCCGCGGATTCCCGAACGGCGAACGGAGATCGATCTCGGGGTGGAGACTGTCAGCGAGACCTGATGCACTCTAGGCCAGGGCCGCCGGGGTAGTCCCGTCTGTCATCCATTGCCAAGCACGACGATCTTTTTCGTTCAACACAAAGCGCGCCTCGCCGTAGCTGGCCAAACGATTGAGCACTGTGGTCACAGAGGCCAATGGGTCTTTGTGTCGGGCCAGTAGGTCAGGATTCCTTTCCCGGATTTGCTGGCACACTTGCTGCGCGGTGAGCGGCCGGTTCGCTTCCATCAGTACGATCCGGCAGGTCTTGGTGAATCCAGTCTGCCGTTCCTGAGGTTTGCGGTCCACTAACTCCATGAGCTCAGGTCCCAACCTGTCCTCCCCAAAAACGTTGGCCAGCCCGAGAATCGTCTGCCGGATGGTCCCAATGCGTTTGACGATCTCCGCCCGCTGCTTCAGCAGCATCTCGAGCTCAGCTTGTACTTGCATCATCACCTGCCCCACATGAGCTTCGCTTCCCAACCTCGCGGACGCTAGTTCTCCCACAATCCCTCCCCGGCCAATCCGTGCGTCACGGTCACGAAACGGGCCTTACACCATCTGCTTTGTCTATTGGATGCCCGCGGACGGGCAGGGGGAAGTGTCGCCGGGACGGGCGCCGTCTGCCTGGGTGTGAGTTCACGGTTAGCTGGGTCGTCCCCGCAGGAAGCACTGGCGGCGGGGCGTGAGACAGCAACGAAAAGTCGCCAGACCTGGCAACGAGAACACAAGGATGGAAGGCTGCAATCCTCACATCCCCGGCTTCAGTGGACTGTTGAAATTGGGGAGCGGTGCCCCGACAAGGTAGGTCAGCCAAAAAAGGAGGCTCTTTCGAGCCTCCTTGGAACACTACACGATCAACTTAGAAGATGAACTTGGCAACCAGCCCGATGGTGCGTGCGTTGCTGGGAAACGTGAGCTTCGGAATATTGAAATTGTCCTTGCTCGGAGTGACATAGCTCTTGTACGCACCTCCAAACGTGTTGATACCAAATACATCGTTGACTCCGAGCCCGACACCCGGGTTAGTGCCGGGAAGATACTGGGGATGGTTAAACAGGTTTCCGAATTGTGCTCCAAACGTAAACTTGAACCGTTCAGTGAAGTTCAGGGTTTTGTAGGTCGAGAGATCAAAGTTGTTGGTGTGATCAGTCGGGAGCGTGTTGCGGCCCATGTTGGACAGCATGCCCAAGCCGGTTTGGATGTACTGCGGGCATTGTGCAGCTGAACCACACGGTACCCCGGCCGCATTCGTGGCCAGGTACGCCACGACATCGCCACCGGTGTTGTTCAACGCTTGCACGGTGCCCCCGGTGCCGCGGATGCCCCCGGGATTCAAGAACCCGCGATCTCCGGCCGTATCAATGTTCAGGTTAGCGTCCCGGGCTGCTTGGACGGTCGCAAATTCTGGAGATTCATAGGTGTACACCGGACTGAACTGCCAGTTGCCGGCAACATTCCTCATCAGCCAGTTGCCGCTCTTAAAGAATGGCAGCTCGTACACCGCCGCCACAGTAAGGCGGTGCGTGCGCGAGAGAGCCGACGTGGCCTTTTCCGCATTGCTGTTGAAGAAATCCTGCTGGCGGCGAGGGGTGAGGTCCGTGCTGTGGAAGTCCGCCGTGCTGTTATCAATGGTATGGCTCCAGGTGTACGCGGCCTGGAAAGTCAGACCGTTGCTGAAACGCCGGCTGAGTTGGGTCTGCAACCCGTGATAGGTAGACCAGCCAGTGGGGATAAAGCCAGTGAGGAGGCTATTGTTAAAGCCCGCGTTGTTCAAATTCGCTGGAATAGGGTTAATACTTTCCAGGTTCGCAAGGGTGCTGGTGAAGCCATCAAGTACAGCCTGCGAGGGCGCTGCATAGAACAATGGCAGAGCGTTCTGCGGTGTAAGAGGCGACTGGAGATTGAGGATGTTCTGCACGTCAAGGCGATTGCCTCGGGTACCGACATAATTCACTTCGGCGGTGTAGTTCTTGCCGAACGAATGCTGAACACCCAGGTTCCAGTCGATCGAGTAGGGGTACTTTACATTAGGGGGAATCCACGATGAGGTGGCAGCGATTGCATCGGCTCTATCCAGGATAGTGATGCCGCTGCCTCCACCGGACAAACCACCAGAGCCCAGGAAGTCGGGTACCGGGACAGCCGTCTGCTCGTTGTTGGTCGCGCCGATTTGCGGCGGCACGGCCAGAATCCCGATGTTGTCATAGAGAGTGTCGTACGCCATCCCGAAGCCCGCCCGGATGGACGTATTGCCACTGGTCCCCGGAGAGTATGCAATACCCACACGCGGGGCAAAGTCGTTCTTGGGAGCCCGTGGCGCATCGAATACCAACGGACTACCCACTTGCGGAATGATCACGCTCGGCGTGTCCGCTACCTTGTTCAGAACCTGCCGCTGCTCACCGAGAGGGATGGTCGTGTACTCATAGCGCAGACCCAGACTCAGGGTCATGTGAGACGTCATGCGCCAGCTGTCGTCGACATACCAGTAAATCGCGTTTTGGTTGCCGTAATAGGTGGTAGACCCCGAGCTGCGCTGCCCAATGATGTCGGGCGAGTAGTCTTCCAGGTAGAGCTGGGTCGAGTTGTACTCGTAGTCGCCGCGCGACCGTTGCGTGAAGGCCTGCGGCGAAATATACTCCCGGTACTCCATCCCGAACTTAAAGGTGTGCTTACCCTTGGTCCAGCTGAAGTTGTCGACTACACCGTAGTAATTCTGGATGGTGCTTTGAGGGGCGTTGGGGTCTGGCCCGATATTCAGACCTGTGCCCAAGTCATTGAGAAAGATATTGGGGAACGCGTCCAGCCCCGGATATGCTTGGCTGCCGACTGGGAAATTTTCGGCAAAACGGTTAAACCCTACCCGGAATTCGTTCAAGAGCGAGGGCGTGAAAGTGTGGTAGTAACTCACGGTGAACAAGCGGAACTGGATGGGCACGTTCACGTAGAACACCGGTAGCTGAGCTGCGATGTCCGGCCCGGATTGGTCATTGTAAACATAGCGGGCGCGAAGCTGGTCTTTCCCTGAGATGTTGAAATCCGCGCTTTGTACGAAGTTCTTGTAGTTGACGAACGCCGGCGGAACGATCGAAATTTCACCAAGTTCCACTTGGCCATGGCGTACACCGCCTATGATTTGGCCGGGGCACGAGCCGTTCGCCGGAGCATTGAACCCTGCACCAAATGGTACACCGTTACTAGTTCCGTCGAACAAGGCGCAACTGGTACCGGTTGCGGCTAGCGGCACATACTGTTTGAAGATCGCAAAGTTCGTCGCGCTTATATTGGGATCCGTAGCTATGGCAGCGAGACCCGCCGCGGTAGGCGTGGCCACGGTACCCGGGGCAGCCCCGGTAAGTCCTACGGGCTGATACTCAAAGTTGGTAAAGAAGAACAGCTTGTTCTTGATGATGGGCCCACCAAAAGTGCCGCCAAAGCGGTTGCTGTCCAAGCGTGGATTCGACGTGAGACCTTGTTGGACAAAGGTCGCATCCACGGCGTTCATGTTGCGATTCCGAAAGTACTCGTAAAGTGATCCGTGGAAGTTGTTGGTGCCGCTTTTAATAGTCGTGTTGAACTGCCCGCCGGAGGAGTGGCCAAACTCGGCGTTGAACTGATTTTGCAGGAGCGAGAAGTTCTCCACCGCGTCATTGGGGACGGTGGCCAGAGGTCCGGTCACGGTCTTGTTGTTATTGTCCACGCCCTCCACAGTAAAGTTATTGTCCCGGGGACG
>Ga0335081_10021564_pt1 | contig 10424 bp, 8 predicted proteins | sample Lox_Sample_35_FD_206713 | JGI IMG/M metagenome (GOLD analysis project Ga0335081, IMG submission 206713) | Soil microbial communities from Loxahatchee National Wildlife Refuge, Florida, United States - Lox_Sample_3.5 | ecosystem: Environmental > Terrestrial > Soil > Wetlands | place: USA: Florida...
GCTGGCGGCCAGCACCCGCAGATTGCGCTACATCCCTTCCCCAGACCGTTCGGCCCGGCTCGCACAGCAGGTGGATGTCGGGCTGGTGATCTACAACGACGGCCGCCGCCGGTTCCGCGGCCAGATCCGAGATGCCTGGCCGCCCAGCGCGCGCGCGCAGCCGCGCAGCCATACCGTCAACATCGCCGCCGGGCAACGTCAGCATGTCCAGACTCACCTGCGACCGGTTCGCCGCGGCGACCAGCGCGCGGCCGTGGTCACGGCCCGATCGATCGGGCCGCTGGGGTTGGCGGGACGGCAGGGTTCGCAGTCGGTGCCCGGTCGGGTCCGGGTGCTGCCGCCGTTCCTGTCTCGCAAGCACTTGCCGTCGCGGCTTGCCAAACTGCGGGAGATCGATGGGCTGTTGCCCACGCTGATACGCGGACAGGGGACCGAATTCGATTCGCTGCGCGAGTATGTCGTCGGCGACGACGTGCGCTCGATCGACTGGCGCGCAACCGCGCGGCGCGGCGACGTCGTGGTCCGCACGTGGCGGCCCGAACGCGACCGGCGAGTGGTGATCGTGCTCGACACCGGACGCACAACGGCGGGTCGTGTCGGTGTCGACCCGACCGCCGCCGATCCCGCGGGATGGCCCCGGCTGGACTGGTCGATGGATGCGGCACTGCTGTTAGCGGCACTCGCGTCGCGGGCCGGCGACCATGTCGACTTCCTCGCCCACGACCGGGTGAGCCGGGCCGGTGTGTTCGGCGCCTCGCGCACCGAGTTGCTGGCCCGACTGGTCGAGGCGATGGCCCCGCTGCAACCGACACTTATCGAGTCTGATTGGCGTGCAATGGTTGCCGCTATTGCGCGGCGCACCCGGCGACGGTCGCTGGTAGTGCTGCTGACCGACCTCAACGCGACCGCTCTCGACGAGGGCCTGCTGCCGGTTCTGCCCCAGTTGTCGGCCAAACACCACGTGCTGATCGCCGCGATCGCCGACCCTCACGTCGACCAAATGGCCTCCGGGCGTTCCGATGCGGCCGCGGTGTACGACGCGGCGGCAGCCGAACGATCCCGCAATGACCGCCGCGCGATCGCGGCGTGGCTACGCCGCAACGGGGTGGAAGTCGTCGACGCTGTCCCCACGGAACTGGCGCCCGCCCTTGCCGACCGCTATCTGGCGATGAAAGCCACTGGGCGGCTTTAAACCAAAGCGGCGCAGTCGCTTCGGTCGGCGGGGAGGTCAGATTGGGTGTCGACCTGCTGATCGCCACCACACCAGTCACGTTGGCACCGTCGCAAGTCCGGATGTCTAACTCTGATCCGAAAAGCGATAGCACATTTGATATCAGATTTCAGACAACAACATCGGGTGCCGGACGCCGATCGCGGCTTAGCGGGTCGGGACCACGTCGGGTGCCTCGTCGATATCGCCGGTCTCGCCGGCTTTCAGGGCGCGACGGCCGAAATAGACGACATACGACAAGAACGCCACCTCGGCGATGATTCCGATGCCGACCCGAACGAATGTCGGCAACGGTGACGGCGTCACCAATGCTTCGATCAACCCGGAGACCAACAACACGCCCACCAGTCCCACAGCGACCGATACGACGGCACGGCCTTGTTCGGCAAGCACCTGTCCACGCGGCCGGTCTCCGGGCGATATCACCGACCACCCCAGCCGCATCCCGGTTGCCCCGGCCAGGAATACCGCCGTCAGCTCCAGCAGTCCGTGCGGAGCCAGCAGGCCCAGCAGGATCCCGCCCCTGCCGGCCTGGAACATCAGCCCGGCGATCAGTCCCAGGTTGGCGGCGTTTTGGAACAGCACAACCGGGATCGGCAGTCCCAGCACAACGGATAACGCGATGCATTGTGCGGAAACCCAGGAGTTGTTCACCCAGACTTGCAGGGCGAACGTCGCAGCGGGGTGTTCCCTGTAATAGGACGCAACATCGTGGTTGACCAATTCGTCGATGTCACTTGGCGTTCCGATGGCAGACTGCACCTCCGGATTGCCGGCCACCCACGACGCGATGACCACCACGACGGCGAAAAACACCACCGCGGTGCCCAGCCACCACCGCCAGGTACGGTACGCAACCACCGGGAAAGACACTGTCCAGAACCGGGTGAACGTACTGCTCAGTGGTGCGTGGGCACCGGTCACCACGGAGCGGGCGCGCGCGACCAGACTCGAGAGCCGACCGATCAGCAGCGAATCCGACGACGCCGACCGCAGTATCGACAGATGGGTGGACACCCGCTGGTAGAGCTCGACAAGTTCGTCGACTTCGGCCCCGGTCAGCGACCGGCGCCTCCTGATCAACTGATCGAGACGGTCCCAAGTACCACGATGGGTCAGCACGAATGCGTCGACGTCCACCCTGCGCAGCCTAATCGCAAATCCGGCGCAGCCCAGTGCAGCCGGGTGCACCCAGAAAACCTGTACGTTCGGTGCTATGTCGGAGGTGGTGACCGGGGATGCCGTGGTGCTCGATGTGCAGATCGCCCAGTTGCCGGTGCGGGCTGTGGGCGCACTGATCGATATCACGGTGATCTTTGTCTGCTACCTGCTTGGGCTGATGCTGTGGGCAGCCACCCTGACTCAGTTCGACACCGCGCTGAGCACCGCTATCCTGATCATCTTCACGGTGCTGGTGATTGTCGGGTATCCCTTGATATTCGAAACCGCCTCCCGGGGACGGTCGGTGGGCAAGATCGTGATGGGTCTGCGCGTGGTGTCCGACGACGGTGGTCCAGAACGCTTCCGGCAGGCGCTGTTTCGCGCGCTGGCGTCGGTAGTGGAGATCTGGATGCTCGCCGGGAGCCCCGCCGTCATCTGCAGCATATTGTCGCCGAAGGCCAAACGCATCGGCGACATCTTCGCCGGCACAGTCGTAATCAGTGAACGCGGACCCCGATTGGGGCCGCCCCCGGCGATGCCACCTTCGTTGGCATGGTGGGCATCGTCGCTGCAACTGTCTGGCCTAAACACCGGCCAGGCCGAAGTCGCGCGCCAATTCCTTTCCCGGGCACCGCAACTCGATCGCCAATTACGCCAGCAGATGGCATACCGAATCGCCGGTGACGTAGTATCCCGCATCGCCCCGCCGCCCCCGCCCGGCGCCCCGCCGGAGCTGGTGCTTGCCGCCGTCCTCGCCGAACGACACCGTCGCGAACTGGCGCGACTACGCCCGCCCTGGCCACCGGCCGGACCCGCACCCTGGGCATCCGGACCTCCGGCCGGACCCTGGTATCCCGGACCCCCTGGCTGGCCAACCGCGGCAGGAGGGGCAGCCCCATGGCCCCAACCGCAGGCAGCCCCCTGGCCGGAGCCGGGATCACCACAGCCTCAATCCTGGCCGCAGCAGGGGCCCGGCGGCGGCTTTTCGCCGCCTCACTAGCGCGCTAGCCCGCGACGGTAGCCGCCATCACGGCGACGTCCCCGACCGCGCGAAGAGCATCACAGCCTCCTCGGGAAGCCACGTGGGAATACATCGTTGCATCGCGTTAGTTTACGATATATCGTGATATAGCGAGCGTAATCCTGCGCTTCAACCACGAGACGTAAGGAACTACACATATGAACTACCCATTCACTCCTGGCGGCGGACCATTCGCCGGCCGGCCGGGCTTCGGATTCGGCTTCGGCCCAGCGCTGGGGGCACCACCCGCTCGCGGGGGACGGCGTGCCCTGCACGGCGCCAGGCGGCAAGCCCGGCACGAATTCCGCGAACACCTCCGCGACCAGGCGGGCGAACATGACGGGCCGTTTGGTTTCGGCCCTGGTTTCGGACCCGGCTTCGGCCCTGGGTTCGGTTTCGGCTTCGGCGCAGGCGGCCGACGCGGCGGATGGCGTCGTGGCGGCCCCGGCCGCGGACGCCGCGGTGACGTGCGGGCGGCGATTCTCGTGCTGCTGGCCGAGCGGCCGATGCACGGCTACGAAATGATCCAGCAGATCGCCGAGCGCAGTAACGGAATCTGGCGGCCCAGCCCCGGGTCGGTGTACCCCACGCTGCAGCTGCTGGACGACGAAGGCCTGATCGCCGCAACCGAAACTGACGGCAGCAAGAAGCTTTTCGAGCTGACCGACGAAGGCCGCACGGCTGCCCAGAAGGTCGAGACCCCACCGTGGGACGAAATCGCCGAAGGCGCCGACCCAGGCCACATCAACCTACGGGCGGCCATGGGCCAGTTGTTCGGCGCGGTCGCTCAAGCGGCGCATACCGCCACCGCTGAGCAGCAGCAGCGCATTGTCGAGATCATCAACAATGCGCGACGCGAGATCTACGGCATCCTCGGCGAAGACTGAGCCCAGCAGCGGACCCTGGATTACGACACGTCGACCCAATCCAGGGTCCGCTGCACCGCCTTACGCCAACCCGCATAACCCGCGGCGCGCTGGTCGTCGCTCCACGTCGGCGTCCAGCGCTTGTCCTCTTGCCAGTTGGCCCGCAGGTCGGACGGATCGGCCCAGAATCCGACCGCCAGACCCGCCGCGTAGGCGGCGCCCAGCGCGGTGGTCTCGGCGACCACCGGCCGGACCACGTCCACACCCAGCACGTCAGCCTGAATCTGCATGCACAAGTCGTTGCCGGTGATACCACCGTCGACCTTCAGCACCTCAAGGCGCACACCGGAATCTGCTTCCATCGCGTCCACCACGTCGCGGCTCTGGTAGCAGATCGCCTCCAGCGTCGCGCGGGCCACGTGTGCGTTGGTGTTGAACCGCGACAGCCCCACGATCGCGCCGCGGGCATCGGATCGCCAGTACGGGGCGAACAACCCGGAAAACGCCGGGACGAAATACACCCCGCCGTTGTCGGCGACCTGACCAGCCAGCGACTCGCTTTGTGCAACGCCGCTGATGATGCCCAGCTGATCACGCAGCCACTGCACCGCCGAGCCGGTGACCGCGATCGAACCCTCAAGTGCGTACACGGGTTTGGCGTCCCCGAACTGGTAGCAGACGGTGGTCAGCAGGCCGTGGTTCGATCGAACGATCGTCTCACCCGTATTGAGCAGCAGGAAATTGCCGGTGCCGTAGGTGTTTTTCGCCTCGCCCGCGGCCAGACACACCTGACCGACCATCGCCGCATGCTGGTCGCCGAGGACTCCGGTGATCGGCATCTCGCCACCGATGGGCCCGGTCCCCAAGGTGACACCGTACGGTTGCTGCGGCGACGATGGCGCGATCACCGGCAGCATCGCGCGGGGGATGGAGAAGAACGACACCAGCTCGTCGTCCCAGTCCAGCGTCTCCAGGTTCATCAGCATGGTCCGGCTGGCGTTGGTCACGTCGGTGACGTGCACGCCGCCGTGAGGGCCGCCGGTCAGATTCCACAGCAACCACGTGTCTGCGGTGCCGAAAATGGCGTCACCGCGCTGCGCAGCCGCGCGTACGCCATCGATGTTCTCCAGGATCCAATGCAGCTTCCCGCCGGAAAAATACGTCGCCGGCGGCAGGCCCGCCTTGCGGCGGATCACCTCGCCGCGGCCGTCTCGGTCCAGCGCTGACGCGATGCGGTCGGTGCGGGTGTCTTGCCAGACGATCGCGTTGTAATAAGGCCGTCCGGTGTGCCGATTCCACACCAAGGTGGTTTCGCGTTGGTTCGTAATTCCAAGTGCAGCAATATCTTTTGGTGACAGGCTGGTGGCGTTGAGCACTGATATAAGCACCGACGCGGCGCGTTCCCAGATCTCGACCGGATTATGCTCGACCCAGCCGGCGCGAGGTAGGATCTGCTCGTGCTCGAACTGATGGCGAGCCACTTCGGCACCGTCGTGATCGAAAATCATGCAGCGGGTGCTGGTGGTGCCCTGGTCGATGGCGGCGACGAACTCGGCGGCCAACTGCTCTCCTCCAGCGTGAACTGCGACGCTTCCTGTCATCGTCCATGATGGTCTATCCGCCCACCGGATCGACAGGTAACCGACGTTATTCGGTTGCAAGCGGGGGCGCCGGACGACAGCGCAGGTCAGACCCCTCACCCTTGCGTTACCGCCGGTAAACCTGTTGCATCGGCGTTGTGGGCGAAGAGGTCAAGCGCACCACGTACAGCCGTGCAGATCGGCGGGAATACCGGCGCAAGGTGCGGTTGTGTCTCGACGTCTTCGAGACGATGCTTGCGCAGTCGCGCTTCGATTCCGACCGGCCGCTCACCGGCATGGAGATCGAATGCAACCTCGTCGACGCCGACTACCAGCCCGCGATGTCGAATCGGTACGTGCTGGACGCCATCGCAGATCCGGCTTACCAGAGCGAATTAGGCGCCTACAACATCGAATTCAATGTGCCGCCCCGGCCACTGCCCGGACACACCGGCCTGGACCTGGAGGCAGAGGTGCGGGCCAGCCTGAACGATGCTGAGACCAAGGCCAACTCCGGCGGGGCCCACATTGTGATGATTGGCATCCTGCCTACGCTGATGCCCGAACATCTGACCGGCGGCTGGATGAGCGACTCGAATCGCTATGCGGCGCTTAACGCCTCGATCTTTTCCGCCCGCGGTGGGGACATCCCGATCAACATCGCCGGCCCGGAGCCGCTGAGCTGGCATGCCGCGTCTATCGCGCCCGAATCAGCTTGCACCAGCATGCAATTGCATTTGCAGCTGTCCCCAGTGGATTTTGCCGCCAACTGGAACGCGGCTCAGGTGCTGGCCGGTCCGCAGCTGGCGCTGGGCGCCAACTCGCCCTACTTCTTCGGCCACCAGCTGTGGTCGGAAACCCGCATCGAAGTGTTCGCGCAATCCACCGATACCCGGCCCGAGGAGCTCAAGACTCAGGGCGTGCGACCGAGGGTGTGGTTCGGCGAACGGTGGATCACCTCGGTCATCGACCTGTTCAAAGAGAACATCCGCTACTTCCCCTCCCTGCTGCCCGAGGTGTCCGACGAGGACCCGGTCGCCGAGCTGGCCGCCGGACGCAGCCCGCAGCTTTCCGAATTGCGCCTGCACAACGGCACCGTGTACCGGTGGAACCGCCCGGTGTACGGCGTTGTCGACGGGCGCCCGCACCTGCGGCTGGAGAACCGGGTGTTGCCGGCCGGGCCGACCGTCGTCGACATGCTGGCGAATTCGGCCTTCTACTACGGCATGCTGCGCAGCTTGTCCGAAGAGGGGAACCCGCTGTGGTCCAGGATGAGTTTCGCTGCGGCACAAGCTAATTTCGTCGAGGCTGCCCGCAACGGCATAGACGCCCGGCTGTACTGGCCCGGTCTGGGCGAAGTGACGGCGCAAGAATTGGTGCTGGACACATTGCTGCCGATGGCCTACGAAGGACTGCGGCGCTGGGGTGTCGATGCCGAGGTGCGCGACCGGTTCTTGGGTGTTATTGAGGGCCGCGCCGGCACTGGCCGCAACGGAGCGAGCTGGCAGGTGTCCACCGTGCGTACCCTGGAGGACGGCGGGTTGACCCGGCCCGCGGCATTGGCCGAGATGCTGCGACGGTACTGCGAGCACATGCATGCCAACGAACCGGTGCATACCTGGAATCTATAACAATGCGTAGGGGAACCATGTCATCTGAACTAATGGACTGGGACAGTGTGTACCGCCAACAGGATGTATTCGAGGGTCCGCCGCCGTGGAATATCGGTGAGCCGCAGCCGGAGTTGGCCGCGCTGATCGCGGCCGGCAAGTTTCGCAGCGACGTACTGGACGCCGGCTGCGGGTTCGCCGAGCTGTCGTTGGCGCTGGCCGCCGAGGGCTACACCGTGGTCGGCATCGATCTGACGCCGACCGCCGTCGCGGCGGCTACCAAGGCGGCTGCCGACCGCGGCTTGACCACCGCCAGCTTCGTCCAGGCCGACATCACCTCGTTCACCGGTTACCCACCCGGATCCGAAGGGCGGTTCTCCACGGTGGTCGACAGCACGCTGTTTCACTCGCTGCCGGTCGAGGGCCGCGACGGCTACCTGAGCTCGATACAGCGCGCGGCGGCCCCAGGGGCCAGCTATTTCGTGCTGGTGTTCGCCAAGGGTGCCTTCCCCGCCGAGATGGAACCGAAGCCCAATGAAGTCGATGAGGACGAGTTGCGCGCCGCGGTGAGCAAGTACTGGGAGATCGACGAGATTCGGCCCGCCTATATTCACGCGAATATCCCCCAGGTCTCCGGCGCGCCGTTCGAATTTCCGCCGCACGACCGCGATGAAAAAGGCCGGATGAAGTTGCCGGCCTACTTACTGACGGCGCACAAAGCCGGCTGACGGTATGACCGGTTGCGTCGAAATCGACGCTACCGCGGATTCTTCCCGCGCTTTCTCACGCTAACGTCGATCTCGGCGTTGACGAGCTACCCGGTCGCCGCGGTCGCGGCCGCCAGCGCTTCGGCGAAGGTGGTCAGGTCATCAGTCGTGGTGTCCACATGGGGCGAGATCCGCAGCACCGGCGCGGTCAGCTCCAGCGGCGCCCGCTGCACTCCTACGTAGGTGGTCAGGATCCGCCGTTCGGACAGCAGCCAGGCCCGCACCGCCTGCGGATCCGCACCGTCGACCGGTGCCAGCGTGGTGATCGCGCTCGGCTCTTCGACCTCTTCGACCACCGCCCAGCCGGGCACATCGGCCAGCACCGTCCGGCTGATGCGTCCCAACTCAGCCAGGCGTTCGCGCACGGCTGCTGGCCCGTACGCCAGATGTTCACCGAGTGCCACCGAAAAGCCCACGCGCGCAGCGACATTGGCCTCGCCGAATTCGAGTTGCTGGGCCACCGTCAGCGCCGGGGCCCACTCCGGGGCCGGCAGCCGGGGACTCAGCCGCTCCATCAGATCACGGCGCACCGCGAGGAAGCCCACACCGCGCGGCCCGGCGATCCATTTACGTGATGACGAATAGGTCACGTCGGCCCCCACCGCGCAATCCACCTGGCCCAGCGCCTGGGCGGCGTCCACGACCAGCGGCAGCCCCAACTCGCCGCAGAGCTGCGCGATCATCGACAGCGGTTGCACCACACCGCTATGGCTGGCCACCGCGGTCAGGTGGACCAGATCAGGTGGCTGAGTTTCCAGGCCAAAAGCCGCGTCGTCGAGCGCGACCCGGCCGTCCTCGAGGGTCGGCAGCAGCTGCCGGTCGAATCCGTGGGCGGCCATCATGGCCAGGTTGGGACCGTATTCGCCGGGCAGGCAGGCCACTGTCCGGCGGTCCGCCGGCCAGCTGCCAAGCAGCAGATCCAGCGCGTTCAGCGAGCCGGTAGTGAATACCACCTCGGCATCGGGCATGCCGTTCAGCGCGGCGAAGGCGGCGCGTCCTGCGTCGGGCACAGGTGCCGCGGCCTGCGCCGCGACATATCCGCCGACTTCGGCCTCGTAGCGCGCGTGCCGGGCGGTGGCGTCGAGCACCGCGAAACTCTGCCGCGAACAGGCCGCACTGTCCAGGTGTATCCCGGCGACCGGCGGGCGGGCCTCCCGCCATCGGTCGGCCAGCGAATCGCTATCGGTCACTTGACCGCCAACGACAGCCCGAAGTCGCCGGCACTGTCGGTCCACCATCGAATGCGACGCAGTCCCGCGCCGGCCAATTCGGCACTTACCCCGCCCGGGTGGAACTTGCACGACACCTCGGTGAGCATTTCCTCGCCGGGCGCGAAGTCTACGGTCAGCTCGAGCGCACCGACCCGCACCCGCTGGCGATGGTCGACCCGTAGCCACATCTCCATGCGCTCCTCTTCGGTGTTCCAGCGCGCCACGTGCCGGTAGGCGTCGACATCGAAATCGGCGTCGAGCTCCCGGTTGATCACCGCGAGCACATTGCGATTGAACCGGGCCGTCACCCCGGCGGCGTCGTCATAGGCGCGCACCAGCCGACCGGTGTCCTTGACCAGGTCGGTGCCCAGCAGCAGGCTGTCCCCCGGCCGCATGACCGTGGACAGGGTCGCCAGGAACTCAGCGCGTGGTTCGGGCGTGAGGTTGCCGATCGTCGACCCCAAGAACGCGAACAGACGTCGCCCGCCGCTGGGAATCGCGGTCAGGTGTTCCTCGAAATCGCCACAGACAGCTTTGATCTCGACGTCTGCGTATTCGCGCTGGATGGCGGTCGCGGCCGCCGACAGCATGCTGGCGTCGACGTCGAACGGTACGAACCTGCGCAGTGATCCGCGGCTGCGCAGCGCGTCCAGCAGCATCCGCGTCTTTTCCGACGTCCCGCTGCCCAGTTCGACCAGGGTGTCGGCCTCGCTGGCCGATGCGATTTCGACTGACCGGGCACGCAGGATTTCGGCCTCGGCGCGGGTTGGATAATACTCGGGCAACCGGGTGATCTGGTCGAACAAGTCGCTGCCCACCGAATCGTAGAACCACTTGGGCGGCAACGACTTCGGCGTCTTCTGCAGGCCATCGAACACATCGCGACGCAATGCGTGATAGGCCGAGTCGGCGGCCAGGTGGTTGGACAGCGACAGTGTCATCGAGGTCCTTTCGGGTGATCCAGCGGGTTCAGCGCG
>Ga0335081_10021566_pt1 | contig 10424 bp, 6 predicted proteins | sample Lox_Sample_35_FD_206713 | JGI IMG/M metagenome (GOLD analysis project Ga0335081, IMG submission 206713) | Soil microbial communities from Loxahatchee National Wildlife Refuge, Florida, United States - Lox_Sample_3.5 | ecosystem: Environmental > Terrestrial > Soil > Wetlands | place: USA: Florida...
ACGGCCCGACGATGTCGACGGCGCAGCAGAACACGTCGGGGGTGAACGCGGCGCCGACCAGCGCGGCGTACCCGCCGTAGGAGCCACCGTAGATGGCCACCCGCTCCCGGTCGGCCCAGCCCTGGCCGACGATGTAGCCGACCGCGTCGATCAGGTCGTCGTGCATCTTGGCGCCCCACTCGTGGTCGCCGGCGGTGACGAACTCCTTGCCGTACCCGGTCGAGCCGCGGTAGTTGACCTGGACGCCCAGGTAGCCGCGGTTGGCGAGCCACTGCGCCTCGGGGTCGAAGCCCCACACGTTGCGGACCTGTGGCCCGCCGTGCACATCCAGCACGGCGGGCAGGCCGGAGCGCCCGGCGCCGGGTGGGAACGTCGCGTACCCGTGGACGGTCAGGCCGTCCCGCGAGGTGAAGCTGAACGGTTCCATCGCGGCAAGCTCGTAGCGGTTCAGCTCCGGGCGCGCGTCGAACAGGAACCGCCCGCTGTGCGCGGCCGGGTCGTAAACGAAGTACGTGACCGGGCCGGTGTCGTTGGTGAACCCGACCAGCCACGGCGAATCCGCGTTCTCCCGCCCGCCGATCGACGGATCACCCGGATGCAGCGCCCGTATCGCCTTCAGGTCGGCCTCGACCGCGCTGTCCAGCACCAGGTACTCGGTGCGGTCCTTCTGGACGGTGACAATCTGCGGTTCCCGGGTATCCGGGTGCAGCACCACGCCGTCCACGTCGGCCTCGGTGTCCGCGGCCAGCACCTCGATCTCGCCGCTGGCCACGTCGATCTGGACCAGCCGGGACGTGTTCGCGTCGATGGGCGTAATGCCCAGCAGCGACCGGCCGTCCTCGCTGAACGTCACGACGTCGCTGGCGGTCACGTCGTCGGCGGGGATCGTCAGCAGCGACCGCCACTCGTCCAGGTGCCGCTCCCGGACCAGGAGCTCCATGTCACCGTTGGGCTTGGGCGCGTAGGCCGCCCGGATAACCATGTCCTCGTCGGCCAGCCAGCCCGCGAAGCCGGGGTTCTTCACTTCCAGGGTCATATCGCCGGTCAGCAGGTCGAGCCGGAAGACGTCGTGCAGCTGCGGGTTCTCCCGGTTGAGCCCGACCAGGATCTCGGTCGGGAACTTCTTATTCGAGGCGATCAGCCGCGCCTGGACGCCGGTGAACGGCGTCAGGTCCCGCCGGTTCATGGTGTCCAGGTCGACGTCGTGCAGCCGCCAGTTCTCGTCGCCGCCGGTGTCCTGGATGTACAGCAGGTGCCGGCCGTCGTGCGCCCAGGAGAACATCCGGATGCCGCGGTCCTGGTCGTCGGTGACAACGCGGGCCGCGGACCAGTCGACGGTCTCCCCGCCGTACGCGCCCGGATCGATCCGCAGCGGCGCGACCCAGACGTTCAGGACCCCCTCGTACGGCGCGATCCAGGCCAGCCGCGTCCCCTCGGGGGACAGTCGCGGCAAAGCCCGTTCCGGATTTCCGAACAGCACACTACGGGGGATCAGCTCGCTCATAACCCCCTGCCTACCACAGTGCCGGGCCTCCGCTGGCCAGGCCCATCCCGATGCGGGCAGCGTTCTCGGTGGATATCCCTTACTACGCTGCCCACATCTCGGGGCCGGAGCGGACGGGGAGGCGGTTGCCCGGCCGGTACCCGGCGCTCCGCCTCTGCGGTAGCGGCCGGCGTTCCTTGCGCCTCCGCCCCGGGCTCAGCCGGGGCTCTACTCCGCGCCCGCGAGTTCGCCGGGGCCGGACGGGTACCGGGGTCCTCGTGGAAGGCAGGCCATCCGTATTAACGTCGTGGCGTGGGCACCTGGGTGAGCGGCATGCGGACGACGACGGAGGGGCGGCTGGCGCGGATGGGCTTTTCCGACGCGCCCGCCGCGGAACGACTGATCACCTCGGACCTTGCCCTCAACATCGGCCCGCCGGGACCGGCCGGCGTCGTGCCCAGCTTCGGCGGCCCGCCCAAGGACGACGCGGTGCTGGAGGCCATCGCCGCCGCGGCCGATCCCGACCTCGCCCTGCTCGGGCTGGCCCGGATCGCGGGTACCGGCGGCGGGGCCGACGCCGCGGACATCCGCGCCGCGCTGCGCGCGGAGCCTGGGTTCCGTACGCGCCTGACCGCCGTGCTGGGGATCAGCGCGGGCCTCGCCGACCACCTGGTCAGGCATCCGGACGACTGCCATCTGCTGCGCGGCGCCGATGCGGTCCGGCGGCCCTCCCCGGATCAGCTGCGCGCCGCGCTGCTGTACGCGGTGGGCGCCAGCCCCCTGGACGACAACCCGGTTGCCGACCTGGCGTCGCTGGACGGGACGGACCCGGCCGCGGCCCTGTGCGCCGCGTACAAGCGGCACATCCTGCATCTCGCCGCGCGGGACATTACCGGCGTGGCCAGCACCGAGGAGGTCGCGAGCGAGCTTGCCGACATCGCCGCCGCGGTGCTGTGCGCCGCGCTCGCGGTCGCCCGCGCCGAACTGCCGGCCGGCGCCGCGCCGTGCCGGATCGCCGTGCTCGCCATGGGCAAATGCGGCGCGTGTGAGCTGAACTACGCCAGCGACGTCGACGTCATCTTTGTGGCCGCTCCTGCCGGGGACGGCCCACGGCCCGGAACCGGCGCGGGCCAGGACGCGGGCACCGGCGCGGGCCAGGATGCGGGCTCCCAGGCGGGCCGGGATGCGGGCCGGGACGTGGATGCCGCGCTGCGTACCGCGACGAAGCTCGCGACCGGCCTGATCACGGTGTGCTCCCGGGCCACGCCGGAAGGCATGATCTTCCCGATCGACCCGAACCTGCGGCCTGAGGGGCGCAACGGCCCGCTGGTCCGCACCCTGACCAGCCACATCGCCTATTACGAACGCTGGGCCAAGACCTGGGAGTTCCAGGCGCTGCTGAAGGCCCGCCCCGCCGCCGGGGACATGGAGCTCGGCCGGCAGTACGTCGACGCGCTGGCCCCGATGGTCTGGCGGGCGGCCCAGCGGGAGCGGTTCGTTGAAGACGTGCAGGCCATGCGGCGCCGGGTGGAAAAGACGCTGCCAGCGGCGCAGGCGGGCCGGGAGATCAAGCTGGGCCCCGGCGGCCTGCGGGACATCGAGTTCGCCGTCCAGCTGCTGCAGCTCGTGCACGGCCGCACCGATGAGTCGCTGCGCAGCCCGGCGACCCTGCCGGCGCTGGCGGCGCTGGCGGCGGGCGGTTACGTGGCCCGGGACGACGCCAGCGACCTGGCCGACGCCTACCGGTTCCTCCGGCAGGTCGAGCATCTGCTCCAGCTCTACAAGCTGTCCCGTACCCATATTCTGCCCGAGGACCCGGCCGTGCTGCGCCGGCTCGGCCGCGCGATGCGCACCGTCGGCCAGCCGGGCGGGCCGGGCGGGCCGGGCGGCGGCGGGGCCGGCGGCACCGGCGGGCCGGGTACGGAGGGCGGGCCGCCGAGCGCCGATCCCGCCGCCGGGTTCAGCGAGATGTGGCGGCAGCACGCGTTCCAGGTCCGGCGGCTGCACGAGAAGCTGTTCTACCGGCCGCTGCTCAGCGCGGTGGCCCGGCTGCCCGGCGAGATGGCCCGGCTCACCCCGTCCGCCGCGCAGGCCCGGCTGGAGGCGCTCGGCTACGCGGACCCGGCCGGCTCCCTCCGGCACATCGACGCGCTCACCGCCGGGGTGTCCCGCCGCGCGGCGATCCAGCGGACGCTGCTGCCCGTGCTACTCGGCTGGTTTGCCGACGCCGCCGAGCCGGACGCAGGGCTCCTCGCGTTCCGCCAGGTCAGCGACGCTCTCGGGTCCACCCCCTGGTACCTGCGGCTGCTGCGGGACGAGACCAAGGCGGCCGAGCGGATGGCCCGCGTGCTGGCCTCCAGCCGGTACGCGGCCGGCCTGCTGCTCCGGGCCCCGGAGGCGGTCGCCATCCTGGGTGACGACGCCGAGCTCATGCCGCGTTCGGTAACCACGCTGCGTGGTGAGGCGGAAGCCGCGGTGCGCCGGCACGAAGAACCGGAGAGTGCCGTCGCCGCGGTCCGTTCGCTGCTGCGGCGTGAGCTGCTGCGTATCGCCGCCGCCGACATCCTCGGCCTGATCGAGCCGGCCGAGACCGCGGACGCGCTGACCGCGGTGGCCGCCGCCAGCCTCGGCGCGGCCCTGGGCGCGGCGAGGAAGAAGGTGGAAACGGAGCTGCGCGCCCCGCTGCCCACCCGGTTCGCCGTGATCGCGATGGGGCGGTTCGGCGGCCACGAGACCGGTTACGGCAGCGACGCCGACGTGATGTTCGTGCACGACCCGCTGCCCGGCGTGGCGGAGGCGGACGCCGCCCGCGCCGCGCACGCCGTCGCGCAGGAACTGCGCCGGATGCTGGCGCTGCCCGGCCCGGACCCCGCGCTGGTGGTGGACGCGAACCTGCGCCCCGAGGGACGCCAGGGCCCGCTGGTCCGTACCCTCGCCTCCTACCTGGCGTACTACCGGCGCTGGTCGAGGCCCTGGGAGGCGCAGGCGCTGCTGCGCGCCGAGCCGGTGGCCGGCGACCCGGGCCTGGGGGAGGAGTTCGTCAGCATGATCCGCGAGTTCCGCTACCCCGACGGCGGCGTCGGCGACCACGCGGTCCGGGAGATCCGCCGGATCAAGGCGCGCATGGAAGGCGAGCGGATGCCCCGCGGGGTTGAGCCCGCGCTGCAGGTCAAGCTGGGCCCCGGCGGCCTGTCCGACGTCGAATGGACGATTCAGCTGTTGCAGCTGCGACATGCGTACGCGGTGCCGGGGCTGCGCACTCCGCGCACGCTGCCGGCCCTGGCCGCCGCGCGGGAAGCCGGCCTCATCACTCCGGCCAGCGCCGCCGTGCTGGCCGAGGCGTGGCAGCTCGCCGCGCGCATCCGGGACGCGGTGATGCTGGTGCGCGGCACCGCCTCCGACACGATCCCCGTCGCGGCCCGCGAGCAGGGCGCGGTCGCCCGGATTCTGGGCTACGGCCCAGGCGAGGGCCAGGCCCTGGAGCAGGACTGGCGCCGCGCCGCCCGGCACGCCCGCACCGTCATGGATCACCTCTTCTACGGCTGACCCAGCCCGAAGTGGGCAGCGTAGTAAGGGCCATTCACACCGCAGCGAGCGCGCCGCTGCCAGGTCAGCCCGACGCCTGCGGGCAGACTTTTGGGCACATACTGCCGGGCAAACTCTGCCGGTAGTGCTGGTCCCCCGCGGGGACGCCGCGCGGGCGTGACGATCCGGGGGCTTCCGGTTCAGCAGGGGTGGGCGGGCGCTCAGTCCGCTGGTTCGGCGATCATCGCGGTGCCGATCCGCGCGAAGCCAAGCCGGGCGTAGACGCGCGCGACGTCGTCGTCCGAGGCTGCCAGGAACACCGTCTGGACGCCGCGCCGCAGCGCTTCGCGGGCCAGCGCGGCGGTGACGGCCCCGCCGAGCCCCATCCGGCGCGAGCTGGGCAGTACCCCCACGCCGGTGATCTCCGCGACGCCGCCCATCGGCTGGCAGCTTCCGGCCGCGAGCGGCCCGTCCGCGCCGAACGCCGCGGCCAGCACCGACTGGCCAGACCGGAGGCGTTCCCTGAGCAGGTCCATGGTGAGGTCGTCATGGCCGGCGGCGATCTTGTCGCGTTCGATGGGCCCGGCCATCCCTGCCGCCGTGCCGGGCTGCCCGAAGGCGACGGCGGGTACCGCCCAGATCTGGTCCAGGTCCGGCTCATCCGGGGTCACCAGGCGGACGATCATCTCCGGCCCGATGTCCGGCGGCGGCGCCAGCGTGCCGAGCACCATGAGCGGGTGCACGCGTGCCGCGAGCCCGGCCGCGGGGGCCGCGGCGGTCATCCCCGGCGACGCCTCGTCGATCCACTCGAAGGACTCCGGGATCAGCAGTTCCCGCTGCCGCGCGCGGACGGCCCGGATGTCCTCGGCCGTCATGGCTTCGGTGGCGCCCCGGCGGGGGCGGGCGTAGTAGGGAAAGCCCGGTCCGGTCGGCACGAACAGCACCAGCGGGCCGTGCTCTTCCGCGCGCGTCCGGCGGCGGGGCACGGCGTCGCAAAAGGCATCGATCCGTTCGATGCTGCCATACGGGTCCACACTCCTACTCAACCCCATGAACGGAGCCTATGCATCTCCTTAGCCCGCCCACGCCGCCTTATGGCGCCGCCGCCGCAGACCGGTCAAACCAGGCCCGCGCCAGGGACCGCCGCCGCACACCGCCGCCGCACACCGCCGCCGCCAGGACCGCCCGCCGCACACCGCCGGCCGCCGTTCGCCGGCCGCTATGCAGGCACGCGCAGCGCAGCCGGGGCGCCGGCCGGCACGGCCGGGCGGGCCGGGGGAACGGCCGCGACCCGCCGGTAGGACGCGCCGAGCGGCGGCCGCGGATCCGGATCGCCACGGTTTGGCCAGGCCGCCATGGCCCGCTCGGCCTGGGCCGCAATGGTCAGCGACGGGTTCACGCCCAGGTTGGCCGATACCGCGGAGCCGTCCACGACGTGCAGCCCCAGGTGCCCGTACACCCGGTGGTACGGGTCGATGACCTCGGAGGCCGGCCAGCCGCCGATCGCGCAGCCGCCAAGAAAATGCGCCGTGGTCGGGATACTGAACAGGTCCAGCCACGTCCGCCCGCGATCCCGCCCAGCTCCTCGGCGAGCAGCCGGACGGCGCGGTGGGCCGCCGGGATCCAGGTCGGGCTCGGTTCGCCGTGGCCGTGCGCTGATCTCATCGTCCACCCGAACGCGCCGAACGCGCGCAGCGCGGTTGCCCACAGGTAGCGGCGCGTGTGCCAGGAGTTCCGCGGCAGGGCGCGGTGCCGGTCGGCGGGTGCGTCGCGGGACGGATCGTCGAAGCGCTGCCCGCTTCCAGGACCGCGGCCCGGTAGCCCTCCTCGGTCAGCCGCAGCGCCGCCACGCGGCCGCCGAAACCCGAGCCGACGCCGACGCCATAATCGAGGCCTGCCATGACCAGAGCGTAGATGGCCGGCAGGCAAATTACTACCCACTAGTAACTTGCGCGTTTGGCGGCTTCCTGGCTGGGCTCCGGGCGCGCAGTCACCGGGACGGCCTGATCCGCCTTCCCGCCGGGCCCGCTGATTCCGCTCGGTTCGCGCTGGTGCTGGTGCTGGTCCGGCAAGGCAACGACCTCGGCCACCGGCGCCGGATGGCCCGCGGGCGGCTCCGGGGGTGAGGGCGGCGGGTCTAATGGCAGCTTCCCGCGCCCGCGCAGCCCGGGAATACCGTTGCGCCGCACTGGCACCAGCCAGATAAACAGCGCGACCATCACCGCGGCGGCGATGTCTTCGTAGATCATCACGAGATTCCCGTCACCATATGATTACGCTATGCGTCCCTTCATTGTGCCACATAAGCAACGCTAAGTAAAATGAAGATACTGAGCGTTAAATATGCAGGTGAAGCCCGTGCGCTGCCGATCGGCAGGTGATCCTTCATACCAGGATTGTTCCTGCTGACGCCCGAAGTATGCGAAAGGCCGCCAGCTCTGCGGAAAAGCAGAACTGGCGGCCCTCCTGCGGAGCGGAACGTCCGCCGCGCCTGCCGGTCAGCAGTCGTAGTACAGCTCAAACTCGTGCGGGTGCGGCCGGAGCCGCGTCGGGTCGATTTCGTTGCTGCGCTTGAAGTCGATCCAGGTCTCCACCAGGTCCTCGGTGAACACGCCGCCCTCGGTGAGGTAGGCGTGGTCGGCCTCGAGCGTGTCGAGCACCGCCTCCAGCGAGCCAGGCACCTGCGGGATGGCCAGCGCCTCGTCCGGCGGCAGTTCGTACAGGTCCTTGTCCACCGGCTCCGGCGGCTCGACCTTGTTCTTGATGCCGTCCAGGCCCGCCATCAGCATCGCCGGGAACGCCAGGTACGGGTTGGCCGACGGGTCCGGTACGCGGAACTCGATCCGCTTGGCCTTGGGGTTCGTCCCGGTGATCGGGATCCGTACGCAGGCCGAGCGGTTCCGCTGCGAGTACACCAGGTTGACCGGCGCCTCGAACCCGGGTACCAGGCGGTGGTAGGAGTTCAGCGTCGGGTTGGTGAACGCGAGCAGCGACGGCGCGTGCTTCAGCAGGCCGCCGATGTAGTGGCGGCCTATGTCCGAGAGCCCGGCGTACCCCACCTCGTCGTAGAAGAGCGGGGATCCGTCCTTCCAGATGCTCTGGTGGCAGTGCATGCCCGAGCCGTTGTCCCCGAAGACCGGCTTGGGCATGAACGTCACGGTCTTGCCGTTCTTATCCGCGACGCTCTTGATGATGTATTTGAACAGCATCAGCCGGTCGGCCGTGTTCAGCAGCGAGCCGAAGCGCATGTTGATCTCGGCCTGGCCGGGGCTGCCCACCTCGTGGTGCTGCATCTCGACCTGGATGCCCGCCTCGATCAGGGCGCGCGTCATCTCCGAGCGGAGATCGGTGTAGTGGTCGACCGGCGGAACCGGGAAGTAGCCGCCCTTGTAGGGGGGCCGGTGCCCGAGGTTATTGCCGCCGTCCTCGATCCCGGTGTTCCAGGCACCCTCGATCGAGTCGATGTAGTAGTACCCGTGATCCGGCGCCGTATCGAACCGTGCTGAGTCGAAGATGTAGAACTCCGCCTCCGGGCCGAAGTACGCCGTGTCGCCGATGCCCGTGCTCCGCAGGTACTCCTCGGCCTTGCGGGCGATGTTCCGCGGGTCACGGGAGTAGGGCTCGTGGGTCAGCGGATCGTGCACGAAGAAACTCAGGTTCAGCGTCTTGTAGGTCCGGAACGGGTCCAGCGCGGCGCTGGTCGGATCGGGAAGGAGGAGCATGTCCGACTCGTGGATCGCCTGGAAGCCGCGGATCGACGAACCGTCGAACATCAGGCCGCTGGTGAAGATGTCCTCGTCGAAGACTTCAACCGGGACGGTGAAGTGCTGCATCGTTCCCAGCAGGTCACAGAACCTGACGTCAATGAACTGGACGCCCTCGTCCGCGATAAACCTCAACACCTCGTCGGCGTTTGAAAACATTAACCCTCCCTGACCGGGCACACATATCCGTATTCATCGGCACGCACTAGGCGGACGCCCTTGGACGCTAGACGCTGGCAATTTCCACCCCGTGTCCCTCGTGTTTCGCACATGTTACGCGTGCGGTGACGGGCGTCCTCAGCGGGGTAGGGGACAGTCACGGCCCGCCGGGGGATACCGTGGTGTGGTGGCCGATGAACAGTGGGCCGGCGCCGGCCCGGCCAAAGCGAGGCCCGCCGCGGGTGAGCGGGTAATTTCGACCTATCCCGGCGAGAAGTTCGGCCTGCCCGAAAGCGGGCACCGTTCGGTGCCCGGAATGGGACGCCGGTTCGCCGCCTTGTTCATCGATTGGGTCCTGTGCGCGTTCATCGCGACCGCGCTGCTGCATTCGCAGTACTGGGCGCTGGCCCTCTTCGGCGCCGAGACCTGGATCCTGACCGCGCTGACCGGCACCACGATCGGCAAGCGGCTGCTCGGCCTGCGGGTCGCCCGGCTGGACGGCCGCCCGGTTGGCCTCGGCTGGGGCCTGGTGCGCACGCTGCTGCTGCTGGCCGTGGTGCCGCCGCTGGTCACCGACCGGGACAAGCGTGGCCTGCACGACAAGGCCGCCAATACCATCGTCGTGCGCATGTAGCCGACCCGCGTCGTGCGCACGCAGCCGGCGGGGGCGAGGAAGCCCCCCGATCGGCGTGCGCCTTTTGCATCTGCGGTTTCCGGCGCCGATCGCGGCCGGCGCGCGCTGGCCTGTGCGTTAGCGGGCGCGCGGGCGGGGCATCTTGGGCTGGCGGCCGCCACGCGGCATCGGGCCCTTCGGCGCCTGCAGCGTCTGCGGCAGCGCCTTCAGCCGGTAGTTCAGGTCGGCGACCTCGGTGCCCTTCAGATCGCGCGGCAGCTTCATGATCTTGCGCTGCAACTGGCGGAGCGGGATCTGGCCTTCTCCGTCCCCGACCTGGTAGTCGTGGATCGGCACGTCGAACGCGACCCGGGCGACCCGCTTCTTCTCGGCGGCGAGCAGGCCGGGCAGCCGGTTCGGGGAGCCCTCGCCGACCAGCACGACGCCGGGCCGGCCGACCGCGCGATGGATCACATCCATGTTCCGGTTGGCGGCAATGGCCGGGGTGACGGTCCAGTTGCCGCGCATGCTCTGCAGGACCGCGGCGGCGGCACCGGGCTGCCCCTCGATCGTCGAGTACTGCGCGGCCTGCGCGAACCGGCCGAATAGCACCACCGCGACCAGGATGCCGGCCAGCACACCCAGCGGGATGAGCAACCCGCCGAGACCGGTAAGCAGGCCGACGACGACCAGCACGACCAGCACGCCGAGGCCGCTGCCGACCACAATGGGCAGGGCCCTCGGGTTGGCCTTGTGCACCAGGCCGGCCACCATGCGTATCTGCTTGATACGCCCGGGCGTGGCCTCGTCGTCGTCGTTTTTCTGCTTCGCCATGGACGGCAGGATATGGGTTCCTGAGCCCCAGTGGAAAACCGGCTCT
>Ga0335081_10021567_pt1 | contig 10423 bp, 4 predicted proteins | sample Lox_Sample_35_FD_206713 | JGI IMG/M metagenome (GOLD analysis project Ga0335081, IMG submission 206713) | Soil microbial communities from Loxahatchee National Wildlife Refuge, Florida, United States - Lox_Sample_3.5 | ecosystem: Environmental > Terrestrial > Soil > Wetlands | place: USA: Florida...
GCTGCGCGACATCTCCGAGGAGCGGCAGGCGGAGCAGGAATTGCGCGAGAGCCGCGAGCTGCTGATCCAGTCGCAGCGCCTTGGCAAGATCGGTCATCTCGTTTCCGATCGGCGGACGAACCGCGTCCACTGGTCGGACACGCTTTTCGAGCTGCGCGGCATTCCCAAGCGCGACTACTTCACGCTCGAGGAGACCGACAAGACGCCCCACATCCATCCCGAGGACGGCGCGCGGTTCCTCGCCGAGCGCGATGCCGGAGTGGCCGGGCGCCGGGACTTCGCGGTCGACATCAGGGTGCAGCGTCCCGGCGGCGCCTATGCCTGGGAATCCGTGCGCGGCCGCCCGCGCTTCGCTCAAGATGGGACGCTCGAGAGCGTGCTCTACGTCCTACAGGACATCACCGAGCGCAAGGAGGCGGACGAGGCGCTGCGGCGCAAGGAGGCCGAGCTTCGCGCCATCATGGACAACGCGCCGCTCGCGATATTCCTCAAGGATCGCGAGGGACGTTACCGGCTCGTGAACCGCTGCTATCGCCAGTGGATGCTGGGGGGTCGGCGGCGGGTCGACGGCCGCACCAGCGACGAGATCTTCCCGAGCGAGGTCGCGCGGGAGATGACCGCCCGCGACCGCGAGGTGCTCGAGCGGGGCACGGTCTCGACCGCGGAGATCTCGGCCGGCTATTTCGACCCCAAATACGGCATCGAGCACGCGCTCGTCACGAAGTTCCCGGTGCGCGACGACGCCGGCGCGATCGTGGGCATCGCGGGCTTCGCCATGGACATCACGGATCGCAAGCGCGCGGAGCTCGAGCGTCGGGAGAGCCGCGAGCTGCTCCTGGAATCGCAGCGCATCGGGAAGATCGGCTACGCCATTTCCGACGTGGCCGAGAACCGCGTCCGCTGGTCCGATACGCTCTTCGAGATGCGACGTCTCCCGCCGCGCGACTCCTTCACCGCGGAGGAGGCTCGCGCCTTCATTCTGCCGGAGGACCGCGCCGCCTATATCCGCATCAGGAACGCCGCGGTAAGCGCGCGCCGAGATTTCGAATACGATGCGAGAATCCGGCTCGGCGACGGGACCATCGCCTGGGAGCATGGCATCGGCCATCTCCGCTACGACGCCGCGGGCAATTGCGTCAGCATTCTCTTCGTGATCCAGGACGTGACGGAGGCTAGGCTCGCCGCCGAGGCATTGAAGCGCAAGGAGGCGGAGCTCCGCGCGATCATGGACAATGCGCCCTTCGCGATCTTCCTCAAGGACCGCGGCCGACGCTACCGTCTCGTCAATAGCACCTTCACGGACTGGTTCGGCGACCGGCTCGAGGACCTGGCCGGCCGCACCGCCACCGAGCACTACCCAGCCGAGCAGTCGGCGCGCTGGGAGGCGAGCGACCGAGAGCTGATGGCGACCGGCCGCATCGCCGAGGAGGAGCGGCCCGTCTACAAAGCCAAACCCGGTATCGAGTACGTGCACGCGACGAAATTCCCGATCCGGGACGAGGACGGAACAATCGTCGGTATGGCGGGCTTCATCGCGGACGTGACCGCAAGGAAGCGCGCGGAGCTGGCGCTGAGCGAGGTGCGGCTTCGCCTGCAAGCGATCATGGAAAACGCGCCCTTCGCCATTTTTCTCAAGGATCGTGAAGGCCGTCACCAGCTCGTCAACCGCGCCTATACCGAATGGTTCGGGGAGCGGCTGGAAGATGTGGTCGGCCGCACGGCGCGGGACCTTTACCCGGCCGCGACCGCGACGAAATGGGAGGCCGCCGACCGCAAGGTCATGGAGACAGGGTCGATCGTCGAGGAAGAGCGCCGTCCCGTAATACACAAATCGACGCTCGAGTACCTGCGCGAGACGAAATTTCCGGTCCGCGACGAGCGCGGCGAGATCGTCGGGGTCGCGGGCTTCATCGCGGACATCTCCGCGCGCGAGCGGGCCGAGCGCGCGCTGCGCGAGACCCAGATGCGGCTCCAGGCGATCATGGACAACGCGCCCTTCGCGGTCTTCCTTAAGGACGTCGAGGGGCGCTACCGGCTCATCAACCGTGCCTATACCGAGTGGTTCGGCGATCGCGCCGAGGATCTCATCGGTCGCACCGCGGCCGAGGTCTACCCGCGGGAGCAGGTGGAGACGTGGGAGGCGGTCGACCGCGAGATCATGCGCACCGGTCGCGTCGCCACGCAGGAAAGGCAGGTGCAGAAGGCCAAATCAGGGATCGAGTACGTCCTCACCACCAAGTTTCCGGTCCGCGACGCCGGGGGGACGACCGTGGGCTTCGCCGGCATCGTCGCCGATATCACGGGACGCAAGCGCACGGAAATCGCGCTCGAGGAGAGCCGCCGGCTTCTCCTGGAATCGCAGCGGATCGGCAAGCTCGCCTACATCGTCTCCGACGTCGCCAAGGATCGCGTCGTCTGGTCGGATTCGCTCTTCGAGCTGCGCAAAGTGCCCCGGCGGGAAGCTTTCACCTTCGTCGAGGCGAGGGACTTCCTCCATCCCGACGATCTTGAGGACTATCTCGCCCGGCGCGCCGCCGCGATCGCCGAGCGCCGGGACTTCGAGGCCGATGTGCGCGTGCGGCACGGCGACGGGTCCTGGGGCTGGGAGCACTCGATCGTGCATTTCCGATTCGACGAGGCCGGCAATTGCCTGAGCTCGCTGGCGCTCGTGCAGGACGTGACCGAGCGCAAGCGCACGGAGGAGGCGATCCGCCACAACGAGGAGCGCTTCCGCGCGCTCATCGAGCACTCGAACGACATCGTGACGGTCGCGGATCGGCATGGGACCATCACCTACCGCAGCCCCTCATCGCGCGAGGTCATGGGCTACGACGACAGCCAGATGGTCGGGCAGTCGATCTTCGAGCGCGTCCACCCTGAGGATATCGGGACGCTGAGAACCTCCTTCGCCTCGCTGGTGGGCAAGCCCGAGCTCCGCGCTGAGGGACGCTCGCGCGTCCGGCACCAGGACGGAGCCTGGCGCACGCTGGCTTGGTCGGCGCGCGATGCGAGCACGGTGCCCGGCATTGAGGGCATCATCGTGAACTCGCGCGATGTGACGGAGTCGCAGCTGCTCGAGGAGCAGCTCCGGGAGTCGCAGAAGATGGAGGCGGTGGGCCAGCTCGCGGGCGGCATCGCGCACGATTTCAACAACATCCTCGGCGCGATCCTGGGCTTCGCTGGATTCCTGCTGCAGGACCTGCCGAAGGAGACACCGGAATTCGGCTTTGCCGAGCGCATCGTCGCTGCGAGCGAGCGTGGCAAGGAGCTGGTGCGGCAGATCCTCGCCTTCTCGCGGCGGAGTACCGTCGAGCGCAAGCCGACCGACCTCGCCCATCTCCTGGAGGAGACGCGCGAGCTCCTGCGGGCGTCGCTGCCGTCCTCGGCCGGGCTCGAGGTCGCACTCCCGAAGACGCGGCTCGTCGCCGAGGTCAACGCCGCGCAGATCAGCCAGATACTCTTCAATCTCTGCCTCAACGCCAACGACGCCCTCCAAGGCGAGCCCGGACGCATTGCGGTCGAGCTCCAGCGCATCGAGGCCGCACGTGCGGACCGAGCGCTCCTGGGCAATTCCGCACCGGGCGGCGCCGCCGACGCGGAAGCCGGCCGCATCGTCTTCGGCTCGCTCAAGCTCGGCCGCGCCTATGCCCGGATCGGCGTCAGCGACACCGGCACCGGAATGGCCTCGGACGTGCTGAAGCGCATTTTCGATCCCTTCTTCACCACCAAGGGCCGCGGGCGCGGCACCGGCCTCGGCCTCTCGGTCGTGCACGGCATCGTCATGGCCTATGAGGGCGCGATCCTCGTCACGAGCCGCCCCAGCGCAGGCTCGACCTTCCACGTCTACCTGCCGCTTGCAGATCGGCTCCCGGAAGGCGCAGGCCCCGAGCGGAGCGCGCGAACGCTCGAGGGCCATGAGCGCGTCCTCGTCGTCGACGATGAGGTCGTCATGACCGATGTCATCACCATGGCGCTCGACCGGCTCGGCTACGAGACCGCCGCCATCAACGATCCGCAGGAGGCGCTCGAGATCTTCTCCGGCGATCCCGCGGCCTGGGATGTGGTGGTGAGCGACCAGGTGATGCCGGGCATGAAGGGGCTGACTCTCGTGCAGCGCCTCAAGGCGGTCCGCCCCACACTGCGCTGCATCCTCTGCACGGGCTTCAGCGACGGCGCCACCGAGGAGGGGGCCAAGGCCGCGGGCGTCGACCTCTTCCTCGCCAAGCCCACAGCACCGGAGGAAATCGCGGCGGCGATCCGCAAGCTCTTCGACCCCGAGCGCAAGCCCACGTTGCAGCGGAGCCGCTCGCGTACCTAACCTAAAGTATGGGGTCCAATACCGACGCGACTGCGCCCCATACCGACGCCTCCCCGGACGCGGCGCCCGCACGGCCTAATTTTTGCCCGTCTCTATTAGGGCAATCATCAGGTGTCGAAATGCGTGTACTACTCGTCGAGGATCATTCCGCAACCGCTGCCGGGATCGAAATGATCCTTCGGGCCGAGAATGTCGTTGTCGACATCACCGATCTCGGTGAGGACGGACTCGAGATCGGCAAGCTCTATGACTACGACCTCATCATCCTCGACCTGATGCTGCCGGACATGGACGGCTACGAGGTGCTGCGGCGGCTGCGCGCGGCCAGGGTCCGTACGCCCATCATGATCCTCTCCGGCCTGAGCCAGCTCGACCACAAGCTGAAGGCGCTGGGTATCGGCGCCGACGACTTCATCACGAAGCCTTTCGACCGGCGCGAGCTCATCGCACGCATGCATGCGATCGTCCGCCGCTCCAAGGGCCATTCGGAGTCCGCGATCCGCACGGGGCGCATGACCGTCAATTTCGACAGCCGCACGGTCGAGGTCGACGGCAAGCGCGTCAACATCACCGGCAAGGAATACGGCATCCTCGAGCTTCTGGCGCTGCGCAAGGGGACGACGCTTACCAAGGAGATGTTCCTCAACCATCTCTATGGCGGGCGCGACGAGCCCGAGCTCAAGATCATCGACGTCTTCATCTGCAAGCTGCGCAAGAAGCTCGCTCAGGCGCTCGGCCAAGACAGCTACATCCTGACCGTTTGGGGCCGGGGCTATGTGCTGCGCGATCCCGCGCCAGAGGCCGAGGCGCCGGTGCAACCCGTCAACGCGGGGGCCGCCGCCGCCGAGGCCTGATTCGAACCCATCGTCTTCGAGCGAGTTTATGCAGAAAATTCTCCTTATCGACGACGACGAAATCTTTCGGGACTATCTCGCAGCGCTCCTGATGCGGGCGGGCTACCAAGTCCGCACGCTGACGAACGGAAGCATGGTCGAGACCGCGGTGCAGTCGGAGCCCTTCGACGCCGTCGTCACCGATCTCTTCATGCCGATGGCGGACGGGATCGAGACCATTCGCGCGGTGCGCAAGCGCGTGCCGACGCTCCCGGTGATCGGGGTCACGGGCGAGGTCGAGCAGGAGAACGATCCCTGCCGCAAGGCGATGACCGTGCTCGGCGCCAAGGCGGTGTTGAGCAAGCCGATCGACGCCTCGGCCTTCCTGACGGCGCTTCGCGAGGCGATCGGCACCGGCGCCTGAGCGCCATCCGCCGATGAACCAACGCGGCGCCCAAGGGCGCCGCGCGAGCCGAGATGCGGAGACCGCCGGAGTCAAGCTCCCCCCGACGTCGGTCCAAGTCTCCGTATCGAGGAGAAGGGCCTCGCCATCCCCTCCGGCGGGGCCCTTCGCGCTTTTTGCGCAGCGCCGAAACGCGCGCTCTACGCGCCGCTCCAAGCCCTTGAAATCCAAGCGGGTTTGAAACCCCCACCTGACCCGAAAAGGTTAGGCGATTCATGGGTTTGTGCTATACTTTACGACTCCCCGCGCGGGCCCGGACCGGCGGCTGCGCGGGGCTGGAATCGATGCCCAGGGAAGAGCCCAAAATCCGAAAAACAAGGCAACGCCACCAACCATGAAACTGACCATAGAGCGCGCCCAGCTGCTTCGCGCCTTGGGCCACGTGCAGAGCGTGGTCGAGCGGCGCAACACCATCGCGATCCTCTCCAACGTCCTGCTGCGCGCGGGCGACGGCAAGCTCGCCCTTAGCGCCACGGACATGGACCTCGAGATCGTGGAGTCGGTGCCGGCGCAGGTGGCGGCGGGCGGCACCACCACGGCGCCCGCACATACGCTCTACGACATCGTGCGCAAGCTTCCGGAAGGCGCGCAGGTCGAGCTTGCGGCGACCGGAGACAAGGGACAGATGAGCGTGCGCGCGGGGCGCTCGGTCTTCTCGCTCGCCTGCCTCCCCCCCGAGGATTATCCGCTGATGGCGAGCGGCGATCTCCCCTACGCCTTCACGCTCGGAGCGGGCGACCTGAAGCGCCTCATCGACCGCACGCGCTTTGCGATCTCGACCGAGGAGACCCGCTACTACCTGAACGGCATCTACCTGCACGCGGCGAAGAGCGATGGGGTCGCAATGCTGCGGGCGGTTGCGACGGACGGGCACCGTCTCGCGCGGATGGAAATTCCGCTTCCCGAAGGCGCCTCCGGCATGCCCGGCGTCATCGTCCCGCGCAAGACCGTGACGGAGCTGCGCAAGCTCCTCGACGAGACCGCGGAGGACGCGACGCTCTCTCTCTCGGACACCAAAATCCGCTTCGTGCTGGGAGAGACCCTGCTCACCTCGAAGCTCATCGACGGCACTTTCCCGGACTACGACCGCGTGATCCCCACGGGGAACGACAAGGTGCTGGAGGTGAACCGCAAGGAGTTCGCGGAGGCGGTCGACCGCGTCTCCACGATCTCCACCGAGAAGAGCCGCGCGGTGAAGCTCTCGGTCGAGCGCGGCAATCTCACGCTTTCGGCGACGAGCCCGGAGAACGGGACCGCCAGCGAGGAGCTCGAGGTGCGCTATGGCGCCTCGCCCATCGAGATCGGATTCAACGCGCGCTATCTCCTCGACATCGCCGAGCAGATCGAAGGCGAGGGCGCGCGCTTTGCGATCGCGGATGCGGCCTCGCCGACCCTCGTGCGCGACAGCGCCGACGGCAGCGCCCTCTACGTGCTGATGCCGATGCGGGTCTGAGCAGCGATGAGAGCATCCCGCGGTGTCGACATTGGCTGGGGCGCCGGACTTTTCATAATGCCATCCTCAGTATTCCTCATCCTGAGGAGCGCGCGGGAGCGCGCGTCTCGAAGGACGCGGGCTGCTCGCGCAGCGGCTAACCGAATCACTGCGACCGTGTCGGCATGACCGCCAATCTCACTGCCCTTGCCGAGGACCGAGGGGTGTGCGCCGCGCCCGCGCGCACGGTGGCCGTTCGGCGGCTGATGCTGACGGATTTCCGCGGCTATGGCGCGGCGCGGCTGGCGCTTGCGGCGGCGCCGGTGGTGCTGCACGGACCGAATGGCGCGGGCAAGACGAACCTGCTGGAGGCGCTCTCGTTCCTGGCGCCCGGGCGCGGCTTGCGGCGGGCGCGGCTTGGGGAGATCGACCGTCGGCGGCGGGGCCCTGATGGAGCGCTCGAAGGCCCCCTCGGCGGCGCCTGGGCGGTGCATGCGAGCCTCGAGACGCCGGAGGGGACCCTCGAGATCGGCACCGGCCGCGATTCCGCCGAGGGCAGCGAGCGACGCCTCCTCACCCTCGACGGCGAGGCGCAGCGGAGCCAAGCGGCGCTCGCGCTCCACCTGGGTCTCGTCTGGCTGGTGCCGGCGATGGACCGGCTCTTCGTCGAGGGCGGCTCGCCACGGCGACGCTTCCTCGACCGGCTCGTCTACGGCTTCGACGCCGAGCACGCCCAGCGCCTCGGTGCCTACGAGCAGGCAATGCGCGAGCGGGCGCGGCTCCTGCGCGACGGGCCGATCGACCGGAGCTGGCTTGCGGCGCTCGAGGAGACCATGGCGGCGACGGGCGTCGCTGTCGCGGCGGCGCGGCGCGAGGCGGTGCTGCGGCTCGACCGCGCTTGCGCCGAGGCCGTGGGCCCCTTTCCGGCGGCGCGGCTCGCGCTCGTCGGTGAGGTCGATCAGATGCTCGAAAGCGACCCCGCGCTCGCGGTCGAGGATCGGCTGCGCGCGCGGCTCGAGGCACTGCGCCGCCAGGACGCCGAAAGCTGCACCACGGCGCTCGGCCCGCATCGGAGCGACCTTCGCGTGCGGCATGCGGGGACGGGCATGCCGGCCGCCGAAGGCTCGACCGGCGAGCAGAAGGCGCTGCTGATCGCGATCGTCCTCGCGCATGCGCGGCTGCAGGCGACGCTCCGCGGACGTGCGCCGCTCCTGCTCCTCGACGAAGTCGCGGCGCATCTCGACCCCGCGCGGCGGGCGGCGCTCTTTGCGGAGCTCGCGGCACTCGGCGCGCAGGCTTGGCTCACCGGCACCGATGCCGAGCTTTTCGAGGGGCTGCGCGGGCGCGCGCAATTTTTCGCCGTCGCCGAGGCAATGCTGGCGGCGGCTTGAACAGCTTTTAAAGGGATTGCTGAGCGATGGCTGATCTCGTGCCGCAAGGCAACGGCAATGGGGCGAATGGCGCTTCCGGCGCCGAGGAATACAACGCCGAATCGATCAAGGTCCTGCGCGGGCTCGATGCCGTGCGCAAGCGCCCCGGCATGTACATCGGCGACACGGACGACGGCTCGGGCCTCCACCACATGGTCTACGAGGTCGTCGACAACGCGATCGACGAGGCGCTCGCCGGCTATTGCGACACCATCACCGTGACCCTCAACGGCGACGGCTCCTGCACCGTTACCGACAACGGCCGCGGCATCCCCGTCGACATCCACCAGGAGGAGGGTGTCTCCGCCGCCGAGGTCATCATGACCCAGCTCCATGCCGGCGGGAAATTCGACCAGAACGCCTACAAGGTCTCCGGCGGATTGCATGGCGTCGGCGTCTCCGTCGTGAACGCGCTCTCGGCGAAGCTCGAGCTCCGCGTCTTCCGCGACGGGAAGGAGTATTTCATACGCTTCCGCGACGGTGAGCCCGAGGCGCCGCTCGCGGCGACCGGCGAATCCGTCGCCAAGACCGGCACGGAGATCACCTTCCTCCCGAGCACCAGGACCTTCAGCAAGACCGAGTTCGATTTCGCGACGCTGGAGCATCGGCTCCGCGAGCTCGCCTTCCTCAATTCCGGCGTGACGCTGACGCTGACGGACGCGCGCGGCGTCGAGCCCAAATCCGTCACCATGCACTACGACGGCGGGCTCGAGGCCTTCGTCAAATATCTCGACCGCTCCAAGCAGTCGCTGCACGGGGCGCCGATCGCGATCGTCGGAGAGCGCGATGGCCTTACGGTCGAGGTCGCGATGGAGTGGACCGACAGCTACCACGAGACGATGCTGTGCTTCACCAACAACATCCCCCAGCGAGACGGCGGCACGCATCTCGCGGGCTTCCGCGCGGCGCTCACGCGCACGGTCAACAACTATGCCGTCGAGAGCGGCATCGCGAAGAAGGAAAAGATTCAGCTCACCGGCGAGGACATGCGCGAGGGCCTGACCTGCATTCTCTCGGTCAAGGTGCCGGACCCGAAGTTCTCCTCGCAGACCAAGGACAAGCTCGTCTCCTCGGAAGTGCGCCCCATCGTCGAGGGCGTCGCGGGCGACAAGCTACAGCAGTGGTTCGAGCAGCATCCGGCCGAGGCGAAGAAGGTCGTGGGCAAGGTCGTGGAGGCCGCGGTCGCGCGCGAGGCCGCGCGCAAGGCCCGCGACTTGACGCGCCGCAAGGGGGCGCTCGATATCGCAAGCCTGCCGGGGAAGCTTGCAGACTGCCAGGAGCGCGACCCCGCGCTATCCGAGCTCTTCATCGTCGAGGGCGACAGCGCCGGCGGCTCTGCAAAGCAAGGCCGCAACCGACGCTTCCAGGCGATCCTGCCGCTCAAGGGCAAAATCCTCAACGTCGAGCGCGCCCGCTTCGACAAGATGCTGAGCTCGGCCGAGATCGGGACGCTGATCGCCGCCCTCGGCACCGGTATCGGCACCGAGGATTTCGATCCCGGCAAGGCCCGCTATCACCGCATCATCATCATGACGGATGCCGACGTCGACGGAAGCCACATTCGCACGCTGCTCCTCACATTCTTCTTCCGGCAGATGCGGCCCCTGATCGACAAGGGATATCTCTACATCGCGCAGCCGCCGCTCTATCAGGTGAAGCGCGGCTCCGGGAAGGCGGTCTATCTCAAGGACGACCCCGCGCTCGAGGAATACCGCATCGGCGCGGGATTGCGGGACGCGATCTTCCATCAGCACAACGGCGTGCAGCGCGGCGGGAACGATCTTCGCGACCTCGTGGAGCGCGCGCGGCTCTATCGCCATTGGCTCGAGCCCATGGCGCGCAAGGCCGGGAGCCTCGAAGTCGTGGAGCAGGCTGCGATCTCCGGGGCGCTCACGCCGATGCTACTGCAGGATCAAGAGAAGGCGCGAGTCACCGCGCGCTACGTGG
>Ga0335081_10021568_pt1 | contig 10423 bp, 10 predicted proteins | sample Lox_Sample_35_FD_206713 | JGI IMG/M metagenome (GOLD analysis project Ga0335081, IMG submission 206713) | Soil microbial communities from Loxahatchee National Wildlife Refuge, Florida, United States - Lox_Sample_3.5 | ecosystem: Environmental > Terrestrial > Soil > Wetlands | place: USA...
CAAATTGCGCCGCCAGGCTCAGATCGGGTGCTGCCGCAATATAGAGAATGGAAATTTCGTCCGCGAGCGGCAGAAAAGTCTCGGGGGTGTTGGTGATCACCAGGGCGGCCTTGATGTCGCCCGCAAGCATCAACTCCACCCCGTGCTGCGCCTGGGCGTTCACGACCTTGTAGCCGCGCCGCTGCAGCAGCGTCCGGAGAAAGCTGCCCACAAATGGATCTTCGGAGACCAGCACCACCGGCGGGGTGTGTTCCACCGGCAGGTACGGTCGTACCCCGCTCGACGATTCGCTGTGCGACACCATCACTACACATCTATTGTCCAAGCGTTCAGAACATGGCTCAATACCCCCAAATGGGAGAGGGAGTTAACTGTTATGTGGGTGTGGAATATAGGTACTCGCACCAGCGGCCGAATACTATCTTCGACAACTCCGCCATCCGTGCAGCGTTGCGCGTGGGGTCGAGCGGAGCGGCCAACTCGCGCACGTCGCCGCAATTCTCGTCCTGCGTCTGCCAATCCGCGATCATGGCGGGCGTCACCTCCAGGTGGAACTGCAGCCCATAGATGTTGACTCCGGCGCGGAAGGCCTGGTTGGGGCAGGCAGCCGTATACGCCAGACGGACCGCGCCCGGCGGCACATCCCAAGTTTCGCCGTGCCAGTGGAAGACGTTCTCCGGACCCGTCAGGCCCGCAAGAACAGGGTCCGCCGCAGCATCCTCGGTGAAGTGGATGTCGAACCATCCGATCTCCTTCACCGGGTTGCGGTGGACGACGGCGCCGAGCGCTCGCGCGATCAGTTGCGAACCCAGGCATACACCGAGCATGGGCTGGCTGCGGTCCGCCGCGTGACGGATGCAGCAAATCTCCTGGTCGAGATACGGCAACGGGTCATTCGCGGACATGGGGCCGCCCATGAAGATCAGCCCGTCGTAAGCGGCGATGTCCGGCGCGGGTGTGCCGGCGCGATAGAGATCCGCGTAGTCGCAGGCAATGCCGCGCGCTTCCAACACGGGGGCAATGAGGCCAAGACCTTCGAAGGGGACGTGGCGGAAAGCCAGGACACGGGTCACGGCTGAGGCTTGACCGCCACCTGGAAGTGACTCAGGCTCTGGGTGTAACGATCCATGCCCTTATAAAGCGCTTCCGCCAGCTTTTGGCGATAGTCCGGCTTCTTCAAGAGCGCTTCTTCTTTAGGGTTGCTCAGGAAGCCGATCTCCGCCAGCACCGAGGGCATTTGCGCGCCGATCAGCACCACGAACGGCGCGCTCTTCACCCCGCGATCCTTGGAGGTGGGTATGCTTTTGACGGAGAACGCATACATCGCCGCCTGAATGCGGCGCGCGAACTCGTGCGATTCTTCCGCCTTGTCGTGCAGCGTGATCTTCTTGATGATGTCCTGCAGCTCGAAGATGGATTTCTGCGAGCTGGCGTTCTCGCGCGCCGCCACGTCGAGCGCGTCCTTTGTGCCGGTGATGTTCAGATAGAACGTCTCTACGCCTGCTATGCGCGGGATCGACGACGAGTTGGCATGGATGGACAGGAACAGGTCCGCCTTTTTCTCGTTGGCCAGCGCCGTGCGGCCCTCGAGGGGAACGAAGGTGTCGTCGGTGCGCGTGTAGATCACTTCGGCGCCCATTTGCTGCTCCACCATGTCGCCTAGCCGTTTGGCTACATCCAGCACCAGGTCTTTTTCGAGCAAGCCTTTGGGCCCGGTGGTGCCTTCATCGTGACCGCCGTGTCCGGGATCGATCACCACCCGGTTGATTTTGAGACCCAGCGCGCGGATCAATGAATTCCCGCCCGAGCTGGTGTGGCGAGCGGCCTTTCCCACCTCTTCCACCGAAGCAGGCGAGGGAAGAGTCGCGGCGGCGGCAGGTTCCGGCTTGGGGCTTGTGGGCTTGGAAGCCGCGGGCTTGGGACTTTCCACCTCGAGCGGTTCCCCTTTCGGCACGTCCAGCAACGCCGGCGGGACAACGGGGAGCGTGTGGACCGGTTCGGTCTTCGCGGTGGTTTTGGCCGGGGCGGCAGTTGGCGGAGCGTCCAGCCGAGCCGGTTCCGGCTTGAGCGTGACCGGTGGACGCAACGGTGGCCTTGAAATCACAGGCAGGTCCGCGGGGGGAGTAAAGGGCGGATCGGCGGAAGTCGCCGGCGTTCCACTGCTGCGCAGCTCTATGATCAGACGGTTGGGATTCGTGAGCGTGGAGGAGGTGGTCTCCATCGGTCCGCTCAAGTCCAGCACGATGCGCGTGATCCCGGGGGTGGTCTCCGCCACGCGAATCCGCTGCAGCCGCTTGTCATCGCTGATTGTCTCGGCGAAGCCGCGGCGCTGGTTCAGGCGCGGACGGGCGTTCAGAATATCGAAGTAGACGCGCTCCGGGTTGTGCAGATGGTCCGTGCGGAACTGGAATTCGCCGCTTACCTCCACGGCGATGCGTGTGACGTCGTTCAACGACCAATGGCGAATGGCCAGCACGCTGTGCGGCGCGGATGGATCGGTCTGCGCCACCAGCAGCAGGACCGGAACCGTAAGCGCCGCGAGCAGCCTCATAAAAGCAACCTAATGCGAGACGTAATGCACTGAGCCATCCGGTGCCACGACTTGTTGGATATGGGACGGGCCGGCAGTTTCCAGTTGGGCCGCCACCGGATCGGCCGGTTTGGCGCCGGTGGCCGGTTGGCTTGCCACGCCGGCCGCCCGAACCCGTTCGATGCGCGTCAGGTAATTCTGGGTCTCCGCATAGGGCGGCACCGTGCCGTACTTCTCGACCGCGGCTTCACCCGCGTTGTAGGCGGCCAGCGCCAGCGGGTAGTCCCCGTTATGCAGGTCAAGCAGGCGCCGCAGGTACTTTGCGCCGCCGCGAATGTTATCGACGGGGTCGAACACATCCGCCACACCCAAATGCCGGGCGGTATCCGGCATGAGCTGCATCAGGCCCATTGCGCCTTTGGGTGATACGGCATTTGCGTCGTAGTTGCTCTCCACTTTGATGACGGAGTGAATCAACAGCGGGGGAAGGGCGTGCTCGGCGGCGATCCGGTTCACAGCGTCGTCGATACCGCTGGGACTCACACCGGTCGCGAGCTTCCGAGCCGCAGCGGGTTTGGAGGATGCAATCACTCTTCTCACCAGCCTGCCGGTGCGCGGGTCCGTGCGAACCACCCGGGTGATCTGCGGCGGCCGTTCCGCAATATCCGCGGCGATAAGGCCCATCGCCGCGACTCCCGCGCCCAATCCCAGCCTGAAACAAAAACCCTTCAAAATGTTTTGCACCTCAGTATAAAACATTCCTCGGACGTTTCCAAGGGTGACGCGGACCTGCCCCTCACCCCCGATGGTATCATTTCCGTGTGAGCAGCCGGGCGGGGTACGTGCTGGTGGGGGGATTGAGCTCCCGGATGGGCCGTGACAAAGCCCTCCTTCCATACCGCGGCGGCACCTTGCTGGAATCTGTAGCGCAGGCAGTGAAACTGGCGGTGGGCTCGGCCTCCCTGGTGGGAAACGGGCAGCAGTACGCGGATCTCGGTTACCCGATTATTCCCGACTTGCATCCCGGCGAGGGCCCGCTGGGCGGCATCCTCACAGCGCTCGGCGCTACTGCGGCCGATTGGAACCTGGTTACCGCCTGTGACATGCCGGCCCTCGACAGCGATTTCCTGCGCGGCTTGATGGACGCAGCCGAACAAAGTGCGGGCGACGCTCTCATCCCGGCTGGACCGTCCGGGCTCCTGGAGCCGCTGTGCGCGGTCTATCACCGGCGCGCGGCGCAGGGACTCCAAGCCGCCTTCGCGGACGGCATTCGCAAGGTGGCGAGCGCCTTGGAACGGGTCGGCGCCATCACTTACCCCGTGCTGGAAGTTACGCCATTTCAAAACGTTAATACCCCCGAGGACTGGGCCTCGTATGCCGGTTGAATCCTACCCGCACTACATCGAGTTCCGGCACGTTTATAAGACGTTCGACAAGCCCGTTTTGGTCGATTCCAACTTCCACGTCAACCCCGGCGAAACCGTGGCGATTATCGGCCGCAGCGGCGTCGGAAAGTCGGTGACGTTGTCGCACATCATGGGGTTTCTGAAACCGGACAGCGGCCGGGTGATTGTGGCCCACGAAGATGTGACCGATTTCACGGAAAATGAGATGCGCCGCATCCGCAAGAAAGTGACCATGGTGTTCCAGTCGGGTGCGCTGTTCGATTCCATGACCGTCGGAGAAAACGTCCTCTTCTCGCTGGAACTGCGGCAGGACTACGACGCGCAGAATAAGGAAGACGTGGTCGACGGCTTGTTGGAAATGGTGGACATCCCGGAAGCCCGGGACGTCTACCCAGCCGACCTCTCGACGGGCTACAAGCGGGCCGTGGCGATTGCGCGCGCGCTCGCCGCGCAGCCGCAGTGCGTACTCTACGACGAGCCCACCACCATGGTGGACCCTATCATGTCCGACCATTTGGGTGACCTGATGCTGCGGCTCAAGCGGCAATTGAGGCTGACGTCGGTGGTGGTGACTCACGATCTCGACCTGATGTACAAGGTGGCCGACCGTGTGGTGTTCCTGTACGACGGCAGCGTCATCTATTTTGGGGCGGTCGAGGAAATGGAAAAGTCGGACCATCCGCACATCCGGGAGTTTCTGGAAATGGACCGGGTAGTGCGGGTGTGAGAACCTGATCCGGCGCCAAAGCGCGTCTCAAAACACAAACGCCGTGACGGTGGGGCCGCCACGGCGTTTGGAGCGGGGAGGGGATATCGTATTCAGCGGATCTGCCCGCCGCCGGGCCCGCGCATTCCGGGCCGGCCAGTGACATGCGTCACGGTGTAATCGGCAGGCGCCTGGAATAGTGAGGCGTCGGGCTCACTCCGGATGATGTTGGTCAACTGGGTGGTGGTGGCGCCGAACCGTGGGTCGACCGTCTTCACCATCACCGGCACCTTCAGGTCCGGCGACACCCATGTCTCGCGCACGGTCTGGATCGGCTGAGCGTTGCCGATTTCACCCGCGGGAATCGTCCGCGTCATGCGAGTGCCGTTGGCCTGGATCCCGTTGATTGTCTGCATCGCCAGGGTCTCCGTGACCGCATTGGGTTCAGGGCGACGGGCGGCGTCGGCCATCATGCGGCCTTGAGGCGCGGGACGCCCCCCATTGCCGCCTGGCCCACGGCCCTGTGGGATCGTCATCTCGCGCACGGTCTTGGCCTGCGGATCCAGTTCCCGCGTCACGCCGGCTACGGGATCGTGAATCGTGATCCTCGTCATGGTCTGGCCGGCTGTGCCGCCCCGTGCCGGAACCGTCGTCTCTACCCGCACGCGGCCCATGCTGTCTCGGTACACGTTGGATTGGCTCTTGTGCTGAATCACGTTTCCATTGGCGAGTGTCTGGGTGGTTTCGGTCACTTCCACCGCCGAATAGGGAGCGCCGGTCACCGTACGCATCATGCCGGGGGCCACCCCGAATCCGGGTCCAGGGCCACCGGGCCCCATGCGCCCACCGCCTCTACCGGGGGGCGGCCCTTGCGCCAAAAGACTCGCGGCGGCGAACAACACGGCAAATATCAAGCTTTTCTTCATACACCAACCTCCTGGACATTGGGCGGCCCATAGCCTGCCTATACAGAATTCCGGAATCGTCAGGAAAAGTTCCAACCGGACGCGCTTTTCTTGAAGCCTGGCGCCGTGGTAGGAACAAAGCGCAAAATAGAAATCACCATGAAAAGGCTACCAGTAATGCTGGCCTGCCTGTTGCTGCCGGTGGCGGCGCAGGCGCAATCGAATCCGGCGGCTACCGCGGCTCGCCAATGGCGCGAGGCCCACGAGCAGGTGATTCTCACCGAGTTTCTGGATCTGCTGGCCCTGCCCAATCTCGCGCGCAATGATGCCGATATCCGCCGCAACGCCGCCGCCGTGTCGGTGGTCCTCGAGAAACGTGGCGTCAAAACGCGGCTGCTGGAAGTGCCGGGTGCGCCGCCGGCCGTTTTCGGCGAGATCGCGACACCGGGCGCCACCCGGACGCTGGTGTTCTACGCCCATTACGATGGCCAGCCGCTCGATCCCAAAGAGTGGGCCACCCCGCCCTGGCACCCTGTGCTGCGAGACCGGCCCTTGGAACGCGATGGCCGCGTGGTGGCGCTGCCCGCCACCGGCAGGATCGATCCCGAATGGCGCATTTACGCTCGATCGGCGTCGGACGATAAGGCTCCGGTCATCGCCTTCGCCGCCGCGCTCGATGCGCTGCGCGACGCGCGGATCGCGCTGCGCTCCAACCTGAAATTCGTCATCGAGGGCGAGGAAGAGGCTGGATCGCCGCACCTGGCCGAAATCATTCGCAAATACAAGGACCTGCTGGCCAGCGATGTCTGGCTGATCTGCGACGGACCGGTGCACCAGAGCCGGCGCCAGCAGATCGTGTTCGGCGCGCGCGGCATCACCGAGCTCGATATTACGGTGTACGGCCCGAGCCACGAGCTGCACAGCGGGCACTACGGCAACTGGGCTCCCAATCCGGCCACGATGCTGGCGCGCCTGCTGGCGTCGATGAAGGACGACGACGGCCGCGTCACCATCCCGCATTTCTACGACGGCATCGAGCCCCTGAGCGAAATCGAGAAACGCGCGGTAGCCGAAGCGCCCGACGTGGACCGCGACCTGATGCGCGAGTTTGCCCTGGGCCGCGTCGAGGGCGGCGGCAAAAAGCTGGTGGAACTGCTCAACCTTCCGTCGCTGAACATTCGCGGCATGAGCAGCGCCCGCACCGGAGCGCAGGCGAGCAACGTGGTGCCATCCACGGCCACCGCGACCATCGACATCCGTCTGGTGAAGGGGATCGACACCAATACCGCCGCGCGGCGGGTCATCGACCATATTCGCGCGCAGGGCTATTACATCGTGGAGAACGATCCCGATACCGCAACCCGCATGGCCCACCCGCGCGTTGCCAAAGTCACGGTGGACCCTGGCGGCTACAACGCTTCACGGACGTCCATGGACCTGCCGATTTCGCAACTGGTGCTTCAAACGGCGGAGTCGGCGCGCGGGCCGGTGGTGAAACTGCCCACCATGGGAGGCAGCGTTCCGCTCTTCATGATCGAAGAGATACTTCATGCTCCCACCATCATGGTGCCGATCGCCAACCACGACAACAATCAGCACAGCTTCAACGAAAACCTGCGCATTCAAAACGTGTGGGACGGGATCGAGTTGATGACCGCTCTTCTGGCCATGTAGCAGCGGTGCGGAGCGTGCGAACCCAGCAGCTTGGCCTACGCGTTCCCCGCTTCCATCACGGGCCTGAATCCCTGCAGGTGCGCTCGCAGCGCGTCGAACTGGCCCACCAGGCGGCCGATATCCACCTTCGCCAGCCTCCACCGGTACAGGAACAACTGGCACCGCACCACAATCAGGGAGGACGCAAACGCAAACCGGCTCCGGACAAACCCGCTCAACAGGTCGGCGCGATCGTACGGCGAGTTCACCATCACCACCATCAACGCGTCGCAGGCGCGGTCGAAATCCTTGCTCAGCCAGCGCAGATAGCCTCGAAACGCCCTGCATCGCTGCGCCCGGAAGCGGCGCACCAACGCCGGCGTCGCACCCGGTTGCCGGCGCAGAAACTCGAGATCTTCCTCCCGCAACAGCCGCAACATGGGGCGATAGCGCTCAGCCGAGAGGTCATCCATCCACTCCGGCGTGGCTGGCGGAGTCCTGCGGCAGACCGCAGCCTGACGGTCCAACTGCGACCAGATGATAACAAGAGCGATGCAAACGGCAGCCGGTACTATCACCAACGGGTCCATGAGGTGTACTCCAAAGGAAGTATGTACCCCTTGTGGGCTACCACAAAGTCCCACGGGTACCGTTAGCGTAACGTCAGAAAACGCAAATTAGTACTACATTTGGAGCCGTTTCGCCGAAAATAAAGGAAGTGAGAGACTTGGCACTGACTGTTCTGATGCTTGCCTTCGCCCTGTCCGGCGCGGCAGCAGACCGGACGATGGAGAGCGTTCTGCCAGCTTTATCAGCTGGAAAATCTTGTACTTCCACGCTGCAACTTCAGAATCTAGGTGAACACGCTGTGGCACTCGAGGTCGAGGCTCACCGCGAGAGCGGCGCGCTGGTCCCCTTAGCTGGGAACCCAGGAGTCGCATTCGAGCTGAAGCCGGGTGAAAAGGTGACCTACCGTCTCCAGATCGAGGAAGAAACCGCGGGAGCCTGGGTTCGAGTAAAAGAACAGGTCGCGGAACACGCATCGCCCGTGGTAGCTGTGAGCGGCGCCACCGAATGCGTGACCGGTGACCAGCTTCGCACCGCCGCCCGCGAACTGGCTTATCCCATGCGGGACCCCTGGTTTGCTGGTGACATCTCCGAGATGCGTGGCGACCTCATCGTCCTCGTCAACACTTCCGAGCAACCTGTCACCGCCTCGCTTTGCTATTCCGCTGGCAACCTGTACTCGGTGCCCGACCCGACGCGGGGCACTTCGGAGCTGACACCGGTGTGCTCAGCCTCCTTCGATGTCCTGATCCCGCCGTTCGGGACTCGCCAGTTCCCCGTCGCTCGCGAAGGCAACACGCACTTTTCGCTGAAGACCAAAGGTCCTGCGATCGTGCTTCAGATGTTGCGGCCACTCGACACAAACGTCAGGATTTACGCCGTGGACTCCACCATCAAGTTCGGCGGCGAAGTCCCCGGCAAGTGACTCAGCCGGAAACCGACGCCAGCTTTCGTCCCTGACGCTGCGCGAGACGGCTCCAGCGGGCCACGAACGGACGCCGGTACCGTGGCGCCGTGCGCGCCGCTTCCACCGCTCGCACATACATCTCGCGGGCTTCGGCCGGGCGGCCCAAGCCTTCCAGGGCTTGCCCGTAATAGTAGAGGCCCTCGGGATCATACGAGCGGCGCTCGATGTACGCTTCCAGGTTGCGCCTCGCGTCTTCCAGGCGGCCCGCCGCCAGATAAGCCCCTCCCAGCTCGCGCAAAATCTCACTGAGGTTGTGCTTGGGATCCTGCGCCAGCACGGTTTGAAAATGCGCCAGCGCATTGTCGATGCGCCCCTGCTCACGCGCGATGCGGCCGAGTTGGTAGTGTGCGTCGGTTTCCGTCGGGTCGATCTTGACCGCCGTCTGGAATCGCTGGATGGCCTCGCTGTAGTTGCGGCGTTGCTGGTAGATGAGTCCGAGCTGATACTGTGCCTCGCCGTCGTGCGGATTGACGGCTGCGGCCTCCAGAATGCGGCGGAGGCTCTGCCGCCTCCGCATGCCGGCTCCCAGGTTGGAGAACTCCGAGCCCAGGTAATACCAGGCATAAAAGAGGAAGAATGGCGAGGCGATCCAGCCCAGCAGGAACCGCAACGGCATCCACAGAAATGCAGCCGCCACCAGGGGAATCCACGAGAGGCACACCACCGCGATAGCCGCGCCGTTTCGCGCGCCGAACACCGTGCGGACCGCGAAGAACACAAGCACCGCGAAGTAAAGGTACGCTAGGCCCGCAAGTACGGCGAAGACCGGCAGGGGTGCCGTACCCGCGGCCAGCACCAGCGGCAGGTTGGCCGCCGCCCATCCCATCGATGCGCACGTCAGCATGGGCGAATAGTCGCGCCGGAAAGAAGCGTCGAAACCGGCCACCCGGCCGATCAACGCGCAGAGCAGCAGGATCCCCGGCACGTAGGCGATCGCCAGGACCAGCAGCGGGAGGTACGGCGGAAAGTGCTGCCACGGGTTGGCAGCAGCAAGCACCAGCGAAACAGCGAGAACACTCAGGCTCCCGAAGAGCAGGCTGCCGCGGTCGAGGATGCCGCTCATGGCCGCCACGGGTTGATAGAACAATTGGAACAGCAGCTTGAAGCTCTCACCCATAGACGCTACATGGGTGAGTTCTTGTAGACGCGGCCGTGTTTCATCACGAACACCACGTGCCGCACGGCGGTGATGTCATCGAGAGGGTTGCCCTGTACCGCCACCAGGTCGGCTTCCATACCCACCGCGATCGAGCCGATCTTGTCGGCCATCCCGAGCGATTCGGCCGCCACGGAAGTCCCGGTCATCAGCGCATCCATCGGTGCGTCGCCGCCGTCCTTCACGCGATAGATGAACTCTTCGGCGTTGTGGCCATGCGCGCCGGCGACCGCATCGGTGCCCAGCACGATCTTGACGTGCGCTTTGCGCGCGCGCTTGTAGACGTCGGCCACCAGCGGGACTGCCTTCTCCATGGCTGCGAAACCTTCCTCAGTGTAGTTGCCGATCCCCAGGAACTTGGGCTTGTTGTCGAGATAGTTGTGCAGCACCAGGAAATTGGGGTCGAAGTAGACGCCGCGTTCCGCCATCAACTGCAGGGTGGCGTCGTCTAGAAACGTTCCGTGTTCAATCGAAGTGCAGCCCGCCATTACCGAAGCCCGGGCGCCATCCGAGGCATGCGCATGGACGATCGT
>Ga0335081_10021569_pt1 | contig 10423 bp, 6 predicted proteins | sample Lox_Sample_35_FD_206713 | JGI IMG/M metagenome (GOLD analysis project Ga0335081, IMG submission 206713) | Soil microbial communities from Loxahatchee National Wildlife Refuge, Florida, United States - Lox_Sample_3.5 | ecosystem: Environmental > Terrestrial > Soil > Wetlands | place: USA: Florida...
TAAACGAAAGTAATAGTGTTGACTCGTAATAATATGAAAGTCTTCTCGCGGAGGCTGCTATGAGTGTCTGCCCTTACCTTCCCAGGCGGAGCGGTGTCCTTGTGCTCGTTTCCATGATCCTTTCAGCTGCGTTGTCGTACGGACAAGCCAGCTACACTGCGCAGGTTCGAGGCGTGGTAAAGGACCAAAGCGGAGCGCTAATCACGCAGGCGACGGTCACGATCGTGAATGACGCCACGGGCATCACGTCGACAGCGAAAACGGATGATCACGGGATGTATATCCTCACGGGACTGCGTCCCGCTACGTATACGATCCGCGCCGAGGGACAAGGATTCCGGGGGACGGAACAGAAAAATGTTGTGCTGGAAGTCGACCAGCAGACCACCATCGATTTCACTTTACATCCCGCTGGCGCAGTCACGACGGTTGAGGTTACAGAAGCGGCTCCGTTGCTCGATACCGAGAGCGCCGCGGTCGGCACGGACATCACGATTGAATATGTCCGCGACATTCCTCTTTACAACCGGAGCATGTTCGGACTGGTGTTCCTGGCAGGCGGAGTGACTGAAACGACCGGCTCGGGAATCACCGACAACTATCCGTCGGGAACCAATTTCGTTTCCAACGGGCAACGCAATGCCACCGCGGAAGTCAGCCTAGATGGTAGCCCGTTGAGCGCGCCAGAGCAGGGCGAAGGCGGCAATTCGAACGTGTACTACCAGCCGTCAGTCGAGACGGTGCAAGAGTTCAAAGTACAGAACAACAGTTTCTCGGCGGAGTTTGGAAATAACGGCGGAACGATCGTCAACATGGTGATGAAGCAGGGGACGAACAAGTTCCACGGCAGCGGCTGGTGGTACGGCCAGCGATCGGCATTCGACGCGCGTGACTATTTCAATACCGGGGAAAAACCGGATCACCTTCGCGATCAATATGGATTCTCACTGGGCGGCCCCATTGTGCATAACAAGACCTTCTTCTTCGTCGATTTTGAGAAGAGCCGCCAACAGGATCCGATCAACATTGAAGGCGTCGTGCCGACCGACCTGGAGCGCCAGGGTGATTTTTCACAAAGCGTTTCAAGTCCGGGAGGAATTTTCGATCCGTCGACCTGCGTTTATCTGAATCCCGGCGATCAAACCTGCACCCGGTCGGAGTTTCCCGGCGACAAGATCCCACAGGGACAGATCGATCAAATCGGGCAGGCGATTCTCAACCTGTATCCGGAACCCAACGTCGCCGGGGCAGAGTTTCCGGATCCGAACTTCCGAAAGATTGTGGTGACCTCAGACCCAGGCTGGCAGTTCGACGTGAAGTTGGACCATCAGATTAATAGCCGGCACCGGATCGCCGGGCGCTACAGCCGGCATCATGACATCTTCACCGCGCCGAATGTCATCGGCAGCGGAGATTTCGGCGACGGTTCGATTTACGAAACGACACCGCAGAATGCCAGCGTGGAATATAACTGGTCGGTCACACCCACCATGCTTTGGACGAACCGCCTGAGTGTGGACCGGGTGGTGGCGCCGGGAAAAACGAATAACTATCCGACGTTGAGCGACGTTGGATTGCCGTCGATTCTGGCCGAGAACGGACTTACACGCATCCCCAGCATCAATGTCGATTCAGGTTTTCTATCCATCTACACGCAGTGCTGTGTCGATACGCACTTCGCGCACACTCTGACAAGTTACTCTTCGGCGCTGCAGTGGGTCGCCGGACGGCATTCGATCAAGGTTGGCGGCGAACAGAGAGTGTTCCTGAACAACTTCTGGCAACCGAACTATCCGACCGGGAGCTTCAATTTTGCGCGCGATGTAACCACACAGCAACCGGGCCAGGGTCTTGGGGAAACCGACACGCCCCAGGGGAATCCGTTTGCGACGATGCTAACGGGCTTTGCGCACGACGCGCAGTACAACATCGTTCCGGCTGTGTCTGATAAATCGAAAGAAACAGCCTTCTATGTGCAGGACGACTGGAAGGTAACTCCCAAGCTAACGTTGAATCTCGGAATACGGTACGAGTGGAGTACTCCGTACTCGGAACGAAATAACCGCCTGCAGTTCAGCAATTTCACCGGAACCACGGGATATACCATCCCGGTTTCTCCGGCGCCCGGGTTTCCCGAGATCGGAACAGTCCTAGGTACGACGGTATTCCCGACGTCGTCGTACCGCAATGCCAAGGTAGACCGGAACAACTTTGCGCCCCGCTTCGGATTTGCATACCAGGCAGCGCCGAACACGGTAATCCGCGGCGGCGCCGGCGTGTTCTACGGAATGAGCGTCGCGACCAACTTTCAGTATGCGGGACCGGCATTCCAGAAGTCGGCGAACATCTACTTCACCAAAGACAATTACGCAACGCAGTATGCGACGTTGTCGAATCCGTTCCCGGCTGGCCTGGCGCCGCCGCAAGGAACGAAGTACGGAACGCTCGCACAATGGGGATACGGGAACGCCAGCGATCTGGACACCGGCACTGCGCGCAACGGCGAGATTTACCAGTGGAACATCGGGATCCAGCATCTTCTTCCCGGCAAGATCGTGATCGGCGTCGACTATTCGGCGAGCCGCAGCACGCACCTACCGTGGGCAGGGGCGGGTGGAATCTCAACCCGCGACCGCAACTTCATTTCCAGCGCGACACGCGCCCAGGCAGTGGCACTGGCTCCGGGTGGAGACGTAACTGGATACCTGAACTCGCTGGTTCCGAATCCGTTCCAATGCTTTTTCGTGACAGTTGCGAGCCCGGGGTCGTGGTGCCCGTCCGCGCCGATCTTCTCACCTGCAGACACGGTGGACTCCCGCTATCTCGACGACACCATTCCTTTGATCAACCTGTTGCGGCCGTATCCGCAGTTTGATGGAAACTTCGAAGGTCTGCCGAAGCTGGTTGCGATGTCGCGGTACAACTCGTTACAGATCCGATTCCAGAAACGGGCCAGCCGTTACGTCAGCTTTGAGGGCAACTACACGCTTTCGCGGTCGACAGACAACTCTTCTGCTGGGCGCAACGCGTGGATCGGAAACCTGGTTCTTGACAACCCCCAATTGCTCGACGATTTGGGCGCGGAATATGGGTTGAGTTCCAACGATGCAACGCACCGTCTGACGACAGCTTTCATCGTGGACCTGCCAGTCGGGCACGGACGGTGGATTGGCGGAGATATGAACCGCTTGACGGACGCTGTCGTCGGAGGATGGTCGCTGTACACGTACCTGACGCTTCAATCGGGTCAGCCGCTGGCGATCTATGACAGCGCTGGATTGTTGGCCGACGGCAATCAGCGCCCACAAATCACCTGTTCGCAGCTCACTACCGGAATCAGCTACCGGGAAGCGGCCAAGACGCAGCAGCCGTTCCTGAATCAGAACTGTTTCGCAAACCCCGGAGACAATATTCCCGGCAACGCCCCGCGGCATCTGTCAGTGCGCGGAGACGGAATCCGCAACGTCGACATGTCTCTTTCGAAAGCGTTCAAGATGAAAGAAGACATGGAACTCCAGATTCGAGCTGAGGCGTTCAATATCTTCAACCGTCAGCGATTCGCATTCCCTGATGTTGGCTCGGGTGACGGAAGTTTCGGAAATGTGTTCTCCACGACTGGAAACTTCCGAAAGATGCAGTTTGGAGCACGGTTCCAGTTCTAGCAATCGGTTCGTACGGAGGCAAACCTCAGCGGCGAACGCCGCATGAATCGCTTCCACTTGCGGCACGGCATAGCTGTGCCTTTCCTCAACGTTTCATCTTCTGTGAACCGCTGGGCACGCCTGAGAGCGCGCCTCGCACTAAACAGGATCCTCCATGCGACGCAGATCGTTTTTGAAGGCCAGCGGGGCTCTTACGCTCGCCGGGCTAGGCAGCAACTCCCTTCTTGCTCACGTTCCCACACACAACTTTGACAAATACGACTTCGGCGGAGGCCCGCCGGTGGGCGACCGGCTTTATCAGGGGCCGTTTTCCGCGGATGACTATCCGAGCTGGAACGTGGTGATGGCGCTGACGCCGTCGCGCGAAGTTGTCCCGAACTACGGGATGGGCCTGATCACATACGTATGCGATGAAGTTGGTCCCGGGCGGAAAGACGGCGAATCGCTGGCGCAGTCGATCGAAAATCTGGTGAAGCTGCCGCTGGGATCGAAGCTGTATATCCGCGTGAACTGGAAAGATGTCCAGCAGAAGGGCGGACGGCTGGACTTTTGCGAACACTGGAAGCTGACATTCGATCTGGCTCGGCGTTACGGCAAGCGCGTCGGATTCCGCGTCATGATGAGCAATCCGGATATCAAAGAATCTCCGCTGCCGGGCTTTCTCCAGGACAAGATCCCGATGGTCAAGCTCGGCGACTGGCTCAACCGTACGCGCTATGAGCCTCGGTATGACGATCCGGCATTTCAGGCGGCATTTCGCGAGCTGGTCGACCTGCTTGCGGATTCGTACGACGGACACCCGGATGTGGAATACGTCGACACCTTTATGTATGGATTCTGGGGCGAGGGGCATACATGGCCTCTCGAGAAGAATCCGTTCGCGGACGAGGTCACGGCGGAGAACACGTTCGTGAGCATGTTTCAGCATCAACTGGAGCGGTGGAAGAAGACTCCCATGCTGACCAATACGCAGCCGGACTTCAGCAAGGTTGGAAATTCCGAATTGCTCGACCGGACCGTGCGCAGTTGCAATTGGCTGCGGACTGACACGATCTTCATCGAGAACGAGCAGATCGAGGAGTTGAGCAATCGTCCGGCATGGACGGGATGTTCGGTGGAAGTGGGAATGTCGGATGGATCGGCACCGAGCCTGAAGCTGGATGAAGGCATGCCATACACCGACAACGTGGTTCATCACGTGCGCGATGTGGGTGCGTGCTACTTCTCGCTGTGGAACTGGCACCGGATCCAGGCCGATCGCATTCAGAGTTATTACGCCAAGTATCCCGAGGCGATTGATTCTCTGGCGCGACAGATCGGATATCGGGTGAGACCTTCGTGGGTGTGGACCTACAACGAGGGCGGAAATCCCGGGCTGATCGTTGGACTTGTGAATGATGGTATTGCGGGCGTGCCCGGGGTACTGCGCGTGTCGGTCATCAGTGAAGACGGGAAGGTGAACGTTGGAGGATCGCTCGACGCGGGTTATCCGCGGCCCGGGAAGGTGCGACAGGCGAAGTTGGCTCTGCCCAAGGGAACGCAGTGGAAGGGCCTGCGTCTCAAGGCCGAGATCGAAGTGAAGGGACAAAGGTATCCGGTACGGTGGGCTTGCCGGCAGAAGCTGAACGAAGACGGAAGTTTGACGTTGCGGCAGACCACAGGACTGGGCGAGGACGATACAACTGGCGGCGTTCCGGGAGGACAGCCGGGGGAGATTCACGAACCGTGATAAGACTGAAACTTTCATTCGCAATGCTATTCGTGTGCGCGGTGGGCCTCGCAGCGGCTCCGCAAGCGGAGAAGCAGGATTGGACCAACTACGTCCGCATCGGGGCGTATGGGCTCAAGGGCGGCGACGCGCAGGCCATTGTGCAGAAGGCGCAGGCCAGCGACGTGGCGGGGATCGAAGTCGATAACGACATCCCTGGGCGATATGAGAGCTTTCTGAATCCCGAACAGAAGCTGAAGGCAATCCGCGACGTCGCCGAAGCGGCGCACAAGGTCGGGAATCACGCGTTCGTGTATATCGCCGGCACCGAGTGCATCACGGCGCATGGAGACAAGGTTCCACATACGCTCGCCAAGGACCATCCGGATTGGCTGCAGAGGAAAGTTACCGGCGAGCCGGCGATCTTCGGAGGAGGCACGGCCTTCTGGATCGCGCCCGGCGACGAAGATGTGTGGGTGAGTCCTTATGCCACGGAATGGCGCAAGCAATACATGGAGCGCGTACGGCAGATCGCGCAGACCGGCATCGACGGGATCTACATCGATATTCCGTACTGGATGACGCACTTTGACGGCTGGGAGGACACCTGGGCGAGTTTCGACGACTACACCGTTGCAGCATTCAAGCAGCAGACAGGGCTCGACGCGAAACATGATGTAAAGATCGGCGACTTTTCGGATCCAGCGTTTCGCAAGTGGGTGGACTTCCGCATTCAGACCTTCACTGATTTTCTAGGCGAGATCAGCCGGACGGCAAAGGCCGTGAATCCGGAGATCAAGATTATTCCGGAAATTTATCCGGGCATTGAAGAAGAGGCGGTGCGGGTCGGGGCTGATGTATACAGCCTCTACGGTGTGGTTGATGCGATCGCGCATGAGTATGAGTTTGGAAGCGGCGATCACATGGCATCGTCCCGAAAGCCGCTGGATTGGTTCCGGTATCAGGTAGGGATGCATTCGTTCCGTGCGTTCGCACAAGGGAAGGCAACGTGGATCCTGAACTACTCGTGGGACGGGGATAAGAAAGTCGATAAGCGCGAAGCCATGATGAATCTGGCCATGTCGCAGGTCATGGCGGGCGCGAACTTTTGGGATGCTCCGGGGCATTCGATGGCGGGATCGAATGACCTGGAGACCCGGAAGAAAATCTTCGATTGGATCAAAGACAACGAGAAGACGTTCTATTTGCCGCGGGGACCGGTGGATCCGATTGGGGTTTATTTTTCTCCGACAACGCGCAATTTTTATGCGACGGACTTCATTGCTTCATATCGCGGAGTTTTGATTCTGCTGATGCAAAAGCATCTGGAGTTTCAGATCGTGACTCCGCGAACTTTGGCGGCATTCCGCGGTAAGACGCTCGTGCTGCCGGACGTGCGTGTGCTCGGCGATGAAGAGAAAAAGTGGCTTCGAGACTACGTCGCAGGAGGCTCTCGCGTGGTGGTGAACGGAACGGACGCGACGGAACTCGAGAAGTCGGAACGGGTGACTCGGTTTGCGGAGGATCCGGGGCGTGCTTACAACTCGGCGCTCGAAAAAGACTTCGACAACGCGTCGCCCGATTCGCAGGCAGCGTTCCTTGGTAGTCTGCTGGGCGGGAATGCCGCAAAGATCGATGCTTCGCCGAAGGTTGCGACGTCGCTTTCCAGAAATCCAGACGGGCGGATTCAGTGTTTCTTCGCGAATTTTGCGGGGTTGGTAGGCGGAGTCAATCCCGTGCAGACACCACAACCGGGAGTGCGCGTTACGGTGGTATCTCAGAGCAATAAGGGATCTTTCTTGCCGTTTATGGGTCAGGTACAAGCAGTCGAAGGTACCCGACACGGAGATTCGGTTACGTTTGTGTTGCCGACAATCACTCGGGGAGCGGTCTTCTGGGTAGAGCCGTAGGTGACTGCGCTCTAAAACCGCCAACCACAAAGGCCAGGAAGGATCACGAAGGAAATCCTTCCCGCGCGGCATTTGCGGAGCCCCGATTCGAAACGAATCTCTACCTGGGCTCCCAGGATTTCGATCTGGCGACGGCTTCGGTCCAGCGCTCTCTAAACGATTTCGCTTGAGCAAGCGACATCTTGGGTTCGAAGCGGCGATCGGTCGAGGCTAAAGTTCCACTGGATTCGGACCAGAAGCCGACTGCTCTTGCCGCGAGTGCGGCGGCTCCCAAGGCTGTTGTTTCCGTCACTGCGGGACGGACAACTGGAATCCCGAGAATGTCCGCCTGGAATTGCATCAGCCCATCGTTGGCAGTGGCGCCTCCATCCACTCTCAGTTCCTTCACCGCGTTTCCGGAATCGCGAGCCATTGCATCGAGGAGATCCGCGACCTGGTAGGCAATGCTTTCAACGGCTGCGCGGGCAATATGACCTGCACTCGTGCCGCGAGTGATGCCAAACATAGAACCTCTCGCATAGGAATCCCAGTGAGGCGCACCCAAGCCCACAAATGCAGGTACGAAGTAGACACCGCCATTGTCGGGAACGGACTGTGCCAGCGCTTCTACTTCTTCCGATTTGCGAATGAGCCCGAGTCCGTCTCGCAACCATTGCACCACCGCGCCACCAATAAAAACGCTTCCCTCCAGCGCGTACTCTGTTGTGTCTCCAGTTTTCCAGGCGATCGTGGTCACCAGCCGATTCGACGAAGGGACTGCTCGCGTTCCGGTGTTCTGCAGCATGAAGCATCCGGTGCCGTATGTGTTCTTGGTCATGCCCGGACTGGCGCAGTGGTGGCCGAAAAGCGCGGATTGCTGATCCCCGGCGATGCCTGCAATGGGAATACCTTCCAGACGCTTCACGCCGGTCACGGACGCGTAAATGTCACTTGAAGGTCGGACCGATGGCAGCATCGAAAACGGGATGTTGAAAATATCAAGCAGTTCCTGATCCCAATCGCCGGTGTGAATATTGAAGAGCATCGTGCGGGAGGCATTGGTCACATCCGTGGCGTGAAGCTTGCCTTGGGTGAGTTTCCAGATGAGCCATGAATCGACAGTTCCGAATGCGAGCTTTCCAGCATCGGCTAATTCGCGTGCGCCCGGTACGTTTTCCAGAATCCAGGCGATTTTTGTGGCGGAAAAGTACGCATCGATTAGCAATCCAGTGCGTTGCTGAATAAGAGGCTCTCTACCCTGCTGGCGAAGGCGTTCGCAGAGATCCGACGTGCGGCGGTCTTGCCAGACAATCGCATTGTAGACCGGCACGCCCGTCCCGCGGTTCCAGACAATGGTGGTCTCCCTCTGGTTGGTGATGCCAATGGCGGCCAGATCCGAGGGACGGGCGCCCAGTTTGTCGAGCGCTTCGACGGCAACGGCAAACTGCGTGGAGGTGATTTGCTCGGGTTTGTGTTCGACCCATCCCGGGTGGGGAAAGACCTGATCGAATTCCTGCTGCGCGACGGCGCAGACTTTGCCGAGCGTGTCGAAAACAAGAGCGCGGGAACTGGTGGTGCCTTGGTCCAGGGCTAGAACGTATTTCACGATACCTCCGGCATTCGTGATACTGCGCAGAGACGTAGCGAACGGCGTCTCTACGAGGGCTTCAGATAGCGCCTTATTCCGAAATCGTAAATTCCTGCTCCAATGAGACCGCCGAGTAATGGCGCTACGACGGGCACCCACCAGACTCGTAAGCCGTCAGAGATACCGTTGTTCTTGAATCCGGCGACAACTGTGAACAGGCGTGGCCCAAAATCTCTGGCCGGGTTTATGGCGTAGCCGTGCATCCCTCCAAAGCTCACCCCGATTGCGACCACAACCAAGCCAATCATCAGCGGCGCCATATTGGCTCCGGGTGGAGTGTTGAATTCATCGATGATCGCGAAAATCATCAGCACCAGCAATCCCGTGCCGATCAGTTGATCTAGAAAGCCTGCCTGCGGCAGTCCGGGAAACGCTGGAAACGTGGTGAAGACTCCTGCTGTGTGGTCCAGCGCAGGATCGACTTGATGAAAAGCGGGTCGGTAGTTGGCGTAGACCAAGGCGGCAGCAGTGAAAGCACCGGCGGTTTGCGCGATCGAATACGGAATCACCTTTGCCCAGGAAAAGTCGCGAAATACGGCTAAAGCGAGAGTGACGGCTGGATTCAAGTGCGCGCCGGAAATCTTTCCCGCAATGTAAATGCCCATCGTGACCGCGAGTCCCCAACCGATCGTGATGTTTGTGAATCCTCCGTGAATCGTCTCGCCTGCATTCTTGGTCGGGAACAAAACAACCATGGCAACAACGCCGGTACCGAAGAGAATCAGGACAAACGTTCCCAGGAATTCTGCGATGAGTTCCGCTGTGAGAGTTGGTTTCGCGCTCATTCCGCCCTCGAAGTGAACTGCGCTTTTGGACCGCGAAGTAGTGTATCAGTGCTCACTTCTAAGTGCTCACTGGTCGGTCTGGTCTGAGGTCTGAAGTCCGAGGTCAGAACTGATTCAATCGTGCGCCGGAGTTTGCTACTGCTACGGTCATTACCCTAAATGCAAAAATTTGCCCTCGACCCTTGACATCTGGAATGAAGACCGTAAGATATAAAAATATTTATTCAAGAAACTGAATATTTATTCATGATGAATAAAACATTACGACAACGCGCTGTCCTCGACGTGCTGAAGCATGGCTCTATCGCGAGCCAGGAGGACCTTCAGCGCCATTTGCGGAGGAGAGGCTTCAAGGTAGGACAGGCCACTTTGTCGCGCGATATTCGAGACCTGAACCTGAGCAAGACGGCGCAGGGATATTCCCTGCCCCATGGCGAGGGCGGGATCGGAGTAGCGCTGCCTCCGGTATCGCGATTGGTGCGCGAATTCGTATTGGACATCCGGACCGCACAGAACCTTCTTGTGATTAAGACGATCGTGGGAAGCGCGCAGCCCGTGGCGGCGGCGCTGGATGAGACCGACTGGAGCGAGGTCGTGGGGACCATCGCGGGCGACGACACCATCCTTATTGTATGTCCTGACAGGGATGAGGCTCGTGCACTGGCCGGACGCATCGAGGAAATGCTGGGGTAATGAATGGAAAGCTCAGAACGGCCGTTCTCGGGGCGACA
>Ga0335081_10021571_pt1 | contig 10422 bp, 3 predicted proteins | sample Lox_Sample_35_FD_206713 | JGI IMG/M metagenome (GOLD analysis project Ga0335081, IMG submission 206713) | Soil microbial communities from Loxahatchee National Wildlife Refuge, Florida, United States - Lox_Sample_3.5 | ecosystem: Environmental > Terrestrial > Soil > Wetlands | place: USA: Florida...
TGGCACGTTTGAAGAAGTCGGCTTGCTCTCCGGAGTTGCCGCGGACAGCGATGGCCGCACCTACGCCGGAATGGGCGTGGATTTTGCCGACTACGACAATGACGGCTGGCCAGACCTGGTCGTCACTGATCTCGCCAATCAACGCTACGCCCTCTACCACAATAATCGCGACGGCTCCTTCACCTACACGAGCATGAATTCCGGCATCGGCCAGATGACCATGACTCACAGCGGCTGGGGCGTACGCTTCCTCGACTACGACAACGATGGCTGGAAGGATTTGCTTATCGCTCAGGGACACGATCTCGATACGATCGAGCTGAACTTTCCCAACCTGCGTTACCGGGAGCCGATGCTGCTTGCGCGAAATACTGGCAAGGGTTTCGTGGATGTCTCTTCGCAGTCAGGGACCGTATTTCAAAAGCCGTGGGTTGCTCGAGGCATGGCCATCGGTGATTTGGATAATGACGGGAGGTTGGATGCCGTGGTTACGACCAACGACGGGCCGGCCCATATCCTGCACAATGAAACGCCTTCCCAAAACCATTGGCTTCTTCTCAACCTGGTCGGTCACAGGAGCAACCGCGATGCAATCGGTGCGAATGTGGAGCTCGAAACTCCCGCCGGAAATCAATACGCAACCGTGACCACCACCGGAAGCTACTTGTCCTCGAGCGACAAGCGCGTCCACTTCGGACTGGGAAAAAATGCCTACGCTTCCAAAATTGTCATTCGTTGGCCTAGCGGAATCGTGCAAACCCTGAGCGAAGTCAAAGCGGATCAAATTCTGAAGATTGATGAACCTGCAAAATGACGCCTGAGCTTTCAGCCACAGATTCCTTCCGGTAGCTTTTCGAGTCAGGCTAGTGAAGAGTGCTTTGAGGTACCGCTTCGGCCAGGCCCATTTGCGCGGCTTCCGCTGCTTTGTGGCCGATCAACAGGAGTCCCGCCTGCGATGCATCCCTCTGCAACCTCCGGAGGTCGGCAATCCCATCGGAATGATCGCGGTTGTTGAATTTCAGTTCTCCCAGTGCGAGCCGCGCCTCCAACGCCACGACGGCGAAGCCTGCGCGATTGGCTTCTTCGAGTGTTGTCGCCAGTTGCTTTGACGCTCCCACCACATCGTTTGTGGCGCCCGACGCTGCCTGAACCCGCGCCGCACCAATTGCGGCCAAAAGGCTCAGCTCACGTTGGTGAGAAGATCCCACGGCCTTCAGCGCCTGCCCGATCATCCTTTTCGCCTCAGGCACATTTCTCTGCGCCAGAAACACTTCGGAAAGCAGCAGGTACGCGTTCCCCGCATCCGAGAAGCTGTGCAATTTCTCGAAGGACGCCGCGGCATTCTGCGCGGAGTTGAGTGCTTCCGAAGTCTTATTGGTATCGAGATCCAGCTGGGCCAGCGTCAATTCGGCTCGCGCGATGTTCAATGTGTCTCCGATTTGTTGGTAATCGGATTTGGCTTCTGTGATTGTCTGCGCGGCTTCAAGCAATTTGCCCTGCACCCGTTGTGTCCTCCCCAGTCCCAAGAGCGCCCCCGCAGCCTTGCTGCGGTCTCCAAGTTGGCGGCAAATTTGCAGCGCTTGCGTGTAGTCTCGAGTAGCTTCTTCCGGGGATCCCATGGCCAGCAGAACGTCGCCCAGCCCAGAATCCGCCAGTCCGATTCCGTCCTGGTGGCCGATTTTTCTGTACGTCGCAGCGGAATCTTCGTAGCTCTTGCGCGCGGAGGGCAGATCGCCCAAGTAGAAAAAGGCATCACCCAAATTGTCCAGTTCCGCAGCAACGGCTTTCAGGTTTCCGATTTTCTGATCCAGAGCGAGGGATTGCTCGTATCCCTCCTTCGCCCCGGAGAAGTCCCCCTCCATTTCGAGAGCGATGGCCTCGATGGTGGTCGCGGACGCGGCTAATCCTTGATCGTGTGCGGCAATGGCGATCTCTTTGGCTTCGCTCACTGCGGGAGCTACTTTGTCGAAGTCTCCGAGATTTTCCGAAGCCCAGGCTTGCGAGAGCAGCGCGTGTGCAAGGAGTAGAGACGCGCCGGTCGCTCGCGCTTTTTCCACCGCCCGCGTCGAACACTGCAGGGACTTGCGGTAGTCGCCTTGTGATTCGGCGGCGAGACCTTCCTCCATGTCAATGCGCGGGTCGTCGCGGAGCGGCGCGGGAAGTTGCCGGAGCAGTTGCGTTGTCGCCAGTGCATCCGGGCCTTTTTCACCGCTGACCTGCGCATCGGCGAGCGCCAGGCCGTAATCCAGATTGTCCGGGAAAAATTCGAAGAGCGCCCGGTAGATTTCAATCGCTTTCCCCCAATCGAGCGAGGCCTCGCGGTATCTTCCTTCCACTAACAACCGATCCACGCGCGAAAGCTTAGAGGAAAGGTTAAAGGCCTTTTCCGCCTCCTGCTTTGCGTACTCATCATAGCCAAGGTGTTCCCAGGCTCCGGCAAGCGCCGCATGAGAAAGCGCAAAGTTGGGCTCGGCGGATATCGCTTGTTGCAAGAGATTGCGGGCGGCAAGCGAATCGAAGTCGCGCAGCCTTTCAATCCCTTCCGAATAGAGGCGCGCCGCTTCCGGGTTTGCGGGCAATTCGACTTCTACTGCGGCTTCTTCTTCTCGCGTAACGGCGCGTACTCCCAGTTTCGACCGCAGATTTTGTCCCGCTTTCGAGACGAGATCGAAGAGGTTGGACTCCGTCCCTGTTTCCGAGAGCGCGTCCAGTGTTTCGTCCGTCCGCGTATCTTGCAGGCGTACATCCAGTCGAATCTGGTCGCCTGACTTATCGTCCAACGCCGCATAAGAACCCGCCACGACAAGATCCGTCCCGAGATCCTTCCGAACGCGTTCCAGACTGCCCGGCTCCAGCACTCCCACATCGGGCAGGGAAAGCTCAATTTTCATCCGTGCCACGCTCTCCGCCGGGATCGTGCGGAGTTGCCCGCCGGTGGCCAATTCCGTCGTAAGCCATTCAGACAACGCGGTCGAAAGCCAGGCTTCATGTGGATCTTGTGAGAGGTTTTGAAATCCTAAAACAGCAACAGATCGTATAGGGATCACCTGGGATGAGGAATTGCCGAGCGTGACCCAGTGGAAATACCTTGCATAGAGCAGCGAACCCAGAATTAGAAAAATGCCCGCGAAAACGGCCCACTTCAAAATACGGATCCGCCTTGGAGATCTCTTGCTTACTGAGCGCTGTCCGGTCTCGGAGAAATATACCCTGGATTCAAATTGGGTTCCGTGCGGCTCAGCCCCCGTAACCCGCGCATGCTCTGCCTGCATCGTCACCGGTGCCAGTAGACGGTAGCCTCGCCGGTAAAGCGTCTCGATGTATCTGGGGTTTTCAGCGGAATCGCCAAGCGCCGACCGCAGCTTGGTCATCGCTTTGTTCAGGCTGCGATCAAAATCAACAAACGTGTGCTCCGGCCAGAGCCGGTGGCGCAGTTCGTCGCGCGTAACCACGTCACCTTGACGCTCGATCAGCAGAGACAGAATCTGAAAGGGCTGTTCCTGAAGTTTGATGCGGATGCCGTGTTTGCGGAGTTCAGCCGCTCGCAGGTCCAGGTCAAAAACTCCAAACCGAACGACGCCCGCAGTCTCCTGCGCCGTTTCCATTTCAGAGCACCCCGATGCCCTCGAAGCCTAGCACGCAGTCGGGCCATGCGCAAGGAGACTCATAGTCCCAATGGGGACAACATTCAGCACCCTCCATGATAGCTCGTGGTTGTTCTGAACTCGAAGGGAATTCCGGCTCTGCCGGGCCTCGATCATTTTGAGAGTGCTTGAGAGCGCGCCTGTTTTTCACTCACGGCCGCAGCGCCGAATTCAACTCGTATCGTCTTGATCTCGTAGGGTTTCGTGGGAACGCTGACAACTCCATCCTTCAGAGTTAGCTTGCCGATGGGACGTTCCATCAAGTCGGTCTCGTCCGCAGATGTCGCCCCCGCAGGGACGTGCAATTGCACATCGGATGTTTTTCCAGCCCACTCGTAATATCGAAAGATCAGGTCGTTTCCGTCTTCCGCCTTTTTAACGGCTGTGAGCACTACGTTTCCCGGCTCCACTTGCACGAAAGACCGCTCCGAACCTAGCGTTCCCTGGTGCTTCTCGGTCTGTCCAGCCATCAGCGGATAATTCAGCTCATAACCCTTCCGAACAGTGTCCGCTTCTCTCCACGTCCCGCCGTGCGGATAAAGCGAATAAGTGAATTCATGATGGCCCTGGTCTGCGTTTGGATCGGGCCAGACCGGCGAGCGCAAAAGAGAAAGTCGCAAAACGTTTCCTTTGGCGTCGTAACCGTACTTGCAGTTGTTCAGCAGGCTGAAGCCGTGCTTTGCATCCGAAAGGTCCGCCCAGCGAATGGCTGGAACTTCAAATTCCGCCTGCTCAGCCGGCGTCCTCCTCGTAGTGGGCCGTTCAATGCTCCCGTAGGGGATTTCGAAAGTCGCTTTGTCGTTGTGAGCGCTCAGCGGGAAGCCCACCTTGAGCAAAATATGCTTCTCGTGCCATTCCACCTGTGTTCGTACATCCACTCTGGGCGAATCCTCGGTCAAAGTAACGTCTCGCACGAAGGTCGAATTCTGAAAGTGCTGTTTGATTCGAATAACAGCGCGCATGGGACCGCTTTCGACCAGCTTGACTTCATCCGCGGTATCCAGGTCCCAGTGCACTTTCTCGAAATCGGCATCAATGTTCCACGCGTCCCACTGTTTTGGTTTGTCCACGAAGGTTTGCAGCAAGTTGCCGCAAATCGAGTTCGTGGGTCCGCCGGTGTCAGTTTCGGAAGGTGCGAGCGCTTCGGTATCGGTGCGTTTGTCGAAGAGGCTGGTCATGCATCCAGTGTGCGGATCAATCTTCACTCGCAAGAACTGGTTCTCAAGACTATCGGCGGAGCTTTTTACCGGATTCCGGGGAACGTCCGTCTTCACTGCGGCATGTACGAAGTAAGTTCTGAAGCCCATGCTCGGAACATCCACCAAGAGTAAGAAATGCGCCGTGTGCGTCGCTGGATCCATTTTGAGAAGCTCTGAATCCACGCTCTTCCCTGCCGCGTCAACCACGGCGATTTCCTTTGCTGATCCGGGCAACTGCGCCTCGGTCTCAATCACTTCCTTTCTTGGCCAGGAAAGCGAATTGAAGACAACAACCGGGACTCCGGGGCCCTCCGTATTTGCCCGCGCGGAGATTTCTTTGATCGCCCCGTGGAGAATCCCATGCCCGATGCGGCCAACATTTGCGAGGTTCTTCTTGGCGTCCTGATAGTTCACGCCGATGCCGGATCCGGGAAAAATATCGTGAAAATCGTCGAACAGCAATCCCCTCCAGGCGGTCTCGAAATCGTCCGACGGATATTCCTTTCCATAGAGTGTTGAAATGGATGCAAACTTCTCCGCGTTCAGCAGGAGTTCTTCCGTCGTTCGAATCCGCTTTTTCGTTTCCGCCTGCGTTGTGAATACTCCCCGATGGTATTGAAAATAGAGTTCGTCGTCCCAGGTTGGAACTTTCATCTCGGGCAATTTCTTGTCTAGGTCGTTGAAAAACTCCGTCGCCGTGCTGAATTCCAGCTTTGGAAAAACCGCGTCGGGTTTCATCAATCGTTGTGCTTCGTCCAGCATCTCTCGCGTCGGCCCACCGCCGTGGTCTCCGACTCCGTAAAGATGCATGATCTCTGGCTCATCCTTCAGCTCCGGGCCGTAGATGGATGGCGCCCAGATCGAAAGGTCTCTCTCGAGCGAAACCGGATCAATCCCTCCCGCATAATCATGGGGGAAATACGTCAGCATCTTGCTTCCGTCGGGCGACTCCCACCAGAAGAGCTTGTACGGGAAGGTCGTGTAATCGTGTGCCCACAGGAGTTTTTGCGTCACGAAGAAGTCGATCCCGGATTTCTTGTAAATCTGTGGAAGCTGCCAGTTATATCCGAACGAATCCGGATTCCAGCCGATTCTGATGTCCACGCCAAAATTCTTCTGGAAATATCGCTTGCCGACCAGAATTTGCCTCACCAGTGATTCTCCACCCGGCATATTCAGATCGGGCTCGACCCACATCCCTCCCGTCACTTCCCAGCGTCCTTCCTTTTGACGCTTTTCGATCTCCTGGAAAAGTTCCGGATATTTATCCTGCATCCATACGTAAGCCCGTGCCGTGGACATCGTGTACTTAAAGCCCGGATACTCGCGCATCAGATCCAGCACGCTCTGGAAGGTGTTCCGCACCACTTCCACCGTTTCCGTCCACGGCCACAGCCACGCCACGTCAATGTGGGAGTTCCCCACCGCCCGGATCGTGAACCGCTTCAGCCACGGATTCAGCTCTTGCAGCTTCTTCTGCGAAGCCTCCAACGACGTTTCGAACACCGCCTGATCGCCACGGTCCAGCGCACCCAGGTCAATCGCCTTCACCGCCGCATCCACGATCTGTTCGCGCTCCTCCTTGCCGTCTGCATATGCGGCAATCAGCGGCCGCACCGCCAGAATCTCTTCCCGCAGAAATCCCGGATCGATTCGGCTATCCGGGGGCTGGATGCGCAATTCGCTTCGGAACAATCTCGTCTCCACAGGCTCCACATCCACGCGAATCGCAATCAGGTATTTCTCGCCGGGCTTCGCGCTTTCCGTCAGGAGAATCGGCTGTTGCATGTCCTCGTCTCCGCGATATACCACCGACGCGTTACTGAACACCGTGATCATCGCCGAGTCGTCGCTGCCAATCCGCACATTCAACTCGACGCGGCATCCTGCCACTGGATATCCGTTGATCTTTTCCGGGATTTCGATCCATCGCCTCAGGTCTCGCGCACCATCGGTCCACCGATCTCCCGCTTTCATCATCTCCCACGACGAATCATCCAAAGCTGGATCTTCCGGATGAGCCACATCCGCGTGATACTTCCAGTCTTTCAGCGGTTCAACGGTCAGTGATTCCAGCCGGTCCAGGGTTGCCTTGTAAGGATCGGCACCTGCGGATTCCTGTCCCCAGGCCGTGCAGGACACTGCCAGCATGCCGGAGATGAGTAAAAGCACTGCCAACTTTATTCTGCGGTACACGGTCGGGCCTCCATCCACAGTCGCTCGAAGCGGCCACGCAAACTGGGCAATCTTGGATACCTAGCTTTGGCGGAAATCAGCCCCGCAAACTCAACAGCTGCTACTTGCTCTGCAAGCGGACGAAACCGCATCATCCGCCGGGGCGAGCCCATCCTCCTTACTGAACTTAATCTTCACTGTCAATGCACTCTGGTGTCATCTAAGCATTCCCTGCTAAGTTCCTCATCTCTGACTACATAGCTGCGGCTCTTCTTCCGCATCTTTCTTATCCCTTGGCCCGCAATTCCTGCCGGCTGGCGTAAAATTGTCTTAATTCCTCTGTTTCTGCGGCTTTCCCGGGGATACGCAAGGGACATCACGGCCAGTTGACACTTTTCCTCAACTCGCCAAGACTGGGGTGGCGCACTTACCTTGGCCACTTGCCCCAGCCTGCTGCGGTTCGTGTGCCGATCGCGCGATCCAAGAAGGCCCATGCCGACCCCAAAAGCAGTAACTCACCGTCGCCCCAACCTCCACATCGCCGCCCTTCTGTTTCTCCTGGTTCCCTTCCTCCTTGCCGACGCGCCACAATCCGGGCAGCAAGCCGGCCCCTCCAGCAGCATGGGTGTCAGCACCGGCGGCATTCACGCCCCAATCAAAGACGCTCTCTCTCGCCCCATCACCGCTGGAGGCTTCGTGGATGGAGCCCCCATCATCTTTGCCGACATCACCAAATCCTCCGGCCTCGACAAATTTCATCACCGCTCCGGTGGCCCCGAAAAGCGTACCATCCTCGAATCGCCGGGTTCCGGCGTTGCTCTCCTCGATTACGACAACGACGGCTGGCTCGACATCTATCTCCTCAATGGGTCCACCTTCGACGCCCTCAAAGGCAAGGAATCTCCTCCTCACGCCATGCTCCTTCACAACAATCACGACGGCACCTTCACCGACGTCACCCAAAAAGCCGGCGTCTCCAACGACCGCTGGGGTTTCGGCGTCGCCGTCGGCGACTACGACAACGACGGCTGGCCCGACATTTACGTCTCCAACTTCGGCAAAAATCGCCTCTATCACAACAACCATGACGGCACGTTCACCGATGTCGCCGAAAAAGCCGGCGTCCAGCTTGGCGGCTGGTCTACCGGCGCCACCTGGGGCGACTACGACCACGACGGTTTGTTGGATTTGTTCGTTCCAGGCTACGTAAAGTTCGACGTCAACGATCCGCCCGTTGCAGGCAACGGCAAAATTCCGCCGGGCTTTTGCCAGTTTCGCGGCGTTCCCGTGATGTGCGGTCCCCGCGGACTTCCCGGCGAAAGTGACCACCTCTTCCACAATAACGGCGATGGCACCTTCACCGACGTCAGTGTAAAGGCGGGGGTCTCCGATCCTCGCGGCTACTACGGATTTTCGTCGGTCTTCGTGGACGTGGACGACGACGGCTGGCTCGATCTCGCCGTTGCGAACGATTCCGAGCCCAATTTCCTCTACCACAACAGACACAATGGAACCTTTGAGGACGTCAGCTACCTCTCCGGCTTCGCGCTCAATGACGACGGCCGCGAGCAAGCTTGCATGGGCATCGCCGTGGGCGACTACAAGCGAAACGGCCGGCTGGATTTCTTCATCACGAATTTTTCGGACGATTACGACACGCTCTATCGCAACGATGGCGGCGGCAACTTCACGGATGTAACCAACCAGGCCGGACTTGGCCAAGTCACCATTCCTTTTCTCGGTTGGGGTACGGGCTTCCTCGATTACGACAACGACGGCTGGCCGGATATTTTCGTCGCCAATGGCCACGTTTATCCCGGCGTGGACAAGCAGGATTGGGGCACGACCTGGGCCCAACGTCCCCTTCTCTTGCGGAACATCGATGGGAAAACCTTCGAGGAAGTCCCGCCGGCAACGGGCAGCGGCCTCGCCGTGGTCGTGCCCGCGCGAGGAGCCGCCTTTGGTGACCTCTTCAATGACGGCCACATCGACGTCGTCATGAACAATATTGACTCTCCGCCGACGCTGCTCCGCAATGTCGTCCACAATGGAAATCACTGGCTCACGTTCAAACTCATCGGCAGCGCGAAAAGCCCGCGCGACGCCATCGGCGCCAAGGTCTTCGTCACTTCGGGTGGCAGCACGCAACGCGAAGATGTTTTCAGCGGCGGAAGCTACGCTTCCAGCTCCGACCAACGCTTGCATTTTGGCCTCGGCGCCGCGAAGCACGTGGAGAAAGTCGAAATTATTTGGCCGAGCGGCAGGAAAGAGCAACTTTCCATCCCCGCGGTTGATCGCATCTATACCGTCGTTGAAGGAAAAGGAATTGTGAAACCGTGAGCCGGCTTCCGAATGGTTTCGCACTTTCCTTTTTAATTTTGCTCGCGGTCGCCGGGGCAATCGCCCAGAGCCGCCAGGCAATCTCCGCGAGTCCCGGCCCGTTGGCCGAACCTCCAGGAAAGTTTGTGGACATCACGGCAGCCTCGGGCGTCAATTTCGACTACCAGTCCTCTCACACTTCCAAAAAATACCTCATCGAAACAATGGGAGCCGGCGTAGCGCTCTTCGATTACGACAATGATGGCCGGCTCGACATCTTTCTGGTCAACGGCACGCCCCTGGCTGATCCCACTCCGAAAGGAACCATCCCCCAAAAAAGCGGCCCGAAATATTGGAACCGGCTCTTCCATCAGAAGCCTGACGGAATTTTCGAGGACGTTACCGAGAAAGCCGGATTGCAGGGAGTAGGCTACGGCATGGGAGTCGCCGTGGGAGATTACGATAACGATGGTTACGAAGATCTTTACGTTACGGCCTATGGAGGCAACAAGCTCTATCACAACAATGGAGACGGAACCTTCACGGACGTGACCGCCAAGGCCGGGGTCGCAGCCGCCGGATGGTCCAGTAGCGCCGCTTGGGTGGATTTGGACGGCGACGGCTACCTGGATCTGATCGTATTACGCTACGTTCAGTGGGATTTCGACGACATCTGGTGCGGCGAACACCGCGAGGGCTACCGCGCGTATTGCCATCCCGACTACTTCAAGCCCATCACTCCGCTCGTATACCACAACAATGGTGACGGCACTTTCACGGAGGTCTCCTCCAAGATCGGCCTGGACAAGCCTGGCAAGGGATTGGGAATCGCTCTAGCCGACTACGACCGAGACGGGCATATTGACGTTTTCGTGGCCAACGATTCGATGGTCGAGTATCTCTACCACAACAAGGGAAATGGCACGTTTGAAGAAGTCGGCTTGCTCTCCGGAGTTGCCGCGGACAGCGATGGCCGCACCTACGCCGGAATGGGCGTGGATTTTGCCGACTACGACAATGACGGCTGGCCAGACCTGGTCGTCACCGATCTCGCCAATCAACGCTACGCCCTCTACCACAATAAT
>Ga0335081_10021573_pt1 | contig 10421 bp, 11 predicted proteins | sample Lox_Sample_35_FD_206713 | JGI IMG/M metagenome (GOLD analysis project Ga0335081, IMG submission 206713) | Soil microbial communities from Loxahatchee National Wildlife Refuge, Florida, United States - Lox_Sample_3.5 | ecosystem: Environmental > Terrestrial > Soil > Wetlands | place: USA...
GGCACGCCTACCGTAACGCTCATGGCGCGGCGACCCAGGATCGAGATTCCCGGTGCGTCGTACCACGTGACGGCGCGCGGGAATGACCGACAGCGCATCTACTTCGGGAACTGGAGCGGGAGGCTCTTCGTCCGTGAGCTCGATCGGGCGGCCCTGCGCTACGGCTGGCGCGTCTTCGCCTACTGCTTGATGACGAACCACTACCACGTGATCCTCCGGATCGACGAACGTGGGCTCTCGCATGGGATGTGCGAGTTGAACGGCCGGTTCGCGCGGGCGACGAACTGGGTGAACCGGCGATCGGATCATGTCTTCGGCAAGCGTTTCTACGCCCGGGAGCTCGGCGACGAGGAGTACTGGGATGAGGCGCTCAGGTACGTCGTCCTCAATCCGGTTCGCGGTGAGGGGCGGTGTCGTGACCCGCGCCAGTGGCGCTGGAGCAGCCTCCGCCCGACCCTCGGACTCGAGCATCCGCCGGCATGTCTCGACGTCGGCGAGGTACTCGGCCGTTTTGGCCGGGAGCCGCGGAGCGCCCGGAAGAGGCTCTTGCGGTTCGTCCGCGACGGGATGACGGAGCCGTCCACGGTGCCAGGCACCGATGCCTTCTCGCTGCTCAGCCGCGAATGACGGCGAGAACCTCGTCGCGCTTCTCGTCCATCAGCTCGCGCGAGCGCGCTTCGAGGTTCAGCCGCAGCAGCGGCTCCGTGTTCGACCCCCGAACGTTGAAGTGCCAGGCACCGGCGTCGACCGACAGGCCGTCGAGGTGCGAGATCTCGCCCTGCGCGCCGAATTGCTCCTCGAGTCGCGCGAGCGTCGCGTCGACGTCGTCGACCGGCGTGTTGATCTCGCCGGTGATGAAGTAGTGGTCCCGAAACGGCGCGAGCACCTCGCTCAGCTTCCCTCGGCGCGAGACGAGCTCGCACATCAGCAGGAACGGCACGACCCCCGCATCGGCCTGCGAGAAGTCGCGGAAGTAGTAGTGCGCCGAGACCTCTCCGGCGAAGACGGCCCCGACCTCGCGCATCCGCTGCTTGATGAAGGCATGACCGACGCGATTCATCAGCGGGACGCCGCCGGCGGCCTCGATCGCCTCGGGCACGGCCCACGAGGCGCGCACGTCGTAGATCACCTTGCCGCCGGGCTCGCGCGCGAGGATCGACTGTGCGAACAGCGCTGTCGTGAAGTCGCCTGGCACGAACTCGCCCGTCTCGTCGACGAAGAAGCACCGGTCGGCGTCGCCGTCGAACGCGACACCGAAATCGGCGCCGCTCGAGGTCGTCCTGGCCATGATGAACTGCCGGTTCTCCGGCAGGAGCGGGTTCGGCTCGTGGTTCGGGAACGTCCCGTCGGGCTCGAAGTAGCACCGGTCGACGTCGAGCATCGGCAGCCGCGCGAGAACCGGCGGCAGCATCGTTCCCGCCATCCCGTTTGCCGCGTCGATGACGATGCGAAGCGGGCGGAACGAGTCGACGTCGACGAACGAGAGGACCCGATCGACGTACGCGTCCCAGATGTCCTCGGTGCGAATCTCTCCGCGCGGCGTGTCGCGCCAGCTCGCAGCAAGTGCTCGATCTCGCACGTCGAGCAGCCCCGAGTCGCCCCCGACCGGCATGGCGCCGGCGCGGACGATCTTCATCCCGGCGTACTGCTTCGGATTGTGCGAGGCGGTGACCGCGATACCACCGTCGAGACCGAGCTCGCCGACCGCGAAGTAGACCATCTCCGTCCCGACCAGCCCGAGATCGAGCACGTCTGCACCGCCGTCGGCGGCACCCTCGCGGACGGCACCGGCGATCGACGGCGACGACACGCGCATGTCGCGGCCGACGGCGATCGTCCGCGGCTCGAACTGCTCGACGTACGCGCGGCCGATCGCGTACGCGCCCGCCTCGTCGATCTCCGTCGGATACAGACCACGCACGTCGTACGCCTTGAAGATCTCGGGCGCGAGCACGCTCGGACGATAACCGCAGCCGAAGGGCAGGGCTTGTGATCACCGCATCGAACCTGCAAACTGACCTCGCCCGGCCAACATTCGAAGGGGACGCACACGTGGACAAGTTCAACGAACTCTCGCTCGGCGAAAAGCTCATCCTCGGCGCCGGTGTCCTGCTGTTCATCGACTTGTTCCTGCACTGGCAGTCGTACGACCTCGGCCCGATCACCCTCGGGCGGAGCGGGATCCACGGCTTCTGGGGCATCTTCCTCTTCCTGTTCACGATCGCGATCGTCGCGGTCGTGGGCGCAAAGCTCTTCGCCGTCAAACTGCCCGACGGCCTCCCGGAGGGCTTGATCACGGTCGTCCTCGGCGGGCTGATCGTGTTCTTCGCGGTGATCAAGAACATCTCCGACGACTACTCGGCCTGGCCGAGCTACGTCGGCATCGTCCTGGCAGCCCTCGTGGCGTACGGCGGCTGGCTCGTCTTCAAGGACAGCGGCGAGTCGCTGCCGATGTCGTCGAGCTCGGGCGACGCAGGCTCGGCGCCGGCGGCTGCACCGCCGCCCACGACCCCACCGCCGACGACCCCGCCGCCCTCCGACCCGCCGCGGGAACCGGACGCGTCCTAGGCCGCTGCCCCCTCGAGGATCGACCGGATCGCCTCGGTCGACGCGGGGTCGGGCGATTCGGAGATCACCGTCGCCGGACGCTCGAAGCCCGCGAGCGCGTCTCGCAACGGCTCGGCCCTGAGCGTGCCCTCGCCGTAGGGCAGGTGCTTCGTCTCGTTGCGGTTCGCGAACTGGATGTCGGAGAAGTGGATGTGGAACGGCGCATCCGGCTCGAGCACGGAGTCGGCCTGGGCGAGCGCAGCCGCAAATCGCTCGACCGTCGTGAACTCGCCGTCGGACGTTGCGTGCATGTGCGCGAAGTCGAGCACCGGCCGCACCCACTCGACGCGTGATGCGATCTCCACGACGTCGTCGAGCGATCCGAGGTCGCGCACGCGGCCCATCACCTCGATCCCGAACGGCACCGCCCGTCCCTTCCCCTCGAGCCGGGTCCGGAGCTCGCCCAGCTGCTCGCACACCGAATCGATCGCCTCCTCGCGGGTGCGGCCGAGCAGGAACCCCGGGTGGAAGACCACGAGCTCCGCGCCGGCCGTGACCGCGATGCCCGCGGAGTGATCGAGCATGCCGACCGCCATGTTCAGCTTCTTGCCGCGCTCGGCGTGGCCCATGAAGCCCGCGATCGGCGCGTGCACGCTGAGGACGATGTCGTGCTCCCGGCACAGCTGCCCGAAGGCCTCCGCGAACGGATAGTCCATCCAGAAGCGACCCTCGAAGTCGATCTCGCACGCCGTGTGGCCGGCGGCGAGCAGCGCCTCCACGGCCGCCTCGGGCGAGTCGCGAACCGGGACTCTCGCAGGGCCGAAGTGGAGGTGACGGGGCATCGGTCCGTGATCAATGTAACGAGCGGGGGTCCGTCCGATCCCGTTCCTACCCTTCGACCATGCCCACGCACCCGTCTCGTATCGATCTGCTCGAGCTCGACATCGACCTGCGGCTGGCCGACCTCTGGCGGGAGGCTGCGGGCATCAACGAATGGACGCTCGACGTAGTGGCCGCGTTCATGCGGGCCGCGTACGGCAAGGGGTACTGCGACGCTCTCACGGAGGAGTCACCCGGCTCGCTCTGCGCCGAGCACGGCTACCGGGTCCCGGGGCGCCGACCGCAGCATGCCCCGGCCGATGCATAGCTAGACTCACCGCGTGACCACCCGCAGCCCTGCGCGGCTGATCGTCGCCCTCGCAGTCGCGGCAGTCCTGGCGATCTTCCTGCTGTACACGGCGATCGCCGGCAAGTCGACGCCCGAGCTCAGTCCGAGTCAGCTCCCGGGCCACGCCGGGACCGCTTCGGTCGTCGGCATCGTCGTCGGGCCCGTCTCCGGCGACTCGCACACCGCGTCCGGGCTGCGCTTCGGCCTGCGCGACCGCGGCACCTCGAAGGGCCTCGTCGTGCCGGTCGTCTACCACGGCGACAGCCCGCCGCCCCTCTTCAAGGCGACGCGCGAGGTGGTCGTCACCGGCACGTACGCCAAAGGGCGCATCGACGGCACCGGGATCCTGACCAAGTGCCCGTCGAAGTACACGGCCGCCCAGCCGAAGGCGTAGATGGCTGATCTCGGCCGCGCAGCGCTCGTCGTCAGCTTCGGGCTGGCGCTCTACGCCTTCGTCGTCGGTGCCTTCGCCGCGCGCCTGAACCGGCGCCGCCTCGCCGACTCGGCGCGTAACGCGCTCGTCGTCTGCTTCTTCTCGACCCTGGTCGCGTCCGCCGTGCTCGCGACCGCGCTCGTGCGCCACGACTTCTCGTTCTCGTACGTGGCCGCGCACACCAATCGCACGCTGCCCTGGATCTACGCCCTCACCGCGTTCTGGGGCGGGCAGGAAGGCTCGCTGCTCCTCTGGCTGCTCGTTCTCACCGGGTACGGCGCGCTCGCCGTGGCGATGAACCGTCGCCTGCTGCGCGACCTCGTTGCGTGGGTCGTGCCGGTGCTCGGCGGCATAGCGACCTTCTTCTCGTTCATGCTCGTCGCGGTCGCGAGCCCCTTCAACGTGCAGACCGCCCCGGTCGACGGCGCGGGGCTCACGCCGAGCCTGCAGAACCCGTACATGGTCGCGCACCCGCCGATGCTGTACCTCGGCTACGTCGGCCTCTCGATCCCCTTCGCCTTCGCCGCCGGGGCGATGCTCTCCGGTCGCACGGACGAGCGCTGGATCGTCGCGACGCGGCGGTGGACGCTCGCGGCCTGGACGTTCCTCGGTTTCGGGCAGCTCCTCGGCGCGCACTGGGCGTACGTCGAGGTCGGCTGGGGCGGCTACTACGCGTGGGACCCGGTCGAGAACGCGGCGCTGATGCCGTGGCTCGCCGCCACCGCGTTCCTGCACTCGGTGATGATCCAGGAGCGCAAGGGCATGCTGAAGGTGTGGAACATGGTGCTCGTCGCGCTCGCGTTCGAGCTCTCCGTCTTCGGCACGTTCCTCACGCGCTCCGGCGTCGTGAACTCGATCCATTCGTTCGCCCAGAGCTCGGTCGGCGGCTGGTTCCTCGCCTTCGTCGTGATCTCGTCGGTGTTCTCGCTCGTGCTGATCCTGTGGCGCCTGCCTCTCCTGCAGGCGAAGACGAAGCTCGAGTCGGCACTCTCCCGCGAGGCGACGTTCCTCTACAACAACCTCCTGCTCGTCGCCCTCTGCCTGACGATCCTCTGGGGTGTCCTCTTCCCGATCGTCACCGAGCTGGTGAAGGGCGAGTCGCGCACGATCGGGCGGCCGTACTACGACTTCTTCCTGCGCGCGTTCGGGCTGCCGCTGCTCCTTCTGATGGGGATCGGGCCGCTGATCGCGTGGAGACGGACGAGCGCTCGAGCCCTGCTCAAGAGCCTCACCTGGCCGATCGCGACGGCGCTCGTCACGGGCGTCGTGCTGATCGTCGCCGGGGCCGGAGCGTCCCGTCCCGGGCTGATCGCGTACACGTTCTCGGCCTTCGTGATCGCTGCGATCGTCGTCGAGCTCGTCCGCGGCACGCGCGCCACCGGGTCGCTGTTCCGACTCGTCGGGCGCAACCGTCGACGGTACGGCGGCTACATCGTCCACTTCGCGATCGTGCTCCTCGCGATCGGCATCGCCGGGTCGAGCGCGTACGGGACGAACGTCGAGCGGCAGCTACGTCCGGGCCAGTCGACGACCGTCGACGGGTATCGCCTGGCCTACCAGGGTGTCGACCCGATCGTGAACGATCCCAACCGCACCGGCCAGTACGCCGTCCTCCGGGTCTCCGGCCCGTGGAGCGGAACGCTCCGCACCGGCAACGTGACCTACACCGGCTTCGACGAGACGGACAACGACGTCGGCATCAAGACCGATTGGCTGCGCGCTCAGGATCTCTACGTGATCGCGGACTTCCAGAAGGGCTCGAACGTCGTCTTCTTCAACGTCCTGGTCAAGCCGCTCGTGAACCTGATCTGGGTCGCGGGCATCGTGTTCCTGCTCGGCGCCCTCGTCGCCATGTGGCCGGACGCGAGAGAGCAACGGCGCCTCGTGCTGCGCCTCGCGCCCGCCAGGGCGTGAGCGGGCTCGCCATCGCTCTCGTCGCCGTGCTCGCGGCGGCCGCCGTCGTGATCGTGTGCCTGCCGTTCCTGCGCGAGCCGGTCGTCGAGGACGACCGCCTCGACGCACCGACCGCCGAGGAGGAGCAGCGCCTCACGCTCGCCGAGGAGCGCGATCGAGCGCTGGCTGCGCTCAAGGAGCTCGAGTTCGACCATCGCACCGGCAAGGTGGGCGACGAGGAGTACCGCGAGCTGCTCCCCTCGCTTCGGCAGTCGGCGGCCGAGGCGCTACGCGCGCTCGACCGGGCGCAGAGCGACGGCGAGCCCGCCTAGAAGAAGATCGTGTCGACGAGCAGGAACCCGTTCAGGGCGATGATCGCGGCTGCGATCACGATCGACACCGCGGTCGTCAGGCGCCGGTTGACGAGCTGGCCCATCACCTCGCGCCTGGACGTGAAGTTGACGAGCGGCACGAGCGCGAACGGGATGCCGAACGAGAGCACGACCTGCGAGATGACGAGCGTCCGCGACGGATCGAGGCCGAGCGCGATGACGATGAACGCCGGCGCCATCGTGACCAGCCGCCGCCAGACGATCGGGATCTGCCGGTGGATGAACCCCTGCATGACGATCTGACCCGACAGCGTCCCGACCGCCGAGCTCGAGAGGCCGGAGGCGACGAGCGCCAGCGCGAAGAGCGCGCTCGACGCGCTGCCGAGCAGCGGCTGCAGCGTCTGGTGGGCGCCTTCGAGCGAGACGACGTTGCGGTGCCCGCTGCCGTAGAAGGTGGCGGCGGCCATGACCAGCATCGCCACGTTGATCAGCCCGGCGACGGACATCGCGATCAGCACGTCGATCTTTGTGTAGCGGAACAGCGTCTGGGCGTCCTCGTCGGTCTTCGGGACCAGCCGGTCCTGGGTCAACGCCGAGTGCAGGTAGATGACGTGCGGCATCACGGTGGCGCCGAGGATCCCGACGGCGAGCAGCAGCGCCTCGGAGCCGTTGACGCCGGGGACGATCGCGTGCCGCCCGACCTGAGCGAGGTTGGGGTTCGAGAAGATCAGCTCCGCGACGTAGCAGACCCCGACCACGCCGACGATCGACGCGATCACCGCCTCGAGCAGCCGCACGCCGAACCGCTGCAGCCCGAGGATCGCGAACGCGGCGATCCCCGTCAGGATCGCCGACGGAAACAGGCCGAAGCCGAAGAGCAGCTGGAACCCGACTGCCGCCCCGAGGAACTCGGCCAGATCGGTCGCCATGGCGATCACCTCGGCCTGAACCCACAGCCCGCGTGAGGTTCTCCGCGAGTAGCGCGCGCGGCAGACCTCGGGCAGGTTCTGGCCCGTCGCGATCCCGAGCTTCGCCGAGAGCGTCTGGATGACCATCGCCATGAGGCTCGAGGCGACGACGACCCACACCAGCATGTAGCCGAACTTCGACCCGGCGGCGATGTTGGTCGCGAAGTTGCCCGGGTCGATGTAGGCGACGCAGGCGATGAACGCCGGGCCCAGGAACGGCAGGATCCGGAAGCGCGTCCGGTGCAGCGCCTCGTCGACGGTCTGGAGCCCCTCGGGCAGGACGGCGGCGCGGGAGGCGATCACGCTCCTATTTTAGCTATGCCTAAAACTCTCGGGAGGGTGAGTTTCTACGCGAGTGCCCGCACGAAGCGCAGATCGGGCAGATTGCGGTGGCGCTCGTCGAGGTCGAAGCCGTAGCCGACGAAGAACTCGTCCGGGATCGTGAAGCCGACATAGCGCACCGGCAGATCGTCGACGAGCCGCCGGTAGGGGCGGTCGAACAGCGTGGCGATGTGGAGCGAGGCGGGGTTGCGGAGCGCCAGCGAGCCGACGAGGTAGTTCATCGTCAGGCCGGTGTCGATGACCTCGTCGACCAGCACGACATGCCGGCCGTCGATCTCCTCGTTCAGGTCCTTCAAGAACCGGATGCCGTCGTGGTCGCCGTCCTGGCTCTGGCCGTAGCCGGCGAGCTCGACGAAGTCGAGCGCATGCAGGATCGGCAGTGCGCGCGACAGGTCACAGATGAAGGGGATCGATGCCTTGAGCGAGCCGACGAGCATCGGCTCCAGACCCTCGTAGTCGTGCGCGATGTCCGCCCCGATCTCCCGCACCCGCACCGCCAGCTCGGCGGCCTCGAGGAAGACCTCTCCGATTCGGGGATCGTGGACGGTGGGCTCGGTCAGGACGCCTTCTGGAGGCCGAAGCGGGCGGCCAGCCGCTCGAAGTCGCGTTCGTAGAACAGCTTGATCTTGATGTGGGGGTACAGCTCGCGCAGTCGGCGCAGCTTGCGGTTCTTGCGCGTGACCAGCGACTGCTTCATCACCGTGACCTCGAGGTAGAGATCCTGGTCGGGGAGGTAGAAGTCCGGGCTGAACGCCTCGGTCACACGGCCTTCCTCGTCTCGCGCGAGCACGAACGTCGTCGGTTCGTACTGCCAGCGCACGCCGTACCAATCGAGGATCTTGGCGTACTCGAGCTCCGCCGGATTCGCGAAGCGCGGCGGTTCTGTTCCGCAATATGCCTGGAAAACAGGCGTTTCCGGCATCACCAAAATCAGGGTAGCAGTCGGTCCGGATGCTCCCGACGCCCCGTTTGCGCCAATTAGAGTCCGCGCAATGGACTTGACGATTGCTCATGTGTCGGACATCCACTGCGGCGATCCGCATTTCGTGCCGGACCTGATGGAACGTGCGATCGCCGAGATCAACGATCTCGAGCCGGACATCGTGGTGTGCTCGGGCGACCTGACCACGTTCGGGTTCAAGGAGGAGTACGCGCGGGCCCGCCGCTATCTCGACCGGTTCGCGTGCGAGGCCCTCGTCGTCGTTCCCGGCAATCACGACTCGCGGAACGTCGGCTACGTGCACTTCGAGGAGCTGATCGGGGAGCGGAACTCGGTCCTCCGGAAAGCGGGGGCGACGGTCGTCGCGGTCGACTCGACCGAGCCCGACCTCGATCACGGGCACATCGGCCGCGGCCAGTACAGCTGGATCGAGCGCCAGTTCGCCGGGCCGTCGGAGCTGCGCGTCTTCGTCCTCCACCACCATCTGCTGCCGATCCCGGGCACCGGGCGCGAGCGGAACGTCGTCTACGACGCCGGCGACGCGATCGAGTGCCTGCAGCGGGCGGGCGTGCAGCTCGTGCTGTCGGGGCACAAGCACGTCCCGTACGCCTGGAAGCTCGAGGATCTCTTCGTCGTGAACACGGGCACCGTGTCGACGCTGCGCCTGAGGGGCAACACGCGGCCCTGTTACAACATCGTCGAGGTCGAGGGATCGCATGTTGCCGTCTGGCGCCGCTATCCGTTCCACGGCCAGGAGCAGATCATCCAGTTCGATCTCCGGACGGGGGAGTACGAGAAGTACACCGGCCGGATCGAACGAGAGGTGAGCGCGAGGCGGTGAAGGAGGTGCGCGCCGTGGCCCTGGTCGACGGCGAGCACTATCCCGACGTGGTCCGGGAGGCACTCGCCGCGCTGCCCTACGAGTGGGTCGGTGCGATCCTCGTCGGCGGCACGGAAAAGCTCCGCGGCGCGCCCGACTATGGAGTCCCGCTCGTGACGGGCTTCGACGGGGCCGAGCTCGTGGTCGATCTCTCCGACGAGCCCGTGCTCGGACCGGCCGAGCGGCTGCGGTGGGCGTCGCGCGCCCTGGCCGAGGGCCTGCCGTACGTCGGCCCGGACTTCCGCTTCGACCCGCCGCGGCTCGAGCCGTTCGAGCTGCCGTCGATCTCGGTGATCGGGACCGGCAAGCGCGTCGGGAAGACGGCGGTCACCGGTCACCTCGCCCGGCTGCTCGCCCGGGACCGTTCGGTGGTCGTCGTGGCCATGGGCCGCGGCGGGCCCACAGAGCCCGAGCTGGTGATCGCCCCGCCGACGGTGGCCGGGCTCGTCGCGCGCTCGCGTGCAGGCGACCACGCCGCCTCGGATCACCTCGAGACCGCCGCGACCTGCGGTGTGACGACGGTCGGCTGCCGCCGGGCCGGCGGCGGCCTCGCAGGTGCCGTCTTCACGTCGAACGTCGCGGCCGGCGCCGCGCTGGCGGCCGGGCAGGGCCCCGACGTCGTCGTGTTCGACGGCAGCGGCGCGGCGATCCCGCCGGTCGCGACCGACCGGCGGATCCTGGTCGTCGGCCCCGGGCAGGACGCGGACGCCTACCTGAACACCTATCGTCGCCTGATCTCCGACCTCGTCATCGCCGTCAACTGCGAGGCCGCGGGCGCGGTCCCGGTGACGCTGCGGCTCCGGCCGTCCGAGCCGCTGTCCGGCCGCGTCGCGGTGTTCACCGCGGGCGGCACGGACGTCTCGCACCTCGACGCCGACGTCGTGCTCGTCTCGACGAGCCTCGCGGATCGCGCCGCGC
>Ga0335081_10021574_pt1 | contig 10421 bp, 8 predicted proteins | sample Lox_Sample_35_FD_206713 | JGI IMG/M metagenome (GOLD analysis project Ga0335081, IMG submission 206713) | Soil microbial communities from Loxahatchee National Wildlife Refuge, Florida, United States - Lox_Sample_3.5 | ecosystem: Environmental > Terrestrial > Soil > Wetlands | place: USA: Florida...
AAGCACGTCCATATCTACCGTCAAATACAAGTTATCATAAGATTCAAGCTTCTCTTTCAACTCGTCAGCTATTTGCTCTGAACCCTTCCTAATAATTTGTTGAGAAGTGAAAAATTCAATCTGCGCCTTTTTGGCGTAAGCTAGTTCTTCTTTACAAACTGAGCGGGTGCCAACTTCAATTATTTTCGCTGGCTTCACTTCCTCTCTTATCAACTGCATAAACGTAGTGTGCGACAGGGTTGAACCTAAAAATTCGCAGCGTAAATCTAAATGCGCATCAAAAGACAATACAGCCGTTTTAGCTGCTTTGTCGCTAAAAGACTTTGCAATGCCGAGTGTAATTGTGTGTTCTCCGCCGATTGCAACTGGGATTTTACTAGCGTTCAAAATATCTTCAACTACGAGACGGGTCATATCCACCGTTTTTGCCACGTCAGGTGAAACATGCAAGTCTCCAGCGTCATAGATTGCTAAATCTTCAACATCAAGTCCACTGCGGAAACTGTAGGTTTCAATGTTGAGAGACGCTTGTCTAATCGCGTTGGGTCCAAACCTTGCCCCTGAACGATAAGAGCTCGTTGAGTCAAAGGGCACTCCGAAAACAACGTATTTCGCTTCTTCAAAGGTTTTTTGCATACCACTAAAAACGTTTGTTTGCGAAGTAAAAAGTTCAAGATAACTCATGTCTTGATTTCAACCTTTTCATTATTGGTATTCGTCAAATCTCGCTCTAAATCTTTTCGATAACATCACTAGAAAAGAAACCCTCTAAAGCAAACAAACTAGTAAATATTCAAACATGTAAGCGTAGAAATGCTGGACTGCTGTCTCACTTAAATGGTTTTAAGTTGTCACAGACTTATTCCAAAAATTTATTAGTTATACCCATACTGCATAAGATAAAAGGCGAAAACAAGTGACCATCGCAACTATACTAAAAAGCTTCAATCGAATCGAATTAGCATCTCTAGCTTTCTATGCAGTTTCAGGAATTATTCTCTTGGTATTTCTGCCCTTAACTTCTTTTGCACCACAACTAGGGTTACTTGGCATACTAAGTTTAATCGTTGCTTATGGACTCTTCACTAAAAGAGGCTGGGCACCATGGTTACTTTTCATCTTACTTGTTGCCGGATTGGCCTTTTCATTATACACTCTTTATGCAGTTGGATTTAGCGATGTCTTAGTTGGATTAAGCATGATTGCCTACGCAGGCCTGACATTGATATTTTCAGCAACCATCTTGCTTAAGAAATAAACTCCCTAAGCCTTACCAGAATTGCGGAAAAGTAGTACTGCAACTTCTTCATCCACATCAACGAACTGTTGATTTTCAGGAATTTCGACAAATCCATCAGCCTTCGATAAAGTTGTGATCGCCCCAGAAGCACCAGACTCAACGGGTTCAGCAAGCAACCTGAGATCTTTGTCGAATTCTACTTTAACCATAACAAACGTTCGCCTACCTTTGGCACTAAACATCCGCGAGCCGGCAAAAGCCCTCACCATCTTCATCGGAGTCAACGGTCGACCAGCTAACTGCTGAATCAAAGGTCTAGCAAGCAAATAAAAAATCAACAAAGCAGAAGTGGGATGACCAGGCAAGGAAAAAACAGGCTTATCTCCTAAAAATCCGACAGTTGTAGGTTTACCTGGCTTAACTGCTATACCGTAAACAATTATTCCGGGCTTACCAAGTGAATCAACGATTTGAGGTGTATAGTCTCTTGGACCAACGGAGACGCCGCCTGAAGTAATCACCATGTCTGTTGAAGCGAGAGCATTCTGCAAAGCTTTAGATAAAGATACTTTATCATCGGGAATAACACCGAAGTAGACAGGTTTCGCTCCGCTTTCAATTACCGCCGTGCTTAAGCTATAGGCGTTAATATCATAGATTTTTCCTGCAGGCAAAAATTTGCCCGGTTCTATGATTTCGCCGCCTGTCGATAAAACTGCAATTAGGGGGATTTTCAAAACTTTAACCTTGGTTAAACCCAAAGCAGCTAAAACACCTATCTCTGAAGAACCCAAAACCTGCCCTCTTTTCAGTACAATGGCGCCTTCTTTTATGTCTGACCCCTTCTTCATGACATTCTCGTTAACGGTCACATTGCTGAAAACATGAAGTTCATCACTTTCCCTGTCAGTATCTTCAACCATCACTACAGCATCTGCTCCTTCAGGAATCGGAGCGCCAGTAACAATTTCAACCGCTTCACCTTGGGCTAGAACGACCCTTGGTTGCTCGCCTATGTTTACTGTGCCAGAAACTCTCAAAGTAGCAGGTTGATTTTCGTCTGCTTCAAAAGTATCCTCAGCTTTCACTGCATACCCATCAACAGTTGAACGATTAAACGGCGGAATATCAAGAGTTGAAACTATTTCTTCGTTTAGAACACGATTGTAAGCTTCAAGCAATACAGCTTCTTCTTCCCCTAAAAAAACGGGTTTAAACTGGTTTCTAATCGCTTGTTGTGCCTCTTCAAAAGTCATGAGTTTCCTGAACACTAATTCTCAACCTTCAAACTACCAAACATATGAACTACAACCGTTTCGCCTTCGCTGACGCCTTCGCGATTTTCAGGTACAATCACAAACCCATTGCTCTGAGTCATAGTAGAAATTGATCCCGAACCTTTAGCACTAACAGGCTCAGCAATGAATTCACCATCCTTGAAGATTACATAAACTCTGACATAAGTTTTTCTTCCAAGAACACTAGCAACTCTTCTTGCCAAAGTAGCTTTCAACATAGGTCTTGGCTCGGTCTTAGTCATTCCAAGCATCGAACAAACCATGGGTCTACCAAAAACTTCAAAACCAATTAATGCAGCTACGGGATTGCCGGACAATATCAAAACTGGTTTACCGCCTAAAGCAGCAACAGCCGTTGGCATTGCAGGCCTAAGCGCAACACCGTGTACAATTACTCCTGGTTTTCCAATCTTATTGACTGCATCTGGCACCAAGTCTAATCCTCCAACACTTGTACCACCAGTGGTTATTACAGCATCCTGTGTTTCCAGAGCTTTTCTAATTAAAAACGCAATTTCGTCAACATTGTCTTTGGCTATGCCAAAATCAACTGTTTCTGCCCCGAGTTCCCGACAAGAAGCAGAGATCATTATCTTATTTGAATCATAGATTAAACTGCCGGAAAGTTCAGCACCAACTTCAGCAAGCTCGTTTCCTGTGGCTAGGATGCCAATTCTTGGTTTCTTAGCTACCTTTAGTTGTGTGATTCCTAATGCAGCAGCTAGTCCAACATGGTAAGGAGTTAACCGAGTGCCAGTTTGGGCAATAATGTCATCTTTTTTGATGTCTTCGCCTATTTTAGAAATGTTCGCTAAAGGTGCTAATTGGCTCCAAACTTCCAATTTTCCATCAATTTTCATGGTGTTTTCAATCATCACTACTGCGTTTGCACCTTTAGGGATAGGGTTTCCAGTCCAAACTTGCTTGGCTTGCTTGCTGGTTATTTCTTGATTGTCAGTTAATTGGAAAACTACTGGTTTTGATTGCGAAGTCCCAATTGTATCGGTGGATTTTAATGCGTACCCATCCATGGCTGACTTATCAAAACGAGGCAAAGCATCTTTCGCAATTAAGTCCTCAGCTAAAACACGGCTTAAGGCATCCTGCAAAGACACCATTTCTGCTTGAGGCTTGCTGATTTGCAGTACTTTAAGCCAGCTTTGTAGGGCTTGATCTGTTAATGTAAGTTTTTTGAATCCTTCAAGTTTTACCAAAATGGTCCCAATACTGCATTAGCGATTTATCATAAAAAACATATCGAAACAAAATTACTATAAAATAAATTGATTATGATCTTGTTTCGTAGACAACTACTGAATCACTTTTTATTTGCATGACTAAATCGTGGCCCTCGACTATTTTCCTCAGACCACTCATACTTTCCTTTGTGAAGTTTGCCTTAATGTGAATGTGATATCCCTTGTATAGTGGATACATGGCCTTCTGCGGAATCAACGAAATAGTGCTTCCATCTAAGCCTGGACACCTATCGACAATTTCTCTTAGCAAGACAGCAATTTCTGCAAATTTCATGAATTACCACTATTTTGTATTTATTTTATAAACGCCATAGTATAATTCTTTTTCTAATGATTTAGAGCTTTTTGAAGAACGGTTTCTGAAAAATATTCATTATTAGAATTGAGTTAGGCATTTTGAATGGTGGAAACCTAATTTGCAATTATTGCTTATTTGTTTCCGACGTCATTTTTTTGAGGAACCCTTTAATATCGTCTGATTGGCCGTAAACTACCATGCGACCATCCTTTTGAACATTAACCGATAGATTGTTTTCTTTAACCATCTGTTTTATCCTTGCCGAAGTGAAACTTCCATGCGGTTCAATTCTAACCCACTTTTGGTCTCTAGGAACCCCAGTTATAAACGCGTTTTCCTTAATTTTTTCTTCACTTGTTTCTGAAGTAGCTTCTTCTATGCGTCTAAGCCACTTATCAATAGCTTCCGAGCTAAGAATTTTTTGGGCTTCATTTATAAGGGATGATTCGACGCTTCCAAGGTACTCTTCTACTTTTTGTTCGTCGTTGCCTTTGCTGCCTTGTGACTCTGAAATTTTGATCATAAGTTTAGCGCTTTTTAAATCGTTAAGGACATTAGGAGGCACCATTACTCCTTTTTTCCTAAGTTCTATCATTAAGTCCTCAAGAACCTTCCATGTGGCTGTATGACCCATCGTCTTTCCCTATTAATGTATTTCATTAGAAGGCTATAAGATTTAACGTCGGAAAGAAATAAATCATTAACTAATCTGTAATACTTGTAGAGTCAGCTAATTTTTGTCTCTTGACGAAAAAAATAGTTGACAGAAAACTTTGGTTTTGGCGAATATAATGAAACTTGAAATAATAAAGTCGGAAGGCTTAGCTCATAACAGTTATTACTTTTCAGACGAGAATGAAGCGATAGTTATTGATCCACGCCGCGACTGTGAAATATATACTCAACTTGCCGAAAAAGAATGTACAAAAATCAAGTATGTTTTGGAAACCCACAGAAACGAAGACTTTGTTATAGGCTCGCTTGAACTCCAAAACCTGACCGAAGCAGAAATCGGTCACAGCAACGCATTACCATTCAAATATGGAGAACATAATTTAGCCGATGGAGACATCTTAAACGTCGGCAGCATCAAAATCAAAGTACTCTATACGCCAGGCCATACAAACGAATCGCTATGTTATGTTGGCTATTCTTCGGTGAGCGACGATGCATTAGTAGTTTTTAGCGGCGACACTCTTTTCGCAGGTTCCGTAGGAAGAACAGATCTGTATGGCAAAACAGTGCAACAAGCTCAAGCAGTGAGACTCTATAACAGCATTTACGAGAAACTGTTGCCCCTTGGAGACCATGTTCTTGTTTACCCCGCCCATGGCGCCGGAAGCGTTTGCGGTCACAGCATAAGTGGGGAGGAACCGACTACCATTGGATACGAGAAGAAAACTAACTCCTATCTCCAGTTAAGCAAGGAAAGTTTTATGGAGAAAGCGATTAGTGAAGAGTTAGTTGTGCCCCGATATTTCCACAAGATGGAAGAGTATAACCTAAATGGCCCACCGTCAACAAGCGAGCTATCTTATCCTAAGCCGTTTTCGCTTGCGGCTTTTGAAGAAGAAATTCAAGAACCCCTCGCCATGATAATGGATACACGACTGCCTTACGCTTTTGCTGGGTCACATGTTCCTAATTCATTAAGCATGTGGCTTGGCGGAACTAGTGTATACCCAGGGTGGCTTCTTGACACCAAACAGTACATTGTTTTTATTCTTGAGCGACCCAGCGATATCGATATTGTTGCTCCGAGGCTTCGCAGGTTAGGGTTTGACAATATGTGTGGTTACCTGTGTGGAGGTATGAATGTGTGGCAGGAAGCAGGCAAACCTATAACCACTACTTGTACCATGTCGGTTCTTGAACTAAAAAGCAAGCTGGAAAAAGAAGAAGTTGAAGTTTTGGATGTTCGTGAACCAAACGAATGGAAAGAAGACGGAATAATAGAAGGAGCAGAATGCATTCATTTCGCTGACTTGCTAAACAAAACGGGTTCTCTCCCAAGAGACAAGCCGATCGCAGTTACGTGTTCTGTAGGAAACCGCGCAAGCACCGCTGCAAGCATATTGGAAAGAGCAGGCTTCAAAAACATGAGCAATGTTTTGGGCGGCATGACAGCTTGGACAAGCCTTGAGTACCCAACAAGAAAATAGGAATAGACGGACAACTTCTCGCCGATCACTCTTTTTCTTCTTTTTGCATACCTATTGCCATTCTACTAGCTTTATCCTTGGGCTCTAGTAGTTCCTGGACAAGGTTGAATTGTCGATGATATATATGGCAGTTTTTGGAATGAAAAATCAGTTTTCCAGTTTTTAATGAAAAATTTCCCCGTTCGTTAATTTCAGACACGAATGCTTCATTGAAAAGTTGCAAACCGGCGATGTTTGCAGGTAAACCACCATACGCATCCCATGAGCGGAAATAACAAGTTAAATGCATTTTATTATCAAGAATTTCCGTGTCGATAAGACTTAGGCAGGGTGGTTCATGTCTCTCATTTGTTATTGGATTAATCTTATAAATATCATTAGGCAACCTAACAACCATTGTAACTTGCCTATCACGTTGCTCCTTTAGGTAATTTTTAATCGCTTCTTCAACCTGGTCAACGGGTTCTCTCAAACGGCTGCCGTAAGTATATGTTTCATCCTGTTTCCCCTCGCCACACCACAAATAAGTTAAAGCGTACCATTGAATATACTTCATATCGCATGGAGCTTTATCGCTAACGAGGGGGCGGTTCTCCGGATGACTGATTTCCAATGTTAAATTAAGTTTTTTTGTGTCTGTTTCTTCTGAGCCATAGCCTACTTGGAAAACGTCTCCTTCAATCCAGATGCTATTTAACGCTTTAAACCAAGCATCTGGGCAATCAAAAGCTGAAACCTTAACATGCCTCATACACAATCTCCAAGATACCTAATACATTCTAGTAATTCAGAATATAGAGTTTACCACTAGCCGTTTTAGGCTGACACTTTATCGCTAAACTGATATTTTCAAAATACTAAAAAGCATTAAAAATGCAGGTTATAAACCGAACGATAAATCGTTAATTGTTTTGCTTGTTCATTTTACTATTGTCATTACATAGACTAATGTCATAAGTTTAATCAGTCTTAATTCAAACAATTGAATTTGAAAAAGGCGAAAAATCTTGTGCAATGTCATGTCAGGTATAATTGTTTGAGCACAGGCTAAACTTAAAAAGGAACTCATAGACATGGAACCATTCGACGAAAATTCTGCAGCAGATGCTGAAGAGGCAAAAATAAACTTTAAGTCAATACTGGATTTGATGGAGAAAAACGGTTTAATCGAGAGAACGTTTGGCGGCAGAGTCTTCATTACAAAGAAAGGTCAAGAAAACCAGATAATAAGTTAGACAAAATTCTTAACGGTAAAAATATAATTTGCCAGCATCAAATAATAATAGAATCCAGAAAGTTAGGGCAAACTTGTTTTAAATTAAATAAAGAAAAGAAGTTGGGTTTTTAGTAGGGCATTCCGCCGCCCATACCGCCCATGCCACCCATTCCACCCATGCCTCCCATTCCTCCCGGAGGCATTGGTGGCATCTTGCTGCCGCCTTTAACGCTGATTAAGTCATCGATTTTCATAATCATGTTTGCAGCTTCTGTAGCTGATTTTATGACTTGTTGCTTAACGCGGAGTGGTTCGATTACTAGTAGGTCACGCATGTTTTTGATTTTGCCTGTTGAAACTTCGATGCCGAAGAATTGACTGTCTGGTTTTTCATGTTGCGCTCTTAGTGCTACCATAATGTCTATGGGGTCTAAGCCTGCATTTTCTGCTAAAGTTAGTGGGATTGCTTCAACTGCGTCTGCAAATGCTTCTACCGCAAGTTGTTCTCGCCCGCCGACTTTTACAGCGTAGGCTCGCAGGTTTTTAGCTAGTTCTGCTTCTGGTGCGCCACCGCCTGCAACGATTTTGCCGTCTTCGATGACATTTCTGACAACGCATAATCCGTCGTGTAGTGATCGTTCTGCTTCATCAATAACTTGATTGGATGCGCCTCGGATAACAATGGTTACTGCTTTAGGATTTTTAGCTTCTCGAATGTATAAGAGTTTGTCGTCGCCGATTTTTACTTCTTCAACACGTTTAGCTTTTCCAAGAACATCAGCTGAGATGTCTTTTATGCTTGCAACTATTTTTGCGCCTGTGGCTTTGGACAACTTTTCTATGTCGCCACTGCTGACGCTTTTAACTGCTAAGACTCCAGCTTTGCCTAGAAAGTGAAGTGCCATGTCATCAATTCCTTTTTCGCAAAAGAGAACATTTGCGCCTGCTTTTGTAACTGAAGTGACCATTTCTTTTAGCATACGTTCCTCTTCATCAAGGAAAGCCTGCATTTGATTTGGACTTTCAATATTTATTTTAGCGTCAAACTCTGTCTTTTCAATCTCCATCTTTGCATTCAACAGAACGATTTTTGCACCGTCAATAATTTTTGGCATCTGTGAGCTTGCAATTTCCTTGTCAATAACCATGCCTCTAACAAGTTCTGTTTCATCTAGGCTTTTGCCATGTTTCTTAATGACTTTTATTAGTTCAATGTCGGCTACGTATTTGCCGTCAATCTTTTCAGAAACCTGTTTTACAGCTTCTACAATGATTTTTGCGAAGTGATCTTCCGCAACATTAATGCCTTTACTGGCTAATGATGTGATTGCTACGTCCCTTAGAGTTTTGTCGTCATCAAACGCAATGGGAATCGCGATTTTATCTAGAATTTCTAGAGCTTTCTCGCTCGCTTTTTTATAGCCCTCAATTATGACTGTCGGATGAACGTTTTTGTCAACTAAACTTTCAGCTTTTGAAAGTAATTCTCCCGCTAAAACCACTGCAGTTGTTGTTCCGTCGCCAACTTCGTTGTCTTGAGCTTTTGCAACTTCCACGAGCATTTTTCCTGCTGGATGTTGAATGTCAAGTTCTTTCATTATGGTTGCGCCATCGTTAGTTATTGAAACGTCGTTCATGCTGTTAACGAGCATCTTGTCCATACCGCATGGTCCAAGCGTACTTTTTACTGATTCAGCAACTATTTTTGCCGCCATAATATTGTTTTTTAACGCTTCGCGGCCTGTATTTCTGTTTGTACCTTCTTTAAGTACTAGAACTGGAATATTTCCTCCACCTTGAGACATAATTTCACCAATTTTCTATTTTTGATAATAACCGAATTCAACAATCAAATATTTAAATATAAATTTATCGGGAGAATCAAATATTGTCAGCCATAGTGAAATCCCACAACTTTTTAATTTTACTTTAAAGAGAGGTGAGGTACAGTGAGCCGATTGACTGACAGTGATAAGGCATGGCTTTTAAGTTTTGAAAGTGGTAGAACATTCTATACTGAAAAAATGAAGAATAGTGAAGTAACAGAAAAAACCTATACACGTTGGCTTAAGAAGTATTGCGATGATTTAGGCAAGAATCCCGATGAGTTGCTTTTACTCAAGCCTAACATGCTTGAACTTGCTTCAATGATGATTCAGAAAGGCAAAACTGCAATTAACCCTAACCAAGCCGATAAGACTCTTACAGATTATCTAGCTAATGATGCCTTAACCCCAAGTAATAAATTAGTTATTTTGACATGCGTTAAATCCTTCTATTCTGCAAATATGAGAGACCTAGCTAAAGTCACTGGTAAAAGCATTGAAGCGCCCGAACGTAAACAAAGAAGCCCTACCGTTGATGACTGCGTTAAGCTTGAGTCAAGAATGATGAATGCTAGAAATGTCTTTCTTTTATGGTTCTTAGAATCTTGCCCTACTAGAGTCGGCACACTTAAACAATTAACTTGGAAAGACCTTAGACCCTTAAATGATGCACTAGTGCCTTATTGGATATACGTTAAAAGTGATAGGCTGAAAGGTCATGGAAAAGGCAGGTATAAAAAAGCCAAGCATATCGGATTTTTACACAGCTATGCGAATGAAAAGCTTGAAGCATACAAACAAGAATTAAAGATAAAAGGGATAGAGTATAATGAAAACTCACCTATCTTTATGTCGTATCACGTAAACCCCAATGGAAGCATAAAAGGCTCTAAAATGGTTAATTTTAATGATGCTTTTACCGATGCGTCAATATTGGCTTTTGGCGATAATATAGAAAAACACTTTTCACCGCACGATTTTCGAGACGTTTTGGCTACAGTTCTCGGAAAGTTAAACATAAATGCAGATAATAACACAGCGAAACCCCTTCTTAGCCACAAATATGCAGGTATAGAGGCAAGTTATGAGAATCACAAAACTGAAGAGGATAAACCGAACGAT
>Ga0335081_10021575_pt1 | contig 10420 bp, 11 predicted proteins | sample Lox_Sample_35_FD_206713 | JGI IMG/M metagenome (GOLD analysis project Ga0335081, IMG submission 206713) | Soil microbial communities from Loxahatchee National Wildlife Refuge, Florida, United States - Lox_Sample_3.5 | ecosystem: Environmental > Terrestrial > Soil > Wetlands | place: USA...
GGCCTTCCGGTGCGGAGTGGGCGCATCTAGGCGGCGCCGACTACGCGGTGACACTCAAGACCGAATCCCCGAAGGCAAAAGCACGAATTCGCGGCCGCTGTCACGCGGGCCCGCGCCGGCGTCGCCGGTCGAAGATTGCCGATATTGGGTCCAACCCAGCGGCTTCTCCTGCGCGGTGTCTGCCGCGGCGCGCAGATCCTCGGCGAACAAGTCAGCATCGTCAGGATCGCGGCCGGCGAGCCGCTTGCACAACGCGCTCACTCTTTCAGTGATCGTCTCATCTGAAATTCGCTTCCCTCCTTTCAACACACTTGTCGGTGGCGCCAGCTACATTCCTGGCATGTGTTACGAGCAGAGCACGGAGCTGCGGACTGGCCGCACAGGGCAGACCGCTCGCCGAACGGCAATCGCAGCCTCACAGCGCGCCTGCGGGAAATCCCGGCCGCCCACACCTCCGGCGCCAAACCGACATTCCGCAACCACGGGGTTGTTTTGCGCCGCGGTCGACGCTTGTGTGGTCCCGTTCTCCCACAACCAAGATCGTCTCGGCGGCGTTCACGTCTCGACCTGCGACATGTCCGCAGTTCGAGCAGTGGAAAACGTGCACGTCCAGCCCCAGCGGCTTGTTTCTCGCGAAGCATCGGCTGCTCCATGTTTTCCTCTCGTCAATTGCCGTGCTCTACAGACTCATTCCGTAGCCCTGGTCCCGGTTGCGGCTCGCTTCGATCTCGTCTTCGTCCATAATTTGTTCCACAGCGTCATCCGCTGACGCTGTGAGCAGCCAGCCGAACTCTTCATCGTGGACGAACCCGTCGCCGGCCGAGAGTTCGGCGTCGGCCCGCTCAACGATCGCGTCGTGTTTGCGGTATTCGGCGGCCCGGGCTGATTCGGCCATGCGGTAGGCGAAGCGGTAGGAGTCGGCGTCGGGATAGCCGTGCTCGGCGCACAGCGCCGGGGTGGGGTTGAGGTGCAGTGACCAGCCGGGTTGGCGACCGGCTGCGCGCATGCGTTGCTCGGCGGCGGCCGCGGCGGCTTGGGCGGCTTCGCTTTGGGATTCCAGGCGCAGCAGCGAGGTTAGCGTGGTGAGTTCTTCGCGTTTTTGCGCTAGGGCGTCGCGGTGCTCGAACTCTTCTGGCTCGGCGTTGGTGAGGGCGTCGAGTTCGCTTTCGAGCATGTCGAGGTGGCGGGTCAGTCTGGTGTGGTGATTCGGGAGGTCTTTGTAGATGTTTTCGACGCGCTGCAATAGGCCGCGCGATTTGGCGCTGCTGACCGGTTCTGCCCCTTGCAGTGACAGGGTGGGGATGGTGGCGTACAGGTCGGCTTGGGTGATCGAGGCTTCGGCCGACGCAACATCAAGGGCGAGCACGAGTTTGCCGTTGAGGTTATCGCGGCGGCCGACGACGGTGAGGCCGTTGATGGTGGCCACGGGCCGTTGTTCGTAGGAGGGTCGGTTGCGCAGCGCGTCGAAGGTGGCGCGGGCCGCGGCGGCGAAGGGTTCGGCGGCGTCTTTGCGTTCGGCGTATCCGCGGCCGTCCACCTGGACGGCCGCGGGGCGCTCGCCGCGCTTGGCGGCGGCCTGGGCGACCGGTGCGAGGATGTCGAGTTGTTCCCGGGTGCGGGCGATGTCGCGGGCCATTCGTTTGAGTTCGCGGTCGCGGCGCATCCCGGCCTCGTAGTGGGCGCGCTCGAGGGCGTCGAGTTTTTTCACCTCGTCTTGAAGTTGGACTTGCCTGATGTAGCGGGGGTCTCCGGTGGCGATGGCTTTGGTTTCGGCTGCGGCGGCGGTCATTTCGCCGCCGACGTCTTCGACTTCTTCGCTGGTGATGTCTTTGCGTTTGACTTGTTCGATGAACAGGGCTTTGGCCTCGACTTTCTGCCACATCACGGTGTCGTAACTGCCTTCGGTGACGTAGTTGAGGATCTCCACGGTGGCGTTTTGGTTGCCTTGCCGGATGATGCGGCCCTCACGTTGTTCAAGATCGGCGGGTCTCCACGGCACGTCGACGTGGTGCAGCGCGGTGGCCCTGTTCTGTACGTTGGTTCCTTCTGTAGGGGTAGCTGTACCAACGCGGCACAGCCGTCCAGGTCAGACTGCCTTTCTCGGTGCGCGACAGGTGTCGCGGACAAATTCGGATCCGTTTGGCGGCATGAACGCATCGAAGATCGAGTAGACAGAGGTTACGTGGAATCCCACGACGGGGATGCGACCGGATTTTCCGGGGTGTCGCTATGCGATGACGATGGCGCGTCGTCTCAAGGCGCGATGGGGTCCTCGCATTACGAGCGATACGGCGAGTCCGACGAATATCCTTGCGTGCAACCGATTTACGTGAGACTCCAGCGGCAGTTCGGTTCGTGTTTCTGACTTTGCGATAGTGATTCGCGTTCGATTAGCCAACATCGTCGGGGTCCTGGATGGGTTGATTGTGCCGCTGCTGGCGGTGCCAGGCAAACCGGCGGTTGCGGGCTTGTTCGAGCCCGACTTGTCGTGCCTTGCGGATGGCCTCCCCTCGTCCTTGGTGTTCGTCGTTGGGTGTTACGTAGCCGATGGCGGCGTGCCGCACGGTGTTCCAGTGCTCGCGGGTGACAGCGAATTCGGCGGGCAGCGTCGCCGGGTCGGTGATCGAGCATAGTGGGGGTACTCGGCCTTGAGGTGACCGTTGAAGCTCTCGATCCAGGCCTGATCAGTGCGCCGTGGCGGCCGAAGTGCTGGGCGATCGCGCACAGCGCCATGAATTCCCGCGTCGACCCCGACGTCATCTGCGGCCCGTTGTCGGAGACGGCGAGCAGGACGGGCCGGTGCTCGTCGTTGGTGTGGGGGTCGGCTCGGCCGTCGTCCAGGCGGGCGGCCACGGCGTCAAGTAGCCCCTCGATTTCGAGGGCGTCGGTGAAGGCGACTTCGACTTGGGTGGAAGTTTCCTCAGCCGAAACGACCTCGGTGATCCACTTGCGACTGACCAATATCTTCGACGATCAACACTGCCATCCCGGCTCTGGGCGTGTCTGGGGGGTCAAGCCCGTTAATGGGCGAGCTGAGTGTTTTGCGCCAGCTTGGGGGTGCCGCAAGGGGATCCCCTTGCGGGCGGCGCAACCCCGCATAGCCGCAACGAGATCACCAAAACAACCAGATTCGTTTCGCATTACTACGGCCACCCCATAACCGAGTAGTACGCAGTCACCCGCGCAACACCGTTGCGCTCAGCCCACGCCGCCAGATTCATACTTCTGTTGCTATAGCACACCACCGACAACTACCGACCACTCAACCCGCAACAGCTGGCAGCCCCGCCGACCGATAACCGAGTAAGGTTCGCAGAAAGTCGAGTGGGCTCAGGCACCCGGCTAAACAAGCGCAATGCGAGCTTGGGGAAGCAGGCCTTCGAGTGTCTCGCGGGCCAGGAAGCGGGCGGTCGGATCTGATCCGGCTGGCCTCCATAGGGCCAGCGCCAACCCGATCTCGGCCATGGGAACGTAAGACTCGTCGATGGAGATGAACTCGATTCCTGGGGCCAGATCCTCCAGCATGGTACTGCGCCAGCCCTGCGGCGCGGCCGGACCAATCCGGGCGTGCGGGTAGCGGACCAGTCGGCCATTGAGCCCCTCGGGCCACACTGGACCGGCCTGCAATTCAAACCATGGAGACAAGTCGGCATCGGAGACGACGATGCACGGCGCGCCAACGAGATCTGCCAGTGAGTCGAAGTACTGCCATGGATCAAGAAAGCGCAGCGGGTTGTCGATGATCCAGCGGCACAGATGCCGCTGTGCCGCTGACCATTTCGTGAACCACTGCGTGAAAACTGGAGTCAGGAGGGGGCCGATTCCGATTTCCGGATCGGGCTGCAGCCTTGAGAGATCTTCGGCCCACTGCTCGGTCAGCGCGACGGTTTTCTCCGCGGTTTCCTGGAGCGTCAACATGTTGTACTTGCGTGCCTGGGTGTCGAGCCAGTCGACGACGTCTTCGTCGCGAGGGATCGCCTCAGTCAGGCTGTGCCACAGCAGCATGAACGAGTCCGGCGGCCGCACATAATCCGCGTCGGCTGTGTCTGGCTTTTCGCGCCATCTCGCAGACAGGCAGAACAACGAAACCGCGTTGCGCACGGTGTGGCTGATGCCAGGGGCGGTGAGATCGTGACCAGGCAAGCCGAGATGCTTCTCGAGTGTGAACCATCGGTTCCACAGATGTGTATATGTCAGCGACGTGTCGCGCCTCTTCACGTTGTCGCAGAACCAGTTCGTCAGATCGTTTCCAACGGTCGTGTGAAGCCGGGCGATTTGGCACGACATCGCTCCAGATTCCAGCAGCTGCATGAATGAGAGTGTGTGCTGCGGCGCAGCTTCGTCTACGGACAGCGTGTAGGGCGTGGAAAGCGATTCGATGCTGGCGATGGCGGGCCGGGCCAATTGGATGAATCGTGCTGTCAGCGGAGGTGGCTGGCGTGTGAGGGTGGCTGGCGACAGCTGCTGTGAAATCATCTTGTACCGCCCAGCGGACATGGTCTCCCAGGAGGTAATTGGGGCGGCGATGGCGGTTTCCTCGCTTAGGGATTTCAAGACCGACGCGTTGAGGCTCGCGAGCAGCGCGTGGTCGAACATGATGCGGCTGCCATATGTTGTGGCCATGAATTCGTGGAAGTGGCGCAGTTCGTGGACCGGCACGGATCCATACGTGAGTAGCTCGAACAGCTTGCCGTGCTGTTGGGCGAAATCACGTGCCTCATCGGTCAGCGCTGGGCTCGTCTTGCCGAACGGATCACGAAGTGTTGCGGCGATCAGTGGAAGGATCGGACCCACTGTCTTGGGAATGCGGATTCCGACGCCGAGCCGTTGCGGGGAAAATGATCCCGCTTCAAAGTTGAGTTGAAAAGGCTGTTTGCGCTTGCGGCGGTCAGCCTTCGTCGAACGCTTCCGTGACGCTTTTGCGGACATCGTCTTCCGAGTCTTCTGGGCTGATATAGGCCTCGTTGCCGGTTACCGGCGACCGCAGGGTGGCCCGCAGTTCGCGGTTGTTGTCGGCGCGCAGCATCTTCCAAATCTTGACTGCGTGCTCCACCACTTCCTCTGCGGTTTTGATTAGCGTCAGAATGGCGGCGACTTCCACTACGCCGAACCGCAGCGCGGGGTCGTCGACGACTTCAAACTTCGAATCATCCTGCTCCAGATAATCCAGGCGGTCTACTAGGGTGCGGGGCACGACGGTTTCGACGAGCATGGCCTTTATCGTCTTCTGGCGCTTCGAGGCTGTCAACGGGTGATCGCTGGCCTAAAGCCCATCAAGCGCCGGAACGCGGCGGTGGCGATCCCGCTAGAGTCGCGAGGGATTCGAGTGGGTGAGCCCAAAGTACGTCTGCGAAGTCGCGTACCGCGAGTTTGTACCGGGCGGTTGGCTGCGTGAAGCACTGGGTTCGATGCATACCTCATCTCGTGTAACCGGTGTGCTTTGCAGATCTGGTCTAGAGCGTAGTCCGTGATGGCAGCGATTAGATTCGGTTCATCTAGACATGTCGGGCCGCTCGGCCCGGTCAGCGGACCGCGGCAATGGCGGCGAGGCGGTGTCCCGCAATGGGATCCCTTTGCGGGTGGCAGCGTTCATGGGTTGAGAGTGGGCGCAGCTACGGCTTCAGCGTGCGCACGAGGAACTCGGTCTGATCCGCGACCGCTCGCTCCCAGGCCTCACCCACGTAGATGTCGAAGTGGCCGATCGGGTAGCGCGCTTGATCTCGTTTCGCGGCCCCGCGCGGCCGGCTGTCGGCCTGCGGGTTGGAAAGGCTCGAATCTGGCCCGGTGTTGCTGTTGACAGCGACATCTATGCTGCGTAGTTTCACCAATAATAAACAGCACGCGGTTTTATTATTGGAGGCCGGGGCGTGATGGCTCGTACTGTCAATGAAGCCGACTACGCGGCCAAACGTGACGACATCCTCGATGCCGCGCAGCGGCTCATTGCCGCTAAAGGCTTTGACGAGATGACCATCGGCGACCTGCTCGGCGATCTGGGCGTTTCCAAGGGGGGCGCTGTATCACTACTTTGATTCCAAGCAAGCAATCCTGGATGGGTTGATCGACCGCATCCTGACGCGGGTCGAGCAACTGCTGATTCCCGTGGTGCACGACCCCTCGATGGGTGCCGTCGACAAACTCCAACAGTTCTTCGCCGCCATCGTGCAATGGAAGACCGGGCACAAGCCGTTTTCTCTTGCCCTGCTGCGGATCTGGTACACCGACGAAAACGCCTTGCTGCGGCAGAAACTACGCGAAACGCGCATCAGACGCTTTAGCCCGCTGCTCGAAAATGTTCTGCGTCAAGGCCGCGCGGAAGGCGGTATTACCGCCTCCTATCCCGATCACGTCGGCAGAGCGGTTCTCGCTGTGGTCGAAGACCTCTCGGACACACTGGCCAGGACGCTGCTCGCTGATCATGTCGACCACGAGGACACGTCCTACGTCGACGATGCGGTGGCCGCCTCCACTGAGGCCGTCGAGCGCATCATCGGGGTTTCACCATATTCCTTATCGCTAGTGCAGGCCGAAGCACTGCGGGAATGGATGACACCAACCCACGCTCGCCGACGCACTGCCAGTGCACAAAGGATGACGCATCGCCACACGAAGGCCGAACTGTGATGCGCTCGCTGGTGATTGTGCTTGCTGTGGTGGTTGGCTACGTGCTGCTGGTGATCGCGTTGACCTGGGCGATGCGCCTCAAACCGGTCCGTCACGCGATGACTCGCTTCAATCGGCGCATGCTCAACCCGGTCTGGGGTGGACTAACGGTCAAGCGCCTCGGACTGTTCGGCAGTATCACCCATCGCGGTCGTCGCTCCGGCAAGCAGTACGTTACCCCGGTGCTTGTCGTGCGGTTCGTCGATGGGTTTGTGGTGCCCTTGCCCTACGGCATGCATGTGGACTGGTTTCGCAACGTCATGGCGGCTCAGCAATGCCTACTGGTCTTCAGAAAGCACGAATATCCGGTAGGACAACCGCAAGTCATCACCCTGAAACAAACCGGACATGCCTATCCGTGGCCGATCCGGTGGATCTTCCGGGCGGGCGGGGTCAACCACCACGTCCTCCTCCATCAGCGATCTTGATCGACAAAGCAGGACGACGCGCGTCAGCGACTAGGAGTTGCAATGGATGTATGGAAGACCACTTGCTTGGTGGCCGGTGGCGGCCCGGCCGGGATGATGCTTGGCTACCTGCTAGCACGGTCGGGGGTATCGAGTGTCGTCGTGGAAAAGCACGGTGACTTCTTCCGCGACTTCCGCGGGGACACGGTCCATCCGTCGACCACCGACCTGATGCACGAACTCGGGATTCTCGACGAGTTCCTGCGCCAGGTTCCACATCAGCGCAGAGAACAGCTGGGCATCGGACTCAAAGGCCAGACATTCGATCTGGTCGACTTCCGCCATTTGCCGACCGCGTGCAAATACGTCGCCTTCATGCCGCAATGGGACTTCTTGAACTTCCTCGCCGACAAGGCCAAGCAATACAGCTCCTTCCGGTTGGAGATGAACACCGAAGTGACCGGCCTGCTGTGGAACAGCGATCGGGTCGTTGGCGCGACCGCCCAAACCGCCGACGGCCCAGTCGAGATCCACGCCGACCTGGTTGTCGCCTGCGACGGACGATCGTCGGTCATCCGAGACCAATCGGGATTGCCGCTCAAAGAGTTTCCGATGCCGATCGACGTGCTGTGGTTTCGCCTTCCGCGCGATGCGTCTGCCCCTGAAACGCTGGGCTATCTCGGTGAGGGCCAAATCATAATCGCGATCAATCGTGGTGACTACTTGCAATGCGGAGCAATCATCGACAAAGACAGCTTCGAACGGTTGAAGGCCGAGGGCCTTCCGGCGTTCCGGTCATCGGTTGGCGCGGCCGCGCCGTTCCTGGCCACCAGCCTCAAGGCGCTGACCGATTGGAACCAAGTCATGCTCCTATCGGTGCGTGCCAACCGGTTACGAACGTGGTGGCTGCCGGGCTTGCTGTGCATTGGGGATGCCGCCCACGCGATGTCGCCGGTCGGCGGCATCGGCGTTAACTACGCCATCGCCGACGCGGTAGCCGCCGCCAATGCCCTTGCCGGCCCATTGCGCAACGGGCAGATTGGGGACAAGGACCTTCGTGCGGTGCAGAGACGCCGGGAGGCCCCAACGAAGCTGGCGCAACGGCTGCAGGGCGCCCAGACCGCGAAGCTGGCCCGAATGAGGAAGAAGGCCCCGCCAATGTGGATGGTTCGGCTGCTGAGCCGCTCCGCGCCCACCAAGCGACTGCTGGGCCGGATCATGGGACTCGGCTTCCGCCGAGAACACATCCACACTACTGAACAGCCGGTCGACCTTCGTCGGCTCGAGACGCCCGAGGAGAGCTGATGGTTGAGTGATCTGACGGAATAAGCGGCACTAGGGGTATGCAGTTAACCGGAGTAGATTTGAGCCCGTGAGCCATCCCCTTGCGGGCTTACGAAACAATCAGTTTCGTTCGAGTTACTAAGGCGACCCTGGTGCGTCCGCCAGGCTTGCGCCGCCAGGCTTGCCTAGTGCCGCCAGGCCGCCAGGCTCGGCGGTGAGGAGTTTCGTTACTGGTATCAAGGATTTGCGTAGCCGCACGATCTTGTCTTCGACGGTGTTGTCGACGGCGCGGGCGTTGTGGTGCGGTCGACGTGAGCGCGGTTCAAACGCCGCTTCGCCCTCGTCGTGATAGCGCTTGACCAGTTGTTGGACCCAGTAGCGGGAGACGTGATATTCACGCGCGACTTCGCTTTTGCTACGTCCTTCCAGCACGACGGCAGTGATGACGAGCTGCGCTATCGACATGGCTGACCTCCCGACTTGCAGAGGTGTCAACTATGTCGCGAGACAGCTGCCAACTATGTCGTGAAACCAGACACTGTCAGCCCGACTCTCAGCCCGACCGATATATGCAGCTTAGATGCCGTTTTGGGAAAATCTGGGACCGCCTCATTGTGTTAGAGCACCGTCCCCAGAATGTGCAGTGTCCCGACGGGGTGCTGGGTGCGCATTCGACGATCTGCCCTGGGTGCCTGTCCGGTACCGTTCGTCGAGTGCATGGCTTCCGCCTCGACGAAGTCACGGTGACCCGCGGCCCGGCCACCCTCCTGGCGCGGATCAATGCGTGTATTCCGGCTGGCCGCTGCACCGCGGTGATGGGTGCGAGCGGCGCCGGAAAAACGACGATGCTGCGGCTACTGAACCGGCTCACCGAACCCACGACCGGACGCGTCTCGCTCGACGGTGTGCCCATTGCCGAGCTGGACGTGCTGGCACTGCGACGGCGTGTCGGACTGGTCGCGCAGGCCCCAGTATTGCTTGCCGACCGCGTACTCGACGAGGTCCGTGTCGGCCGCCCCGACCTTCCCGACGACCGAGCGGGCGAGTTGCTTGCGCGGGTGGGGCTGGCGCCACGATTCGCTACGCGCGCTACCGCGGAGTTATCCGGGGGTGAGGCGCAACGATTGTGTCTGGCCCGGTCGTTGGCCGTCGAACCGGAGATCCTGCTACTAGATGAGCCGACCTCGGCGCTGGACGGCCCCACGGCCACTGTCATTGGCGCACTAGTCCGCGAGCATGTGAGCACGGGCGGCACTGTGGTGCTCGTCAGCCACGACCATGGTCTGATCGGAAGTGTCGCCGAGCGAGTCTTGCTCCTTGAGCACGGCCATCTCGTCGCCGACGGCACGGCATGACAGAGCCAGATGTGGCGTCCGGGCTGTGACCTGACAATGATGGGAAGAACGATGCGAAGGGATTATCTGCGATGGTGTGGCATGGACTCGTGGTGAAGGCGGCTCCCACGGTAGTGACCGGCGTGGTGGGGGTTGCTGCATATGAGGCGCTCCGTAAAGCGGTGGCGAAGGCTCCGGTGCGGGAGGCTTCCGTTTCCGCTACGGCCTGGGCGCTGCGCTTTGCGCGCGAGGCCGAGCGCAGGGCTCAGGAAGGTACCGAGCGGGCCCGACTGGCAGTCGCCGACGTGGTCGCCGAGGCGGCAGAGCGCGTGGGGGAGGAAGTCCAACCGCCGCCGGCAAACTCCGGAGACGTCCCGGCCCGTAAGGCTGCCCCCAAGGTTGCGCCTAAGGTTGCCCCTAAGGCTAGAGGTGCCAAGCGCTGACGCGGGCGTGGCACTGACCGTCGTATCCGCTGCAGCGGGACGGATGCGTGTGCAGGCCAACGGGTTTCGCTTCGACGCGGCCCGGACCCTCGCGATCGAGGAGACGGTTGCCAATGTGACCGGCGTACGCGCGGTGCGCGCCTATCCGCGAACGGGATCCGTGGTGATCTGGTATTCGCCCGAGCACTGTGACACCGCTGCCGTCTTGACGGCGATTGCCGATGGGGAGCACGTTCCCGCCGCGTCGGTGCCCGCACGTGTCCGCCACTCGGCTGCTGTCGGCAACGGC
>Ga0335081_10021577_pt1 | contig 10420 bp, 8 predicted proteins | sample Lox_Sample_35_FD_206713 | JGI IMG/M metagenome (GOLD analysis project Ga0335081, IMG submission 206713) | Soil microbial communities from Loxahatchee National Wildlife Refuge, Florida, United States - Lox_Sample_3.5 | ecosystem: Environmental > Terrestrial > Soil > Wetlands | place: USA: Florida...
CAGCTGCCCGCGCTGGTCACGCTGCCCATCGCGGGCGCGTTCGGGGTCACCGCGCTGGCCCGGGCGCGCGGACAGCAGCGGCCAGGCCCCGGCGCGGCCGTTCCCGCCGCCCCGGACAGGCCGGCCAGGCCGGCCGACGAGCTGGCCGCCGCGTCCGAGCCGCAGGCCTGGTGACGCATGGGCGTCCCCGATATCCGCACGCTCGCGTCGGGCGTCGTCTACGAGGACGCCTGGATGCGGCTGCGCCGGGACGAGATCGAGCGGCGCGACGGTTCCCGCGGCACCTACGCGTTCATCGAGAAGCGCGACTTCGCGCTGGTCATCCCGGCCGAGAACGACGGCTTCCACCTGGTCGAGGAGTTCCGCTACCCGATCGGGCGGCGCACCTGGTCCTTCCCGCAGGGCGGGTTCCCGCACGGGCAGTCGGGCGAGCCGGCCGAACTCGCCCTGCTGGAGCTCGCGCAGGAGACCGGGCTGCGCGCCCGCGAGCTGGTCAAGCTCGGGTACCTGCACTGCGCGCACGGCATCACCAGCCAGGGCGGTCACTTCTTCCTGGCCACCGGGCTCGAGCCGGGGCCCTCGGCGCGGGAGGCCGAGGAGCAGGACATGCGGCAGGCCTGGGTGTCCCGGGCCAGGTTCGAGGAGATGATCGGCGAGGGCCTCATCACCGACGACTCCACCGTCGCCGGGTACGCCCTGCTGCTGCTCGCCGAGCGGACCCGCGGGCGCTAGCCCGGGCCGGCCACCCGGGCGAGCGGCCTTGCCAGCGGCTACTTTGGGCCCGGGCGGGTCGGGACCTTCGTCGCTGGGCCGCCCGGTGGGCGTTGGTTCATCCTCCTGCTAATCAGGAAACACGCGTGTGAGGAGGATCACATGGCTACCATCGACCAGACTTTCGCTCACCCCGAACTCGAGCCGGTCGGCCCGCCCGCCAGCGCACCGGGCTGGGCGAACTCGGCACCGCTCGGGCTGGCGGCCTTCGCGGTCACCACGTTCATGCTCAGCATGATCAACGCCAAGCTCATGCCCGCCGCGATCGCGCCGGTCGTGTTCGGCGTGGCGCTGATGTTCGGCGGCCTGGCCCAGCTGATCGCCGGGGTCATCCAGTTCCGCATCGGGAACGCGTACAACGGCCTGCTGTTCACCGCGTTCGGCGCGTTCTGGATGTCGCTGTGGGTGATCGGCGAGTTCTTGCTGAAGGACATCACCGGGCCCACGCCGCTGGCCACGGCGGCGCTGCAGGGCCAGGCCGTCGGGCTGCTGCTGTTCGCGTTCGGCGCCTTCACCGTGTGGATGCTGCTCGCCGGGCTCCGCACCAACGTCATGGTGGTGCTGGCGCTGGCCGGCCTGGCCGCGACGTTCTTCGTGCTGGGCGCGGGCAACTACAACGGGAACGGCCTGAGCATCGAGACCGGCGGCTACATGGGCCTGGTCGTGGCGGCCCTGGCCGCGTACATCGGCCTCGCCGAGCTGTCCGAGATCACGTACAAGCGGACGGTGCTTCCGCTTTTCCCGCTGGCCAAGAGCTGACCGGCCTGATACGCCTATTAGTGGAGGTAATTCAACATGGGCCGTTACGCACAAGAGTTCGACCGTAGCCTGTCCGACCCCGACGGCTTCTGGGGTGACGCGGCGAAGAAGATCGACTGGTACCAGGCGCCGAGCGTGGTGCTCGACGCCTCGAACCCGCCGTTCTACCGCTGGTTCGCCGACGGGGTGCTGAACACCTGCTTCAACGCGCTGGACCGGCACGTGCGTGACGGCCGCGGCGACCAGGCCGCGCTGATCTACGACAGCCCGGTGACCGGGACCAAGCGGACCTACACCTACCGCGAGCTGCTCGACCGGGTGGCGCGGTTCGCCGGGGTGCTGCGCGGCCTGGGGGTGGACAAGGGCGACCGGGTGATCATCTACCTGCCCATGATCCCCGAGGCCGCGATCGCGACGCTGGCCTGCGCGCGGATCGGCGCGATCCACTCGGTGGTGTTCGGCGGCTTCGCCGCGAACGAGCTCGCCACCCGGATCGACGACGCCGCCCCCAAGGCCGTGGTCTCCGCCTCCTGCGGCATCGAGACCAGCCGGGTGGTGGAGTACAAGCCGATCCTGGACCGGGCCCTCGAGCTGGCCCGGCACAAGCCGGAGCACTGCGTGATCCTGCAGCGCCCGCAGGCGGTCGCGGCGCTGACCGCCGGGCGCGACCTGGACTGGGCCCAGGCGGAGGCCGCGGCCGAACCCGCCGACTGCGTCGCGGTCAAGGCGACGGACCCGCTGTACATCCTGTACACCTCCGGCACCACGGCCAGGCCCAAGGGCGTGGTCCGCGACAACGGCGGCCACGCGGTCGCGCTGCGGTGGAGCATGGAAAACCTCTACGACATCCACCCCGGCGAGGTGTGGTGGGCCGCCTCCGACGTGGGCTGGGTCGTGGGGCACTCCTACATCGTCTACGCGCCGCTGCTGGCCGGGTGCACCACCGTGCTGTACGAGGGCAAGCCGGTCGGCACGCCCGACGCGGGCGCGTTCTGGCGGGTCATCGCCGAGCACGGGGTCAAGGCGCTGTTCACCGCGCCCACCGCGTTCCGGGCGATCAAGAAGGAAGACCCCGACGGCGCGCTGAGCCGCAAGTACGACCTGTCCGGTTTCATATACCTGTTCCTGGCCGGCGAGCGGCTCGACCCCGAGACGTACTTCTGGGCGGGCGAGCTGCTCGGCGTCCCGGTCATCGACCACTGGTGGCAGACCGAGACCGGCTGGGCGATCGCCGCCGACCTGATGGGCCTGGAACCGATGCCGACCAAGCCCGGGTCGCCCACCATGCCGGTACCGGGCTTCGACGTCCGCATCCTGGACGCCGACGGCACCGAGGCCAAGGCGGGCGAGACCGGCGAGATCGTCATCGGGCTGCCGCTGCCGCCGGGCTGCCTGCCCACCTTGTGGCAGGACGACGAGCGGTACGTCGAGTCCTACCTGTCGGCCCACCCGGGCTTCTATGTGACCGGCGACGGCGGGTACCGGGACGCCGACGGCTACCTGTACGTGATGGGGCGCATCGACGACGTCATCAACGTGGCCGGCCACCGGCTGTCCACCGGGCAGATGGAGGAGGTGCTGGCCAGCCATCCGGCCGTGGCCGAGTGCGCGGTGATCGGCGTCCACGACGACTTCAAGGGACAGATCCCGCGCGGGTTCGTGGTACTCAAGGCCGGGGTCGGCACCGAGCCGGCCGTCGTGTCCGGCGAGCTCGTCCGGCTCATCCGCGACCGGATCGGGCCGGTGGCCGCGCTGAAGCGGGTCGACGTGGTGGCCGCGCTGCCCAAGACCCGGTCCGGCAAGATCCTCCGCAAGACCATGCGGGGCATCGCCGACGGCGTGGCCGAGCCCGTCCCGTCCACCATCGAGGACCCCGCGGTGCTGGACGCGCTGCGCCCGGTCCTGTCCGGGGAGGGCTGAGGTAAGGAGCCGGCCAGGAGCGGGGCGAACAGGTCGCCCCGCTCCGCCACCCGGCCCAGGACGGCGCCGGCCGTGAAGAAAAGGTCCTGCGGCTGGCGGCACGAGGCGACCTCATCCCAGCTGACCGGGGTGGAGACGGTCGGCAACTGGCGGGCGCGCAGCGAGTAGGGGGCGACGGTGGTCTTGGAGCCGTTGTTCTGGCTCCAGTCGATGAGCACCTTGCCGGTCCGCAGCGACTTGGTCATCCGGGACACGGCGCGGCGCGGCTGCTCGCGTTCCAGCCGTTCGGCGTAGGCCCGGGCCCGGTCGCTGGCCTGCTCGGAGGTCATCCCGGAGATCGCGGCGTACAGCTGCAGCCCCTTGCCGCCCGAGGTCTTGGCCAGCGGCGCCAGGCCGTCCCCGGCCAGCATCGGCCGCAGGTCGCACGCCACCCGGCAGCAGTCCACGATGTTGGCGGGCGCCCCCGGGTCGAGGTCGAAGACGAGCAGGTCGGGCTCGCGGACGTGCGGCAGCCGCCACATCGGGACGTGCAATTCCAGGCCCGCCAGGTTGGCCGCCCAGATCAGCGCGGGCAGGTCGTCCACCACCAGGTAGGTCACGCCGGGCCCGCGCGCCCGGGAGCTGTCGGAGTCGACCCGGGCGGTGCGGATCCAGTCCGGGCGGTGCGCCGTGACGTGCTTCTGGAAGAACGCCTCGCCGTCCACGCCCGCTGGGTAGCGCTTCAGCGTCAGCGGGCGGCCCGCGATGTGCGGCAGCAGCGCGGGCGCCACCCGCTGGTAGTAGTCGAGCACCTCGGCCTTGGTGAACCCGGCGTACGGGTACAGCACCTTGCCCAGGTTGGTCAGCGTGAGCGTCCGCCCGTCCACCTGAACGGCGACCTTGGCCTCGGCGCCGCTCACGACGGCTCCCGGACCACGTCCGCGGGGTCCTTGTCGTCGCGCAGGCCCTTGTAGACCGGCGCGCGCATCCGGCCGGCCCTGGTCCAGGAGCCGAAGAACACCTCGATCACCAGCCGGGGCTCTACCCAGACCGCGGTGCGGGCATGCTCCGGCGGCACCGGCTCGTCGAACGGCGAGTCCGGGCGGCGCAGCGGCTCCAGCCGTTCCCCCAGCATGCGCAGCGTCTCGGCGGTAAAGCCTGTGCCCACGTGCCCGGCGTAGATCAGCCGCCCGGCTTCGTCGTGCACCCCGATGAGCAGCGACCCCACCTGCCCGGTCCGGTTGCCCTTCCCCGGCTTGTAGCCGGCCACCACCGCCTCCTGGCGCCGCTGGTTCTTGATCTTGCGCCAGGAATCGGTCCTGGTCCCCGGCAGGTACCTGGCGTCGAGCCGCTTGGCCACCACGCCTTCCATGCCGTGTTCGACCGAGACCCGCTGCACGGCGGGGAAGTCCTCGCCGGGGAAGGACGGCGGGGTCTGCCAGTAGCGGCCGGCCAGGCCGAGCGACTCGAGCCGCGCGCGGCGGCTGCGGTAGTCCTCGTCGAGCAGCGGACGGCCGTCCAGCTGGAGCAGGTCGAACATCAGGTAGGTGACCGGGTTACCGCCGGCCAGCAGCTTGGCCTGGGCGGCGTCACTGACGTGCATGCGCGGCTGGAGCGCCTCGAAGTCCGGCCAGCCGCCCGGGCCGAACACCACGATCTCCCCGTCGAGCAGCAGCTGCTTGTGGTCGGTGGCGTGCCCAAGGCCGGCCAGCTCGGGATAGGCGACGGTGATGTCGCGCTCGGTCCGCGACATCAGCCGGACCCGGCCGCGCTCGACGAAGGCCAGCGCGCGGACGCCGTCCCACTTCAGCTCCAGCGCCCAGTTCCCGTCGTCCGGCGGCGGCGCGGCCCCCGGCGTGGCCAGCATGGGCCGCAGCCCGGCCGGGAGCGGCTGGCGCTCCCGGTGGATCATCCACTGCTTCCCGCCGGTCTGGAACAGCGTGTATCCCCCGGTGACCCGCTGCCCGTGCAGCCGGACCTTGACCTCGCCGCCGGTCCACTTCACCGTCTCGTAGCGGCCGGCGTCCCAGATGGAGACCGAACCGGCCCCGTACTCGCCCCGCGGGATCTGCCCCTCGAAGGCGCCGTACTCCAGCGGGTGGTCCTCGGTGTGCACGGCCAGGTGGTTGACGGCCGGATCGTCCGGCACCCCCTTGGGCAGCGCCCAGGACACCAGCACCCCGTCGCGCTCGAGCCGGAAGTCCCAGTGCAGCCGGCGGGCGTGGTGCTCCTGGATCACGAACGTCCCGCCGCCGGCGTTCTCCCCCGCCGGGGCGGGTCCTGCGGGCACCGGCTCGGGCGTGCGGGCCGGGTCTCGCTTGTCCCGGTACGCCCGCAGCTTGTCCGCGTCCACGTCCCCCGGTCTACCCCGGTTAGCCGGGCGGGGAACGGTCGCGCTCGGGGTCAGATGGCGTGCTTCTGCACGAGGGCGCCGACGGCCGGCAGCGCGGCCGTGACGTGCTTGGCCGCGCTGCCGCGGACGGCGCCGTACGCCTTGATGATCGTGGGCCGGTCGGAGAGCTTCGCCCGCGCGTCGGTCACGGAAAGCAGCGCCTCGGACACCTCGTCGCCGCGCTTGACCAGGTAGTCGCCGAACCCGGAGGCACCGGAGGCGCTGAACTCCGCCCAGTACGGCTCGAGCTCGGTCACCATCTCGGGCAGCAGCGATTCCACCGTGTGCTGCAGGTAACCCGACGCGAACGCGTTCGCGGTCTTGTAGGCGAGCTTAACCGCGGTGCCGGAGACCCCGGACTTGCCCGCGACCTCCTGCTGGATCAGCTTGAGGCAATCGGCGACGACATCCGGCTCGGTCTGCGGCGCGAGCAGCAGGTCCTGAAGCGTGGCGGCCATGGGCGTGTCCTTCTCCTTAGTCACTGGGTGCAATCCGCGGGAGTCACCGGGTGCGATCCGCGGGCCGCTCGGGAGCACCATGCCAGGCTGAACTCGCCCCATGCCCCCCTCCGGGCCGGAACCAAGCTAGCGAACTCGCGTGCCATCCGTGACCGAAGTTTCCCCACTGTTACCTTTGGCGCCGGTTCTGCCCGTGCGGAACCGGCGGCGGGGACCGCCGCCGTGCCCCTACAGTGGTCTGCGTGAGCGATACCTGGCAGGTGGAACCGTCCGGCCCGCTGCGCGGCGACATCAGCGTGCGCGGGTCGAAGAACGCGGTAAGCAAGCACATGGTCGCGGCGATGCTCGGCGAGCAGCCGAGCGTGATCCGCAACGCGCCCGAGGTCGGCGACGTCGACATCACGGCCGCGATGCTGGAGGCCATCGGGTACGCGGTGGACCGGTCCTGCGGCGACGTCACGGTCGCGGCGGGCAGCGCGGTCGAGCCGCGGGTGCCCGAGGCGTTCACCGGGCTCAACCGGATCCCGATCCTGATGCTCGGCCCGCTGCTGCACCTGACCGGGGAGGCGTTCGTGCCGCTGGTCGGCGGCGACCCGATCGGGCGGCGGCCGGTGGATTTCCACGTCAACGCGCTGCGCGCGCTCGGCGCCGAGGTCGAGGCGGGCCCGGCCGGGATCACCGCCCGGGCGTCCCGGCTGTACGGCGCGCGCATCGACCTGCCCTACCCGAGCGTGGGCGCGACCGAGACGGTGCTGCTGTCCGCGGTGCTCGCCGAGGGCAAGACGGTGCTGCGCAACGCGGCCACCGAACCCGAGGTGGTCGAGCTCGCCCTGTTCCTGCAGCGGATGGGCGCGCACATCGAGCTCAGCCCGGACCGCCGGGTCGTGATCGAGGGCGTGCCGCGGCTGCGCGGCGCGTCCCGGTGGCTGGCCGGCGACCGGCTCGAAGCGTTCTCCTACCTGGTCGCCGGGCTGATCACGCGGGGCGAGGTGCGGGTGCACGGCTGCCCGCAGGACCGGCTGGTCACCGCGATCACCACGCTGGCCCGGATGGGCGCGCAGATCGACATCACCGACGAGTGGATCACCGCGTCGGCGCCGTTCGGGCTGCGCCCGGCCGCCGTCCACACCGACACCCACCCCGGCTTCATGACCGACTGGCAGCAGCCGCTGATGGTGCTGTTCACCCAGGCCGACGGGATGTCCGTGCTGCACGAGACGGTGTTCGAGAACCGCCTGGTGTACGTGCCCGCGCTGCAGAAGATGGGGTGCGAGATCGAGACGTTCGCGGCCTGCCTGGGCGGCCCCGCGTGCCGCTACCACGACACCAACGCGGTGCACTCGGCGGTGATCCGCGGCGTGTCCAAGCTGCGCGGCGCCGACGTCACGCTGCCCGACGTGCGGGCCGGGTTCTCCGCCGTGCTGGCCGCGGCGGTCGCCGACCGGCCCTCGGTGCTGCGCGGGATCCAGCACATCGAGCGCGGCTACCACCATCCCTTCGAGCAGTTCGCCTCGCTCGGGCTGACCGTCCGCCGCGGCTGAGGCCGTGCCTTGGACCGAACGAGCTGGCTAGGCTGCGGTCATGAGCACGGCGTTCGTCCTCGGGGGCGGCGGCCTGCTCGGCGCTCACGAGGTCGGCATGCTGCGCGCGCTCGCCGGGGCGGGTGTCCGGCCCGACCTGGTGGTGGGCACCTCCATCGGCGCGCTGAACGGCGTGCTTGTGGCGGCCGACCCGGCGGGCGCGGCGGACCGGCTGAGCCGGATGTGGCAGGGCGAGGAGCTGCGGGCCGCATTCAGCGAGAAGCTGTGGGGACGGGCGATCCGGCTACTGCGGTCTGGCACCCACCTGCACTCGCTGGAGCCGCTGCGCCGGGTGCTGGCCGGCGCGCTGCCCGGCACCGATTTTTCCGACCTGGAGCTGCCGTTCCAGTGCGTGGCGGCCAGCATCGAGGGGGCGTCGGCGCGCTGGTTCTCGGCCGGCCCGGTGGTGCCCGCGGTGTTGGCCTCGTGCGCGGTACCCGGGCTGCTGCCGCCGGTCGAGGTCGACGGCGTGCACTACGTCGACGGCGGCCTGGTGGACTCGATCCCGGTCGGGCGGGCGCGGGCGCTCGGCGCCGACGTCATCTACGTGCTGCAGGTGGGCCGGATCGAGAGCCCGCTGGCGGTGCCGAAGCGGCCGTGGGAGGTGGGCCTGGTCGCCTTCGAGATCGCCCGGCGGCACCGGTTCCACGAGGAGATGTCCGCGCTGCCGGAGAACGTCCGGGTGCACGTGCTGCCGACCGGCGGGGACCGGCTCCCGCCCGGCCGGTCGCAGTTCCGGTACCGGGACCGGACCCGGGTGGGCCTCAGCATCGAGCGCGCGTACGCCGCGTCGGCGACCTACCTGGCCGCGCTGGCCCGGAGCTGAGCCGGGCTACAGCTTGCTGCGGGCGGCGATCTGGTAGAGCTCGGGCACCTTCGGCTCGGCCAGCGTGGCGGCGATCCGGACGCCGGCCCAGGCCAGCGCGAAGCCGTAGCAGGCGGCGCACAGCACCAGCGCCGACCGCCAGGTGTCCGGCGAGTCGTGCCGGGTGAGCACCGCGACGACGACCACCGGCGAGACGAGCAGCGCCGCGGCGAACAAGGTGCAGAAGGTCGCGGCGATCGACCGGCCCGTGTACCCGCCGGCGGCCCGCGGGGTGGGCGAGCCGGGCCGTTTTTCCGCCGGGTAGGCCAGGCTCACCGAGAAGACGTCGGCCAGGGCCAGGCCCGCGCCGATCCCGGCCAGATCGGTGGCCAGGCCGAAGAACCCGTCCGCCGGGTGCCCGGCCACGGCGGCCAGGCTGAACGAGATCAGTGCGAGCAGCGGCACCGCGATCAGGGCCAGCGCGAGGTCCAGGCCGCAGAACCAGGCGCGCAGCGCGCGACGGCCGGCCAGCGCCATGGCGTCGAGGCCGAAGCCGGGTCCGGCCATCCCGATGGAGTTGGCGTGGAAGATGCCGACGAACACGCCGCCGAACAACGCGCTGGTGAACAGGGCGCTGAAGTAGTGCGGGGTGCGGATGGTACTGATCGACACGACCGCCATGATCACCGCGGTGATGGCCCAGATGATGAACGAGGAGGGATCGCGGCGCTGGTAGAGCCAGAACCGGGCGGCCACCGTGCCGGTCAGGCCGTACCGGGCGAACGGCAGCCCAGTGCTCGCCCGGCTGTCCTTCCCCAACCAACCAGCCCCGACCGACCTCCCGGCCCGCCCCGGCCGACCTCCCTTGCCGCGCACCGCCGCCGGCTGCGTGCTGGTGTCGGCCGTCACCAGGGCCCGGCCCAGCGCGCGGATCCACAGCCAGCCGAGGGCGACGATGACGGCGGCCAGCAGCGCCAGGCGCAGCCCCGCGGCGCCCGGGTGGCCATCCGAGGCGTCCTGGATCGCGTGCGCGGCCAGGCCGGGCGGCAGCCAGCGCAGCCACGAGTCGACGCCGGCGAAGCTGGCCGCGGTCAGCTTGTGCTCGGCGGTCAGCTTCGGCACGACCTGCGTGAAGCCCTCGTACAGGGCGAAGATCGGGATGATCAGCAAGGCGGCCAGGTCCCGGCCGCGGCGCGACCGCAGCAACCCGGCGAGGGCGGTGGTCACGAACCGGGCCAGCGTGATGCAGAACAGCACCTGCAGCAGCACCGCGAGCACCGCGACCAGCAGGCCGAGCGCGCCGTGGGCCAGCCCGACGGTCGCCCCGAGCAGGCCGAGCACGTTGGCCAGCGGCCAGGCGCCGGCCGCCGAGGCGGCCAGCAGCCCCACCGCCAGCGGGCGGGTGCGCAGCGGGTACAGCGCCAGCGTGGCCGGGTCCAGGGTGCTGTCCAGGCCGAACACGATCAGCGGCAGGATCAGCCAGCCGAAGGCGAACACGGTGAAGATCACCGTGGTGAGGTCCACCGCCGCGGCGTGGCCGCGCAGCCTGGCCAGGACGACGAACACGACCGCCGCCACCAGCGCGGCGGCGATCGTGCTGAGGATGAAGGCGACCTTGGCCCCGGTGGACGCGCGCAGCGCGTTGCGCAGCAGGCGCAGCTTCAGCTGGACGAGGAGCCAAGCCATGTCAGTCCCTCCTCCCCGGCCGCCCGGGCCCCCACCAGGTCGATGAACGCCTGCTGCAGGGTCTTGCCGC
>Ga0335081_10021578_pt1 | contig 10420 bp, 4 predicted proteins | sample Lox_Sample_35_FD_206713 | JGI IMG/M metagenome (GOLD analysis project Ga0335081, IMG submission 206713) | Soil microbial communities from Loxahatchee National Wildlife Refuge, Florida, United States - Lox_Sample_3.5 | ecosystem: Environmental > Terrestrial > Soil > Wetlands | place: USA: Florida...
CCACGATTCGTAGAAAACCCGGCGAGTGATGCGGCGGCATGGTGCTCCTTTCAGTTCGATCTTTGATTGCAGGTGCCCGGTGCTCGTACGCTCGGTTCGATCAACCCCTCACTCTATACTGAGAACGTCGCATAATGAAATCCCGACGCTTATGAGCGACTTGAATTTTCTTTCGATCTCGGCGATGGCGGAGAAAGTACGCCGCAAGAAAATATCGCCGGTGGAAGTTGTAGAGTCGCATCTCGCGCAAATCGAGAGAGTTGATCCACAACTCAACGCATTCGTTCACCTGGATGCCGAGCGCGCGCGCGGCGCGGCGCGCAAGGCGGAAGCTCTGCTGCACAAGAAACAACTTTCGGGGCCGCTGCAGGGAGTGCCTCTCAGCATCAAGGGTTCTATTAGCGTGACAGGCCTGCGCTGGGAAGCGGGCAGCAAATTGCGGGCTGGGCAGGTAGCTGAACAGGACGCCCCTCTCGTGGCCCGATTGCGCAAAGCCGGCGCCATCATCTTGGGTGTTACGAACACTCCCGAATTTCTCATGGCGTGGGAGACCGACAATCTGCTTTACGGACGCACCAATAATCCCTGGGACCTGGCCCGCACGGCGGGCGGATCGAGTGGCGGCGAAGCGGCTGCGATCGCCTCCGGCTGTTCCGCCGGAGGCGTCGGCAGTGATGGCGGCGGCTCGATTCGCGTCCCGGCCCATTTCTGCGGAACCTGCGGGCTCAAGCCGACCCCGGGCCGCATTCCAGCCACCGGACATTTTCCCGAAGGTCTGGGTCCTTTCGCTGTGCTCGGCGTGGTCGGACCGATGGCTCGAACGGTTGCGGATCTAAGAATTCTGTTTGAGGTGATGCAGGGATCTGATGGCGGTGATGCATCATCGGCTCCGGTGCCGGTGCGCTGGCCTTCACCGGGCGCCGTCAGGAAAACCCGGATCGGCTATTTTGAAGATGACGGCCGGATCCCGGTGACCGCTGAAATCCGGAAGGCTGTGCAGACTGCAGCAAAAGCCCTATCCCGCGCCGGTTTTCGCGTGGAGCCATTTCGTCCCGAAGGTCTGAACGAAGCCAGAGAACTCTGGTGGAAGCTCTTTGGAATCGCCGGCGGAATGATGCTCAGTCCGGCAATTAAAGGTAGAGAACCCGACATCAGCCCGCAGCTCGAACAATTTCTAAGTTGGGTAGCGGCCGAGCCGCGTCACAGTGGAGAAAGCCTGCTCGACACGTGGATTCAGAGCGATGTAATCCGCAACAAAGTGTTTGCTCAAATGCGTGATTATCCGATCCTTATTTGTCCCGCCGCCGCGGTTCCCGCCTTCCGCCACGGCGAGCGCCGGTGGACAATTGACGGCCAGGTCGTTAAGTATCTGGACGCCTGGAGCTACACAGAATGGTTCAATCTGCTCGGCACTCCCGCGGTCAGCGTGCCGGTCAGCCAATCTCGCGAAGGCTTACCCATCGGAGTGCAAATCTCCGGTCTTCCATGGCAGGATGAGTTGGTGCTTGAAATTGCCGCAGCCTTTGAACGCGAATGTGGCGGCTGGCGGAAGCCGCCAGTCGCATGATCAGGAAACTGTGCCGTTGCCGGCTGCTCTGTGTTTAAATTCTTCTATTCATGATTCATCGAACGTTGCTCTGCCTCGCGATTCTTCTGGCGCCGGGTCTTCTTTCTGCAAAATCACCACAAGCGCCGCAAGCTGTTCCTCCGTCGGAGGCTCCCCGTTTCAACAATCTTGGCGCCGCATACATGAACCAACAGCTCTTTGAGAAGGCGCTGAAGTTATTTGAACAGGCGTCGGCCACCGATCCAAATTTGTACATTGCGCGGGTGAATCAGGGAATTGCGCTGGTGAACCTGGGGCGGACCGATGCAGCAAAGCAGTTGTTGGAAGAAGCGGTGAAGCGCAATCCCGACGATCCGAATGCGTGGTACAACCTGGGCCTGCTTTACAAAAACAGCAGCGATTCTCAGGCCGCCGCCGATGCGTTTCGCCGGGTCACTCAAATTGACCCGCAGGACGCCGACACCTGGTATTTCCTCGGCACCATCTACTCGCAAATGAAGCAGTTTCCTGAGGCCATAAATGCATTTCAGCACGCGCTCAAACTGAATCCTCTGCACGCATCCGCCGAATTCGGCCTGTCGCGCGCATTGCAACAGTCCGGCGACACCACGCACGCTCGTGAGCATTTGCAGCGTTTCCAGTACATCACCCAGAACAAACTCGGGGCGCCCATCAGCCTTGCGTATGGCGAGCAGGGAAAATATTCGCGGGCTGAAGAGTCGGCGGCAGCGCCGGAAAAAGTTCCAGATCCAATTTCGGTGCGCTTTGTGCTTGCGAGCGGCGACGCCGGGCTGAATGCGAAACCTGCAACAGGTGACGCCACCGATTTCGCCTCATTTCTCGGACCCGGAGCATGCTGGCTCGACTATGACGGCGATGGCCGTCCCGATCTGTTCGTGGCAGATAACGGCAATCAGGGTGGCATGTCGCTTTACCATAATCTCGGCGGCGGAAAGTTCGAAGACGTAACCAAAAAGGCTGGGCTTGATCCGTCTTTGCATGCCATCGGCTGCACGGCCGGTGATTACGACAACGACGGCGCCCCCGACCTCGCCGTAAGTCTCAACGGTCGCCTTCTTCTGCTGCACAACGAGAAGAATGGCACGTTCAAAGATGTGTCTTCCGCCGCCGGGGTAAAGAGCGATGGCTTCAACCTCGGTGTTACCTTCATTGACTACGATCATGACGGCGATCTCGATCTTTACGTCACTCGCTTTGTGAACCAGCCTCTGCCTCAGCCGCGCAAGCCAATCTCTGTGCCCACCGGCTTACTTCATCCCAGCGACGTGCTGCTGAGAAACAACGGCAACGGGACTTTCACCGATGTCACGGATGAAATCGGCTTTGCGGAAACCGGCCCCAGCATTGCCGCCGTCGGCACCGACTACAACAATGACAGGGCAGTTGATCTCGTGTTGACCGGATTGCAGCAGCCGGCGATTTATGAAAACCCGCGAGAGGGAAAGTTTCCGCGGCATCAACCCTGGGCGGCTTCGGTTCCGGCACCGGTTGCTGGGGTCGCGGTTCTCGATTTCGATCACGATGGCTGGATGGATCTGGCGTTTACTCACTGGACCGCCCCCGGCATTTCTCTCTGGCGCAACAATCGCGGCAAGTTCGAGCGCATCGAGCTGCCGCTAACCAACTGGGTTCGTGCCTTTGGCATTGCCGCCTTCGACTATGACAACGACGGCTGGGTTGATCTTGTTGCCGTCGGCGAAACCGCGGAAGGCAAGGGAGAAGTTCGCCTGTTCCGCAATCTCGGCCCTGGGGGCTTTAAGGACGTCACGAGTGAAACTGGCCTGGACAAAATTCAACTCAAAGATCCTCGCGCCGTCATCACAGCCGACTACGATAGCGACGGCGCCACCGACCTGCTGATCACGCAAAACCACGGCGCGGCGCTGTTACTGCGCAATGTCGGCGGGAATAAGAATCACTGGCTGCGCCTCGCGCTGAAAGGCCTCAACGACAACAAGAGTGCAATCGGTACCAAGGTTGAGGTCTTTTCCGGCGGCAATCGGCAGAAATTTGAGATTGCAGGATCGTCGGGTTACCTCGGGCAGAATTCCACCGCGATCAATGTCGGTCTGGGACAGGCGAAGGAAGCGGACGTAGTTCGCATGCTATGGCCCACCGGCGTGCTTGAAGACGAGATTCAGGTCGCCGGTCTCCGCCAGCAGTCGTTCACCGAACTTGATCGCCGCGGCAGTTCCTGCCCTACGCTCTTTGTCTGGGACGGCAGGCACTATGCTCTGGTGGGAGACATGCTGGGCGCCGGTGTCGTCGGCCACTGGATTGGCCCGGGCGAGCGCGACATTCCACGCCCCACTGAATACATAAAAGTCAGCCGCAATGCCATTCGTGAAAAAGATGGCAAGCTCAGCTTCCGTTTCATGGAGCCGCTCGAGGAAGTGGTCTATCTCGATCAGGTCGAGCTTCTTGCAGTAGATCATCCGGATAGTTTCGATGTTTTCCCCAACGAATATTTCGCTAGCGCGCCGCCGTACCCGGCCTTCAAGGTCGTCGCCGCTAAAGACGCGCAAGCTCCCGCAGCCGCGCATGACGACCATGGCCACGACGTTCTTCCTGATTTGCTGGCCCACCGCTACTTCGGTGATTTCGAACTGCTTCCGTTTCACGGGTTCGCCAGGCTGCACAGCCTCGAGCTCGACTTGGGCGCAGCTTACCAGGGCGGACCGCTGTGGCTCCTGCTGCACGGAGAAGTGGAATACTTCACGGCGACGAGCATGTTCGCCGCGTATCAAGCCGGGATTGAAGCAGTCCCGCCATACGTTGAGGCGCTCACCGACGGTAAATGGGTGAAAGTCGTGGATGACATGGGCTTTCCCGCCGGGGGACCCCGCACTATGACTGCCGATCTGACCGGCAAATTGCCGCCGGGCACCCAGCGCATTCGTATCACTACCAACTTGCAGATTTACTGGGACAGCGTCCTGCTCAGCCGCACGGATCAGAACCAAAGGGTTCGTCTTAGCGCTGTTCCCCTCGCAAACGCCGATCTGCGATTCCATGGTTTTCCGCTGAAATCCGAAAATCAGCCGCCGGGGAACGTCAAGTACGTTTATGAGAATGCTAGCGCCACCGGCCCATACACGCGGCCGGAAGGCGTTTACACACGCTACGGAGACGTGCGCCCGCTGCTCGCTTCGTTCGACGATCGTTTGGTAGTGTTCGGTTCGGGAGATGAAGTCGCGCTTGAGTTTGCCCCCGCCACGCTCCCGGTTCTGCCCAAAGGATGGCGGCGCGATTACTTCTTCGTCGCCAACGGCTACGAAAAGGACATGGATTTTTACGCAGCCGACGGCAACACGGTTGATCCGTTGCCTTTCCGCTCGATGGGCGGATATCCATACGCGGCGCCCAAGTCGTTTCCGCTCGACGCTTCGCACCTGGATTATTTCCTGAACTACAACACGCGCTATCTTTCCGGGAGTGAGCAGTCTGGATATTCGTTCAACTATTCGCAACAGAAGTGACTTGCCTTTTTCGGAGCCGAAGCTTCGAGTTCCTATAGAAGCTCATGGAAACGTTTTAACATTGACATTCTTGCGTGCTCCGAATTCAATACCGCTTGAATGCCAACCCCTGAAGTCTCTTTCACCCCTCGTCTCAAACGCTCCCTCACGTTGTGGGACCTGATTCTCTACGGCGTAATCGTGATTCAGCCGGTTGCGCCGATGTCGGTCTTTGGCGTCCTGAGCGACCGCGGCCACGGCCACGTTGTAACAACCATCCTGATTGCCATGGTCGCAATGCTTTTCACGGCTATCAGCTACGGCCGCATGGCGCGGGCCTATCCCAGTGCCGGTTCGGCATTTACTTACGTCGGCCAGGAAATCAATCCGGCGCTCGGCTACGTCACCGGCTGGAGCATGGTCATGGACTACCTTCTCAATCCCATGATCTGCGTCATTTGGATCAGCCAACAGGCGCACGTGTTCGCACCCGCCGTTCCCTACGCTGCATGGGCCGTGTTCTTCGCCGCCGTGCTGACCACGCTGAATATCCAGGGAATCAAGACCTCCGCGCGGGTGAACACCGGACTGGCCGCCGCCATGGGCATGGTGATCGTAATTTTCTTCGTCGCAGCCGCCCGCTATATTTTTGGCACGGCGCATGATGGAGCCGCATTTTTCACGCGTCCCTTCTACGATCCGCAAAGCTGGAATACGCGGACGGTGCTGGGCGGGACTTCCGTGGCCGTGCTGACGTATATCGGATTTGATGGAATCTCCACGCTTTCCGAGGAGGCCGAAAATCCGCGCCGCAATATTCTTCTGGCTACCGTGCTGACCTGTGTGGTGATCGGCGTGCTTTCCGCGTTTGAAGTGTATGCGGCACAACTCGTCTGGCCCGCCTCAAGACCGTTCCCCAATCTTGATACCGCCTTCACTTACGTAGCCGGCCTTGCCTGGCAGCCACTGTTCGCGATTGTCGGGTTCACGCTGGTGGTCGCGAATTTCGGCTCCGGTCTGGGTTCGCAGATCGGGGCTGCCCGCCTGCTTTATGGCATGGGCCGCAGCCACGCATTGCCGCCCTCTTTCTTCGGCGCTGTGGATCCGAAGCGTCGCGTGCCTCGCAACAATGTGTTGTTCGTGGGTGCGCTTGCGTTGGCTGGAGCATTTCTTCTTCCCGCGATTGCCGGCGCAGCTACCGGCTACGAACTCGGCGCCAACCTCCTCAACTTCGGCGCGCTGATCGCATTCATGGGAGTCAATGCGGCCGCGTTTGTCCGTTATTTTCTTCGCGAAGAGAAAAAGAAATTATCGAACCTTTTGCCGCCCGTACTGGGCTTCCTGATCTGTTTCCTGCTTTGGCTGAACCTGAGCCAGAAAGCGCTGGTTCTCGGGGCGATTTGGATGGTTGTGGGAATCGCCGTCGGCGCCTGGAAGACCCATGGCTTTCGCTCCGGCTTGGTCAACTTCGAACTTCCCCCTGAAGAAGCCTGAGGTCACTCGACGTTCCACCCGCTTACCTGCACGGCCGGTTTCGCGGATTTGATCTCGCTCGCGTGATAGGACGCGGTCACTTCGCGTTTTTCTCCCGGCAGCAATGAGAAGTAGTTGTCCTCCCAGATGACGGGAAGAATCTCTTCCGTTCCACGCTCAACCTTGAGCCGCACGAAAAAAGCTAAACTCTTGCTCGGGTTCTCAACCATGACGTGCGTGATCGCGTCCGCCCCGCTCTCTTCTGTGCGGCTGAGAACCTTCAGTCGCACTTTCGGCAATTGGGAGAGCGCCGTGTAGTCGGCATAGGCTGCCGTCGGTGTTTTAAACCACGTAGATTTCTCCCAATCCATCGTTTCAGCTTTCGTGGAGAGCCAATAGAAGTTTGAACCCACAAGCTTGCCGTCTGCATCCTGCAGCCGCAGAACCAGAAAATACGTTCCGCTCGGTTCGGAAATCTCGGGCACTGTGAAAAGTTTGCTCGTACTATCAGCCGGCGCGTTCAGTTCGAGCGCGCGTGAAAATTTCTCCGTCATCGCCAGATCGTACACTTTGGCCGTCAATTTCAATCCATCCGCATCGTCATAACGGCTGCTGACGACCCAGACCGAGTGGTCGTCATATCCGTAAACCGGGTGCAGCGGCTCCATCGCCTTTTTCGCGCCGAAATACCCTCCGCCTGGCCGCAAATAGAAGTCATAAAGATGCCAGATCAGCGACGGCCAGGCATTGTTCAGCATCCACTGAATCACGCCCGTAGAAGTGTACTTGTTCCGGCTATAGGCTTCGAACATCGCGCGCACGCCCTCATAGGCTTGCATCTGCGCTTTCTGCGCGAACTCTTCTAAGTTGTCCGAGTTGCTGTATCGCGTATTCAAAGCGTCTGCAAAGACCTGAATGTTCTTGAACTCTCCGCCGCCGGCATGAAAATTCCACGAGTCATCAATCGGCCAGAGGTGGTCTTTCCCAAGCATGGCGCGCAGGCTTTCAACCGGAGGAACCGCCGGGCCCATGCTGGTCTCTGTATTGAAGCCGTAAGCGCCGCCGCATCCGCCGGTGTTGCATTCCTTCAATTTCGCGTGTCCCTCGGGGGTGTCCTCGAGCCAATAGCCCGGAGCTATGTATTCATACGGCCCTGTCATCTTTACGCCGCTATCGCCCGAGACAGAGGTTGGCTTGGCCGTTGCCGATGACACCACTGGGTTCGGCCACTGTAATTCCTTCTCCACATTCAGATAAGTCTGCTCCACATCGGGAGGCGGTGGATTGTCGCTGCCGTTCAGCCACATCACCAGGCTCGGATGTCCGCGCAAACGGTAGATCTGATCGCGCAGAGATTGCTCGGCTATTCTGAAGTCTTCGGGCTTCCAGTTTGCCCAGTGCTCCCAATGGTCGCAGCAGCACCAGCCCGCCATCACCAGAATTCCCTGTTCGTCGGCCAGATCGAAGAATTCCTCGTTTTCCAGCTTGCCTTCCAGGCGAATGGTATTCAACCCCATATCGCGCACATAGCGGAACTCATCGCGCAATCGCTGCGAATTCTCCCGCAGCATCATGTCGGGTGACCAGCCGCCGCCTCGAATTAAGATTTTCTTTCCATTGATGGAAAATACCCGCCGCTTGTCGGCATTGAGCTCCGAAGTGACCTGACGAATGCCAAAATGCGTTTGCGATGTGTCCGAGATCCGCCCGCCCGTCTCGAATTCGAGCTGCAACTCATAAAGATTTGGCGTTCCCATCTGCGCCGGCCACCACAGCCGCGGATGCCTTATGTTGAGGTCCTCGTACAATTGGGGCGCGAAGGTCACATTCTTCGATTCTTCCGCCTTGAGCTCAACCTTTCGCGCAAAATTGATGTCTTCAATCCGCCCTTTAAGCACGCCTTGTACAGTTTGCTTGGTAGCATTTTTCACCAGTGCAGTCACCGTTAAGTGCGCTCGAATGTTGGCAGGCGAATCAACCTGCGAGATCACTGTCGGATACCGCACCGCCACGGGGCCGCTGGCAACGATCTCCACATCGCGCCACAATCCCATGTTTTTGTCGGGGGGAGCGGGGTTCCAGTCCACAAATGTGATTGCCAGGTCGTTTTCTGTGGGCGAGTAAACCTCTACCGCCAGGACGTTCGTGCCGCCCACTTTGGCTACATCGCTGATGTTGAACTCATATGTTCGCCACGCGCCCGCCACATCGGCTGGGCTGGCGATCTGTTTTCCGTTCAGCCATATGTTGGCCCGGTAGTTGACCCCATGAAACCGCAGCCAAAGCGTTTTGCCTCGATAGTCTGCGGGCAGCGAAAATGTCTTGCGGTACCACCAGGGAACGATGAATGGGCTGTCCTGCGCCATCGGAATGTTCGAGAAGTTCGCGCCGATGGGATACGTAACGCCCGGCAAAGCCCGAAGGTTCATGCCGAAATCCGGATCGGGATAGACCTTGTTCTTCACCAGCGCCGCCGCAACTGTCGTCGGGACCGTGGCCGTGTACCATCCCCTGGGATGAAAAGCTGGCGTGGAAATCTCTTCGCCCTTTTGCTCCACTTTGCACGAGGACTGCAGCTCCCAGCCCTCGCGCAGCTGCAACACGTCAGGCTGAGGTTCGCGCCCGGCAGATGCCTGTGCCAAGGCAACGCCGGAGGCCAAGCAACACGCCGCAACCACAACGCCTGCTTTATTCATGACGAACATCTCTAATTCCTCAAAAATTTCGTTTCAATGATACGTTTTAATACAGCTCACGTAAACCATGCGTGTGGCGCATTGTGCGACGTGTCAGTCGTCGGTGTGCGCTTAACGTGAAGTTGATGTCCCACGCAAAACTGGTGCAATCAAAACCGAACTCCGGGCCGGCCCGGCCACCCAGCTTACCGCCGGCTTCTAGTTTATAATCAAAATTCTGCACGAAATCTTGAAGCGACAAACACAGCAATGATTCGTTTTCTCCAGACACCCGGCCCCCTCAAGAAAATCATTCTCGGCGGCATCCTGCTGGTCATCTGCGGCGCGATGGTCATCACGCTGGTCCCCGGCGGCCTAGGTTCCAATCTCGGCTTTGGCGGGCCGGGCCAGGGCGTCGTCGCCACCGTTGGCGGCGAGAGCGTCACCACGCAAGAGGTCGAGCAGCAGGCCCGCCAGATGCTGCAGCAGCAGATGCCGCAAGGCGGCGCCCGGTCGGAAGTTTTACTCCCGTTCTTCGCCAGCCAGGCAGCGCAAAGTCTGATTGACCAGAAAGTCATTCTGAGCGAGGCCAAGCGCCTCGGGCTGCGCGCCACGGATGACGAAATCGCCGATGAGTTGCAGCATGGCCGTTACGCCTACGCTTTTTTCCCGGGTGGAAAGTTCGTCGGGGACGCCCAGTACCAGGCCATGATTCAGAATACCGGCCTCAGCATTTCGCAGTTTGAGCAGTCCGTGAGGGACCAGGTCCTCTATGAGAAACTGCGCAATCTCGTCACCGCTGGCGCCGTGGTCACGGATGCGGAAGTGCGCCAGGAATTTGAGAAGCAGTACGCAAAAGTAAAGTTCGACTACGCGGTCATCACCAAAGAAGATGTTCTAAAAGACATCCACCCGGCGGAAGCGGAGTTGCGCGCCTTTTACGATCACAACAAGGCCACCTACAACAATTCGATTCCGGAAAAGCGCAAGGTCAGCTACGTGCTGATTGATGAGGCCAAGATTCAATCGCAAGTGCCTGTCACGAAGGAAGACTTGCAGGCGTACTACGATCAGCATCGCGACGATTACCGCGTGCCCGAGCAGGTCAACGTCCGCCACATTCTGATCAAAACTCCGTTGCCCGGCCCCGACGGCAAAGTGGACACGAACGGCGTGGAGCAGGCGCGCAAGAAGGCGGAAGACATTCTGAAGCAGCTAAAAGCGGG
>Ga0335081_10021579_pt1 | contig 10420 bp, 7 predicted proteins | sample Lox_Sample_35_FD_206713 | JGI IMG/M metagenome (GOLD analysis project Ga0335081, IMG submission 206713) | Soil microbial communities from Loxahatchee National Wildlife Refuge, Florida, United States - Lox_Sample_3.5 | ecosystem: Environmental > Terrestrial > Soil > Wetlands | place: USA: Florida...
CGTCTGCTTGTGGAAGAGCGTCGAGAGATAGTTGTAGTACTCGCTGGTCTGCTTCGCCTGGGAGCCTGAGGGTGCCCCGTCGTAGACGGTCAGCGTCTGGCCGTTGAACTTCTGCCCGGGCGTCGGCGTCGCCGAGCCGCCGGCGCCGTTCGACCCCCCTGATCCGCTGCACGCGGCGAGCAGAAGCCCCGCGGCCACCGCGACGCCCATCACTCCTGCCGGTCTAATCCACCGCCGCCCCCTTCTGGTGTTCTTTTCCTGGTACATGCTGATCACCTCTCATATCTGACGCGAAATCCAGCCGGATTCGCGCCGCGATCCCGGTTACGCGCACATGGCCGCCCCGGGATCCCATCGGTTGAACTTTCCGAGTTCCTGGTCCGCCAGACGGTCGCGGGCGGCAAGCCACGCCGCCCGCCACGATTCCCATCCCGCCACCTGAACCCCCCCGCGCTTGCCCCGGAGCAGGAGGCTCGGGAACACCGGGCGCCCCGTCGGGACGGGCACGCCCTGGTAGCGAAGGTCCAGGCTCAGCCGGACCCGGTCCGGCTCGGTCACGTCGACGAGCGGAATCCAGGCCGTGGTGACGTCGATAGGGTCGAGGACTGTGGCCGGGTCGAGCACGTCACCTATCACCGCATAACCGCGCTCAGCGAGTGTAATTAGGTAGTCGCGCTGCCCCGCTATGTCCGGTCTAATCATGGCAATCCCTTTTTTCCGGTGGCAGCTTGCCGGGAAGCCCGCTGCGACCGGAAACGTGACCCAGCGACGCCGTTCGGGCCGTTCGAGCTGGTCATGTGATCACCACCGCGGAATGGCGCGCCGGTAGCGCGGGTCGATACGTCGCATGTAGCCGGTATCGTCGCGGTCCCGCAGCCCGCACCGCAGGTACTGCTCGTGCAGCCGGGCCAGCGCTTCACGGTCCAGTTCGACCCCCAGTCCTGGTGCGGCGGGAACCGGCACGGCGCCTTGGCTGAACGACAGCGCGCCCGGCGCGATCACGTCCTCTTCCTCCGCCTTCCACGGCCAGTGCGTGTCACAGGCGTATTCGAGGTTGGGGGTAGCAGCCGCCAGGTGAGTCATCGCGGCGAGGCTGATGCCGAGGTGTGAGTTGGAGTGCATGGACACGTCGATGCCGAACGTTCCGCAGATCCCGGCCATCAGCTGGGACCGGCGCAACCCGCCCCAGTAGTGATGGTCGGACAGCACGATGCCGACTGGGCGCCTGGCCACAGCGGGAGGCAGATGCTCGAAGGCGACCACGCACATGTTGGTAGCCAGGGGCATCGGTGCCTCGGCGGCCACCCGGGCCATGCCGTCGATCCCGGGTGTCGGGTCCTCCAGGTACTCCAGCGCGCCGTCTAGTTCGCGCGCGACCTTCGTGGCGGTCTCCGGCGTCCACGCGGCGTTGGGATCGAGCCGGAGCGGATGGCCGGGAAAGGCGGCGCGCAGCGCGCGGATGGCTTCGATCTCCTGCTCCGGCGGGAAGACTCCGCCCTTGAGCTTGATCGCGGAGAAGCCGTACCGGTCGATCATCGTCCGCGCCTGCGCCACGATGCCGTCAGGGTCGAGCGCAGGGCCCCAGCCGTCGGCAGGTTTCCCGGGGTGTGCCGCCCACTTGTAGAAGAGGTACGCCGAGTATGGCACCGAGTGCCGCACCGCGCCGCCGAGCAGGTCGGCCACTGGCCGGCCCGCCGCCTTGCCCTGCAAGTCCAGGCAGGCCACTTCGAAGGGGGCGAACACCTGATCCACGGTGCGGCCTGCGGTCATTGGCCCGCCCAGCCCGTGCTTGTCGGAGCCGGTCGCTCCGGCCAGCACGGTGGCGACGCGGCGGTAGAGCTCGTTGGTGGCGTGGACGTCCGCTCCGGTGATCTCTGCCGCGACGGCGCGCAGCCACCTCAGGTGGGTGGAGTCGGCATAGGTTTCCCCGATGCCGGACAGCCCCGCGTCGGTGACCAGTTCGATGACCGCGCGCAGCGCGAACGGCTCGTGCACCCCGACGGCGTTGAGCAGCGGCGGGTCATGGAACGCCACCGGCGTCACGGTGACTGCGGTGATGCGGATCGTGCCAGTCATCGCACCGCCGCCTCCCCGGCCACTGCCAACCCCGCATCGATGATGCGTGCCAGTTCCGCGAGGTGCCGCGGCGTCGGGTCCACCAGGGGTGGCCGCACTCCCCCGGCATCCAGGCCGCGAAGCCGCACCCCAGCCTTGATCAGCGACACCGCGTACCCGGGAACCTGGTTCCGCAGTCGCACGAATGGATGGAAGAACTCACCCAGGAACCGGTCGATCAGCATCGAATCCTGCTTCACTACCGCGTTGTAGAAGGCCAGCGAGATCTCCGGGGCGAAGCAGAACACCGCCGATGAGTACAGCTCCACTCCGAGCGCCCGGTAGGCGGGCACGCTGACTTCCGCAGTCGGCATCCCGTTGAAGAACTGGAATCGCTTGCTCTTCCCGTCCAGCGCGCGGCGGACCGTCACGACGATCCGGGACAGCAGGTCGATGTCGCCGAGACCGTCCTTGAATCCGACGATCTGGGGCATCCGGGCGAGTTCCGCCGCGGTTTCCGGGTCGAACACGGCGTTTCCGCGCTGGTAGGCGATCAGGGGCAGGTCGGTCGCCAGGGCGACGGCGCTGGTGTAGGCGACCAGGCCCGCGGGCGGCGCGGCCACTAGGTAGGGCGGCATCAGCAGCAGGCCGTCGGCGCCGGCTTCCTGCGCCGAACGGGCGAACTGGCGTGCTATCGGCAGCGGGCCGCCCGCGCCCGCGAAGACCGGTACGGCCCCGCCGGTGACCTCGACCGCGGTCTGCACCACGCGCCCGTACTCCTCGGCGTCGAGCGCATGAAACTCCCCGGTGCCGCAGGCCGCGAAGACTCCGCCTGGTCCCGCAGCCAGTCCCCGCCGGAGGTGCTCGGCCAGGGACTCGGTGTCCACCGCGCCCGCCGCGGTGAACGGTGTGACCGGAAAGAACAGCACTCCGGAGAGATCCTGAACGACATCCTGAACGCTCATACCCAAATCACGCCAGGTTGTTCATATATGTGAATCATATTCGCATTGACGAACATGTAAGCCGAATATAGGATCCGTAGCGGTAACTGTCAACGGTCACCGCCACCGGCATCCCGCCGGCTCCGAGCGGCCGGCGAACCGCCCTGGCGGACGATCAGGAGAGGCGATGTCCGCAGAAACCCAGTCCGCCGTGATCGGCGACGGCGCTGCGCAGACCGCTGCGCCGTCCCGCAGCGAGTCGGTGAAATCGGCCCACCGGACCGTTCAACTGCTGGAACTGCTGGCCGATACGCCGCACCGGCTCACCCTCGCCGACCTGCAGCGTCGCCTCGGCGTGCCCAAGTCCAGCCTGCACGGCCTGCTCCGGACGCTGGTCATGTCCGGCTGGGTAGAAGAGCGTGACGGGGGCTACGGCATCGGCGTTCACGCGTTGCGGATCGGCGCCGCCTACCTGGACCACGACCCCATGGTGCGGTCCGCGGGCCCGCTGCTGGCCGCGATGCAGAGGCAGCTCGACGAGACCGTCCATCTCGCCCAGCTCGACGGTTCCGACGTCGTCTATCTCGCCAGCCGGGAGTCGCAGCATCACCTGCGCGTGGTCTCTCGCATCGGCCGGCGGCTCCCGGCCCATGGCACTGCGCTGGGCAAAGCGCTGCTGGCCGCACGCGATCCGGCCGAGGTCGACGCCCTTCTGCCCGCTACGCTCGCCGCCCTGACCCCCGACACGGTCACCGACAGGCCGGCGCTGCACGCCGAACTGGCGGAGACCAGGCTGCGGGGGTGGGCCTTTGAATCCGGGCAGAACACCCCGGGTCTGTGCTGCTTTGGGATTGCCATCCCCAGTAGCCACCCGCCCGTGTACGCGATGAGCTGTTCGATCCCGCTGGCCCGGCTCACCGAGGAACACCGCCGCAGCGTGGTCGCCGCCCTGACCGAGTGCGCCGATGAACTGCGCTATGCCGCCCGGCACTGACACCTCGCCGGGTGACAGGAAGGAAGACGATGATCAACGTCGCCGTCATCGGGGCGGGCGCGATCTCCAGCCTCCACATTGAGGGGTATCTTGCGTTCCCCGGTCGCTGTCGCATCGTGTCCGTGGTGGACATCGACCGGGCGAGGGCCGAGCGGCAGATTGCCAGGTATGGCCTCGGCGCGGCCGCGGTCGGCGACATCGGCCAGGTGGTGAGCGGGCAGGGTGTCGACCTGGCCTCGGTGTGCACGCCGCCGGGCACGCACGCCGAGATCGCCGTGCGCCTGCTGACCGCGGGCATCCACACCTTGTGCGAGAAGCCGATGGCCACCTCGCTGCAGGAATGCGACGCCATCCTGGCTGCCGCGCAGCGCAGTGGCACGGTGCTGTCGGTGGTCGCCCAGAACCGGTTCACGACGCCGATGGCGCGGCTGAAGCAGGTGCTTGACTCTGGCTTGGCCGGCCCGGTGCTGCACGCCCAGGTCGATTCCCTGTGGTGGCGCGGCGCCAGCTACTACGACCTGTGGTGGCGCGGGACCTGGCAGAGCGAGGGAGGCGGGTGCACCCTCAACCATGCCGTTCACCATATCGACGCCCTGCAGTGGATGATCGGCCTGCCCGCGGAGGTCCAGGCCATGTTCGCCAACGTCGCTCACGAAAACGCCGAGGTCGAGGACCTGTCCTTGGCGATCATGCGGTTCGGGTCCGGAGCGCTCGGCCAGCTCACGAGCTCGGTCGTGCATCACGGGCAGGACCAGCGGCTGGTATTCCAGACCGAGAGGGCCCGCTTCGGGATGCCGTGGGCGGTCTACGCCTCGACGCAGAAGGCGAACGGCTTCCCCGATCGCGACGAGGCAACCGAACGAGCGCTCACCGATTTCTACGAGCACCTCCCCGAGGTGAGGTACGAAGGCCACACCGGGCAGATCGACAACCTGCTGGCCGCGATGGAAACCGGAAGCGGAGAGGTACTGATCGACGGACGTCAGGGACGCGGAACGCTGGAGCTCATCACCGCGATCTACAAGTCGGCGATCACCGGCGCTCGCGTGACACTTCCGCTAGACGAGCGCGACCCCTTCTGCACCAGGGATGGCCTGCTGGCGGCGGCCCCGCACTTCCACGAGAAAACGGTGTCGGTGACCGACTTCACCCAGAACGAGATCACCACGACTGGCGGCTAGCAGTGACGGCCGCCGACGAGAGAAGGGTATGGGAGTGCCGAGCCAGGACGGAATGAACTACGCGCCGAGCGGACGCCCCGAGCCGGTCTGCTCGCCAGGCGAGTTCGTGTTCGCAGCCGTTGGCCTGGACCACGGCCACATCAATGGCATGTGCAACGGGCTCGCTGAGGCGGGCGGACAGCTTCGGTGGGTCTACGACAGCGACCCGGACAAGGTGACGCAGTTCTGCCGGCGTTATCCCGGCGTCCAGGCCGCGCCGGCCGAGGACTCCGTGCTGGCCGACGACCGGGTCCAGCTCGTGGCGAGCGCGGCGGTCCCCGCGCGGCGAGCCGGGCTGGGCCTGCGCGTAATGGCGCACGGCAAGCATTACTTCACCGACAAGCCGCCGATGACCACGCTGGGCCAGCTGGCCGAGGTGCGGGCCGCGGCGGCCCGGACCGGCAGGAAGTACGCGGTCTACTTCAGCGAGCGGCTGCACGTGGAGAGCGCGGTGTTCGCCGGTCAGCTGGTCAGCGACGGGGCCATCGGGCGGGTGGTGCACGTGCTCGGCATGGGGCCGCATCGGGTCAACGCCCCCAGCAGGCCGGCCTGGTTCTTCGACCACGACGCGGCCGGCGGGATCCTCTGCGACATCGGCAGCCATCAACTTGAGCAGGTGCTCTACTTCGGCGGCAGCGACGAGGCGGTCGTCACGGCGGCGCGCGTGGCGAACTACGCGCATAAGGAATATCCCGGTTTCGAGGATTTCGGCGACGTAACGGTGGTGCTCGGCAACGGCGCTACGGGATACTGCCGCGTCGACTGGTTCACCCCGGACGGCCTGGGCACCTGGGGCGACGGCAGGATGTTCATCCTTGGCACGGATGGCTACATCGAACTGCGCAAGTACACCGACGTGGCCAGGGAACCCGGAGGTGATCACGTATACCTGGTCGACAAGAACGGCGAGCATCACATACCTGTATCCGGGCGCGTCGGGTATCCCTTCTTCGGCCGGCTGATCCTGGACTGCCTCGAGGGCACCGAGCGGGCCATGACCCAGGAGCACGCTTTCCGAGCCGCTGAACTGTGTCTGCAAGCGCAGGAACAGGCCGTGCGCATCGAGGGTTGACCCGCGGCAATTAACGCGATCGGCCGCCGGCGGCTCCCAGCAGCGTAGTGCGATGGTCAGTCAGATCAGCTGACTTCGACGACAGTAGTCACGCACCGCCCTGCCGTTCGTATCGGTCAGGCGAGGAGACCCAGAAAAGGGAGCCAACGTGTTCAGCCGTCCCGGACCCAGCGCCACGTACTCAGAATGTTCCGTGCAGGTCGAGGCTCCCCGTCCGACGGTGACAGACGCGCGGAACCGTCCTGAATTTCGCTGTTCTATCTGGCTGTTCCGGCACGCATGGGGCCGCCGGACGTCCCACTCGTCAGCTCAATCGCTCTAGGGCGAGTGTCGCCCGCGCATAATCGAATGTCCGCTCAGCCCTGTCCCACCAGACTACCGCCAGATTGTCACACGCCTGGCTGCCGTGGCCACGCTGCGGGCAGACGGCAGCCAGCCGTGTCGAGCAGGTCGCCGACGGTGGGTGTGAGTGAAGTGGTGGCCGACCGGGCGATAGTCAGGCCGGGACGACGTAGGGGAAGCTGCTGTCCCGCAGGTGCTCGGAGACGGCTAGCTTTAGCCCGGAGGGCACGGCCATGTTGGTGACTAGGGACAGCATGGCTTCAGGGGCGTTGTCGGCCAGCGTCCGGCCGTTGCGGCCGGCGAAGCCGTAGCTGGCGGGCGTGCCGACCACGTACGGCAGCACGTCGGGGAACAGTTCAGCGGCCACAGCCCGGCCGTAGCCTCGAGGGTCACCGGAGGTCCCGGTGGCCGCGACCACAGCGGCGATCTGCTCGCCGATGTACTTGGCCGCGCCGGTGACGTCCTCGGATGGATGCCGGGTGTTGGAGGGGTCGGAGAAGTCGGTGTCGCCGGGCCAGAAGATCGGCCACATCATCGGGTGCCCGGCCCGGTTGATCTGGCGCCAGCCGCCCGCGTCGGTGGCCAGTTTCGTTGCGGCCCATACGCCGGTCCGGGTCCCGGGCCGCAGTTGCGGGTGGGCGTGGGAGACCTCCAGCACGATCGAGTGAACGAACGTGTCAGCGAAGCTGTTCTGCGCGGCCTCCGGCCGCCAGCCGGACAGATCCGGCGCAGTCCCGCTGGCGATGGCCCCGTTGATGAGGGCCAGCAGGGACAGGTCGATGTAGAAGGAGTCGGCGATCCGCCCGGCCCACAGCCGGGTGCCATCCGCGCTGGCCGTCTGTCCGGTCCGCCCGTTCAGCACCAGGTCGCCGACGGCGGCGTCCTCACGCGCCGTCTCGCCGGTCAGGGCGTGCAGTTGCAGGACCTGCCGTCCCTCAGCGTCCGCCTCGCCGAAGGACACCCGGTAGGTCAGGGTTTCGAAGTCGGCGCCGTCGAGGTGGACCTTGAATTCGTAGCGGGCCTCGGGGTGGAAGCCCGGCTCGGAGTGCAGGCCGTTGACGTTGGAGTTGACGTCCATGATGAACACCGTGCTGCCCTGGCCGGGGAACACATACAGGTCGTCGAGGTACAGCTGGCCGGTCTGAGCCGCCAGCGGCGTATCGAGATGGTGGGACATGGGAACATTCCTCTCTTTCTGGTGACGCGATGTCAGGATCGGTGTGGCAGTAAGAAGCGTCGGTCCTTAGGGACCTCGGTGTCGTTCTTGGTGGTGACTGCGCTGGTGGCGTGCGATTCCTTTCCTGAGGTAGCGGCGTCTGCATCCGACTGAGGTGGTCACTCTCGCGCCGATTGGCAAGAGTTCCCTCGGATAGACCCCGATCCCGGTCCGGGGTATCTCTACGCTCTTCGCTGCATCCCTGGAATGACTCTCGCCGAACCGGTCAGGCGATAGCTTGCGTTAAATGACTCAAATGGTCCGAGGACCCGCCAGTGACCGTGCTGGAGCCGCCTGTTCCCGCACGTTATAGGCGTCTTCCGGTGTGTACCATGGTGATGACTAGGCCTCGGCGAGCTATCAGGAAAGACAACCGCGAGCGGCACGGTGGGCGACCAGGCGGGCCGCAGCACCAGGCTCCTGAAGAGCCAGCGCGGAGGATGGTCGTTCGGCCCCGCCTCCATCCGCGCCGGTCAGCGGCGGGAGCAGAGATGAGATGAGCGTGTCACCGCGCGAACTCCCATCCGCGCACGACCGGCACGGTACCCGTCCGGCGCAGAATGCGCTGATCGGTCGTGAGGCCGAACTCGACGCTCTCCGGGCCTTCGTCGATCAAGCGGTGACGGACGGCGCAGTCCTCCTCATCTCCGGGGACGCCGGGGTAGGCAAGACGGTTCTCCTAGACGCTGCCGCAGATCTCGCTTCTGCCGCCGGGGCCCGGATCGTACGGTCAGCCGGTGTGCAGTTCGAGATCGACGTCAGCTACTCAGGACTCAACCAGCTACTCCTGCCACTCTTGTCCGGTCTTCAAGACCTCAACGAAGACCACCGGAATTCACTGATGGTGGCCCTGGGGCTGGCGGCCGGCGCACCTCCCGAACGCCTCATAGTCTGCACCGCCAGCCTGTCCCTGCTCCGCGGCCAGGCAGCCGGCAGTCCGCTGCTGCTGATCGTCGACGACCTACCCTGGCTAGACCGTTCCAGTGCCGGCGTCCTCGCATTCGTCGCCCGCAGGCTCACCGGCTTGCGAGTCGGCCTGCTCACCGCCTCGAGAACGGGGGAAAGCAGCTACTTCGACTACCGCGGGCGCGCGGAGCATACGTTGCGTCCGTTGAACGACGTGGCCGCGGCCGACCTCATGCAGGCGCAATTTCCCGAGATCTCGCCGAAGGTACGCCGACGCCTGCTGAATGAAGCACAGGGCAATCCGCTGGCGCTGCTCGAGTTGCCCAACGCCCTCAACGGCCCGCAACTGGCTGCGCTCGAGGAACTGCCGGACGTCTTGCCGCTTACGGGTCGCCTGGAAGCCCTGTTCGCATCGCGGATCACGAACCTTCCTGCGGGCACGCGAGATGCCCTGTTGCTGTCGGCCCTGGAAGGCAGCGGTGATCTTCGGACCCTGCGGATGACCGGAGATGGCGAGAGCTACCTGGACGCCCTCGCACCGGCTGAGCAGGCCAGGCTGGTCACCGTCGAGCTGACATCCCGGCGGATCCTGTTCCGGCACCCCCTGGTCCGCTCCGCGGTAGTCGAATCGTCGACCAACGTGGAGCGGCGCTGTGCTCACCGGACGCTCGCTGATCTCTTCATCTACGAACCCGAGCGACGAGCCTGGCATCTGGCTGAGGCCTCCGTCGAACCGGACGAAGAAGTCGCAGCCCTGCTCGATCAGGCCGCACACAGAACGCTGCAGCGGGGCGACCCCATCGGTGCCGTAGCCGCGCTGACTCGTGCCGCGCATCTGAGTCCCGACCAGACTGACCAGAGTCGTCGGCTGGCTGAGGCGGCATATCTCGGCGCCGACATCACTGGCGACCTCGGCGTCGCCTCACGCCTGCTGGAGGATGCCCGCCGCCTCGATCCGCAACTGGGTAGCTCATTGCATGCCGCCGCCGCAGCCGCCTACATCCTGATTAACCGCGACGGCACCATCGACACCGCGCACCGGTTGCTCGTCGGGGCGATCGAGACCGGAGCCCACGGCTACGACGCGAACAACGATGAACTCACCGAAGCCCTGCATACCCTGCTGCTGATCTGCTGGTTCGCGGGACGGGTCGAGTACTGGAAGCCGTTCTATGCCGCCCTCGAACGAATTAAGCCCCGGCCTCCCGAGGCGCTGCTGGTCATGAGCAAGACTTTTCCCGACACCGCGCGTACTGCGGCTCCCGTCCGAGCCCGGCTCACGAAACTGATCGAGCAGCAAGATAGGGAGTCCGAGCCGAACAGCCTGATCCGGGTCAACACGTCCTCCGTATACCTCGACCTCCTCGGCGGCTGTCGCGCCAGCGCGTGGCGGCTAATAGAGAGCGGGCGCGCCGACGGCGCGGTACGCAGCAGCCTGGGTGCTTTGATGCACCTCTGCCTCGACGATTACGTCACAGGCCGCTGGGACGAGGAAGAGGAACTCGCCGACGAGGGACTGGCGACGTGCAAAGCGCACGGGTACGGATTCATCATCTGGTACTTCCAATTCCACAAGGCGCTTATCGCCGCGCTCAGGGGTGCTGACCAGGAAGCGCAGATGTGGGCGGACGAACTGACCCGCGTCACGATGCTCCGGAAAGCATACGGCTC
>Ga0335081_10021580_pt1 | contig 10420 bp, 8 predicted proteins | sample Lox_Sample_35_FD_206713 | JGI IMG/M metagenome (GOLD analysis project Ga0335081, IMG submission 206713) | Soil microbial communities from Loxahatchee National Wildlife Refuge, Florida, United States - Lox_Sample_3.5 | ecosystem: Environmental > Terrestrial > Soil > Wetlands | place: USA: Florida...
GACGTTCGGCGTTACGCTTCAATTGACGAAGGATGAAGGCAGAAATTTCCGGCGGAGTGAAGGTCTTGTCGCCCAGCTTGATACGCAGCACTTCGCCGGGCGCGAGATCGTCGGCCAACCGGAAAGGGAAGAGCTTCAGCTCGGCACGAATGTCTTCCACACCACGGCCCATCAGGCGCTTCACGCTGTAAACTGCGTGGTCGGGGGTTTCGATCAGATACTTGCGCGCGGCATTGCCGACGACAATTTGCCCATTCCCATCGAGCGCAACAACCGACGGCAGCAAGTTGGAGCCGTCCTCACCGGGGATGACGACGGGGCGCTCGCTTTCCATGTAGGCCACCAGCGAGTTGGTGGTGCCGAGGTCGATGCCGATGATGGGGGCGTGTGCCATGGTGTAGATCGATGGTAGCAAGAGTCGCGGGCCGGGAGTCGGGGGCTACGGGGCTATAACGGCTCCGTCGCCGGCATGCAGGGGCACCATTGGTCGCTGCTATAGAAGGCGGTGGAATCTTTGCCCCTAATCCCCAGCCCCTAATCGCCAATCCCCAATCCCTACTCCAGCACCTCATCAATCTCCCGCAGCAAATTCCGCAAGTATTTCCGCCGATTCAGCACATCCAGCATCTTGTCGCGAACGGCGACCCGGTCCTCTTCCAGAACGTTGCCGCCCCGTTGGGCGCGGTCGACTAGCTCATCCCATTCGTTCCAGGCGCTGTGCAACTCCGCCATCATGCCATCGTACTTCGCCTGAAGCTGCTTCTTTGAGTCCTGCAATTCGAGTTGGAGGCTGCGGTCCGGCTCGCCCATCTTCTTGTTCATGCGAGCTTCTTCGAGCTGCATGTTCAACTCGAACACTTGCTCCAGCAGATCGGGAGGAACAATTTGCTTCTTGGCCTTGCCGGTGCGGCGGGCATCTTCGGTAGCCGCGGTCGACTGCTCCTCCAGCCGCAAGCCTTGCAAGCGCAGGAGGTACTCGGTCCGTGAGACGGGGTCCTTCAGCGTGCGGTAGGCGTCGTTGAGTGACGAACTCTGCTCCAAACTCCACTGCTGTTCTTCCGGCGTGCGAATGGCGTTGATGTCGGGATGAAGGTGGCGGCTCAGCGCATAAAAGTCGCGTTCCAGGGTTGACGCATCCAGGTTGAGCTTGTAGGGCAAGCCGAAAAACGTGAAGTAATCGACCGGCGCAGGAGGTTGTACCTTGCCGCATTGCTGGCAGAAGTGCGCCGCGCGCATGTCGCCGCACGACCAGCAGTTCGTTTTGATGGGCTTGCTCGGGCTGGAGACCAGGATGCCCGCGGGTGAGTGACCGGGTTGTTGACTGCTCATCACGAGAACGAACTGCCGCAGCCGCAGGATTTCGTCGCGTTCGGGTTGTGGAAGACGAAGCCCTGCCGCATCAGCGTCTCCTCGTAGTCGAGCACCATGCCGTGCAGGTAGATGAACGACTTGGGATCGATGAAGATGCGCACATCGCCAAACTGGAAGATGCGGTCGCGCTCGCGCGGCTGGGTGTCGAAGCTGATGTTGTAGCTGAGGCCCGAACAGCCGCCGCCCTGCACGCCCAGGCGAAGTCCGCCCTCAGACGCGGGGATGTTTTCCCTTTGCATTGCCGAGCGAATGCGGGCCACTGCCTTCTCGGTCACTTCAATTCCCTTGGCCGGCGATGCGGGCGAAGGCGCGGCGCCGGCCGGATTCTCGATGTTGACCACACTCATGATTCCTCGCTTGCAGCTTATGGCTGCTGCTCGACGGAGGCGCGCTGCGGCTCCTCGCTTTTTTGTGCCGCGCCGTTCTTCTTCCGCCAATCGCTGATCGCTGCGCGGATCGCGTCCTCCGCCAGCACCGAGCAGTGGATCTTGACTGGAGGCAGCGCCAGTTCCTTCACGATATCGGTGTTCCTGATGGACAGCGCTTCGTCGACGGTCTTGCCCTTGACCCACTCTGTCGCCAACGAAGACGACGCGATGGCCGAGCCGCAGCCGAAAGTCTTGAACTTCGCCTCCTCGATAACATTGGTCGCGGGGTTCACCTTGATCTGAAGCTTCATGACATCGCCGCATTCGGGCGCACCCACCAGGCCGGTGCCGACCTCGGGGCTCGTCTTGTCGAGCGAGCCAACATTGCGGGGGTTGGTGTAGTGGTCGAGGACCTTGTCGCTGTAAGACATGCTTGCTCCGGTTCGAAGGGGCGCAGCTTTAGCTCGCCGTTACGCGCCCCCTTCATATTCATGGCTCGGCGGCTTCAGCCGCGGAGCAAAAACACAAACCTAATAAATTGCCCCTCTCGGCGCACCTGAAGGTGTGCCCCTTCAAAACATCAATGCGTCGGCTCGGCGGCCCACTGCACCTTCTTCAGGTCGACGCCTTCCTTCGCCATCTCGTATAGGGGCGACAGTTCGCGCAGCCTCCTCACGGTCTCGACTACGCGCTTCGCCACATAATCAACTTCTGCTTCGGTGTTGAAGCGGCCGATGCCGAAGCGGATTGAGCTGTGCGCCAGATCGTCGCCCGCGCCCAGGGCCTTCAGCACGTACGACGGCTCGAGCGTCGCCGAAGTACACGCCGAGCCGCTGGAGACCGCAACGTCGTTGATGCCCATCAGCAGCGACTCGCCTTCAACATAGGCGAAGCTGAGATTCAGATTGCCGGGCAGGCGGTGCTCCATGGAGCCGTTGATGTAGACCTCATCGAGTTGGCCCATGATCGCGTCCATTAAGCGACCGCGCAGACACGCCAGCGTCTGTGCTTCTTCCGTCATTTCCTGACCGGCAATCGCACACGCCTTACCGAGACCGACAATCGCAGGAACATTCAGCGTGCCGGAGCGCATGCCGCGCTCGTGGCCGCCGCCATCGATCTGCGCCACCAGTTGCACCCGCGGATTTTTGCGTCGGACATACAGTGCGCCTACACCCTTCGGGCCATAAAACTTGTGCGCCGAAATCGAGGCGAGATCCACGTTGTCCTGAATGACATGGAAGGGCACCTTGCCGATCGCCTGCACCGCGTCAGTGTGAAACAGCACGCCGCGCTCATGGCACAGGGCGCCAATCTCGCGGATGGGCTGTAGCACGCCAATCTCGTTGTTGGCGGCCATGATCGTCACCAGGATGGTCTGCTCGTCCATCGCGCGCTTTAGGTCGTCGAGCGAGATGCGGCCGTCCTTCTGCACCGGCAGATAGGTGATGCGGTAGCCGTGCTTTTCCAGGCGTTTGCAACTATCGAGCACCGCCTTGTGCTCGGTCGCCTGGGTGATGATGTGGTTGCCTTTCTCGCGGTACATCTCGGCAACGCCCTTGATGGCGAGGTTGTCGCTCTCGGTGGCGCCCGAAGTGAAAATGATCTCCTTCGCCGTCGCGCCAATCAGCTTGGCGATGCGCTCGCGGGCTTCTTCTACCGCCTTCTCTGCCACCCAGCCAAACTCGTGATTGCGGCTGGCGGCGTTGCCGAAGCTCTTGCTGAAGTAGGGCAGCATCTCCTCCAGCACGCGCGGATCGGTGCGCGTGGTGGCGTGATTGTCCATGTAGATGGGCAGCGTTACGCCGCCCGCGGCGACGGGTGAGATCGCATGTGTAGTCATGGTTTCCGCCATCTCCCTGTAACTCGATTGTACTCTCGGCGATCCGGGCGAATGAATCCCACGAGGGTGGGAAGGAACTGCAGTTGTCAGTAGTCAGTCGTCAGTGAAAACCCGGGTGCCCCGTGCTAGCCTTCCTTTGGCTAGGGCGGGGCAGCATCGGCGAAACTACGTCTGTGAACCTGCCGTAATCGTCTCCAGACCATGCCCGTGCGGGCCGGTCTCGCGCTGGTGCAGCAGGAAGGCAAACATCATGCCCAGGAAGCCAAGCACAGAAAAGATCTCCATGCCGAGGCGATAACCTCCGGGATTTGCCGCACTGGCGTGCGAGTAGTCGTTGGCCCATCCGATGAGCAGGTTAAATCCGAACAGGCCGATGTTCTGAATCATGGTCATCACGCCGTACGCGGTACCCAACCGGGCGGGATCGACGATGTAGGCGACCGACGGCCACATGATCGCCGGGATCAGCGAAAAGGCAACCCCCATCATCACCATAGGCACGTAGAGATTGACGTGCGTGTAGCCCATGATCACGTACACGGGGATGAGCAGCAGCGAGCCGAACATCATGAACAGCGCGCGCTTGCCGACCTTGTCCACCAGAAGGCCGAAGAGCGGAGTAGCGATCATGGCGAACAGCGTGAGCATACTCGACAAGAATCCGCCGAACTCGCGCGTGGTGCCGTGCGCGTCCATGAAGAACTTCACCGCGAAGGTCTGGAAGGGAAAGATGCCGGAGTAAAACACGATGCACAGCGCCACGATGTACCAGTACGACATGCCAAACTGGAAGAGATCTTTGAAAACGACCTTTTCGGTTGGCCCCGCCTGTCCCATCGCGTAATGCTTTTCGGCATAAACATCCATCATCCAATAGATCACTGCGCCCACGACACACAGGCTGCACACGGCCACGCCGATCAAAAACGGGTACCTCCAGTTGACGTAAGCCGCCCTGGCCCAGGTGGGCGAGTTCAGTGCCGCGAACGATCCGATGCGGCACACCGTCAGGTTCACGCCGAAGGCAAAGCTGAGTTCTTTTCCTTTGAACCACGCCGCTAGCGCGGTAGTGATGGCCACGATCAGCGATTCTGCGCCCATGCCGAAGATAAGGCGCCCGAGTGCCATCACCCACAAGGTGCCGGTTAGCACCGTAATGATCGAGCCGACGAAGCACAGCACACCGAAGATCAAGGTCGCCTTGCGCACCCCGATCCGATCGATCAGGATGCCGCCGATGACCACCGTGAAGATGTTGGGAAAGCTGTAGATCCCTTGCAGCAGGCCGATGTTCGAGTCGGTGAAGTGGAGCTGCTTCACCAGCAGATCGGCGACGGGGCTGAGCGCGTCATAGAAGTAGTAGTTGCCGAACATGGCCAGGCTGACAAAGATCAGCACCAGCCAGCGGTACATCTTGCTGGGGTGTGGACGGGCGTCCACCATGGTTTCCGCTACGGACATTCAGGGGCCTCGATTTGGCGTGAAGCAGCAAAGATAACAGAAGGAGTAAGCAGTCAGCACTCAGCACTCAGCAGTCAGCATCCAGCATTCAGCTAAATAGGCGAGTATGATTATCACACCTCGTTCTTGCAGATCTGATGAGCCCCTGGATAGAGGCGGTGACGCGGAGCGAAGCTGCCTGAACAGGTGAAAGCAAAACTTCAATGGGCTCACTGATTACTTATAGTGCCTATGCCGGTCTGGCCCTCATGCTGATCATGCCCGTGTGGTGGCTGTACACCAAGAAAAAGCACCTCAATTGGCTCGAAAAAAGCATAAGACTGGTTTTTGCCTTCACTGCTACTGGATTTGCGATGGCTTGGCTGCTGTTAGGTGCCTATCTCGTCGGGCGCCATCTGAATTTCAGCCTGAGCGATGAACTGTTCCTTAGTCTCTGCCCCCCGTCGATCGCGTCCTTAGTTCTTGAGAATGCATCTTGGGGGGTGAGCCTCGTCGGATGGTTGATGATCAGTCTCTCCAATGCTTCCCTTTACGCAGTGGTCGGGATGCTCTTTGCGGTCGCCTATTTCTATTCTGGAAAATGAATTGAGCCACAACTGACAACCGGCAACTGACAACTGCATTTTACGATCCCACATACCTTGCATACAAACTCCGCGCGATGGCGGTATCCGTGGTGCCTTTGATGATCGCCCGCCCATCGGGGAAGAGGGTCAGCTCGTAGGGCTCGCGCCAGAACTTCAAGATGAACTCGTTGTGCCGCACCGGGCCGTGCGGCGTCAAGCGGCGCGTGATCTCGTCGAAGTCGATGGGCCGCTCGCGCTCGTGGATTTGGACGGAGTTGCGTCCGCACAACGAGATATGCGGACGGCCTTCTCCCGCGAGGTGGATGAAGTCTCGCTCCTGACAGGCCCGGCAGCCGGGCCGCGGCTGGTCGGCATTCACGGAAGCATACTCGTTGGTCCATACATCATAGGACAGCAAGGTGCGCCGAAGCTGCTCCCGGGCGCCAATCGCCAACTTCAGCGCCTCGGTCGCGGCGATGGAGGCGACGAAGTTCACCGCCGAATTCAGAATGCCCGCGGTGTCGCAGGTCTCGACCATGCCGCGTGGAGAGTCCGGAAAGAGGCAGGCCAGGCACGCGGTCTCGCCGGGCAGCACATTCATCGTAACCGCGTAGCTGGCGACGCCGGCGGCATAAATCCACGGCAGGCCCTTGCTGACCGCAAAATCATTGATCAGGTATCGCGTCTCGAAATTGTCGGTGCCGTCGAGAATGATTTCGATAGTGCCGAGCAGCTCTTCGATATTGTCCGGCGTCAGATCGGCGGCATGTGGCTCGACTGTGATCTGGGAGTTGAAGGCAGCTATCCTGCGCGCCGCAGCGATTGCCTTAGGCAAAGACTCGGCAGCATCGGCCTCATCGAACAAAACCTGCCGCTGGAGATTGCTGGGCTCTACGTAGTCGCGATCGATAATGCGCAGGTGGCCCACGCCGGCACGCGCCAGCAGCGCGGCCAAGGCGGAGCCCGTAGCTCCGCAGCCGACAATGGCAACATGAGCGCGGCCCAGCAGGCGCTGCCCCGCCTCGCCTATGGGTGGGAAGAGGACTTGCCGGGAATACCGCTCCGCAAGCTCCAACGTATGTACCTCAAGTTTCAGCCGAAGCTCTCCCCATTTATTATAGGGATTCCACGTTAGTCACGCTCTCCCAGGGTTTAAGGATGACAGCTTGTCCGGTGTAGTGCGCCGCCAGTCAACCGCCCAGATGACTTGCGCGCAAGCTGCCGGGTAGCGGATGCGCTTAAGGGCTTAGTTTGAGGACGCCGATCACGCCATTGTCGTACACGCTCGCGATTGTCTGCGCCCTTTTCACTTCTTTGGCGCGCGCGCAGGTCTCTAACTCGCCGCCGGTCCCCACCGCCGGCCAGATCAACGCGAGCGCCCCTCCTACTGCGTTGGGAAAGTACGAGGGCGAGACCGTCACTGCGATTGAATTCCGCGGTATCGCCGGCAAGGATGCTGAGGGGTTGTGCTCGTTGATCGTGCAGAAACCTGGCGAACCGCTGCAACGTGACAGGCTCCGAGCCAGCGTTGAAGCGCTTTATGCCACCGGACGCTTTGCCACGCTCGACGCGGAGGCAGAGCTGGATCCAAACCACGGGTTGCGCCTCGTCTTCGCGGTTACGGAGAACTATTTCAATGGAGCCGTTACCGTCGATGGCACTCCAAAAAAGGGCGATCCCAAGCCGCACCAGTTGGTCGCCGCGACCCAACTCGACCTGGGGGACCTTTTCACCGAGGACCAGGTCGTCGCCTCCATCGAGCGCATGAAGAAGGTGCTGGAGGACAACGGTTATTACGCGGCCACGATCAGCTACAACCTGAAGCCGGACACTGCCGACCATCAGATGGCCATCGACTTCCACGTGACCGCTGGAGCGCCTGCGCGGGTGGGAGCGGTCATCATTAATGGCGATGCCGGTATTGCGCCGGGGCAGACGCGGAGTCTCACCAAGCTCAAGGCTGGGGACAAAGTCAGCGCCCAGCATGTGACGCGGGCCCTGGGGCGTTTGCGCAAGCACTACCAGACGAACGCTCACCTGGAGGCGCAAGTCTCGCTGCTCGGTCGGCAATATCACGCGGACACCGGCCGGCTGGACTATACGTTCCAGGTGGAGCAGGGACCCACGGTCAACATCACCACCGAGGGCGACGGAGTCAGCAAGGGTCAACTGCGGAAGCTCGTTCCGGTGTATCAGGAAAACTCTGTCGACGATGACCTGCTCAACGAGGGCCGCCGCAACCTGCGTGACTACCTTCAAACTCGCGGTTTCTTCGGCGCTACCGTCGATGTGGAACGGCATGCGGTGCCCGAGAATAACCTCCTGAATATCGTTTACGTCATCGATCACGGCGTCCGGCACAAGCTGGTGTCGGTGCAGGTGGAAGGCAACAAGTACTTCGACACGGAGGCCATCCGCGAAAGAATGACGGTCCAGCCTGCCGGCCTGACGCTGCCCAATGGCAGATTCAGCCAGCGCCTGATTGCCGGAGATGTGAGTTCTATCAAGTATCTTTATCAGGCGAATGGGTTTCTGGACGTCAAGGTAGGCGCCGAGCTCGAGGACGATTACCAGGGCAACAGGACCCAGATGCAGGTGCTGGTCAAAATCGAGGAAGGACCGCAGACCCGGGTGAACGATCTGAAACTAGAAGGAGTCAGCAGCTTCGGGTTCGAAGAGCTGGAAGGCAGCCTGAGCAACGTGAAGGGCCAGCCGTTCAGCGAAGCCAACATCGTCAGCGATCGCGACGCCATAACTTACCACTATTACGAGCGCGGCTTTCCCAACGTGCAGTTTGAGTCCTCCGCCACGCCGGCAGCAGGCGAGCCCAATCGGATGAATGTGGTCTACAAGATCACCGAGGGCGAGCGCGTTTTTGTCGATCGGGTGATCGTTACCGGCCTTGACTTCACGCGGCCTTATGTTGTGGACCGGCGTATGCGCATCCACGATGGCGACCCGCTCAGCCAAACCCGCATGGTCGAGTCGCAGCGCCACCTGTATGATCTCGGCCTGTTCAACGAAGTCGACACAGCCGTGCAAAACCCGGAAGGGCATGAGCCTTCGAAAGACGTCCTCTTCAACATCCAGGAAGCTAGCCGGTGGACTTTCCGCTACGGCGGTGGCCTCGAGTTCGCCACAGGAAACCTTCCCAGCACCAGCAACCCGCAAGGTAAGACGGGATTGAGCCCCAACGCGGTGCTGGAGGTGACTCGCCTGAATCTGTTTGGACGCGACCAGACATTCGCATTGCGGGGCCGGCTGGGTCTGCTGACGCGGCGCGGTTTGGCCAGCTACGATGCGCCCCGGCTGTTCCATCGCGAGAACTGGCGAATTGTCGTTAGCGCGCTGTACGACAACACAGCCGATGTAAATACCTTCGCCTCCCGGCGACTGGGCGGGACGGTCCAGGCCGAGCAACGTTACAACCGTTTCATGACGTTGGCCTACGGGGTCAACTTTCAGCGCGTCTCCGTCGACCCTAACAGCCTGGTGATTGATCCCACGCTGATCGCCTTGTACTCAAAGCCGGTCTTCATCGCAATGCCCACCTTCACCATGCTGCGCGATCGGCGCGACGACCCCATTTATCCCACTAAAGGCAGCAACAATGCCGTGAATATGGGAGTCGCGACCAGCGTTCTGGGTTCGGAAACCAATTTTGTCCGTCTTTTGATCGATAACTCCACCTACTACCGCTTCAAGAAGAAGTGGGTGTTCGCTCGCCGGACGCAGCTAGGAATCGAGAAGCCGTACGGCACGAATGACTTTCTGAACCTGCAAGCGCTGCCGCCCAATACCTTACCGGTGGAGGCCACCCAAATTCCCTTGCCGGAATTGTTCTTCGCCGGCGGCAGCAATTCGCTGCGCGGCTTCTCCATCAACCAGGCTGGACCGCGCGACACCGAGACCGGCTTCGCGATTGGCGGGCAGGGGCTGTTTGTCAACAACCTTGAGGTGCGAACGCCGCCGGTGCTATTGCCGTATGTGGCCGACAATCTCGCATTTGTCTTTTTCCACGATATGGGGAACGTGTTCGATACGGCGAACCACATCTTCAGCGGCATGCTGCGTTTCCATCAGCCTTCGATTGCGCAGTGCGCGCCGCCGTCCAGCAACGTTCCCTGTAATTTCAACTACAACTCACAAGCCGTCGGCACGGGCATCCGTTACAAGACGCCTGTGGGACCGGTGCGCTTCGACCTCGGCTATGCGCTGAATCCTACCCGCTACCCCGTGCAGCAGTTGCATAAAACCGAGGCGTTGCGGCGCATCAACGTATTTTTCAGCATTGGACAAACATTCTGATGAGACGAGTTTTGTATTTCGCGCTTTGCTCTGTGTTGCTGTTACCCGCAGCAAGAGTGCCGGCCTTTGCCGGCGAAGTAATTGACGGCGTAGTGGCCAGCGTTAACCGCCACCCGATTTTGCGCAGCGATTGGGAAGACGCTGCGCGGTTCGAGGCCTTCATGCAACAGCGGCCCGTTACGCAAATAACCGAGGCCGACCGGACGCTGGCGCTGAAGCGGCTGATTGATCGCCAATTGCTGATTGCGCAGATGGACACTGCGACTTACATGCAGCCCTCCGACGAGAGCCTGCGGCAGGACCTGGCGAAGCTGCGGGCGCAGATTTCGCATGGCGACGACGATGCGGTTTGGCAACGGCTGCTGGCCGGCTACGGTCTCTCCGAAGAGTCGTTAAAGCAGCATCTGCGCGAGGAAGTCAGGGTGATGAACTTCATCGAGGTGCGGCTGCGTCCCAATGTCCACGTCAACGACGATGAAATTGGCTCCTATTACAAGAACCAG
>Ga0335081_10021581_pt1 | contig 10419 bp, 10 predicted proteins | sample Lox_Sample_35_FD_206713 | JGI IMG/M metagenome (GOLD analysis project Ga0335081, IMG submission 206713) | Soil microbial communities from Loxahatchee National Wildlife Refuge, Florida, United States - Lox_Sample_3.5 | ecosystem: Environmental > Terrestrial > Soil > Wetlands | place: USA...
AGCGGCGTCTCCACAAACCGCCGCCCTTCGCGCCGCACTCGATAAGCGCCCGCATTCGCCCGCGAAGTCACGATCCGCAGCAACTTGCTGCCAACGAAGTGCGCCGCCGCGCCGTCCTCCAGCGCCGGCGTCTCCGGCAAAATCCCTCTGGAGACCATCTCCCGCGTCGTAGGACGCCGCTCCGCCTCGCTGTCGTAGTGCGGGCAGCATGCCCCGGGCAGCCAACCCAGGCATCGCAACGCCGCCAGCCGTTCCGCCCACGAATCCGTGACTCCCATCTCAAACCAACAAATCGCTCCGGCGCTGATTCCCGCCAGCACGGTCCCTTGATTCCAAGCCTGCCGAAGCAGTTTGGGCAATCGCCACTCGCGCCACACGCCCAGCATGCTTTTTGTGTTGCCGCCGCCCACGTAGATCACGTCCTGCGCAAGAATCGTTTCCTCCAACCTCGGCGTGCGCTCGAAAAATGGCAAATGCGTCGGCTGGCACGAGTGCTTCGAAAAGGCTGCGTAGAATTTGGCGACGTAGTTCGCCGCATCGCCGGTCGCCGTACCCACAAAACATACCGACGGATTCTTTCTCCGCGCTTGCGCCAGTAGGTACAGCTCCAGCGCCGGATTCTCCGGCTCTGACGCGAACCCGCCCCCTCCGATCGCAATAATCTGCCGCTTCGCCGTCTTCATGTTCTTCCGCGGAAGATCTCGCCGCGCTCCCGAAGGGTCGTTGATAGCATAATGGAGCCTGCCGCGGGAGTGCTTCCAAAACGCTCCCCGCTAAAAATGAGCCTCACACCGCCCAAGATAGACAAAGACATCGAGCGGCATTACCGCGAAGCCAAAGAGTCCCAGCGGCTGTCAGCCGGCCGTGGTGAACTGGAGCGCCTTCGCACGCAAGCAATCCTCGCCCGCCACTTGCCGCCAGCCCCGGCAACAATTTACGACATAGGCGGCGCCGCCGGCGTCTATGCTTTCCCTCTCGCCAGCCAAGGATATGCAGTCCATCTGATCGATCCGGTGGAACTTCACTTGGACCAAGCCAAGGCCTACGCCCGGTCGTCAGGCATCTCGTTGCAATCGATCAGCCGCGGCGACGCTCGCCATCTGGATGTTCCCTCCGGCGCTGCCGACGCGGTTCTCCTGCTCGGCCCGCTCTACCATCTCGTCGAGCATTCCGATCGCCTTCAGGCGCTCCGCGAAGCTGATCGCATCCTCAAGCCCCACGGCGTCCTTTTCGCCGCGGCCATATCGCGCTTCGCATCGTTGATCGACGGATTCGCCAGCGGCTTTTTTCCAGAAGCGGAGTTCCGCAAAATCGTTGCCGCCGACCTCGCCTCCGGCCGGCATCGCAACGCCACCAACAATCCCTTTTACTTCACCACGGCGTATTTTCACCGCCCCGAGGAGCTGGCCGAAGAAGTTCGCAGTGCTGGTTTCGAGGACGTGGAGACGCTTGCCGTCGAAGGGCCCGTGTGGAGTTCCGCCCGCTTCCTGGATGTCTGGAACGATCCCGCGCTGCGCGAAAATCTCTTGCAGTTCCTATCGCAGATCGAGCGCGAACCCTCCGTAAAAGGCGCCAGCGCCCACCTCATCGCCCTCGCCCCTCGCCCCGCCTAAGCAACCGTATTCAGCGGGCGTAAGCAAACTTTAGCTCAAGTCACCATGCGCAGAACGAACGTTATAATCTGGGCGATGCGTCGAACTAGAGCCGTCTACCGCCTCAATCGACTGCGGGCCAAGCGCACACTTAAATCTGCCTATATTCTCCTCAGCCATATGCATGGATTGTTTCCCTGGAGGTATTCAGGAGCGCTCATTTTCTTCCTATACGCGTTGGCCTTTGCTATGGTCGGCATCGGTCTAGCGGTAGAACCCTTTCACACATTGTTTCTGTTGGCGCACGGCTTTTTGTCTTGTTCTCTAATCTGGGCAATTGGTTGGTGGCTCACTTCAGGGCCTCTGGAGCGAAAGAAGCCGAGACTGACAAAGAAGCAGAAAAAAGGACAAGCCCCAGTTTCCTATCGTTCATACAGAGCGTGGCAATTTGGTGTTTCTTCTTTGATGGTGATCCTGTTTGTTTTTTCCATGGCTCTCGTTAGTCAAATTGAATCAAGCAGGGAGCTTGGGCTATTACATGGGGAACTCATCCCCGCCAACGATCCAGATCCAATCGAGCTTAAAGCTCCGGTTACGAGGTCCTGAATGCCCGCTATCTTAATAGGCATGCATTTGCTCTGTCTGCGTACCTGGTTTCGGAACGCGGCACCTTCGATCTAGCAAATCCGCCAATAAGAAACGGATGCTTGAGGATCGAAGGGGGCCCTGAAGGAGCCAGTGCAATAGGGCTGCCGTGATGACGCGCTAATTTGTCACAGGTTAACCATTATCCACATCATGACCGCCTTGACCGCCCTTTTACGCTCCCGATAACATCGCATGTGATTCCCGCACAAATCTCTGGCGGAACGCCGTCCCGATGGCCGTCCAGTTCGAGTTGTCATCCCGAGCCCGGCCGTACTTTGGACGGGGGCGAGGGATCTGCTTTTTCCTGCTCTGAAATTTGGGATTTCAGATCTGCATTACTCTTCTACCTTATCCCAGTGATCACCGCCGAAACGTGTCCCATCGTCTCGCCTCCCCATAAACTCCGCTACAATCGATCCCATGACCGCCGCCATCGAGTGCCGCAGCCTGCGCAAGACTTACGACGCCAAGGTCGAAGCCCTGCGTGGCCTCGACCTCGAGATTCGCGAAGGCGAGTGCTTCGGCCTGCTCGGCCCCAACGGCGCCGGCAAGACCACGGCCATCGAAATCCTTGAAGGCCTGCTCCAACCCACTTCCGGCGAAGTGCGCATCTTCGGCCGCGGGTGGCACACCGATTCCCAGCAGCTCCGCCAGTGGCTGGGCATCTCCTTGCAGGAGACTCGCCTGACGGAAAAGCTCACCGTCCGCGAAACCATCGAGCTCTTCGCCAGCTTCTACCGCCAGCCGCTCTCCTCCGCCGAGGTCCTCGCCGAACTCGGCCTCGCCGAGAAGGCCGACGCCTGGGTAGGAAAACTTTCCGGCGGACAGCGCCAGCGCCTGGCCGTCGCCACGGCGCTCGTCGCCAATCCGCGCATTCTCTTCCTCGACGAGCCGACCACCGGTCTCGATCCCCAAAGCCGCCGCCAGCTTTGGGAGATCGTCGGCCAGTTCCAGCGCGGCGGCGGCACCGTGCTTCTCACCACGCATTACATGGACGAAGCCGAGCGCCTCTGCGACCGCCTCGCCATCATCGACTACGGCCAGATCATCGCTCAAGGAACGCCTGCCGATTTGATCCAGCGCCTGGGCGGCCAAAACGTTGTCGAATTTTCCGTCTCTTTCGGCCACGCCAGTGCTTCGCCTAACGGCGACCTCGAACCCTGGCGCGCCCTTCCCGGCGTCGAAGACGCGCGCTCTGATAACGGCCTCATCTCCCTCTCCGTGCGCCAGCCCCACGTCACCATTCCGGCTCTCCTCGAGGCCGTCTCCGGGCGAGGAGCCAGACTGCTGCATCTCACCACCCGGCAAGCCAGCCTCGAAGATGTCTTCGTCCGCCTCACCGGCCGCCATCTGCGGGAAGAAGCATGAGCACTCCGCCAAAAACCGTCCGGGCGCGAAGCGCCACGTCAGAAAAAAGTCTCAACGTAGCAGCGCCGGAGTCCGGTCCGCGCGAAGAAAACCCTTGGCTCCGCGCTGGCGCAAACCGGAACGGCCGCTGGTCCGGTTATACTCACCTTCTCGCCGCGCGCCTCCGTGAAATGCAGCGCGAGCCCGAAGTCATCTTCTGGGTTTTTCTCTTCCCTCTTTTGCTGGCATTTGGATTGGGCATCGCTTTCCGCTCACGGCCCGCCAGCATCCCCAACGTAGCTATCGCAGCGGAGCCAGGCGCGGACGCCTTGCTGCAACTTGCTCAGCGCTCCCCGCAATCCTTGCACGCCCGCATCGTTCCCGAAGCCGAAGCTCTCGACGGCTTCCGTCTCGGCCGATACGATCTCGTCGTCATTCCGACGGAAAGGCCAAAGAACGCGCCGGGCGATAACACTCTTCCCCAGATCGAGTACCGCTACGATCCCGCCCGCCCCGAAAGTGTTCTGGCCCGCGCCCAAACCGACGACGTCTTGCAAGCCGCCGCCGGCCGTGCCAATCCCCTGCCCGCCGCGGCGCAAGCCTCCAGCGAGCCGGGCGCGCGCTACATCGACTTCCTTATTCCGGGTCTGCTCGGCATGAACCTGATGAACTCCGGCATGTGGGGCGTGGGCTTCGCTCTCGTCGATTACCGCCAGCGCAAACTGCTGAAGCGCTATGTGGCCACGCCCATGCGCCGTGGCGATTTCCTGCTGGCGCTGATGACCAGCCGTCTCGTGCTGATGATCCCCGAACTGGGATTGCTGCTCGCCTTCGGCATCGTCGTCTTCCACATGCGCGTCGCCGGCTCCTGGCTGGCCATCGTGCTCCTTGGAGTCCTTGGCGCCGCCACCTTCGCCGGCCTGGGCCTGCTCACGGCCAGCCGCGCTCAAAAGATCGAGAGCGTCAGCGGTCTGATCAATCTTGTGATGATGCCCATGTGGATCTTCTCCGGCGTCTTTTTCTCCTACGAACGCTTCCCCGCCGTCGTGCAGCCGCTAATCCGCGCGCTTCCCCTTACGGCGCTCAACGACGCCCTGCGCGCCACCATACTCCAGGGCGCTCCTCTCCTGGCGCACGCTCAGGCCGGGCGATTGTTGGTGATGCTCGCGTGGGCTGCCCTTTCTTTCATCCTCGCCTTGAGTTGGTTCCGCTGGACGTAGTTGAGGTCAGTACATTCAGGGGCGAACTACTCTCGAAGCTGTCATCCCGAGTGAGTCCGCCGTGGCGGACGACCGAGGGATCTGCAGTTGTTTTTTTGACGACGTGCCAGGGTGACTCGACCAAGGGACCTGCAATTGCCATCTAACAAACATATGCTTTACTTCACAAATCATGCCGTCCGCGCACGTGGTTTCATCGCCCCATTTTTCCTTTTCGCCTTCGCGCTCCTGCTGGCCTCCTGCACCCAAACCAAGATCTCCGCCATCAACAGCGATCCCGCAAGGTATTCGGCAAAAGACGTCACCGTCGCGGGTCAGGTAATCACCTCATTTGGCCTTCAAAATCAAGGCGCCTTTGAATTGGATGACGGAACCGGCCGCCTGTGGGTATGGAGCGCCGGCTTCGGCGTGCCCGGCCAGGGCGCTCGCGTCGTTGTGACGGGACGAGTCCGGGCCGGCGTGGCCATTGGCGGCAGATTCTTCGCCAACGTCCTGCGCGAAACCGCTCCGCACAAAACCGCCTGAACTGGTTTTTGGATTATTCCGAGTCGGGACAGCGGCTGAGTTTTTGCAGCATGCCTTGGCCTTTTTCGTCCGAAACCAAGCCCCGCCCCATCAGTTCGTGAATGAGTTCACTCAGGACTTCGCACTGGACGTCTCTTGTTCCCCGCCTCGCTGCGGCCGGATGCTTGGGCGAAATCTCCTTCTCGATCGAACGCAAACTCACTTCGGGCCCTACAACGCCGCCTGCGTCTCCCAGCCATTCGTGCAACACCCAAAGCTGCTCCGGTCCAACCGGGCTGAATGCGAGTCCCATGCCCATCGCGTCGAGCGAATAGACCACTTTAGCCCAGGCCTCGAACGATGTACCGCCTTTCTCGATGTGAACCTTCACGGCGGTCCCTTTCGCAAAGGGGTTCAGCGTATCGATAAAGCAGCCATCCGCGCCGAGATCCGCGGTGCGCGCCCGCAACAGCATCTCCGACTTCGGTTCAAAAACCAGTGCGGTCGCCGTGAACTGATGCCGGTTATTGCTGCGGCGCAGCAGTTTGTCCTTGTGTTTTTCGGCGATCGGTTCTGTGGCTGCGAGTTTAGTGATAAGGGTCATGTCGATACTCATGCATGTATAGCATCCACTCGCGCCCTCGACTTGTTCCATGGGTCTTTGGGGCCATTTTTCGATCGCCATTTCCGGTACGAACGTACTAACGGCCTGCGGCGTTGCTTTCGCTGGCGGTCGCGTGTATGTTTTCGATTCGTTCGGAGTCGACGCGCAAATCTTGCCCTTCCCAACCTCAGGCCAAATCTCAGGTCAAACCTCAAGCGATATCGACAATCAGCGTGATCTTCCGCCGCGCCTGCCAAAAAGTCTTCGCGGTAATCTCATTCTCGAGGGCACGGCCGCTTTCCTATTGGTCCTCGCCTTCATGGCCTGGATTCAGTTCGCCAGTCCGGCCATTGTCGGCAATGACGCCTACTATCACATCCGCTGGAGCCGCATCCTGCGGGACTCCCTGCCTCATCTGCCTGAGTTCAAATGGCTGCCGCTCACGGTTCTTCGCCCCCAGATCTTCGTGGATCAGCACTTCCTGTTTCACGTCCTGCTGATGCCGTTTACTTTTGGCGATTTGAGGCTCGGAGCCAAATTCGCGGCGCCGATTTTCTCCGCGATCGCCATGGCCTCCGTCTTTGGCCTGTTGGCCGTCTATCGCATCCGTTACCGCTGGCTGTGGCTGCTCGCGCTCGCCGGCACTTCCGAGCCGTTTCTCTACCGCATGTCCATGACCCGGGCTCCGAGTTTGTCGCTCCTCCTCCTCGCCGTGGGCGTTTACCTCATCCTGGAACGCAAATGGGTCGCCCTGGCGATCGTGACATTTATGTTCGTATGGCTCTACAACATGTTTCCCCTGATCCTGGCATTCGCGTTCTTGTATGCCCTAACGGTTTGGCTCTCTGAAAGCCGCATCGATCTCGCCGCCCTCTATGCCACGTCGATTGGAGCGGCCCTCGGGCTGCTCATCAATCCTTACTTCCCCAAGGATCTCCTTCTGATTTTTCACCACGTGCACATGCTGCTCGCCGAGGCGGTCGCCATCGACGTGGGCAGCGAGTGGTATCCCTATGACACCTGGGAGTTGCTCACCCACAACGCCGCCCTTTTCGCGTTGTGCTTCGCGGCCTTGCTGGCCTTCGACTACCGCAAACGATCCCGCGATCCTCGCCCCCTGTTCTTCCTCCTTTTGTCGGCCATGTTCTTGCTGATGTCCCTCCGCTGGCGGCGCTTCCTCGAATACTGGCCGCCGTTTGCCATCCTCTTCGCGGCGTTCACCTTTGATGCCGGACCCGTTGCATTGCCGCGGCGTATCCCGGCGCGGCTCGCCATGGCGGGATTATTCGCTGCGCTGGGTGCGGCAGCTGTCGCCAATGCCGTCGGCGCGCGCGCGGAAATCCGCGACCTTCGCGACCCGTCTGCGATGCGGGGCGCTTCCGCATGGCTCGCGAACCACACCCCCTCCGGCGCCATGATCTTCAACACCGACTGGGTCGAGTTTCCCGAGCTCTTCTATTACAACCAGCGCAACCTCTACACCACCGGCCTCGACCCCCGGTACCTGCTGGACTCTAATCCGGATCTTTGGAAGACCTACGGTCGCATCACTCAGGGAGAGGAGAAACATCCGGGCCCCGTCATTCGTGAGCGCTTCGGCGCTGGATATGTCGTCGCCAGAAGCGATTCCACCGATTTCCTTGACGCCGCCCGAGCCAGCGGCGACTTCGAAACGGTCTACACCGACGAATACGCCTCCGTCCTCCGCGTGCGATGATTCCGCAGCCCGCCGTCGCCCTCACGGGGCTTCAGAATTCGAACTTGCCCTGGAGCAACGCGCTCATTTCATCCGGCGATAATTCGCGCGCGCAAATATTCACGGTGCTTCGCCCGCATTGGGAAATTTCAAACACGGGCGGCTCGAGAGCCTTCGCGCCCGCCTTCACGGATTCGGCGGCCGGTTCGCTCTTGTCCGGGACGTAAACGATTGAATTGCCGGGCGCCGCCCGCACGCGAAACAGCTCGCTGGGCGGCTCATAATTGTCGTAGCTGAAGCACCGTCCGATGCAACCGCGATCCACGATGTGCCCGATCACCATTCGGGAAGGTTCGCCGACTGCGATATCGCTCACCACTCGATGCCCGGCCGGCAGCCCCGCCAGAGTTCGCTCCACCCGCTCCTCTCGGTTGTTCAAAATTCCTGTATCGACATGCAGAAACGTGAAGAAACCGGCCGCAAGCACCGCGCAGCCCAAGACGAGCCATCTTCTCGGCTTCATCGTGCTTAGCATCCAACACGCCAGAATTCCCGAAACCGAACTGAGTCGCGGCGTAAGAAATGACAAAGCCTCCGGGTATTGCGGGAAGACCACTGTGGTCGGCAAAAGGATCGAGGCGATTCCCGTCGCCAGATAAAGCTGCACGGGAATTCCCGACGTCTCCCAGAAGCTGCCCTCGCGCCACGAGCCGCTCACCGCCGTAGCCAAGGCAGCCACCAGGAGCGCAGCGAATAACAAATAGAGCAGGTAATACCGATCGCTGTAAAGAATGAGTTGGTCGGCGCCATTAAAGAAGAAATAGCGGCCCAACGTGTTCCATTTGACCTCGTAACGCCGCTCTAGAAATATCCGTAACCCGAATAAGAGGATTCCCGTCACCAACAGAAGATAGCGATGATGGCTCGGCTGCATCGCTTTGGCCGCCGCGGCGTATGTCGCTAAGCCTGCCAGGCACATGACCCCGAGCGGGTGCGCCAGCCAAATCACTGGGATCAGCGCCAGCGATAGCAGCCTTCCGCGATTCCCGAAACGCAAAAAAGCCGCCAACGCGAAAAAGCACAAACCCAGCGAGATGTAGTAGTTCATGAGGCCCGTCTCGAAGGTCCAGCCGTAGGTGAAGACCGCAATGAGTGGCGCGAGCTTCCACGGCGCTCGCCCTGTGCCTGCAGCGATCAGCGCGAACGCGCCCCAGAAAAACAGGAGCACCGCGAACGATACCGCGATTCTTTCGGCGGCTCGCAGCCCGAAGGCCGCTCCCAGCCAACTCAACAGCAAATCGTAGAGAACGTTGTTCCATTGCCGCGCAATCCATAAACCTGGAGCGCGCCCCTGCCGGATTAATTGCGCCAGCCACGCGTTGTAGAGGTGGCTGCCTAGATCGCCCGCTTCGATTCGCTTATGCCAGTAGACGGGAATGAGCAGCGCAACGGAGACGGCCGCATAGCGCGTCGCAGCTTTCCGCGCAAGCCGCGCCCAAACGGAAGATCTGTCCGCGCCGGTCTGGACCGTGGCTTCGGTTTCCGTTTCGGCCTCCGATTCCCGTTCCGCTATGCGCTACTTTTCGAGGACCACAAACAGCCCGGTAATGGGAGCGCCGTACTCCGTGCGCAGGAATTGCTCTTCCAGGCGCGCCACCTTTAGCTTCGCTTCAGCCGCCACTTCGCGCACGTGGTCGGCATGATGGGAAAAGCGTCCCGTATCGGTGAGCCGGTGCGGATACTGGTCGCCCCGCTCGAGAGTGAAGGCAAAGATGCCTCTTGGGCAGAGCAGCGCGGCTGCCGGCAGCAACACCTGGCGCAAGTTTCCGAAATAGATCAGGCAGTCGCAGCAAACGATCAGCTCGAATCGCTCCGAGCAGCCCTCCATCCAGCCGGTAATCTCCGCGACGTCCAGCCGATCATAGATGTTGCGCGCTCGCGCCAGCTCGATCATCTCCGGCGAAATGTCCACTCCGACCAGGCGCGCGGCGCGCGGCTTGAATTGCACGCCCGCCAGCCCGGTCCCACAGCCGAGATCGAGCACAGCCAGACTTCCCCGCTCGCCCAGCACCGGATCGATAAGTTCGCGTAGCTGCTCGGGTCCCTTGTAGCCGAGCTCTTTGCAGAGGTTCCTATCGAAGGTGCGCGAGAATTCCGCATACATCTGTTGCAGCGCCAGGTCCGGCACGCGCGGCGGAGGGGGCTCGCCTCGCAGGGCGACGAGCAGGTGCCTGACCTCCGCATCGTCGGGTTTCAACTCGATATACTTCTCGTAAGCCGCGCGCGCCTCGTCGCGCCGCCCGACCATCTCACACATCTCGCCGAGGTCGTACCACATGTCCGCATTCGTCGGCGCCAGCGCCGTCGCCTGCTGCTGGCAAAGATATGCCAGTTGCTCCTGATCTCGGTAACGCAGCTGCCGCGAAATCTTGTGCAGTTCCTCGAACGAAAGCTCTCGGTGCGCGTTTCCCGAATCGCCGCCCGGCAAGAGCAACCCGGCCGCGACGCCCTCATCGATCCAGCCCTTCACCCGCTCCGCGGACCCCTCCGGAAGCATCGGCTCGAGAAATGCGCAGATCTCCTCCACGGTACGGCTGCCGTCGCACAACTCGACGATCACGCTAGCTGTAGGGTTCAGTTCGTGCAGCTTGTGGTTCGTGGAATCGTAGGCCGTGTAGCCGTTCTCAGTCTGGATCAGCTGAATGGCGGGATTCAGAGCGGGGTTTTGCATCAAGGCGGTGCGCAGTCATTAAAAAGCTCAGGCCGTGTGGCCTGCAGGATTCTCCCACACGGCCCGCCTTTTGCGAG
>Ga0335081_10021584_pt1 | contig 10419 bp, 6 predicted proteins | sample Lox_Sample_35_FD_206713 | JGI IMG/M metagenome (GOLD analysis project Ga0335081, IMG submission 206713) | Soil microbial communities from Loxahatchee National Wildlife Refuge, Florida, United States - Lox_Sample_3.5 | ecosystem: Environmental > Terrestrial > Soil > Wetlands | place: USA: Florida...
TATTGCTAATCGTTCTGGCGGTGTACCTGGCCGGACTGGCAATTGACCACCATCTCGCCGCCACTGGCCTGGAACGCACCCGGCTGCACACACTGCGTGTTGTCATTCGCTTTGCCATGCAGGCGGTTGGGGTCCTGCTAATCCTGTTTGTTGTGGTGGGAGTCCCGCAGCAGACCCCTACAATTCTTGGTTTCGCCGGCGCCGGCCTCACAGTGGCATTAAAAGACTTCATTGTCGGGTTTTTCGGATGGTTCGTGTTGATGGGAAAGAATGGCCTGCGGGTGGGTGATTGGGTGGAGATCAACGGAGTGGCCGGGGAGGTGATCGAGATCAACTTGCTGCGCACGGTGCTGCTCGAAACTGGCAACTGGGCAACCACCGGCCATCCCACTGGCCGCAAGGTGGCGTTCGTGAACAGCTATGCCATTGAAGGCCACTTCTTTAACTTCACCACCAGCGGGCAGTGGATGTGGGATGAGTTGCAGATCACGGTGCCCTCGGACCAGGATCCCTATCCACTGATCGACGCCATTCAAAAGACTGTGACCAAGGAGACGGAGGCCAACGCAAAGGCAGCCGAACAAGAGTGGGAACGGGCCGACAGCCATTACAAGGTACGCGCGGTTTCACCCAGTCCCGCCGTCAACCTGCGGCCGACTCCGACCGGTGTGGAAATTCACATTCGTTACGTCACTCGTGCTCAGGAGCGGGTCGCGATGCGGGCGCGGCTCAACCAGGCGCTGGTCGAGTTGCTGCGCGGTAAGGGAGCGGTGGAGAGCGCTGCTTCGCGGTAGTGCTCGCCACGCCAGGTTATGACTCACTGCTCAGAATCAGGTCAGCCCTTACATTCTCCGGCAACCTTGAATTCTGCAAGATTTCTCTTACCACATCGTTAGGAAGGGATTTCGCGAATTCGACGGCATGTTCCGCCGGCGTGTGCTGGTTGCGCAGCAAGGCAATCCGTATCTCCCGCCGCAGGGACCACTTGGAGTGAGCACAAACCGTCTGCACCAGCGCCGGCGAAGCCTCCCTTCTGAGCACAGCCTTAACCACCAACGCTTCCGTCAACCGCGGATTCTCAAGTGCGGCCACAATGATGCGTGGTTCCGCGTCCAATAAAAGTTCACACGCCACTCGTCCAGACGCCAGACGAGCCAGAGAGAGTTTCTCTCCCGGGGAAATCGTCCCCAAGCGATTGATCAGTACTTCTTCAGCTGCCATCTTGAGATCGCCCACAACCGCGGGGGTCAGGGCCACCTGCATCAGATCAAACGTGAACAACTTCCGCATCAGCGATAAAGAGATGTAACGCGGGGCTTTCGGGTGCCTGACAATCGCGAGTTTCACCTTGCGGCTTTTGGCGACGACACTGCTCTTGCCCAGTTTCTCGATCAGGTCCGGCGGGAGATCCGCGCGTTGCAAGAGGGCCAGCGCGGAATCTTCATTCCGACCTGGATCGGCCGCGGTTGAGATGAGATCGGAATCGCCGGTTACCGGCGGACTTGTTACTCTCGAGTCGTCTGTGGTCTTAGCGTCGTCGTGAGTCATGCACGCAAGGAAGAATTGGGCTAGGCTTTGGCTCCGACTGCGGCTCTGCGAGCCAACTCCAGGGCTCCCTGAACCGGGTCAACCACGTTGACGTTGACCATGGCGTTGGGACATTCCAGCCGCAGCCTATTGTAGAAAACCTGCCGGACCAGAGCCGAATTACGGAAGACACCTCCCGACATGGCCACAGGTGCATGATCAGCATCCGCGAACAGGCGGGAAATCACGATTTTCGCCAGGGTCGCCAATTCCACTCCCGCCCGGGCCAGAATATCGTGAGCACGGGGATCACCAGCGTCGACGGCGGCCAGCACGACCGGAAACAAACCCGCGAAGTTGGGTGCGGGCGACGTGTTGGACAGCAGAATCATTTGTTCACGCGTCTTCACGCCCCAGGCCTTCATCAAGCCTTCTAACAATCCGTTGCTTTGGCCTTCATCGAAAGCACGCATGGCTGCGATGACGGCCGCTCTCCCGACCCAGTGTCCAGAACCTTCGTCGGAAATTGCGAACCCCCAGCCGCCGGCGCGCGCCGTCTGGCCTTCGGCGTTACGCCCGTAGGCGATGGACCCGGTGCCTGCGATGACGACCACGCCGGGGCCGCTTCCCGAGGCTGCCTCCATGGCGATGACCATGTCGCCCACCACCTCAATTTCACCGGAAACCAGGTCCGAGAGGACCCGCCGGATGATTTCCGTGGTCTCAGGCCGCGCGCCCCCCGCGATCCCGATGCAGGTTCGCTTGATTTGCTTTGGGGTAACCTTGGCCGCGCCACAGGCTTGGCGAACGGCCGAGGCGATGGATTCGCTGGCTTGCGTTTCGCCCACGCGAAGCACATTGCTGCCAGCACCACTGCCCCTGCCCAGCAACGAAGTTTCATTGCCGACTGCGCACGTGGTCTGGCTGCCGCCGCCGTCGATTCCAAGGAAGATGCCCACGAACCTACTTTTACCACACCGATAATTCCGCTTGATGCACGTTAGTACCTTCGAAGGTTGCAGGCCATTCCGCTGACGAGTTAGGTACCTGGCTGCAATCAATCGAGACGCAGTGGACGCCAGGCCGCTAGGCTGGAAATGAGCGGCATGCTTATGGGCGGAGATAAGTTCGGTCTCGACAGGTTGGACCTCGCCATCATCGCGCTGTATCTCGCAGGGATCACCCTGTTCGGCTTGCGTTTTCGCAAACGGCAGCGAACTCTGCGCGACTACTTTCTGGCCGACCGCAACATTCCGTGGTGGGCCATAGCGTTGTCCATTGTAGCCGCGGAGACCAGTACGCTCACCATCATCAGCATTCCGGGGCTGGCCTACGACACCAACCTGGCATTTCTGCAGGTCGTTCTGGGGTATCTGGCGGGCCGGGTGATCATCAGTCTTATTCTGCTGCCTCATTATTTCCGCGGTGATCTTTACACCGCCTACGAATTGATTGAGCGCCGTTTTGGGCGGAAGCTGCGATCTTTGACCGCGGGACTGTTTCTGCTGACACGTGCGGCGGCAGAGGGGGTACGTGTCTATGCGGTTTCCATCGTAGTTGCGATCGCCGTGGGCACCGGCGAGGTTGCGTCGATCGCCATCATCACCGCGCTGACCTTGATCTACACCTTCGAAGGCGGGTTGGCGGCGGTGATTTGGACCGATGTGGTGCAGACGGGAATCTACGTTTGCGGCACGTTGGTGGGGCTATTCACTATCGTTCATCTGGTCCCCGGCGGCTGGCCGACGATTCATAGTGTTGCCGAAAACGCAGGCAAGCTGCGGCTCTTTGATTTCACTCCCGATTTCTGGAAGCCCTACACGTTCTGGGCGGGGCTGATCGGGGGGGCGTTTTTGACCACGGCCAGTCACGGCACTGACCAGTTGATTGTGCAGCGGCTCTTGGCGGCGCGAAACCAGCGGCAGTCTGTGGTGGCGCTGCTCTCGAGCGGACTGGCCATCTTGTTTCAGTTTGCCTTGTTTCTCATAGTGGGGGTAATGCTGTTCGTGTATTACCGTGTGCCTTCGGCCGGCTTCGGCAAGCCCGACAGAATCTTCCCTACGTTTATTGTCAGCCGCATGCCACACGGGATCTCCGGTCTGCTGATCGCTGCCATTCTGGCGGCGGCAATGTCGAACCTCAGTGCCGCACTCAATGCGTTGGCATCGACGTCCGTGATTGATTTTTATCTACAACGCAGGCCGCAGGCGGACGAACGAAGGCGGGTGCGACTTTCGCGTCTCATGACCGTGTTTTGGGCGCTGGCGTTGTTCGGGCTGGCGGTGCTGTCGTTGCAGCGGGTGGGGCGGGTGGTGGAAGTGGGCTTGCAGATTGCGTCGGTGGCCTACGGGGCGTTGTTGGGCGTGTTCCTGCTTGGCGTGCTGACGCGGCGCGCGAACCAGAGCGGAGCGATGGTCGGCATGCTCTGTGGGTTTGTGATGGAACTGTATCTCTGGCTGGGAACCCGCGTTCCGTGGACATGGTATGTGATGATCGGCACGGCGGTGACATTCTGCGTAGGCTACGGCGTGAGCCGGTCTGCTCCGGGAAAAGCACTTAACCGCGAAGATCGCAAAGCAGACGCGAACGATGCCAAAGAACACGAACTTAGCTAGCCGTTGTTCACGCACTCTGCGAACCTCTGTGTCCTGTGCGGTCAAATAGCTTTCCGCGCGCTCGCGTATACTTCGACTCCAGCGTGGCAGCTCAACCTACATCCCGTCCCGGCTTGCTCCGAGACCTGGGTCTGAGCCAGGCCGCGGCGGTGGTGGTGGGAACCATCATTGGCAGCGGGATATTTCTTGTCCCGGCCGAGATGATGCAAGCGGTGGGCTCGGCGAAACTGGTCTATCTCGCCTGGCTGGTGGGCGGCGTACTTTCGTTTTTCGGCGCGCTTACCTATGCCGAACTGGGCGCGATGAAGCCACAGGCCGGCGGTGAGTATGTATACGTTCGTGACGCCTATGGCCCCCTGCCGGGCTTTCTCTATGCCTGGACGTGGTTCCTGATCGCGAAACCAGCCTCGATTGCTACCGTCACGACCGGACTGGTTCGCATCCTGGGAACGTTTTCGGTCTTTGGTTTTTTCTCGGATCGCTGTCTGACATGGCCCTTTGCGGTGACCTACGGACAGTTTGTTGCCATCGCAGCGACGGGCCTGATCTCTCTGCTTAACTATGCCGGGATCAAGAAGGCGGGCGAGTTCCAGTTGGTTTTCACTCTGCTCAAGGTCGCCATCATTCTCGGGATTGTGTTCGTAGGGTTTAGTTATTCGTCAGGGAGCTGGAGCCATTTTGCAGACGCATACTCCGGGGCCAAAGGCGGCATTGCAGGTTTCATGGCGGCGCTGGTGGCGGCGCTTTGGGCGTACGACGGCTGGAATGATCTGAATATGGTTTCGGAAGAGATTCGCCACCCGGAACGCAACATTCCGCTGGCGCTGATCATGGGTGTGGCCACCGTGGGAGCGCTCTACATGTTGGTGAACGCCGCGGTGCAGTTTGTTCTGCCCGCAGCGGCCATTGCAGCATCGCCGCGTCCGGCTTCGGACGCTATCGGATTGATCTGGGGACCAGTGGGAGCTGGCACCGTCTCGATGGCGATGGCCGTTTCCATGTTGGTCACATTAAACGGCACTATCATGAGCGGTGCGCGTGTGCCTTTTGCCATGGCCCGCGACCGATATTTCTTCTCCGCGCTGGGCGAGGTTCATCCTCGCTTTCATACGCCATCGGTGGCCATCGTGGTTCAGGCTGCGCTGTCGATTGGGCTCTTGCTGCTGGGAGGTAGTTTCCGGCAGTTCTTTTCGCTGGCGATTTTTGCAGAGTGGCTCTTTTACATGATTGCGGGGAGCACAGTCTTTGTTTTTCGCCACCGTGAACCGCACGCTCCACGTCCTTATCGCGTGCGGGGATACCCGCTGGTCCCTGTTTTGTTTGTCCTGGCCTCGGCCCTGCTGCTCTACTACACCTTCACCGATAATCTTCGCAATTCTGGGTTCGGGTGTCTGGCGATTCTGGCGGGAATCCCTGTCTTCTATGCTTTCGCTAGGCGACGGGCGGCGTAAACATCACTGGCACTATTCGACTGGGTACTTTGGTCACCTCCGCCTGCAACTTTGCACGGCTGACACCTTGCGGGATGAAGCGCTCTGGCTCAGAATCGACAATGTAAGCTTGCGGGTATTCTGAGCCATCGTCTTGCGAATTTGGCTAGCTACATTGTCGAAAGCGGTTTGGGGAATCTACCTGGTCCTCACCTCGATCTATTGCTTGCTGGCGTTTCTTCCCTATACCTATGTTGCCCTGATCAAAGAACCACCGTACCCGTGGATACCGTGGTTCGCAGGCCATCACGCTGTGCTGTACCTGTTGGCGTTGGCGGGAATCGCAGCTACGGAGTGGCCTAGTAAAAAGGAACTCAGTTTTCTACTACTGTTCAGCCTTCTAATCACCGCCGGAGTTTGCCTGCTGGTCCGGCCGTTCATGGCCACGCTGCAGGACAATCAAACGGCCTACTGGTGGAGCGTGGCTGCCTTGGTTCCGCTGATCCTGGTGGCAGGAGTAGACCTGCGCAAGCATTGGCCAGCCATCGATGGCCAGTCGGATGGAATGTTCTCGTACTCTAGTGCCGTGCTCATCGCCATCTTCCTGACCCTGATCTATGGCCTTGGCGCCCAAGTTCACACCTACGCTGAGCGCGCCTCAATGCGGCTCGATTCCAGTGCGCTCGAACTCTCGCTCTGGAGTGTAATCTCCCACGCGCTGCTGGCTGTAGTGGTGGTCTCGATTTTCAATCTAATCCGCCTGGCCAGCAGGGGCACTCGACATCCGCGGCAGGTGAACCTGATGGCCGGTGGCGTTCTGGCCTTCATCTTCCTGTGGACGGCGTTGTATCGGTTTCTCGGAAGCGCTTTCAGTTTCGAGGGCGGGAGAGCGCACTTGTACGCAGCCTCTTTGGCAGCCGCTCTGATCGTGTGGGCAGCGTGGTTTGCGTTTCCTTTCTCTCGCCGCGTTGAGCCGCTAAGTCGGCGTCACAAGTTTGGGCTGGCGGTGGTGGTGCTTGCTATGTCTTCGTTTGCGCTCGTCCTGCCCACGATGCTCACAGGGAGCGACTGGAATGGAGTCCTGCAAAATACCTTCACTGCCATCTTTTGGGTGGGACTCAGTATTTGCGTTTATGCGTTACGGCCTCGGCGAACGAACTATTCCGTAATCGCCATCTTTGCCGTCGTGTTCTTTGCCGGCTTTAGCTACAAGGCGCTGCAAGCCACGGAGATTTTCTGGGCGAAACCGTTGGGCGAAACCGACGATGACGTCGCTCGCGCCTTGGAGAACTACGCCGCCCGAGACGCTTCGTTTCAAATGGTGCATCACCTGCTGGGCAATGGGCGGGAAGAACCGTGCGGCGACCTCTGCCGCATTCTGCGCGAGAACACCAATGTGCGTGATGCCGAAGCTGTCCGCGACCTGCAACTGGTTGACCGGCTAGTACCGGCGCGCGGTCCGCGGCCCAATATTTTCATTTTTGTGATCGACTCGCTGCGGCAGGACTACGTCGGAGCCTACAACGCCAAGGTTGACTTCACTCCCAACATCGATGCTTTCGCGTCGGACAGTACGGTGATCCACAACGTCTACACCCAATACGCCGGCACCTCGCTTTCCGAGCCTGCAATCTGGGCCGGAGCCATGCTGCTGCATGCGCATTATCTGCAGCCCTTCACCAGAGTGAACAGCCTGGAGAAGCTGGCTACGGCAGACGGATACCAGATGATGGTCAGCAATGACGAGATTCTGCGGCAGTTGTTATCACCGGGTGACCACTTGATAAAGCTCGACACCGATAAGAAATATTGGAACCAACTGGAAATCTGTTCCACGATTCGCCAGGCTGAGGCCATGCTCGACAGTGGTTTAGGTGGAGAACAACCCGTGCTTTTTTATTCCCAGCCGAAAAATGTCCACCAGTTCGCCCGCAACGATTTGCCCATGATGAATCGCGACAACTGGCGGCTGCGGCCGGGCTTCAACAACCGGATTGCTTATGAGATCCACCAAGTGGATGAGTGTCTGGGCGGCTTTTTCAAGTTTCTCAAGGCCCGCGGACTCTACGACAACAGCATCATCATTGTGACCTCCGACCATGGTGACGCAACCGGCGAATTGGGCCGCAGCAGCCACTCACTATCGATTTTTCCGGAAGTGATGCGGGTGCCACTGATCATCCACCTGCCTGCGGACATGCGCCGCAGAGTTGTTTACGATGACTCGCATCTCTCGGCGTTGACCGACATCACGCCATCGCTGTATTACCTGCTTGGTCACCGCCCAATTGTTGCGAACCCTCTGTTCGGGCATCCGTTGTTCGCCGAGAGCCGGGAGGAATTGGTACGGTATCGTCGGGATCAGCTTTTCCTGGCCTCGGATGAGCGCGCAGTCTATGGATTGCTCACGGAAAATGGGAAGTATCTCTATACGACTTACGATTCTCCGGCACGGAGTTTTCTGTTTGACCTGGCACGCGACCCGGACGCGCAGCACAATTTAGTCACGGATTCGGTGAAGAGGAACTACGACGCTCAGATTATCGATTACCTGCACCAGGTGGGGGACTTCTATGGGTACAAACCCGGGGTGGGCTCGCTGCTGGCGACGCGATAGAAGTTGAGCTTTTTCCACAACGTGCACGCCCGCGCTACCAGGTAGCGCCTATGCTCGCTTCTTTTTGCCCGGCAGGCCAACCGGGTTCTCGTGGGTACGCTCGTGGAAGGAGCCACCCAGTCCGGTGGCCAGCGAAACACTCGATTCCCCGAACTTGTCGCGGAGGTGATCGGCAGCCGACAACGCCTGTTGCCACCGCTTGCGGCGGCCGTCTTCAAGCAAATTGCCTTGGCGGTTGGGGCTCTCAAAAGACGCCGCATGTACTCCCAGCAAACGCACCTGCGCACCTTTACGCCAGTTCTTGCGGAACAGGCTCCTGATCTGCTCGAAGATTTCGGTGTCGAGTTGTGTCGGAGCCGCCAAGCCATGCGCCCGCGTGATTGTCGTGAAATCCTTGTAGCGCAGCTTGAGTTGGATGGTGCGCGCATGCAGTTGCTGTTCGCGCAGCCTGCGGCCCACCATTTCCGATAGCCGCATCAAGGTGGACTCCAGTTGCTCGACGTTGGCCGTGTCCTGGTTGTAGGTGTGTTCGTGGCTGATCGATTTAGCCCCCACCTCAGCGCCAACTTCATTGACAAACCAGCCACCGGCATCTTCTCCGCGCGACTTCCCTCCGAGCGCCAGTCCCCACTTGCCGAAGTGTTCTTCGAGAAAGTTGTCATCGAATCGTGACAAGTCGCCGACCCGCTGGATGCCCAACTTGAGAAGGCTCTGCTCGGTGACTTTGCCAACGCCTGGAATATCGCGCACATCGAGCGGGGCGAGAAATCGGGCTTCCTGGCCGGGGATTACCCACAGGATGCCGTGCGGCTTCGCTTTCGCCGATGCCACTTTGGCAATCAGGCGGGAGGTCCCGATGCCGATTGAGCAATTAAGCTGAGTCTGGGATTTGATCTTGTGATGCAACTGATGGGCGGCGGACAAGACCGGTCCGTGCAGGCGTTCGGTGCCCGTCATGTCGAGGTAGGCCTCGTCGATGGAGGCCATTTCGACCAGTGGAGAAAAGCCGGTAAGAACGCTGTGGACTTTCTCGGAATACTCCAGGTAGCGATGGCGATGGCCATCCACGAAAATTGCATGCGGACAGAGCTTGGCTGCGGTGCGAAGCGGCATAGCAGAATGCACGCCAAATTTGCGGGCTTCATAGGAAGCGGCGGCTACCACGCCACGCTCGTCGCGCTGGCCGCCGACAACCACGGCTTTGCCTCTCAGCGAGGGGTCGAATAGTTCTTCCACGGAGACGAAGAAGGCGTCCATGTCGACGTGGAAGATGGTTTTCGTGGACGGAGACATGGGCAGCGGTACGCTTCTGATTCTACCGCGAGGGTCAATGAAGGCGCGGCCCCGTCCTGTCTATACCGTCGCCAACGCCGGAGTGGCGTTATGGGTGGCCCGCAACTGACGCACCCGCTCGTAGATTCGACCGTATTCCTTGGCGGAGCTGCCCCAGGAGAAGTCTTTGTTCATGCCGTTGCGCATGAGCGTCTGCCAGGAAGTCTGGTCGCGGAAGGCCTTAAGCGCTTCTTTGATGGTAAGCAGCAGAGCTTCGCCGTTGTAATCGGTAAATTTGAAGCCCGTTCCCCGGCCGGTACGAGCGTCCCAGGGCTCGATCGTGTCATCGAGCCCGCCGGTGGCGCGCACGATGGGGACGGTGCCGTACTTCAGGCTGTAGATCTGGTTGAGACCACAGGGCTCGTATTTGGACGGCATGAGAAACATATCGCTGCCGGCTTCGATCTTGTGGGCAAGGGCATTGTCGTATGCAATCTTGACCGCGATCTTCTGAGGAAATTGTTTCTGCAACCGGGCGAACATTTCTTCGTATTGCTTGTCGCCGTTGCCTAGAGCGACGACAATCATTTCTTCGCGAGCCAGGCGGTCCATGATCTGGGCGATCAGGTCAAAGCCCTTTTGTGCGGCAAAGCGCGAGACGATGCCTATGACGGGAAGTTTGAGGTCCGGGTTGGTGACGCCAAAGGCTGCGAGCAAATCCTGCTTGCATTTCGCTTTGCCGGATAAATCCTGCGGCGAATAGCGGGCCGCAATGAACCTGTCGGCCTGCGGGCTCCATTCGTCATAGTCCACGCCATTCAGTATTCCGGTAACCGTCGCGGCGCGGTCACGAAGAACGCCCTCCAATCCAAAGCCGAACTCGGTGGTCTGGATTTCCTGGCTATACTTGCGGCTGACGGTGGTGATGAAATCGGAAAATACCAGCGCGCCTTTCAAG
>Ga0335081_10021585_pt1 | contig 10419 bp, 10 predicted proteins | sample Lox_Sample_35_FD_206713 | JGI IMG/M metagenome (GOLD analysis project Ga0335081, IMG submission 206713) | Soil microbial communities from Loxahatchee National Wildlife Refuge, Florida, United States - Lox_Sample_3.5 | ecosystem: Environmental > Terrestrial > Soil > Wetlands | place: USA...
GCGCCGAGAAGCCGGCGTTGAAGTGGCCGAGCACGATCTCGTCGACGTCGCTCGCCGCGATGCCGGCGTCGGCCAGCGCCGCGCCGGCGACGCGCACGATCAGGCTTTCGACGCTGTCGTCGGTGAGCTTGCCGAAGGGCGTATGCGCCCATCCCACGATGCAGGCGGTCATTGGTCGCTCCGATTCCGGCGCGGTTGCCGAATTTTGGTCGCTTTTCCCATGTCTTAGCGTGTCATGTCTTAGCGTGGACGCGATCCAGATCCGGGCGCGACCATAGCCGTATTCGCCTTTGCCTTCGAGGCTTCGTTACGGTTACATAGGTTTCGCGTCCACGCTTTGCTCGACCCTCCTCTTCCCGCGCCTTCGGGGGGATGCAGGCCAAGACCCCGCGGCCCCTTGGGCCCACCAATGGAACGGACCGCGACCCGTGCATGGCATGAAAATTCTCCGGGCGGCCCTCCCCGGCATCGCTTTCGGCGCCTTCGCCATCGCCGCCCTTGCCGCCACGCCGGCCCAGTCGGAAGCCCTGATCCTGGTCGATGCCGACTCAGGCAAGGTGCTGCGCGCCGAGAACGCCACCTATCCCTGGTACCCGGCGTCCACCACCAAGTTGATGACGCTCTACATGACCTTGAGCGCCATCCGCGATCAGCGCATCACCTTCGATACCTTGTTCACGGTGTCGCCGAACGCCAGTTCGCAGGCGCCGACCAAGATGGGCTTCCCGGTCGGCACCCAGGTCACCGTCGACAACGCGCTGAAGATGATGATGGTGAAGTCGGCGAACGATATGGCGGTGCTGCTGGCGGAGGGCATCGGCGGCTCGATCGACGATTTCTCGCAAGCGATGACCGAGACCGCCCATCAGCTCGGCATGACGGAATCGAATTTCGTCAATCCGAACGGGCTGCCGGCCGACGGCCAGATCACCTCGGCGCGCGATCTCGCCATCCTTGCCCGCGCACTGATGCGCGAGTTTCCGCAATACAGCTCCTATTGGCATATTCCGGCGATCCAGTGGGGCAGGCGCGTGGTGCGCAACTACAATCCCCTGCTCGGCCGCTATCCCGGCGCCGACGGCATGAAAACCGGCTTCATATGCGCCTCGGGCTTCAATCTCGTCGCCACCGCGACGCGCGACAACAAGCACTTGATCGCGGTGGTGCTCGGCGCGCCCTCGGGTGCGGCGCGCGCCATCAAGGCGGCCGAGTTGTTGGAGCGCGGCTTTGCCCAAAATCCGCTGGCCTGGCTGACGCCGTCGCTCGGCACCGTCGATGCGCTGACCCCGATCGACGCGGCGCCGCCCAATCTCAAGGACGAGATGTGCGGCAAGCATCGCAAGCGGCCGCACGCCGAAGACGAAGACATCGACGCCGATGCGGGCGGCCAGACCTCGGCCGACATGAGCCAGACACGCTCGTTCCTGTTGTCGGCGCTGCAGGCGCCGACCAATCCGGTGCTGCTCTCCGATCTCGGGCCGGTGATGCCGATCCGGGTCTATACCGGGCCGACGCGCACGCCGGCGCAGCTCGCGAACATGCCGGCCGAAGACACCGCCGCCGAGCCCGGCAAAAAGACGAAGACCAAGCACAAGGCGGTCGCGGCGCGCTCGACCAACGAGCAGGCGCCCGCCGAGCATCCGGCTGAGGCCAAGCCGAAGAAACCCAAGACCGCCGCGGTAAAGCCGGCCGAGGCCAAGCCGACCGCGGCCGCTGCGGCGGCGCCGAAGAAGCAGGCGAAACCGAAGCCGCCTGCTGCCAATCAGCAGTAACGACCGACCACTCCACGGAATGCGATCAGAGTTTCCTCGAAGGGCGTAGAAAGCGGCCTTGCGAGCGCGGAGAAATTCATCTGGCGCCGTGCTAGAAAAGTGCCGGCACGGGAGTAAGCAACAGCATGCCCGACAAGATGACCATCGCCGCGCTGCAGCAGATGAAGCGCGACGGCAAGAAGAGCATCGGTGTCGTCGCCTGGGATTATCAGATCGCGCGCATCGCCGACCGCGCCGGCGTCGATTTCGTCTCGGTCGGCGACTCGGTCGGCGTCAATCTGTGGGGCCGCGACGAAGTGGTCGAGGTTACCCTCGACGAGATGCTGATCTGCTGCCAGGCGGTGCGGCGCGGCGTGACGCGGGCGCTGGTGAGCTGCGACATGCCGTTCGGCCCAGTGCAGCAGGGCATTGACAGCGCGCTGGCCGCGGCGCGGCGGCTGATGAGCGACGGCGGCGCCGACATGATCAAGGTCGACGCGGCGGCGGATTTTCCCGAGGTGGTGCGGGCGCTGGTGCGCGCCGGGGTGCCGGTGTTCGCGCAATTCGGGCTGACGCCGCAGACGGCGGTAAAGTTCGGCATTCCGTATAGTGCGCAGAGCTCCCCGCAGGCGCAGGCGAGCGCCGAGGCCGCGGAGAAGCTCGTCGCCGAGGCAAAACATTTGGAAGATGCCGGCGCCGCGCTGCTCGATTTCACCAATTCCGGCCCCATCGCAGGGGCCGCCGTGGTCAAGGCGGTGCAGATTCCGGTGATCGGCGGCTTCGGCGGCGGGCCGTGGCTCGACGGCCGGGTGCGCCTTGCGCATACGGCGATCGGCTACGCCGAGAAGTGGATCGATTCGAAGACCGAAACTTACGTCAACACCGCTAAGGCGGCGCTGGAAGCGTTCACGGCGCTGATCGCCGACGCCCGCGCCGGCCGCCAGATCAAGGGCTGACGAAAAGAGAGGAAAACGCGATGGTGGCGACGCGATCGCAGCGAACTCCCTCTCCCCGCCTGGGAGAGGGTTGGGGTGAGGGGGTTCGGAAGTTTGAGAGAATCTCCGGCGTCCGAACTCCCTCATCCTGTCCTTCTCCCCTCCGAGGAGAAGGGACGCAGCGTCGGCGCCGCAATCTTATTCTCGCGCCCTCAGCAGGCGAGAGATAAAGGACGCTACGACTATGCCCACAGTCGCGATCGACGGCATCGACACGCGCTACGAGGTGATCGGCTCCGGCCCTCCGCTCTTGATGTACGCGCCCGGCGGCTTCAATGCGACGATCGAAGGCTGGTCGACGCTGGGGAGCTACGCCAGGATCAAGCTGCTCGATCATCTGCCGCAGCACTTTTCCTGCATCCTGTTCGACCGCCGCGAATGCGGCCAATCCGGCGGCCGGGTCGAGGCGGTGACCTGGGAGCATTTCGTCGCCCAGGGCAAAGGCCTGCTCGATCATCTCGGGATTCCGCGCGCGCATCTCATCGGCGGCTGCATGGGGTGTTCGCCGGTCGCGGCCTTCGCCGTGGCGCATCCGCAGATGGTCATGAGCATGGTGCTGTACTGGCCGGTCGGCGGCGCCAAGTACCGCATCTCGAGCCACCAGCGCTTCGCCGAGCATTTGCGATTCGTGGCAAGCGACGGCCTCGACGGCGTGGTCGCGCTCATCGAAAAAGACGGCAAGCCGTTCGGCGCCGATCCACGCGGCGGGCCGTGGGCTTCGGTGATCAAGCGCGACCGCGCCTTTGCCGCGGCTTTCGCCAGACAAGACCGCGCCCAGTATGCGGCGATCTGCGAGGCCATGTGCCGCGCGCTGTTCGACCGCGACACCGCGCCCGGCGCCGAGCCGGAACAGTTGATGCGCAGCGAGATTCCGGCTCTGGTGGTGCCGGGCCACGATGCCGCGCACGCCACCTCGGCGGCGCGCTATCTGGAGGAATGCCTGCCGCGCTCGCAGTATTGGGACGTCGCGGTCGAGCAGCAGACCGAAGCGCCGACCAATGCGCGGATCGCGGAGTTTCTGATGAAGGTCGACGCGTAGGAGGCGGCAAACCGGCGGGTCGATTATGACGCGATCGTGGCAAAAGCCATCGGTGCGCCGGATTCGCGCAGTCGGTTTCTGAGCAGCGCTGAATTGCCCAAGCCGGCCCGCACGGCTACAATTTGCGGCGGCATCTTCACATCGTGCACCAAGGAGGGCGGCAATGGCGCGCACGCGAAGAGAGATCCGGTCGCTGGGCGATACCTGGAATCCGACGACGCTCTGGTACGCCAAGGCGGTGGCGGCGATGCTGCCGCAACCGATCGCGCAGAAGCAGAGCTGGCGCTATCTCGCCGCCATGCACAATTTCAATCAGCAGCTATGGGCCGGCCTGCGGTATCTCGCGCCGGGCGAGGCGCTGCCGCCGGCGAGCGAGCAGAACAAATATTGGCGGCAGTGCCAGCACCAGTCCTGGTATTTCCTGCCTTGGCACCGCGCCTACCTGCACACGTTCGAGGACATCGTCCTCGGCGTCATCCAATCGCTCGGCGGCCCCGCCGACTGGGCGCTGCCGTATTGGAACTACAGCAATACCAACGACCCGAACGCCATCAATGTGCCGGACGCGTTTCTGGCGCAGACGCTGCCGGACGGCTCGTCCAATCCGCTCAACGTCGCCGCGCGGTTCGGCACCTCGGTCGATCCCGACGATGTCGAGCTGACCGACCGCATTGCCGACAACGACTTCATCGGCACCGATCCCGATCAGGGCCCGAGCATCGGCGTCGGCGGCCCGCGCACCCGCTTCTCGCTCGGCGGCCAGCAGGAAGGCCTGATCGAAGCGAAGCCGCACGATCTCGTGCACGGTGACGTCGGCGGCCAGGGTGGCCTGATGTCGGATCCGAGAACGGCCGCGTTCGATCCGATCTTCTGGCTGCACCACGCCAATATCGACCGGCTCTGGGAGGTATGGCTGGCGCGCGACCCGCAGAACAAGAATCCGACCGAGCCGGACTGGCTCAACGGTCCGACGGTGACGCGCTCGTTCGCCCTGTTCGGCCCCGACGGCAACGACCGGCCGTCAAATCCCCGTGACGTCCTGTCGACATCGGCGCTCGGCTACGTCTACGATGACATATCCGACCCCTTGGGCGGTGCGAGCAGGCGTTCGATGCGGCTCGCCGCCCTGCGGCCACGCTTGCAACGTCTGCAAGCGGACGCAGTCACGGAGAGTCGGCCCATGGATGGCCAACCGCCAAAGACCGAGCTTTTGGGCTCCAACGACACCGAGATCGCGCTCGGAGCCAGTCCGGTGCGCAGCCGCATCAGGCTTGCTGCGCGCCCGCTATCGACGCTATCGCGCAGCTTCAATCGCACCCTGATGGACGAGAGAACCCCGGGCGAGCCCGACCGCGTCTTCCTTCATCTGGAGAAGATCCGCGGCACGCAGGACTCCGGCGTGTTCGATGTCTATCTGCACGGACCGCAGGACACGCCCGGAACGCCCGGCGTCAAGGCCGGCTCGATCGGCCTGTTCGGCCTTACGCAGGCATCGAGCCCGGAAGGCGACCATGCCGGCAACGGCCTGAACAAGACCATCGAGATCACCAAAGCGATCGACGCCATGAGGCTCGATCCTGCGCAGGCCGAGAACCTCGACGTCGAGATCGTGCCGCGCTCGGGCGTGGGGGCCGGCGCCGACATCAAGGTCGGCCAGATCACCGTGCATCGCATGTCCGGTCAATGAGACGGGCGTTCGCGGCGCTGCGCGAAATGACGCTCGGCCCATCCTGGCCGATCGCGGCGCTGAGCGCGCTGGCTTGGTCGCTGGTCGGCCTGTTCGACAGCGCGTTGCTGATGCCGGGCCTGTGTTCCTCGCACTGGACGGCCGGCACCGGCTCGCTCGCGGTGGCGATCTGGACCAACGCCACCGCGGCGCAGGTGCTGTCATGGCTCGTCATGCTGTTGGCGATGATGACGCCTCTCATCTGGCTGCCATTGGCCCATGTCTGGCGCCACAGCCTTTACGCACGGCGCGGCCGCGCGGTGGCCCTGTTTGTCGCCGGTTACTTCGGCGTCTGGCTGATCGCCATGGCCGGCCTGACGCTGCTGGCGATCGCGTTGCGGATCGCCGCGGGCAACGCCGGCACCGCTTTCGCCGCTTCCGCTTGTTGTGCGGCGCTCTGGCAGATGACCCCGATCAAGCTCGCATCGCTACGGCGCTGCCACGCCGTCGAACCGCTGCCGGCATTCGGACTCGCCGCCGAATTCGCCAGCCTGCGCTTCGGCGCCGCGATCGGCGGCGCCTGCGTCGTCAGCTGTTGGCTCTTGATGTTGCTGCCGCTGACCAGCGACGTCGCCCACATCGCCCTGATGGCGGCCGTGGCGGCCATCATGCTGGTCGAGCGCTACGCCTGGCCGCCCAAGCCCGCCTTCCGCCCGGCCCTTTAAGGCTCAAACGCGGCGGTCAATCGGCCCGCGATGCCGCGTCACCCATCCGGGCTACATTTTTGCCATGCGCAGCGGCGCGTCGGTAACCTTCTGCAACTCGTCGAGCGTCATGCCCTCGACCATTTCGCGCACCGCGAAGCCGTCGTCGATGACGTCGAGGATGGCGAGATTGGTGTAGACGCGCTTGACGCACGCGAGCGCCGTGAGCGGATAGCTGCAGCGGTGCACCAGACGACTTTCGCCGGTCTTGGTGGTGTGGTCCATCATCACCCAGATGCGGCGGGCGCCGGCGGCAAGATCCATGGCGCCGCCGACCGCGGGCGCGCTCTCGTTGTCGGAGGTCGACCAGTTGGCGATGTCGCCGTTCGCGGCGACCTGGAAGGCGCCGAGCACGCAGAGATCGAGATGGCCGCCGCGGATCAGCGCGAAACTGTCGGCATGATGCATGTAGGAGCCGCCGGTCCGCAGCGTGATGTATTGCTTGCCGGCGTTGATCAGCCAGCGATTGATCTTGTCGGGCGCCGGCGCCGGGCCCATGCCGAGCACGCCGTTCTCCGACTGGAACACCACCTCGCGCTCCTGCGGCACGTAGTCGGCCACCTGCAGCGGCGCGCCGATTCCGAGATTGACGTACCAGCCTTCGGGAATGTCGTCGGCCAGGCGCTTGGCCATCTCCCGGCGCGTCATCGGCTTGGCGGCCGTTTGCACGTTCATGGCGTTCTCCCGTCGCGTCGCTTCAGGTCACCGTCGGCTCGCCGTAGGGCACGTGCAGCACGCGGTCGACGTAGATGCCGGGCGTGGCGACCTTCTCCGGATCGAGCGCACCCAATTCGACAATGTGCTGGCTTTGCACGACGGTCAACTTGGCGGCCGCCGCCATCACCGGATTGAAATTGCGCGCCGACGAATTGTAGGTGAGGTTGCCCCAGCGGTCGGCCTGCCAGGCCTCGACCAGCGCCAGGTCGCCGTGCAGCGCCTCCTCCAAGATGTATTTGCGGCCGTGAATCTCGCGCTCCTCCTTGCCGGCGGCGAGCTTCGTTCCGACTGCGGTCGCGGTATAGAACGCCGGAATGCCGGCGCCGGCGGCGCGCATGCGCTCGGCCATGGTGCCCTGCGGCACGCATTCGAGCTCGATGCGGCCTTCGCGCCACAGCCGCTCGAACACCACCGGATCGGCGGTGCGCGGGAACGAGCAGATGATCTTGCGCACGCGGCCGGTGTTGAGCAGCGCCGCCAAGCCGACATAGCCGACGCCGGAATTATTGGCGACCACAGTCAAGTCCTTGGCGCCCTGCTCGATCAAGCCCTCGATCAGCGCATTGGGCTGGCCGATGCTGCCGAAGCCGCCGATCAGCACGACCGAGCCGTCGCGGACGCCCGCCATCGCCTCGGCCATGGTTTGCACGATCTTGTTGATCATCGGGGTAGGCTATTTAAACCGCTCGTCCCCGCGACAGCGGCGACCCGGAAAGTCCACTGACACGCTTGACCTCCTCACCGGATTCCCGCTTACGCGGGAATGAGCGGAATTTTTCATCCCACGCCGCGCATGCGGGCGCCGTCGGCGAAGTGCGGCATCAGCTCGCGGGCGAAACGGCCGAGGCTGTCGTGCACCAGACCGCCTCCGCCGTTAAGCAGCACATATTCGACGCCGAGCTTGCGCAAGTTTTCCAGCTTGACCGCGATCTCGTCGGGATTGCCGTAGAGCGCGCTCTCTTCGCTGGCTTCGCGCGTGTCGGAATAGGCCATGATGCTGGCGGTGTTCTTCACCCCGGGCGCGCTCGACACCGAGGCGAGGCGGCGTTGCGCCTCCATGCGCCGCTCCAGCGCCGCGTCCTTGTCGGCGGCGTCCTTGGCGACATAGAAGGCGCGGGCGACGCCGACATTGGCCGGGTCGTAGGTGCGGCCGTGCTTCTCCAGCTCGGCTTTGTAGACGGCGATGCGCTCGCCGACGGCTTCGAACGAGGCAAACTGGTCGAGCAGGAGATTGTAGCCGCGCGCCGCGACCTGGCGGATCGAATCCGGACTGCCGGCCGCCATCCACATCGGCGGATGCGGCTTCTGCGCCGTCGGCGGCTCGACGATGACGTCCTCGAACTGCCAGAACTTGCCGTGGTGCGAGAAGCGCTGCTTCGAGGTCCACGATTTTATGATGACGTCGAGCGATTCGTTGAAGCGGGCATCGGCTTCGGCGATCGGCACGCAGAAGCCTGAGAACTCGTTGTGGCGATAACCCTTGCCGACGCCGAAATCGAGCCGGCCGCCGGAGAGAAGATCGATGGTGGCGGCCTGCTCGGCGAGCAGCACCGGATTGTGCCACGGCAGCACCAGCACCGCGGTGCCGAGCCGCAAGGTCTTCGTCTTGGCCGCCACCCAGGTCAGCAACGACAGGCTCGCCGACACCTGGCCGAAGCCGGTGAAATGATGCTCGACCAGGAAGGTCGAGTGATATCCGAGCGCTTCGGCCTCGACGTTATAGTCGACGAACTGCTTGTAGCCCTGGCCGGAATCGACGTCCGGCCCGCCATGGCGGGCCGTCGCGCTGCCGAATAGTCCGAACCGCATGAAGTCGCTCCCTGCGTCGCGCCAATGTACCCGATTACACCGGCTTGAACATCGGCACCGGCGGGCCGTTTTCCGTTTCTTTGAACACCACGGTTACCGCTTGCCCGACGCGCAGCTTGTCGAAATCACAGTCCACAATATTGCTCATCATGGTCGGACCTTCGGCCAAGGTCACGTAGGCGATGGCGTACGGCTCCTTGGCGCGGCGCATGACGCTGTAGGTATAGATAGTGCCGCGGCCGGACGCAGTGCGCCATTCGATCTTGTCGCCGGCGCAGAACGGGCAGATCGCGCGCGGATACCAGTGCGCCTTGCCGCAAGCCGCACACACCGGCACGGTGAAGCGGCCTTGCTTCGCGGCATTCCAGAACGCTTCGTTCTCGCTCGAAACGATCGGCGACGGGATTGTGCGTTCGGGCATCGTCCTACTCCCGTTCCATGATCAGCGTGGCGCTGCAATGCCGCGTGCCGAGCTGCATGCCGGTGCCTTGCGCCAGGGCAAGATCGCAGTTCTTCACCTGCACCTTGGGATGCGCCTCGCCGCGCAACTGCCGCACCGCCTCGATCACCTTGGTCATGCCGCCGCGATTCGACGGATGATTGTTGCACAGCCCGCCGCCGTCGGTGTTGAACGGCAGCCTGCCGACGCCGGAAATCAGATTGCCGTCGGCGACGAATTTGCCGCCGGCGCCCTTGGCGCAAAAGCCCAGATCCTCGATTTGCATCAGCACGGTGATGGTGAAGCTGTCGTAGATCGAGACGTATTTGATGTCGGCGGGCTTGATGCCGCCCTCGGCGAACGCGATCGGCCCGGTCTTGGCCGCGCCCGAGGTGGTGAGATCGAAGGTGCCGCCGTTGAGGTGCTTTACCGTTTCGCCGGCGCCGATGATCTTCACCGGCGGGCGTTTCAGCTTCTTGGCGATCTCCGGCCGCACCACCACCAGCGCGCCGCCGCCGTCGCTGATGACGCAGCAGTCGAGCCGGTGCAGCGGCTCGGCGATCACCGGCGAATTGACCACGTCCTCGACCTTGACCACGTCGGGCAGCATGGCGTTGGGATTGTGCTGGGCATGGTGCGAGGCGGCGACCTTGATCCAGGCGAGCTGCTCGCTGGTGGTGCCGTATTGGTGCATGTGGCGCATGGCGCACATGGCGTAGCCGTTCGCCGTGGTCAGGCCGTAGGGAAATTCCCACGGCGCCTCGGGCTGGTTCGGATCGCGCAGGCGCGGCGTGGTGCCGGTCGCCATGCCCTCGCTGCGCGGCCGCCCGGCGAGCGTGATCAGCGCCACGTCGCACTTGCCGAGCGCGATCGCTTCGGCGGCGTGCGCCGCCAGCGCCACATAGGAGGTGCCGCCGAGCTCGGTGCAGTCGACGTGGCGGAGCTTCAGATTGAGGTACTCGGCCATGGTCGCCGGGCCCGGCCCCGGCGCATCGCCGGCGCAGAAAAAGCCGTCGACGTCGTCGCGCGTCAGACCGGCGTCGGCGAGCGCGCCGAGCGCTACTTCCGCGTGTAACTGCGCCACGGTCTTGTCCGGCGCGTGCCGGGTCGGATGCTCGTAAGCCCCGGCGATATAGGCCTTACCCTTGATGCTCATGCTTCCCCCTGCCCGCGCAACCGTAGCCTGGATTGAGCGCAGACGAAATCCGGGCTTGACTAGAGGCGCCAGCGTCCGGGATC
>Ga0335081_10021586_pt1 | contig 10419 bp, 8 predicted proteins | sample Lox_Sample_35_FD_206713 | JGI IMG/M metagenome (GOLD analysis project Ga0335081, IMG submission 206713) | Soil microbial communities from Loxahatchee National Wildlife Refuge, Florida, United States - Lox_Sample_3.5 | ecosystem: Environmental > Terrestrial > Soil > Wetlands | place: USA: Florida...
CTTTAGGTGTAGATCAGCTGCATCCGCCTCCGCGCGGATCCTCAGGAGCTCCGCCTCAATCCAGCGCTGGGCTTCTTCATTCACCGCTCGCGGGTCGCGGCCGGCGCAGACGATCGGCTTGCCGATCGTGACGCGGATGACGCCTGGCTTCTTCCGCAGGCCGCGGCGCGGCCAGTAATAGCCGGAGTCGTGGGCGACGGGCACGATGAGCTTGCCCGTCTCGATCGCGAGCAGCGCGCCACTCACGCCGTACTTGCGGGTCTCGCCCGCAGCCATGCGCGTGCCTTCCGGGTAGATCATGATCCAGTCGCCTTCCGCGAGGCGCTGCTTGCCCTGCTCGATCACCTGACTCACGGCCTTGTGTCCGGAGGCGCGATCGATCGCGATCGCGTGCAGCTGGCGAATGCCCCAGCCGACGATCGGAATCCATTCGAGCTCGCGCTTGAGCACCCAGACCTGGCGCGGGAACACGACGTTCATCGCCATCGTCTCCCACGAGGACGAGTGCTTCCACAGCGCGATGTGATTGTCGGGCGGAATGTTCTCCGCGCCCTCGATCCGATAGCTCAGCCGGCAGGTCCAGCGCAGCACGGTGAGCAGGGCATGTGCCCAGAAGCGCGCGAGGATGAAACGGCGCGGGAAAGGCACGACCAGGCCCGCCAGCACGAAGAAGATCGCGTAGAAGAACGTCCACGCGAACAGGAATACCGTGAAGCTGAGCGAGCCTAGGAACTGCATGAACGCGCCGGACCCCCTGCGAGCCGGCGCGAGTATATCGGGCCTTTGATGCGCACATTTCCGGTGCATGCCCTCACGGCCATGCTCTAAAATGAGGCAGCACTGCGCGACCGAGCATCTAAATCATTGATTTCCAGATGCTCCAAGTTGGCACAGCGGCTGCAACAGACCAGCGCTCGATCGCACGTCGAGCAACCCCCTTTTTCGGAGGAGATATGACACCGACCGACGTTATAAAACTAATCAAGGAAAAGGAGGTCAAGTTTGCCGATCTCCGCTTCACCGACACGCGCGGCAAGGAACAGCACGTCACGATCCCGGCGCGACTCGTCGATGACTCTCTGTTTCGCGACGGCAAGATGTTCGACGGCTCCTCCATCGCCGGTTGGAAGGGGATCAACGAGTCGGACATGATCCTGATGCCGGAAGCCGGCTCAGCGGTCATCGATCCGTTCTTCGATGAGGTGACGGTCAATATCCGCTGCGACGTGATCGAGCCTGCGACGATGCAGGGCTACGAGCGTTGTCCGCGCTCTCTCGCCAAACGGGCGGAGGCGTACCTCAAGTCCACCGGAATCGCAGAGGGCGCGCTCTTCGGCCCGGAGAACGAGTTCTTCATCTTCGACAGCGTCCGCAGCGGCTCCGACGTGCGCGGCACCTTCTACCAGATCGACTCGTTCCAGGGCGCGTGGAATTTCGGCACGGAGTACCCCGAAGGCAACCGCGGTCATCGCCCCGGCTTGAAGGGCGGCTATTTCCCGGTGCCCCCCGTGGATGCGTTCCAGGACATCCGCTCCGCGATGTGTCTCGCGCTCGAGGAGATGGGACTGAAAGTCGAAGTGCACCACCACGAGGTGGCGACCGGCGGCCAGGGTGAGATCGGCGTCGGCGCCGGCGGCCTCGTCAGAAAGGCGGACGAGGTGCAGATCCTCAAGTACTGCGTGCTGAACGTCGCTCACGGCTACGGCAAGACGGCGACCTTCATGCCCAAGCCGCTGGTCGGCGATAACGGCAACGGCATGCACGTGCACCAGTCGCTGCAGAAGGAAGGCAAGGCACTGTTCGCCGGCGATAAGTACGGCGGCCTGTCGGATCTGGCGCTGTACTACATCGGCGGCATCATCAAGCACGCCAAGGCGCTGAATGCGATCACCAACGCTGGCACCAACAGCTACAAGCGTCTGGTGCCGGGCTTCGAGGCACCGGTGATGCTGGCGTACTCCGCCCGCAACCGTTCGGCGTCGATCCGCATTCCCTGGGTGTCGAACCCGAAGGCGCGCCGCATCGAAGTGCGCTTCCCGGATTCGAGTGCGAACCCGTACTTCGCCTTCGCGGCGATGATGATGGCGGGGCTCGATGGCATCCAGAACAAGATCCATCCCGGCGAACCCGCGGACAAGGATCTGTACGACCTGGAGCCGGAAGAGGCGAAGCACATTCCGACGGTGTGCCACTCGCTCGACATGGCTCTGGAGCATCTCGACAAGGACCGCGAGTTCCTGACGCGCGGCGGAGTCTTCACCAACGACGTGATCGATGCCTACATCGGCCTGAAGATGCAGGAAGTCACGAAGCTGCGGATGTCGACTCACCCCGTCGAGCTGGAGTTGTACTACAGCTGTTGACCATGCACGAGGCAGGGACCCTCCATGCACGCAAGGCCCGCCCGCATTGCGCTCGCGCTGTAAGACAGACAGCGCACGCCGGCGGGCCTTTTTTGTCCTGCGGCTCCGTCAGGGCTATGCTCGTAGCCTATGCGAGGCCTTGTCTTTGTCTTAATGCTGTTCGGTGCCGCGGTGGCATCCGCCGCGACCGTCTATCGGTGGGTGGATTCCAGCGGGGTCGTCCACTACAGCGACCAGCCGAGCCCGGGAGCGACGAAAGTCGAGATCTCCGAGGCGCAGCATTACTCGGCCCCCGCCGTCCGCGACAGCTCGAGCTCGCGCTACACGAACTCGGGCAATTCATCGTCCAGCGGCAACGGCGATCGGCAGCCGCAGGCGCCGAGCATGACCTGCGATGTATCGAATCCGGACGACGATGCCGTGATCTTCAACGTGCAGAGCCTGCGCGGCGGCATCACGATTTCTCCGTCGCTGAGTGCGGACGATCACGTCACGGTGATCTACGACGGCAAACCGCTGCCTGGCGGCACGGACGCGAGCGGCGGATTTACGATCTCCCCGCTCGATCGCGGGACACACACGCTGGCGGTCGAGGTGGCGGGCGAGGACGGGCAGATCAAGTGCCGCTCGCAGCAGATCAGCTTCCACGTGCGTCAGCCCAGCGTGAACGGGCCGGCCTCACCGATCGCCCGACCGCACTGAACTGCGCCGCTCCGCGCCGCGGCGCGGAGGTGTTCCGTGGCGACTGAGTACGGCAGCTATTCGCCGCTCTCGCACTTCGACTCGGCAGATCTCCTCGATGCGCTCTCGACCGGCATCATCCTGCTCGATGCGCAGCTGTGTCCGATCTATGCCAATGTCGCGGCGCAGGACCTGCTCGAATTCAGTCTGAACCAGACGCGCGGACGGCCCTTCGGCGATACGCTGCACGAATCGAACGGACTGACGACGCTTCTGAAGCGGGCGCTCGCCTCGGGCAAGGGCTTCGCGGATCACGAGCTGCACGTCAGTCCGCGCGCATCCTCGCGCGAGCCGCGCGTGGTCGACGTGACGGTCACGCCGCTCGAGGGCGAAGTCACCGGCACCCACCTCCTCCTCGAGCTGGTCGATGCGACGCAGCGGCAGCGCATCTCGCGCGAGAACGAGATGATGGCGCGCCTCGACTCGAGCCGCATGATGCTGCGACAGCTCGCGCACGAGATCAAAAATCCCCTGGGCGGCCTGCGCGGTGCCGCGCAGCTGCTCGATCGCGAGCTGCCGCAGCTGGCATTGAAGGAATACACCAGCGTCATCATCAGCGAGGCGGATCGCCTCACCGCGCTGGTCGACTCCATGGCCGGTCCGAACCGGCCGCTGCAGAAAGCACCGCTCAACATCCACGAAGTCTGCGAGCACGTCTATCGGCTGCTGACCGTGGAGGCACCTGCGGGAGTCAGCGTCGATCGCGACTACGATCCCAGCCTGCCGGTCGCGCCGCTCGATCGCCATGCGCTCATCCAGGCGCTTCTGAACGTGGCGCGCAACGCCATGCAGGCGGTGGGCGAGAAGGGAAAGATCACTTTGCGTACGCGCGTGCTGTCGAACGTCAACCTCGGCGGCCGGCGGGTGAAGCTCGTCGCCAGCGTCCAGGTCGTCGATGACGGACCGGGCGTTCCCGAGGAGCTGCGCACGAGCATCTTCTACCCGCTGGTGACGGGCCGCACCAATGGCACGGGCCTGGGGCTCGCCGTCGCACAGGATCTGGTCACACGCCACGGCGGGCTCATCGAGTTCGAGAGCGCGCCGGGGAATACGGTTTTCACGCTACTGCTGCCCCTGTCGGGGGAGATGTCCACATGAGTACACTGAATCTGCGCGTCTGGCTCGTCGATGACGATGCCTCCATCCGCTGGGTGCTGGAGCGCGCGCTCCGCAACGGCGGCATGCAGCCGCGCACCTTCGATGCGGCTGAGCCCGCACTGTCCGCCCTGCGCAACGAATCGCCCGATGTGCTGGTGACCGATATCCGCATGCAGGGTCAGTCGGGCCTCGATCTGCTGAAGAAGATCCGCGAGACCCGCCCGACGCTGCCGGTGATCGTGATGACGGCGTACGCGGACCTCGGCAATGCCGTTTCCGCGTACGAGAGCGGCGCGTTCGAGTATCTGCCCAAGCCCTTCGACATCGACCAGGCGGTGGATCTGGTGCGCCGCGCCGCGCGCAGCGGCACGCCCTCGAGCAGCGAGTCCTCCGGCACCCCGCACATGCCCGAGCTCCTCGGCCGCGCGGCGGCCATGCAGCAGGTGTTTCGCGCCATCGGGCGCCTGGCGCGCTCGAGTGTCACCGTGCTCATCACCGGGGAATCCGGCACCGGCAAGGAGCTCGTGGCCCGCGCTCTGCACGAGCACAGCCCGCGCGCCGCGCGTCCGTTCATCGCGCTCAACACCTCGGCAATTCCGAGCGAGCTGCTGGAATCGGAGCTCTTCGGACATGAGAAGGGCGCCTTCACGGGGGCCGACAGCCTGCGCCGCGGCCGCTTCGAGCAGGCCGACGGCGGCACGCTGTTCCTCGATGAGATCGGCGACATGTCGACGCCGCTGCAGACCCGGCTGCTGCGCGTGCTGGCGGAGGGCGAGTTCTACCGCGTGGGCGGGCAAACGCCGATCCGCGTCGATGTGCGCGTCATCGCAGCCACGCACCAGAACCTGCAGGAGCGTGTGCAGCGCGGCCAGTTTCGCGAGGACCTGTATCACCGCCTGAACGTGATTCGTATCGAGCTGCCGCCGCTGCGCGCGCGCGGCGAGGACATCCCGGATCTGCTCGAGCATTATCTGCAGGTCGCCGCCCTCGAGCTCGGCGTCGAGCCCAAAGTGCTCTCCGCCGATGCGCGTGAGAAGCTCATGGCCTACGGCTGGCCGGGCAACGTGCGCGAGCTCGTGAATCTGTGCCGCCGGCTGTCGGTGCTCGCCCCGGGAAGCGAGATCCGCAGCGCCGATCTGCCGGCCGAAGTGAGCTCCGGGAGCACCACGACGAGCGAAGTCGACTGGGCGAAGGCGCTCGCGACCTGGGCCGACCGGCAGGCGATGGTGGGCAAGCGCCCGCTCCTCACCGACGCGCAGCCGGAGTTCGAGCGCGTCCTCATCCGCGCGGCGCTCAAGCGCACCCAGGGCCACCGCCAGGATGCGGCGAAGCTCCTGGGGTGGGGCCGCAACACGCTCACCCGCAAATTGAAAGAGCTCGGCATGAACGGAGTCGACTGACACCCCGGCGCCACGGCGCCGTGCCAGAATCAGCGCATGCCCGACTGGCGCATGCTCTGGAACACGCAGGTCCTGTCGAATTCCGTGGGCGACTGGACGCTCGCGCTGGCGGCGTTCCTCGTCACGCTCACCGTTCTGCCGTTGCTGCGCGGCGTGATCGCGGCGCGCCGGCGCCGCTGGCAGGAAGCCCACGTTGCCCATCCGGTCGCGATCGAGATCGCCACTCTCCTGATCGAGCGCACGATGCGGCTGTTCCTGTGGGGCGTCGGGTTCTACATCGCAGTCGAGCTGCTCTCGCTCCCGGCGCGCATCGAGCACACGGTCAAATCCGCGCTGGTGTTCATCTTCTGGTTCCAGATGGGTATCTGGGCGATGACTGCGGTGCGCTACGCTGTCGCGCGACACCGCAGTCAAACGTCCGAGCCAGTCCTCGCAGGCTCGCTCGAGATCGTGCTGTTCATCGTCGGCCTGATCATCTGGACGACGGTGTTCCTGCTTGCCCTCGACAACCTCGGGGTCGAGATCAAGCCGCTCCTTGCCGGCCTCGGCATCGGCGGTATCGCGGTGGCGCTCGCCTTACAGGCCGTGCTTTCCGACCTGCTCGCCTCCGTGTCGATCGCGCTGGACAAGCCCTTCAACCTCGGTGACTCGCTGACCATCGATACCTTCTCGGGCACCGTCGAGCATATCGGCATCAAGAGCACCCGCCTGCGCAGCATCTCGGGCGAGCAGATCATCCTCTCGAATGCGGATGTGCTCAAAAGCCGTGTGCGCAACTTCGGCCGCATGCGCGAGCGCAGCTGCGGCTTTCAGCTCTACGTCGTCTATGACACCCCGCCGGAGACCTTGCGCCAGATTCCGCTGGTCGTGCGCCAGATCGTCGAATCGCAGCCGAACACGCGCTTCGAGCGCTGTGCGCTGATCCTGTGCGGGCCTACGGCGCTGCAGTTCGAAGTGCTCTACTACGTACAAAGTCCGGACTACAGGATCTACGCCGAGCTGCAGCAGATCATTAACGTCGCGATCCTGGAGCGTTTCCGTGCGCTCAAGATCCAGTTCGCAACGCCGCCGCTCATGCCGGCGCCCGCGCTTCCGCCCGCGCCGCCTTAGCCTTGCGCCCCGACAGGGTGCTAACCTTCGATCACGACCATAAGAAGACGATCTCGAGGGGAGAGCACACCGTGAGTAACGATCCACGCGACATCCTGGCGCGCTCGCCGATGAGCTGGCTGCAGATCGTGGCGGTCGCCATCACGATCGGTTTGAACGGGCTCGACGGCTTCGACGTTCAGGCCATCAGCTTCGCCTCCCCCGGCATCACCGCCGAATGGCACATCGACAAGGCGGCATTGGGCATCGTGCTGTCGATGGAGCTCATCGGCATGGCCCTGGGCTCACTGCTCCTCGGCAGCGTCGCGGATCGGATCGGCAGGCGCCCGACCATGCTCGGCTGCCTCGTGGTCATGGTGATGGGCATGTATCTCGCGACGACCGCGAGCGGCACGACCGACCTGTCCATCTGGCGGGTGCTCACCGGCTTCGGGATCGGCGGACTGCTCGCAGCGATCAACGCGATCGCCATGGAGTACTCGAACGCCCGCCGCCGCAACCTCAGTGTCGCGCTCATGTCGATCGGCTATCCGCTCGGTGCCGTATTGGGCGGCCTGGTCGTGCAGCACCTGCTGGCCGGCTCGAACTGGCGCTCCGTCTTTTACTTCGGCACGGCGATCACGGCGCTGTTCATCCCACTGGTGTGGCTGTGCGTGCCCGAGTCCATCCACTGGCTGACGCGCAAGCAGCCGGCTGGGGCGCTCGAGCGCATCAACCGGACGTTCGCGCGCATGGGTCACGCGGCCGCCGCCTCGCTCCCCGTGATCTCAGCCGAGGTGCGCAAGCGCTCCTACTCCGACCTCTTCAGGCCCGGCCTCATCGCCACGACGATCTGCGTCGCGCTCGCCTACTTTTTCCACATCGTCAGCTTCTACTTCATCATCAAGTGGATCCCGCAGCTCGTGGTCGACATGGGCTTCAAGCCGAGCGCAGCCGCCGGTGTGCTCGTGATGACGAACGTCGGTGGTGCAACCGGAGGCGCTGTCCTCGGGCTCCTCACACTGCGCTTCGGTGTGAAGCCGCTGACGATCGCCGTGATGCTGCTGTCGACGCTGACCGTGGCGCTGTTCGGCCGCAGCCCGCCCAATCTCGATCACCTGAAAGTGATCTGCTTCTGCGCGGGCTTCTGCACCAATGCGGGCATCGTCGGCATGTATGCGATCTTTGCGCAGGCGTTCCCCACGCATGTGCGCGCCTCTGGCACGGGCTTTGCGATCGGCATCGGCCGCGGCGGCTCCGTGCTGGCGCCGACTGTTGCCGGCTTTCTCTTCAAGGCGGGTTACGCATTGCCCGGCGTCGCGCTCATCATGGGACTCAGCGCCACGGTCGCCGCCGTGATCATGATGAGCGTGAAATTGAAGCTGAATCAGTCCGAGGCGGAGAGCGAGGCCGCCGCTGCGACAGCGAGCGGCGCTTCCGCCTGAGCGTCCCGGCTCAAGGCAGCTGCGCGCCGACGAGCTCCGTGACGCGCGCGATGCCGTTCGCTCGCAGGTAGTCCGTGAGCCCGCGGTTGATCCGCCGGCACACCAGCGGATCGTAGAACAGTGCCGTGCCGACGCCGATGGCAGTTGCGCCGGCGAGCAGGAACTCGATCGCATCCGCAGCCGTGGTGATGCCGCCCTGGCCGATGATCGGAACGCCGTGCACCTTGGCCACCTCGTACACCTGATGCACCTTGAGCAGCGCGATGGGCTTGATTGCAGGTCCGGACAACCCGCCCTGCACATTGCCGATCACGGGCCGGCGGGTTTTCGGATCGATCGCCATGCCCATGACCGTGTTGATGACCGCCAGCGCATCCGTACCCGCCTCAATGCATTGCCGCGCGTTCTCCCGGATGTCGGTCTGATTGGGAGACAGCTTGGTGATGAGGGGCTTGCGCGTCACCTTGCGGCACGCGGCGACGACCCGCGCGGACATCTCCGGGTAATTGCCGAACTGCACCCCCCCTTCCTTCACGTTCGGGCAGGAGATGTTGATCTCGATGCCGTCGATCGGTGAGTCGTCGAACTGGCGGGTGACCTCCACGTACTCCTCGATCGTCGAGCCGGAGACGTTGGCGAGGAAGCGGGTCTCGGTGCGATCGAGCGTCGGCAGGATCTTGTGCACCACATGCTCGACGCCGGGGTTCTGCAGGCCGATCGCATTCAGCATTCCCGCGGGCGTCTCCCACACGCGGTGCGGCGGATTGCCGAGGCGCGGCTTCAGAGTCGTGCCCTTGAGCACGACGGCGCCGGCGTCCCGGTTTGAGAAGCCCTCGATGCGCGTGTACTCCTCGCCGAAGCCTACGCAGCCGGACAGCAGCACGAGCGGAGTGGCGAACTGCAGACCGCAAAATTTGAGGGCCAGCTCAGGCGCCGCGCTCGAGACATCGTTCATGCGGGCATTATAGGAGTCCGCGCATGTTCCACGTGGTGCTGCATCGCCCCGAGATCCCGCCCAACACGGGCAATGTCATCCGTCTGTGTGCGAACAGCGGCTGTACGCTGCATCTGGTGAAGCCGCTGGGGTTCGAGCTCGAGGGCCGGGCCGTTCGGCGCGCGGGTCTCGACTACCACGAGCTTGCGCTGGTGCGCGTGCATGCGAGCCTCGGCGCATGCCTCGAGGCACTCGCAGGCGCGCGCCTCTATGCCATCGAGACCGGCTCGGGCGTCGCGTACAGCGAGGCGCGCTTTCGCCCCGGCGATGCGCTCCTGTTCGGTTCCGAGACGCGGGGCCTCACGGCTCGGGAGCTTGCGCAGGTCGAGGCGGGCCGGCGCCTGTCGATCCCGATGCGCCCGGGCAATCGCAGCCTCAACCTCTCGAATGCGGTGGCGCTGGTCGTGTATGAGGCGTGGCGTCAGAACGGATTCGCGGCCGCGGCGCCGGCTACTCCGTCTCCGGGCGGATCGGGCGCGCCATGAGCGCGCGCACCGCATCCTGCGCGGGCATGCCCTCGTAGAGCACGCGGTAGATGCCCTGCGCGAGCGGCATCTCGATGCGCTCCCGGGCCGCGATCAGATGCACCGCGCGCGCGGCCGTGTATCCCTCGACCACCTGACCGATCTCCTCGCGCGCGGCCTGAACGCTGCGGCCGGCGGCGAGGAGCAGCCCGAAGCGCCGGTTGCGCGACTGATCGTCGGTGCAGGTGAGGACCAGATCCCCCAGGCCTGCGAGCCCCATGAAGGTGTCGCGCTGTCCACCGAGCGCGGTGCCCAGACGCGTCATCTCCGCAAGACCGCGGGTGATGAGGGCGACGCGCGTGTTGGCGCCAAACCCCAGGCCATCGGACAGGCCCGCGCCGACGGCAAGCACGTTCTTGACCGCACCGCCGACCTCGACGCCCGTCATGTCGGTTGAGGTGTAGGCGCGGAAATTGGGCGAGGCGAGATCGCGCGCCAGGGCCTCCGCAAATGCTGCATCCGGCGAGGCGATGGTCATCGCGGTCGGCAATCCCGCGCCCACTTCGCGAGCGAAGGTGGGACCGGAGAGCACCGCGAGTGCGCGATGCTGCCCGAGCACTTCGTGGGCGACCTGGTGCGGCAGGGCGCCGCTCTCGGGCTCCAGGCCCTTGGTCGCCCAGGCGAGGCGCATGTCCCCGGTGAGCAGGGGCTTCAGCTCGCCCAGGAGCTGCCGGAAAGCGTGGCTCGGCACGGCGATCAGCACGTCGCGCGCGGCGCGGATGCTGGCGGGCAGATCGGCGCTGACGGTCAGGCTGTCGGGGAAGG
>Ga0335081_10021587_pt1 | contig 10419 bp, 10 predicted proteins | sample Lox_Sample_35_FD_206713 | JGI IMG/M metagenome (GOLD analysis project Ga0335081, IMG submission 206713) | Soil microbial communities from Loxahatchee National Wildlife Refuge, Florida, United States - Lox_Sample_3.5 | ecosystem: Environmental > Terrestrial > Soil > Wetlands | place: USA...
GCCGGCTCCAGGCTATGCAGCTGTGCAAGCTGCAGGCCTCCAGGGCAATGGGCTCCGGAACTGCGCCGCTCAGTAATCTGGAGAAGGCTCCGCTTCAGGGGCGAGCCACCCAACGCTTTCTTGACCGGGGGGAACCCGTCCTCGATCAGGAAGGGAACCCCGCCGCGTGGCAGTCGCCGTTCAGAGTCTATCTTTCCTCCGATCTGTCGGATCGCTATGTCCTCTGTCTCCTGGGGCGCGGCTACCGATGGGATGATAGTCCCCCGCCGCTGTTTCTGATCGCGCCACCGGATCGCTTTTCCACCCCCGTCCCTCCGGCCAGAAGCCCGTAACCGACCACACCGGAGATCAGGGAGGCGAGCAGGGTGCCGATCTTGGCCTGTTCGACCAGATGCGGCTCTTCAAAGGCCAGGTTGGCGATGAACATCGACATGGTAAAGCCGATGCCCGCCAACCAGCCGACCCCGTAGAGATGTTTCCAGGTCACGCCGGATGGCAATTCGGCCCAACCCAGCCGGACGGGGAGCCAGCTGAGGAGCATGACTCCCAGTTGTTTGCCGAGCACCAGGCCGACGACCACGCCCAGAGTAACGGGGTGGGTCAGGGCCGAGCCGAGCGCCCGCCATGAGATGTCGACCCCCGCGTTGGCAAAGGCGAAGAGCGGCATGATGGCGAAGGTGACCCAGGGATGGAGATTGTGCTCAATCCGCAGCAATGGCGCTTCGACCTCATGGGCGGCCAGTTCGACCTGCCGGATGATGGCCTGCTGCGTCTCATCCCGCTCGAGTGCGCCGCGGCCGCCGTCTGCGGTGCCAAATCCGCCCATCAGCTCTCGTACGCGCCGCTGAAACTGCTCCGCGGTTAACGTCGTCCGGGTGGGGATCGTAAAGGCCAGCAGGATGCCGGCGATCGAGGCATGGACGCCCGAGTTCAGAAACGCCAGCCACAGGGCGACGCCGAGCAGGCTGTAGAGCAGCGCCGTCCGCGCGCCGGCGCGGTTGAGCGCCACGGAGACAGCGACGATCAGCCCGCCGAACAGCAACGGCTCCAGGGCGATCTGTCCGCCGTAAAAGAGCGCGATGACGAGCACGGCACCCAAATCATCCGCGATGGCCAGTGCGGTCAGAAAGACGAGCAGTCCGAACGGCACCCGGCCTTTGAGCAGTTGCAGCACTCCCAGGGAAAACGCAATATCCGTCGCCATCGGGATGCCCCAGCCGTGCAGCCCCTTGCCGCCGGCGTTGAGCACCGCGTAAAGCAGCGCAGGCGCCGCCATCCCGCCGATGGCCGCCGAAATCGGCAGCACGGCTTTCTTCAATATGCCAAGTTCTCCGGCCAGCACCTCCCGCTTGATCTCCAGTCCGACCAGAAAAAAGAAAATGGCCATCAGGCCGTCATTGACCCAGTGGTGGAGCGTTTTGTCCACGACGAATTCGCCGAGGCTGACCCGAAACGGGATCTCCCAGAGCCGATGGTAGAGCGGGGAGAGCGCAGAATTGGCGCAGATGATCGCAGCGACGGAGGCGGCGAGCAGCAGGATCCCGCCGATCGCCTGCGTGCGGAAAAATTCCTGAAGCGGCCGGATCACAAACTCCTGAATCGCGGCAGCCGGTGCGGTCTTCCCCATCATGGAGCGGTTGTATCAAATGGGCGGCGCGGAGACAAGCGAAAACGACGGAGGCGGGGATCGGTCAGGCGGAGGGCGCCGCCCGTCTTGCCGTCATGACCAGCGCGCGGAAGACGCGCCGGTGGCCTTGGTGATCGTCAATCATCCGCTCGGGATGAAATTGAAGGCCGATGACGAATGGGGCGGACGGGTCGTAAAACCCCTCGATCAATCCGTCCGCGGCACGGGCCATCGGCCGGAACCGGCGGGCCAGGGTGTTGACGCCCTGATGGTGGTAGCTGTTGACCACAAGAGGCGTCCGGCCGTACCAGCGGGCCAGCGGCGTGCCGGGCTGGATTGTGATCATGTGCCGGAGACGATGGTAGTCCTTCCCCTCGGCCCGCCATTCTGCTCGATGAATCAGCCTCGACGGCATTTCCCGTCCCACGTCCGCGTAGAGCGTGCCGCCGCCCACGACGTTCAAAATCTGCGCGCCCCGGCAGATGCCCAGCACCGGCAGCCGCCTCCGGAGCGCGAGCCGGCAGAGCCGGAACTCGATTTCATCCTTCAACGGGTGCGTCTCTTCAATCAGCCGGGCCGAGGAGGGCGCGGCCCGGTAACGCGCCGGCTCGATGTCCTCGCCCTCGGCGAGCAGCAACCCGTCCATCTCCCGCGCGTACTCACCCAGCAGCGTGAGGGTGCCGGCGCAGACCGGCACAATCAGGGGGCGTGCGCGGGATTCGATCAACAGGCCGAGATGAGCTTCGCCGACATAATCGATCCACAACCCCTTGCGGAGGTAGCGCCGTCTGACGACGACGATCCGTGGGACGGAGGGCCGAGGCCGGCGCATCGCCCTACCGCGCCAGGATCGCCCGCAGCGCGTCGACGAGGAGCGCGTCCTTCTCCCGGCCCTGCGACGCGATGCGGATGTGGTAGCCGTCCATGCCGATCTTGTTCGAGCAATCGCGCACGTACATCCGGTGCGCGTGCAGCAGCTCGTGCTGCAACTCCCCGGCAGTCATGCCGTTTTCGATCCGGACGAGGATGAAGTTGGCCCCGGTCGGGTAGGCCGCGAGGGCCGGGATGGTGTCCAGCTCCCGCTTCAGCGTGCGAACATCGTCGATCAGCCGGAGACGAGCGTCGTGGTACGCCTTGTCGGTCCGGGGAAGCTGGCTCAGAAAGTATTCCGCGAGCGTATTGACATTCCACGTCGGGATGACCCGGCGCAGCCGGTTGAGCAGATAGAGGTTGTCCGTGTAGCAGTAGCCCAGCCGCAGCCCGGGCACGCCGCAATGCTTGCTCATGCTGCGGATGATCAGCAGGTTGGAGTGGCGGTCGGCGTAGGGCAGCAGGCTGGGAATCGTCTCGCCGGCGAAATCGATGAACGACTCATCCACGATGATCAGGTCGAGGTCCTTGGCGCGATCGAGCAATTCGCGCATCTGCTCCAGCGGCAGCAGCTGCCCGCTGGGATTGCCGGGGTTGATGATGAGCGCGGCGTGCAGCCCCTTTTTTCTGATCCAGGCCAGATACGGGATCGGGTTCAGGGCGTAGGAGGCGTTGCGTTGCAGAAAGTACAGCTCGGCGGAGCGCCGGTCGCGCAGCTTGTCGAGGTACTCGCTGAAGGTCGGCACCGGCACGGCGATCGACTGGATCAGATGCTCCTGGATGATCGTGATCAACTCGGAGGCGCCGTTGCCAATGATGAGGTTGTCGGGGTTGACATGGATGACCTCGGCCAGATGGCGCTGGCTCTGCTCAGGCTGGCTGGTGGGATACGACTTGATCAGCGTCGGCAGCATCGCCTGCAGCTCGTCGACCATGGCCGGCGTCGGGTAGTAGGGATTGGCGATGAAGCAGAAATCGATGATCTCCTTCGCCCGGTCGAATCCGACGAGTTCCACCAGCGACGGCGAATGGGAGGTGGCGTAGAAGAGGTGGCGCTTGAGGGAAGGTTCCACGCCCCCATTGTACCGCGGCGATGCGGTGAACACCACACCGGGGCGGTCCGCCGGCTACAGGGAATATTCGTAGGTCACGTCGAACAGCACCTGGATGTCGTCATTCTTGAGATGGGTGAACGGAAACTGGACGCCGGCGCCCGCGCTCCAGGTGAGCCAGTCGACTCGCAGCTCCGGAAGAACGGCCGAAATCGTCCGGCCGCCCTCTTCGCCGTTGAGCGCTGTCTCCGTGTTCAGCTCCACCATGGGGACGATCTCCAACCGGGGATCAGGTTCGTACTCATAACCCAGCGCAAGATCGTACACCAGCACCGAGTCGGTGTTCGCCGATTGTTGCGGCAGCTCCACGCTCATGTCGCCCTGGAGGATCAAATCATCCCATCGCCATCCGGCCCGCAGATAGGGCTCCCACGTCAGTTCCCCGGTCCCCAATCCCTTGTTGCTCCGACCCGTGGGGAGCCCCAGCTCCAGGCCTGTTGAGACGATCGTCAGATGCTCCACGCTGAAGAAGAGGACATATTTGAATGAGACGGCCATGTCGCCCAAGCCGGCCGTCGACTGGCTTGGTTCTTCATTCTTCGGATCCGGATTGATCATCGTAACTGGCGCTTCCAACTCGATTTCCGTGCGACCACTGACTCGGTATTCTATCGAGCCGTCGAAGTTCAGAATTTTTTCTCCGCCCGGGTTCAGGTTGGTGACGTTTCGGGTGTATTGTCCGCTAAGGACGACTTCCTGCTCCGGAATCGCCTTCCCCGTGATCAACGGCCGGGGAAATCCCAATTCGCCCGGCACCCAGTCGGGGTCGTCGCAGAGGCTCTTCTCATAGGCGGCGACGTCGGCGATTTCCATCGAGGTGAGCACCTTGTCCCATGCCGGCATCACGGGCGACATGCCGGCGTAGGAGCCGCCGTGACGGACGATGTTGTCGATCATTTCAATGTCGTCCTCGGCGGTCCGGCGGCAATCGGTGAGGTTGGCCGGTTTGACCGGCAGCGCGGCCGCCGCGGGGCCATCCCCCTTCCCGTCGGCGCCGTGGCACGCGACGCAATGCTGTTCAAAAACCGCCCGCCCGCGCACGGCGTCCCCCAGCACCGCCTCGGCCCGTCCGATCAGCCCCCAGAACAGGACGAAGACGAGCAGGCCGCCGGCGGCCAGGAGCCACGGGGAGAAACGCACAGTGGACGGTCGATGGATGATGCGTGGCATGGGAGCGTCACCTCAGCGGGTTGGGGTGTGACCGCCGGTCGGGAGACCACGTCGGATGCGATGACATGAAGAATTATTGAAAACGATTATCATTATCGTTTGATAATAATGATTCCGCGTTCCGTTGTCAAGACCGGCCGGCGGCGGATGATGGCCGCGCAGGCGTGTAAGGGGCAATCTGGGAATGCGCCACACCGCCATGCCCTGAAGCGTCTCCGGAAGCGGCCGGGGTTTCGCGCTTCGGGATGGGTCTCAGGGGATTGCGGATGCCGTCACCGATGATCAGTGGGCGGACGAAACGCTTCGCTGCTGGAGCAGCGGCCCCCGTCGGGGCTGAACGTGTATGACAGCGGACAAGTGCGGCGCGCGCAACTCACCGTCGGGGCATTCCATGGCGCGACTCGAGGCTCGAGTCGCGCCCGGATTGCACCTCCCCTTGCGGCGGTCCACAAGGGGGAGCGGAAATGCGGGACGACGGGCGGAAGTCAGACGTTGACCGTCACCGTCTTGATGGCGGATTTGATCTTCGCGGCCATCTCGGGCGGCACGGCGGTCATCTTGTGCGCATGCTTGCCGTGATCGGCCGCGAGCCGCATGACCTCGTCGGCCGTTTCGGCCTGCACTTCAAACGCGCAGCCGCCGGAGGGGTTGACATCCATGCACCCGAGCTTTTTGTACTGTTTGGTGGCCATGACGACCTCCTCGTGGTTGGAATGCAATAGGGGAATGTAGCCTAATCCTCTTGCGGTCCAGAGTCAAGGGGCACCGGGAACACGCCGCGTCTTACGGAACGTCCGGCGGCAGGGCCAGATAGCTAATGAGCCAGCCGACGATGCCGCTCATGACGATGGCTCCCGCCCACAAGTCAATCGGCCACCAGAGGCCGCCGGTCAGTGCCAGGACCCCGAAATAGCAGGCGGTATAGACCGCCGGCAGGATGAAGGAGAAGAGCCGGAACCGAACGGAATTCAGCGACGGCCCCCACAGACGGATCAGTCCGTCAGCCGCCAGACCCGCCGGCAAGCCGACGGCGAGAAAGCGGAAATCCATCTCCAGAATACCCATCAAGCCCGCATTCAGGGCCAGGATGACGGTCAGACTGCCGAACGGAAGCGGCCAGCGGCGGACGATGAGCAGGATGAACCCGCTCATGAAGGCCGATTGGATCAACATGGACGACAGTCCCATCCGCTCCGGATTGAAGGATTCCTGCGGCATCGGCCCGGACGCCCAGGGATGGATGAAGGGATGGGCATATTGGGTGAAAAAGGTCAGGACCGACCAGCCGAAGACGACCGAGAGGAGCATCGGCAGAAGGTCGATCATCCCGTCACCCGCCCCTGTGTGCCGCCATCGAGCCCGGAACGGCCCGGCCCCGATGAGCGTGCCCCCGATGGCCAGAATCAGATGGGTCGGGCTGAGGAGCGCTTCGATATCCGCCTCGATGCCGAGCAGCGTGTGCCAGATGAGATCGCCCAAGCCGCCGGCGAAGAAGATCAGCATGCCGATCAGCGAGAGCCGGTAGCCGGGCGGGACCGATTCAAGCCAGGGCCACCCGCGCGCATGGTTGCGCCAGGCCGCGACGCCCAGCAGGCCGAAGGTGAAGAAAAAGCCGGAATAGAGCAGGCCGTGCCACGGCGTGAAGAAGGTTTCCAGGCCGGGAATGTGCCGGTGCGCCCAGCCGTCGAGATAGAGTCCGACCAGCATCCAGCCCGCGCCCAGCGTCATCAACCAGTCGAACAGCGTGGTGGCGGTTCGCGTCGAACTGTTTGGCGCCGGCTGCACGGCTCCTCCACGGGTGAAAAGCGGGTGTAGTGGACGGTCAAGAGTAGTCGCCCGTCGTGCCGGATGTCAATGCATGACCACGGGGAGGGCGGATGGGTTGATTCCGGCCCGCATTCGGCGTATTCTTCCCCGGTCAGCCTGCCGGACTGCCTCCTCCGGGCGGGTCATGGCACGGGATGGGGACGCGAATGAACGCACGGGCGTCTCGACACATTCAAGTTTTCTCGGGAATCCTGGCCCTGCTGCTGGGCGTTGGAGTGGCGTCGAGCGATCCGGCGCACGGGGGGAATCCGCCGCACATCTACGTGACCGACGCGGCCAACAACCGGATCGTCAGGATGGATGACTTCACCGGCGCCGGCTGGACTACCTTCGGCACCATCGGCCCGGGCGTCAACCAGTTCAGCTTCCCCAAGGGGCTCTTTGTCGATCCGGCCGGGCGCATCTATGTGACCGACGCCAACAATGCCAGAATCGTGCGCGTCGACGACATGACCGGAAAAAACTGGTCTTCGCTCGGCGGGCCCGTCCCCGGCGGCGGGGTCGGTCAGTTTTACAGCCCGACGGACATCGTGGTTGACGTCGCCGGGCGCATCTATGTGACCGACGAGGGCAACAATCGCATCGTCCGGATGGACGACATGACCGGCAAGGGGTGGACCGTCTTCGGCTCCGCCGATTCCGGCGCGAAGAACAGCCAGTTCGGCAACCCGTTCGGACTCGCGGTCGACCCGGCGGGGCCGATCTACGTGGCCGATACGAGAAACAACCGGATCGTCCGGATGAACGACATGACCGGCGCCGGCTGGACGGCGCTGGGCGCCATCGGCCCCGGCGTCAAGCAGTTCGTCGGCCCGCAGAGCGTGTTTCTCAGATAAACGCAGTCCAATCGGCCCTCATTGCAATCCCTTAGCAGCACGGTCCCCCGGCGTCGGGGGCGAAATGATCCTTTGACCCGCCGGCCATGACGACCACTTCGCTGCTTGTGTAGGGTTGCTTTCTGACCAGATAGCCGTACCATTGACGGACGGCGTTGGTGAGGATCACCACCGCCAGTCCCGCCACCGCGGACACGAGACCCGCATTCAGATACAGATTGAAGGCTTCGACCGGCGCGGCGGCCGCGCGTCCTTTGGCGAGAAAGAGCACGATCAGCTCATAGCAGCCGGTGAGCGTGACGAGGCCGACGAACAGCATCGGCGCGGCGGTCACCCAAGCGTAGCGCGCCTTCCCCATTTTGATCAAGACCGTCGTCCCGACGCACAGCGCCAGCGTTCCCAGCAGCTGATTGGCCGCGCCGAACATCGGCCAGATGGTGGAGATGCTGCCAGTTGAGATCAGATAGCCCCAGGCGAAGACCACTAGGCCGCTGGTGAGCAGGATCCCCGGCATCCAGTTCAGATCGTTGAAACGCGGATGCGCCAGGCCCGCCGCTTCCTGCAGCAGGTAGCGGGCGACCCGAGTCCCGGCGTCGATCGTCGTCAGAATGAACAACGCTTCAAACAGCAGGGCAAACTGGTACCAGTACGTCATCAACCCGTGCATGCCGGGCAACGAGGAAAACAGCGACGCCATCCCGGCCGCCAAGGAGACGGCGCCGCCGGGCCGTCCCGCCAGTTCCACGCCGACCAGGGAGGACAGTTCCCTGAGGTGTCCCGCCGGAAAGCCCATGGCGGCGATTGCGTCGGCCGGCAGATGGGTGTTGATCGCGAAATAGTCGCCGGGCAGAAACAGGGTGGCTGCGACCAGCGCGATGACCCCCACGAAGCTTTCCAGGAGCATCGCCCCGTAGCCGATCATCGCGTGCGATTCGCGCTGAATCATCTTCGGCGTGGTGCCTGAGGAGACGAGCGAATGAAAGCCCGAGATCGCGCCGCAGGCGATCGTAATGAAGACGAAGGGAAAGAGGGTGCCGGGAATGATCGGGCCACCGCCGTGGATGAAGGAGGTGATCGGGGGCATCTGGACCGTCGGAGCCATGAGGATCACGCCGGCGCCCAGCAGCAGCACCACGGAGAGCTTCATGAAGGTCGACAGATAGTCCCTGGGAAGCAGCAGCATCCAGATGGGCAGCGCCGAGGCGAGAAAGCCGTAACCGGCCAGCGCCCAGACGATGGTGTCCCGTTCAACGCTGAACCAGCCGGCCAGGGGAAGCTGGGCCGCCCAGCGCCCGGCGGCGACCGCGAGCAGCAGCAGGGCGACGCCGATCGCGGACACTTCGCCCACGCGGCCCGGCCGCCAGTAGCGCAGGTAGAAGCCCATGAAGAACGCGATCGGCACGGTCATCGTCAGCGTGAATGTGCCCCACGGATTGTGATAGAGCGCATTGACGACGGCCACACCCAGCCCCGCGATGGCGACGATGACGATGAACAGGACCGCGGCCATCGTGCAGAAACCCGTGACCGCCCCCATCTCGTCCCAGGCAATCTGCGGCAGCGACCGGCCGTTGCGCCGCATCGAGGCGACCAGGATGATGAAATCCTGCACGGCGCCGGCCAGGACGGCGCCGATCACCAGCCAGAGGAAGCCGGGCAGGTAGCCGAACTGGGCGGCCAGGACGGGGCCGAGCAGAGGGCCGGCGCCTGCGATCGCGGCGAAGTGGTGACCGAACAGAACCCACCGATGGGTGGGATGATAGTTTTTCCCGTCCGTGAGCCGCCAGGCCGGCGGCACTCGCTGGTCATCCAGCGCCAACACCCGTCTGGCCAGGAACCGTCCGTAGTAACGGTAGGCGAGCGCATGAAAACAGGCGGCGGCGACGACGAGCCAGAGGGCGTTGATCCGCTCCTCGGGCCTGACGGCGCCGGTCACGATGGCGAACGCCACGGCGCACAGCAGCGCCACGACCGCCCAGAAAAGCCCCGGTAAAATCCCCCGTAAAATTCCCATGATCGCGTCGGCAATCAGCCGCCATCTTAAAAATTCCGCGTCGACGGTGTCAACCGGGGAGGTTGACAGGACCGAGGACCATGTGATAGAAAATCTGACGCAAAATTGAGGCATTGGGAGACACGGTGTACGCGATTATCGAAACGGGCAGCAAGCAATACCGCGTGGAACCGGGCACGGCGATCCGGGTGGAACAACTCGCCGCCGATGTCGGAGCGCCGGTGACCTTTGACCGGGTGCTGCTGATCTGTGGCGACGGCCAGACGGCCGTCGGAACACCCGTGGTCGCCAAGGCCACGGTGACCGGCGAAGTGATCCGCCACGGTTTGGCACGGAAGATCGTGGTCTTCAAGAAAATCCGGCGGAAAAACTATCGCCGGACCCGCGGCCACCGGCAACGGTTCACGGAAGTGAAAATCACGGCGATTCAGGCCGCCTGATTCCGGCTGAGTGCCAGCAGAGTAAAGGAAAGCCTCCATGGCGCATAAAAAAGGACAAGGCTCCACCAGCAATGGACGGGACAGTCAGCCGAAATATCTGGGCGTGAAACGGTACGGCGGTCAGGTGATCAACGCCGGCACGATCATCGTGCGCCAGCGCGGCACGCAGATTCATCCGGGGGTCAACGTCGGCTGCGGCAGCGACTACACGCTCTTCGCCAAGATCCCCGGCGTCGTGAAGTTCGAGCCCTACGGCAAGGGTCGCACGCAAGTCAGCGTCTATCCGGTCGCCGTTCCTGCCGCATCCTGAGATCATTCCGCATTTCTTTGGCCTGTGTTGAGGGTCAAGGGTCACGTCGGAAGGGGCAAGGGTTCATGAGCAGGCGTTCCCCTTGCCACCTGACCCTCGTCCCTTAACCCTGTAGTTATACCGATATGTTCATCGATGAGGCCAGAATCTTCGTCAAAGCGGGCGACGGCGGCCATGGCTGCTGCAGCTTCCGGCGGGAAAAGTACGTGCCGC
>Ga0335081_10021588_pt1 | contig 10418 bp, 9 predicted proteins | sample Lox_Sample_35_FD_206713 | JGI IMG/M metagenome (GOLD analysis project Ga0335081, IMG submission 206713) | Soil microbial communities from Loxahatchee National Wildlife Refuge, Florida, United States - Lox_Sample_3.5 | ecosystem: Environmental > Terrestrial > Soil > Wetlands | place: USA: Florida...
TTCTGCCGGTGGCAATCGGCGGTTTGTGGCTGTGCTTCTTCTTCCGCAACTTGAATTCAATGCCACTCCTGCCCGTTCACGACGTTGACGCCAAGGAAGTTCTGGAGCCGGCGCATGGCTGAGAAGGTAAAACCCGAGACAGTGGCAAGTGGATTCGAGCGCCAGGACTTGAGTCCCCGAAGTGTGTACGTCTTTCTGGTTTTGCTGGCTGTGGGTGTGATCCTGGTAACTGTTTTGCTTTGGGGCCTCTACGATGCGATGGATGCATACCAGAGAAAGCACCAACCGACGTTGAGTCCATTGGTGCGGCAAGCCCAGGCCAACACCCGCGAAGTACCGGCGGACGCGACCAATGCCTTTCCGCAGCCACGCCTAGAGAAGAACGAACGCCTGGAAATCGATAATTTCCTCCTCCAGGAGGAACAAACGCTGAATAGTTACGGCTGGGTGGACCAGAAAGCGGATGTAGTGCGAATTCCGATTGACCGCGCCATGCAGTTGGTCGCGCAACGCGGACTGCCGACTACTCCGAAGGCTGGGAGCGTTCCCCCCTCCGAGGTCAACGTCGTAAATCAGGCAGCGCAGCCGGCGAATACCAGCAATCTGCCATCGGCGAAAGGCAAAAAATAGTGATGGGCGCAGCCAAACACGGCATGATGAGATTGGTCGGGATTTCGGCCTTGGGCGTAATTCTGCTAACCGGCGCCGCTTTGGGCCAGCGGATGACACAGGGAATTATGTCGCCGCCGGCCAACATGCGGCCCCCGGGGCTAAAGAACGTCGGCATCGAGCAACACCTGAACGATCAGATTCCACCCGAACTCACGTTCCGCGACGAGACTGGCAAAGCCGTCCAGCTGCGCGATTATTTTGGCAAGAAGCCGCTGATCTTGAATCTGGTTTATTACCAATGCCCCATGCTGTGCGGAGAAGTTTTGAGCGGCCTCGAGAGCGCATTGCGGGTGCTGAAATTCGATATTGGCAAGGAGTTCGACGTTCTCACGGTGAGCTTCGATCCCAAAGAAACTCCGGAAATGGCGTCCGCGAAGAAGGCGGAATTCCTGAAACGCTACGGCCGGGCCGGCGCGGCTGACGGTTGGCACTTTCTGACTGGTCCACAGACCTCCATTGCCGCGCTGACCAAAGCCGCGGGTTTTGACTACGAATACGATGCCAAGACCGGCCAGTTCGCGCACGCGACCGCCATCATGGTGCTCACCCCTGGGGGCAGGATTGCGCAGTATTACTACGGAGTCGAGTTCGCGCCAAAGGATTTGCGCCTGGGATTGGTGCAGGCATCGCAGAACAAAATCGGTAGCGTAGTCGACGAAGTGTTGCTGTATTGCTACCACTACAACCCGGACACCGGAAAATACGGGGCGATGATCAGCCGGATTCTAAAGATTGCTGCCGGCGCGACCATCTTTGTGTTGGGGACTTTTTTGATTGTGCTGTTTCGGCTGGGATCGGGGTCAGAACAGAAGCACAGCAAGCGAGCGATTTAGTCTATGTTCGATAATCTTCCACTTTGGCCGGCGCGAGCCTCTAGCGGGGCTGGAAACGTAGATGCGCTCTACATCTTTCTGGTGCTGGTGGCCGGTTTCATGTGTGTGGCCATTTTTTCGCTGATTGTGTTATTCGCCTTGCGCTATCGACGTCAAGCTGGCCGCGAAGCCGAACAGATCGAAGGCTCCAACGCTTTGGAGATCACTTGGTCGGTAGTTCCGCTGGGGATCTTTATGGTGATCTTCGCGTGGGGAGCGGTGATTTACTTTCAGGAGCGCACGCCGCCTCGGGGCGCGACCGAAATTTACGTCGTTGCCAAGCAGTGGATGTGGAAGCTCGAGCATGTGGAGGGTCAGCGCGAAATCAACGAACTGCATGTTCCCGTCGGCCGCGACGTCGAGATGATCATGACTTCACAGGACGTGATCCACAGCTTCTATGTTCCCGCGTTTCGCATTAAGCAGGACGTGCTGCCTGGGCGCTACACCACAGCCTGGTTTCGCGCCACCAAGCCGGGTGTCTATCACTTGTTCTGCGCGGAATACTGCGGCTCGCAGCATTCAGGCATGATCGGCCAGGTCGTAGTAATGGAGCCCGCGCAATATGAGGCGTGGCTGTCGGGTGGGAACACGTCGGGCTCGCTGGCCTCAAACGGTCAAAATATTTTTCAGCAGCTGGGCTGTGTCACCTGCCACCGCGCTGACACCCAGGGCCGCGGACCCAACCTGGTTGGGGTTTTTGGCAAACCAGTGATGCTCGAAGACGGGCGGACGGTCGTTGCTGACGAGAACTACATTCGTGAGTCGATCTTGAGTCCCAGCGCCAAAGTGGTGAAAGGCTTCAAGCCCATCATGCCGGTGTTTCAAGGACTGGTCAGTGAAGAACAATTGACGGAACTAGTAGCGTACGTCAAGTCGTTGAGTGCGCCGCCCGGGGCTGCGGGCACGAAGGTTCAGGAATCGAAGGTGCAATAGTTATGGCGACGGCTGTCATCACTCCCGAACGCGAGAACTACCTCAACCGGGAATACGGGATCAAGTCCTGGCTGCTGACCACGGACCACAAACGGATCGCGCTGCTTTACCTCATGTCGATCACGTTTTTCTTTTTCATTGGGGGCTTCTTCGCGCTGCTGATTCGGCTGGAACTTCTGACTCCGGCCGGCGACCTGGTGCAGGCCGACACTTACAATAAGCTCTTCACCATGCACGGTCAGGTCATGATTTTCTTTTTCCTGATCCCCTCAATTCCGGCCGTGCTGGGAAATTTCCTGGTCCCGCTGATGGTCGGCGCCAAGGACCTGGCGTTCCCTCGCATCAACCTGCTGAGCTGGTATCTCTACATCATTGCCGGAATTATGATGCTGCACTGCATCGTGACCGGCGGCGTGGACACGGGATGGACCTTCTACACGCCCTTCAGCACCGCCTTCAGCAATACCAAGGTGATTGAAGCTGGGCTTTCCATCTTCATCGCTGGGTTTTCGTCAATTCTCACCGGCTTGAACTTTGTTGTGACCATTCATCGCATGCGGGCGCCGGGGATGACATGGTCGCGATTGCCGCTGTTCATCTGGGCGCACTACGCGACCAGCATTATTCAGCTTCTGGGCACGCCGGTGCTGGCGGTCACGCTGGTGCTGGTCGTGTTCGAGCGGGTCTTTCATCTGGGAATTTTCGATCCTACTCGTGGCGGCGATCCTCTGCTCTTCCAGCATCTGTTCTGGTTCTATTCCCACCCCGCCGTCTACATCATGATTCTGCCGGCCATGGGAGTCGTGGCGGAAATTGTGCCCTGCTTTTCCCGCAAGCGCATCTTTGGTTATAAGGCGATCGCATTGTCAAGCATCGCCATTGCGGTTTTCGGCTTCCTGGTGTGGGCGCACCACATGTTTGTCGCCGGTATTTCGCTTTATTCGGCGCTGGTCTTTTCCGCCTTGAGTTACCTGGTCGCGGTGCCGTCGGCGATCAAAGTATTCAACTGGACTGCCACCATGTACAAGGGTTCGATTACGTTTTCCACGCCCATGCTATACGCGTTCGGATTTATCGGACTGTTTACCATGGGAGGTTTGACCGGGCTGTTCCTGGCGGCTTTGGGACTCAACGTTCACGTCACCGACACTTATTTCGTGATTGCTCACTTCCATTACATCATGGTGGGAGGTGCGGTCATGGGTTATCTGGGCGGAATGCATTTCTGGTGGCCGAAGATCTCCGGCCGCCTGTACCCGGAGTGGCTGGGTAAGTTTGCCGCGCTCATCGTTTTCCTGGGATTCAACCTGACCTTTTTCCCGCAATTCATTCTCGGCTACATGGGAATGCCACGGCGCTATTGGCAGTATCCGCCGGAGTTTCAGGTATTGAACGTGTTATCTACGGCAGGTTCCACCATCCTCGCCGTGGGATATGTTTTGCCCATGGTGTATTTCCTGTGGTCCATGCGCTACGGCAAGCTGGCCGACGACAACCCGTGGGGCGCGGCCGGTCTGGAATGGCAGACCGCGTCGCCGCCGCCGACATTTAATTTTGATCATGAGCCGGAAGTGACCTGGGAAGCCTATAACTACGATCAGATTCCCGCGCCGCCCGAGGAGGTTTCGGTTGAGCGATAGCCCAGTCGCAGTCGAACATCACGGCCCGGAACTGCGCCATCACTTTTCGAGCGTCGAGCAGCAGCGCGATGCGGCGTCGCTCGGCATGTGGCTGTTCCTCGGGACCGAAATCATGTTTTTCGGCGGTATGTTCTGCGCCTACCTCGTCTACCGCCTCTGGTACTTCAAGGAATTCGCCGCCGGCAGCCGGAGTTTGGACATCTGGCTGGGAACCATCAACACCATCGTTCTGATTTGCAGCAGCTTGACGGTCGCCCTGGGAGTGCGCGCGGCGCAGATGGGCAAGCGCGCGCTTCTGGTTATTCTACTGGTGCTTACCCTGATCTTTGGTCTGGCTTTCCTGGGGATTAAAGGCGTCGAATGGCACGCCAAATACAAAGAGCACCACATTCCGGGAGCATCGTTTGATGCCAGTGATCTGGTCCGCGACTACCCGCAGATCCACATCGACCAGTCGCATGAGCAGATTTACTTTTCGCTCTATTTCGCCATGACCGGGCTGCATGCACTGCACATGATCATCGGTGTGGGAATCTTCACATACCTGCTCTATCACGCTGCCAGGGGGCGCTACGGGCCGCGGTACTATACGCCGATTGAGTTGGGCGGACTGTATTGGCACTTTGTGGACGTCGTCTGGATCTATCTTTTTCCGTTGCTCTATCTGATCGACCGCAAGCCGCTGGGGTGAGCCGCAATGTCTGAACACGTCATTTCGAGCAAGCTGTATTACGGAATCTGGATCGCGCTGATGGTGTTGACGGTGGTTACAGCGCGGGTCGCCTTTATCGACCTCGGCCCATTCAACACGGTTGTGGCGCTGGTGATCGCGACCTGCAAGGCCCTACTGGTTGTGCTGTTCTTCATGCACGTAAAATACGCCAGCGAGAAATTGACCAAGCTGGTGATCGTGGCGTCCCTTTTCTGGCTGTTACTCCTGCTGCTTTTGAGCCTGGCGGATTATGGCACCCGATACGCCAGACATGGATAGCCATCGCAGCCGCCTCGATCTCGTGATCCAGCACAAGACGCCAGAGTTTGCCGCGAGATAGCCTAAATCTTCTGGTCTGAATCGTCCCCATGCCGGACTTTACCCAACTCGCTTCCGCTTCGAAATCTGCGCGAGTCGACGCCATCGCGCTGGCCGCCGCGCTCAGCCGAAGCATCCGCGGCGAAGTACGCTTCGACGACGGCAGCCGCGCACTTTACGCTACCGACGGATCGAATTACCGGCAGGTGCCGATCGGAGTGGTTCTTCCGCGCGACGTAGAGGACGTTGTTGCGGCTATCGCGCTGGCGCGCGAGTTCGGCGCACCTATTCTTTGTCGCGGAGGAGGGACATCGCTTGCCGGGCAGTGCTGCAACTTCGCCGTGGTACTCGATTTCTCGAAGTACATGGCAAAGATCTTGGAGGTTGATCCCGTGCGCCGCATCGCTCGAGTTCAGCCTGGTGTGATCCTCGACCACTTGCGCAACGCGGCAGAGAAGCATGGTCTCACCTTCGGGCCTGATCCCGCCACGCACGACCGCTGCACGCTCGGCGGCATGATCGGCAATAACTCCTGCGGCGTGCACTCTGTGATGGCGGGCAAGACCGACGACAACATCGAAGAACTGGAAATCCTGACTTACGACGGCGTACGGATGCGAGTTGGCCGGACCTCCGAGGAAGAACTGGAACGAATTATTCGCGAAGGCGGCCGGCACGGAGAAATTTACAGGGGTCTAAAGAGCCTGCGCGATCGCTACGCCGATCTGGTCCGAAAGCGTTACCCGAATATTCCCCGCCGCGTCTCAGGATACAACCTGAACTATTTGCTTCCCGAGAATGGTTTTCATGTAGCGCGCGCGCTGGTGGGAACTGAAGGGACATGCGTCACCGTGCTCGAAGCAGCTTGCCGCTTAGTGGAAAGCCCGCCTAAACGGGTGTTGCTGGTTCTGGCCTATGCCGACATTTTTCAATGCGCCGATCGTGTTCCGGAAATCATGGCTCAAGGCCCCATTGGACTGGAAGGCGTGGACCATCTACTGGTGGAATACACTCGACGTAAAGGGATCAACCCTGAGGGTCTTGCCCTCCTTCCGCAGGGTGGAGGCTGGTTGCTGGCGGAGTTTGGCGGCGCCACGCAGGCCGAAGCGGAAGCGCAAGCACAAAAATTGATGCAGACGCTGGGGCGAAGTTCTAATCCTCCGCAGATGCGTTTGTTCACTGACAAGCAACAGGTGAAGCGAGTTTGGGAAGTACGGGAGTCCGCTCTGGGCGCGACTTCTCACGTTCCCGGTGAACCCCTGGAGTGGGAAGGCTGGGAAGATTCGGCAGTGACGCCCGACAAACTCGGCGGCTATCTGCGCGATCTAACTAAGTTAATGGGAGGCTATGGCTACCACAGCGCCATGTACGGACACTTCGGCCACGCCTGCGTCCACATGCGCATCAATTTCGATCTGCAATCGGTAAAGGGCATCGCGAACTATCGCACGTTTGTGGAGGAAGCTGCGGACTTGGTGGTCGGCTACGGCGGTTCGCTCTCGGGCGAGCACGGGGACGGGCACTCCCGAGCTGAACTCTTGCCACGCATGTTCGGCGAGGAGCTCGTGCAGGCTTTTCGCGAGTTCAAGGCGATCTGGGACCCGCAGTGGAAGATGAACCCGGGAAAAATCGTCGAGCCTTACAAATTGGATGAACACCTGCGCTTGGGCGGGGAATACCATCCCTGGGAGCCGGAGACGCATTTCAAGTTCCCGGAGGATGACGGAAGCTTGGCCAGTTCTACGTTGCGTTGCGTAGGAGTAGGAAAGTGCAGGCGCTACGACGGCGGCGTGATGTGTCCCAGCTTTCGCGTGACGGGGGAGGAACAGCATTCCACGCGCGGCCGCGCCCACTTGTTATGGGAGATGACGAAGGGCGAGGTGATTCGCGAGGGCTGGCGCGATGAGCATGTGAAACAGTCGCTGGATTTGTGTCTCGCCTGCAAAGGTTGCAAAAGCGATTGCCCGGTCGGCGTGGACGTAGCTACTTACAAGGCGGAGTTTCTTTCCCACTACTACGAAGGGCGGTGGCATCCACGCAGCGCGTATGCGTTCGGGAACATCGACCGGTGGGCTCGGTTGGCCTCCATCGTGCCCGGTTTAGTGAATCTGGCAACGCAGGCGCCGGGGCTGCGAGAGATCGCAAAGTTCGTTGCTGGAATGCCGCGGGAACGCAGCATTCCACCTTTTGCGCGAGAGACTTTCCGCGCCTGGTTTCGCCGTCGGCAAGAGCAGAGCCGCCAGGGACCGCAAGTCCTGCTCTGGCCGGATACGTTTAATAACTACTTCCTGCCGGCGACTGGCAGGGCTGCGGTTGAAGTCCTGGAAGCGGCAGGATTCCAAGTGCTCCTGCCCAAAGCCGGCCTGTGTTGCGGGCGTCCACTGTACGACTGGGGCATGCTGGAGCGCGCGCAGCATTTGCTGTTGGACATTCTGGACGCGCTCGCCCCGGAAATGGAAAACGGAACTCCCCTGGTGGTTCTGGAACCCAGTTGTGCCGCGGTGTTCCGGGATGAGCTAATCCAGTTGTTTCCTCGCGATACGCGGGCACAGGCATTGTCGCGGCAGACATTTCTGCTCAGCGAGTTCCTCGTACAAAAAGCGAAGCATTTCAAGCTTCCGAAGCTGCAACGGCGAGCACTCGTCCACGGACACTGCCATCACAAGTCAATCATGAAGATGAGGGACGAAGAAACGGTGCTGCGAGAACTGGGAATCGACTTCTATGCACCTGCCCCCGGCTGCTGCGGCATGGCCGGAGCCTTTGGCTTCGAAAAAGACAAGTATGCGATCTCGATGGCAGTCGGTGACCTGGAACTGCTCCCGGCGGTGCGCCAGGCGGCGCCCGACTCGCTCATTATTGCGGATGGTTTCAGTTGCCGCGAACAAGTTGTTCAGGGTACCGGCCGGCCCACTCTGCATCTCGCGGAGGTGCTCCGGATGGCGCTGCGTAAACAGCCTTAACCTATTGATAATAAAAGACAAATTGATCTGTCGCCATGCTGCCTGGATTCTGGGAGAATAGAGGTACCGGGTTGGCCTACCGGTGACGCCCAAGGCCACCATGATCCGAGACAACGAACCCGCTATTGCCGTTACCGAGCGTCAAAGTAGGGAAGTGCCCACTTCCCTGTCCGCCCAGACGATGGCGGCGGATTCTGCCCTGCGCGGTTCGGTGCTGGTGCTGATCCAATTCGATGTCTGCGAAGAAATCCGCCTGGATCAGCTGCAGCAGATTTTCGGCGCCCGCAAACTGGAGCATCCTACCCTCAAACATCAGGCGCCGGGTTATGTTCGATACGAGCGTCCTCCGGTGGTCGAGCCCATTGAGTCTCTGGTGCTGGAAAGTGGCGAGCGGCTGGAAGGCCAGATCAAGTACTACGATTACGGCGTGGTCAGCGTGGTACTGGAACTGCCCTTTTCCGGGGATTGGGAGATGCTGGTTCGTTTGGGCAGCCGCTGGGTCTGGGACGTGGATTTTTCGGCGCACGCGTCGCGTATCGCACGCCAGAAGCTGGAGCGGGCGGCCCCGGCTCTGGTCAAGCCTTACAAGGAGTGGTTGAGCGAGGACTATTTCATTTTTCATGTCCGTGAAATGGCGGGTTTGCCATCGGCTGAGGAGCTTTGCAAGACGCAGGGCGCGTACATTGCTCAAATCGTGCGCGGCGAAACGGCACAGCTCTCCGACGGCGAGCGCAACGAGATTCTGCAATCGCGGATTTCGTATTATCCCAATGATCTTTCAGTGATCGGCTGGAACGCGGCATTTCTGTACGATACCGATCCCGGAGCGGAGACGGCGATTCAGCTCCTGGAATACGCCAACTCGCAGTTGCTGGAGTTCCGGCATTACGATGAGCTGCTGACCCGTGAGCTGGCTAGCGTGTATGCCTCGCTCGATGAAGGGACCGGAATTCTGGCGCGCTGGCGCTTGGCGCGGGCCGCGACCAAACTGCATACGGTGCTGCTCGACGTGAACGAGCTTACCGAACACGCCGACAATGCCATCAAGTTTCTGAGTGACATGTTCTCTGCCCGTCTGTACAAGCTCGCAGCCGCCAAAGTCGGCGTGCCGGATTACAAAGACCTGGTCACACAGAAGGTGCGAACCGCAGAAGAGCTCTATCGATTCATGGTGGACCAGTTCAACCAGAGCCGGGCTTTCTTTCTGGAATTGACCGTGGTGGTCATTCTGGTGATTGAATTGATCTATTTCTTCCGCGGTAAACCGATTTGATGAAAAGCAGTTCTCAGCCGTCAGTTCTCGCTTTTCAATTGCCTGCCTAGCTATTTGCCCGGTCGCCGTTCTATCCTGAAACCTTCGTTATGCGGGGACTTAAGGGAAAGCGTGTGCTGATCACGGGGGGCGCTAGCGGTATTGGCGCTGCCACCGCCAGCCGTTTTTTGGAGGAAGGCGCGGTTGTTTGCGTGCTTGACCGCGACGCCAACGCAGGTGCGCAGATTCAGAAGCAGCTGCCAGGGTTGGCTGCAACGTTGGCGGCCGATGTGTCCGATCTTACGCAGGTGCAATCCGCTTTCGCCGAGGCCGTACGGATCATGGGTGGCGTGGATGTGCTGATCAACAATGCCGGCATCAGCCTTCGCCACAACTTCCTGGATATCACTGCGGAAGAATGGGACAAAGTCATTGCCGTGAATCTGACGGGCGTGTTCTACGTGGCGCAGACCGCTGCGCGGCACATGTGGGAACGAGGCAGCGGCGTCATTTTGCAAACCGCATCCACCAACGGGGTCATGGGCTATCCCTATTACGCCGACTACAATGCGAGCAAGGCGGGAGTAATCGAGCTCACGCGTTCTATGGCTCTGGAGTTGGCGCCCAAGGTGCGGGTGTGCGCAGTGGCGCCGGGATACGTTCTTACTCCCATGCAGCGCGCAGAGTATAGCGATGCCATGCTCGACGAGGTGAATGGCAAGATTCCCTTGCGGAGGCATGCGAAGCCGGAAGAAATTGCGGCACTGTTCGCATTCTTGGCGTCGGATGACGCGGCCTACATGACCGGCCAGGTGTACACCGCCGATGGCGGCGAGACCACGGGCGGATTGGCCAGCCGGTGATTCCAATCTCTGAATGACCAATGACCACGGCCCCGAATTTTAGCAAGGCTCTCGCCGGCAAAGTTGCCCTGATTACTGGCGGCGCTTCCGGCATTGGCCGTGCCAGCGCCCTGCTGTTTGCGCGCGAGGGTGCGTCGGTGGCGCTGCTGGATCTGAACCAGCAAGCAGGGCAAACGGTTGTGGAGCAAAT
>Ga0335081_10021589_pt1 | contig 10418 bp, 7 predicted proteins | sample Lox_Sample_35_FD_206713 | JGI IMG/M metagenome (GOLD analysis project Ga0335081, IMG submission 206713) | Soil microbial communities from Loxahatchee National Wildlife Refuge, Florida, United States - Lox_Sample_3.5 | ecosystem: Environmental > Terrestrial > Soil > Wetlands | place: USA: Florida...
AAGATAATTGGCCTTCATCAGGGTTCACTCTTCGGGCTCGGCGCTGCTCCACGCCTCAACCTGGGCGACGGCGCAAAGACCTGATCCTGTCTCAAGAACCGATTAGAGAATACTACGAAGTATCGCAGAGAGCGAGAATCTCGTAACCTCCATCCAGTGACCCCGCGAATCACAAGACAGTGCACAGCGCCAGTTCGACCTTCTGCCCTTAACGGTGGTATATTCTCTGCCGGCCATTGCGAGGAGTTGCCAAATCCATGACCACGAGCCTGCCTGCTAGCCCGATCGCGCCTTATCCAGACCGCCGTGGCTGGCTAGTTGCTTTCGGCGTGGTCGAGATTCTCATCGCCGCCCTTAGCTTGCTGGTGCTGGTGCTCGAGGTATTCGCGGTCCTCAGCCTCAATCCCGATACCCTGCCGCAGTACGGCTCAATTTCGCCCACGGCCGCGTTGATTATGGGCGCCGCCTTCTACGGGGTGATCGCTGCGTTGTTTCTCACCGCGGGAGTCGGGTCGATCCGGTGCGAGAACTGGGCGCGCATCACCATGTTGGTGGTGAGCGGTGTATGGCTCGGCTTTGGTATCCTGGGCACCTTGATCGCGTGGCTGATCCTCCCCACTATCCTGCGGCAACAGGCCGGGATTCCTTTGGGAAACCGTCATCTTGTGGTCGCCGTGATCTTCGCTATCATGGGCCTGTTCACGATCGCGATGCCGGTAGTGTTCCTGACCTTCTATTCCCGCAAGAGCGTAAGGGCCACCTGCCTGCGCGGCCGGACGATCGCCGAAGCCGCGGTTTCGACGTAGACCCTGGGAGCGCGGGCGTCCCGCCCGCTCTTAGTACCCAATTCCGCACCGGTCGCGGTGGAGGAAAAGAAGAACGGGCGGGAACCCGCGCTCCCAGAATTGCGCAAAAGGAGAGACGCGAACTTTGGCCTCATCCATAAGGCTCCGCCCCTACGACGCGTCCGGCGGGCAAGCCGACGAGGACTTCCTCTTCCGGCTATACGCCACCGCGCGCGAGGAGGAGGTTTCCGCCTGGGGCTGGGACCAGACCCAGCAGCAGGTCTTCCTGCGAATGCAATATAAGGCGCAGCGCCAGTGGTACGCCGTAGCCTACGCGGGGGCCGAGCATCGAATCATTCTCGAAAACGATCAGCCGGTCGGCCGAATCCTCGTGCGGCGCGCCAAGGACTCGATCGAACTGGTCGATATCTCGCTCCTGCCCGAACACCGCAACCGCGGAATCGGAACGGCGCTCGTTGGCGAGCTCATCCAGGAATCGCGGAATTCGGGGGCGGTGGTGCGGCTGCAAGTGCTTCGCACTAATCACCGCGCGATTCGGCTTTATCGACGGCTGGGTTTTGTGATTGCCTCCGAAGACGAGATACGGTATCAGATGGAGTTGAAGCAGTCGAGAGGCGAAAGTTGAGAGGAGTTGGACGGCATGGTTCTGACTCTCGACTTTCGACTGTCGACTTCATGGGAGACGCCATGCCCGACAACCTGAACAGCAAAACCTTTTCCGAACACCTGCACACCATCTTCAAGACGCCGCTGGCCGGCGCCGACGCGGCGTCGCTGGAGCTGGTGGAAGTGGTGGAATCTAACTCCTCCCCTGCGATGGAGCAGTTTTCGGTGTTTTTCCTGGGTCCGCCGACATTAGGCCAAGGGATCCGCAAGCTCGAACACGACCAGATGGGGGAGTTCGAGCTGTTTCTGGTGCCTGTCGCTCCGGAGGGAGACCGAGTGCGATACGAGGCGGCATTTGCACGTTTCCGCCAGGGGCCAGTCTGAGGCTATGGCCAGTCTGAAGCTGCGGCAAGCTTGCGGTTGGCGTTTCACGGGCTCTCAGGCAGGATCGGCAGGACCGCAGTGCTCACGGTGGATGGATCGTCCCGCAACTTGAGGTACAAGCCGGCATCGCCGGGCCGCGGAACCGTGAGAGTGGAGGCGAGGAAGCCCAGCGGTACGGAGACGGAATTGGTGAACTGAGGGTCGCTGGCCACGGACTCGATCAGAAACAAACTTGTTCCCTTCAAGGTGCACTGGGCGCCGCCGTTGTCCGGGCAATCGAGTTCCTGCAGTTCAGGGAGCCGCACCAGATTGGCCAGAGGCATCCACTCACCTTCTCCCGCCTTGGGGTCAACCGGCCGAAAACGCAGTTCGCCGAACGCAGAGGCGCCGTACCTCTTGAGCGGATCCAGGACGGCCAGCACCGTGCCCGAATCCTGCAAGGTCAGGCTTCCATCCGCCAAGCTGAGAAGGGTGTCGGCAGTGCCGTCCGTGTTGGCCACCTCGATCTTCTCGGTTCGCAGAAACACGTCAGGCGTTTCGCTCTGGAACACGAAAGACAGTTGGCCGTTTTGCGCGAGCTCATTCGCGCCGCCGAGATGAATCACCCGGGCCATCTCGGGATCGACTTTGATACTGGTGCTGATCAACCGCACGCGAGGACGCGCCGGCTCGACGGCCACCGGAACGTCGAGCGCACGCCCGTCGGTAAGGTCGACGCTCGCCGTCAGGTTCTGGCCGGAATGCAGCACGGGGCTCTCCGGCGCCGCCAGGCGCAGCGTGTCCTTGTCATCCTCGCGCGCGAGCCCCGACGGAAACATGCGAACGCCGTTCAGGTCGACGCTCGCCACCTCGTCCAGACGGGTTCCGCGCAGCACGCCCTCCCGGTCGCCCTGGTGGATGGCGAAGCTTTCTAATCGCGCCGCTTCCGCGTAAGTCGTCAGGATGGTCGAATCGGGCGTGGCAACGCCGGGCTGGCTGATGAGGAGGGTTGCCGAACCGGGCTTGGCCCCATCCAGCGAAACCTTAACTTCGATCTCATCCGCACCGAGCATCTTCCAGGTGGATTTGAATTGCTTCCCTTCCGCGTCGCGGACCATGACTTGGTTCACGCAGCAGGCCTGGCTGGATTCGAGGTGGATTGAATCCTCACGTCCCACCACCAGGGCTTTCTCGTCCGAAGCGGGAATCGTCCACTTGGCCGAGCGGGCGGTGCGCAACTCGAAGGTGGGGCCGACGAAAGCGTCGTAGCCCCAGTGTCCATCGAGGGTCCCTATGGCCTCCAGAGGTAGCGGGCCGGGCCCGAGCGCCGCCGTATCCACCACAAAGCCGCCACGCGCCGGATCTGGGGCCGCCGGAAGATCGATACCAGGCTCGGACTTACCTTGCGGGCTCTGCGGGTTCTGCGGGTCGGCCTTACCCTCGATGTGCAGCGAGAAATCGTGCGCGAACGCGGTGGAGAAAACCAGCGGTGATCCCTCTACCGGAAGCAACAGGGAAGCTTGCTCGAGGCAGTAGACTTTGTGCGGATCAACCTCGCGAAGCCGGGGTAATTGCGCGGACTCCACCGGCGGCAAGGCGGCCACCAACACCGATTTCGGATTGTGAAAAGAGGGCGGGCTGTTGAGTTTGAGGTCCAACCCATCCCCGTTTGGCACGCCGAGAGCCGGAATGTACTGGTACTCGGCCGTGTGCAGGCTGTCCATCAGTTTCGCCAAGTCGACGAAGACTCCGACATAGCTGCTGTAAAACCCGCCCCCCGCCATTGGAGTGGTGCTGACGTCCTGCAGCAGGCTGCCGGTGGGGCCGGAGGTGAGAGCGGCCACCACCGACTGTCCGTGCCCGTCGTTCAACACCATGTCACCGCTGTCTTCCGTCAAGCACGACGCCTGCTGTTCGGCCGGCCGGTCGAAACACTGCTGGTTGATTTTCAGATGCAGACTGCGCGCCAGCATGGTGGAGTTCTGCTGCAGGGCTTTGGGGTCGGTGTTGGAAGTCTCTTTCACCGAGTCCAGATACTTATCGAGGCGGGAGCGGTCCAGGCTCGCCTGATTCAGGTCGCGGCTAGCCCGGACAAAAGCTCCCGGACGGCCCTGAACGGCGTTGCGCAGCGTTCGGAAGTCTCCCCCGGTGGTGGGAGCCAGAAAGAGCATCACCTGTTCAGCGCCCTGCGGGACCGTCACCACAGTTCCCTCGTCCTGTGCGTGTTTACTCCAGGTCTCAGTCCTGATGAACCACTTGTCGGGCGGCGGGTTCGTCGACCCGCGCAGAAAGGCTACGATCAGCAAATAATGGACGGATTGCTCCTCGGGAAACACCGTATGCAGCCACAAACGGTCGCCGGGCCGCAGGTTGGGGACTTCAGAAATCGGCAGGGACCTGTTTCCTCGATTCACCCGCGCCTCAATCCGCGGGCCTGACAAGTCGAAAGTGCCGAAGCCTGCACGGGGCCAAGCTATCGCCGCCAGCAGAACCAGCAACAACCCGCATTGTCGGTGTCGCCAGATCATAGAGCTTTCTCAGTTGGCTTACATAATGTGACGATTTTGGGACGGCAAGGGTTGTTTCCGATGTTCCTAAGCTCCTTACGCGAGGTTAGAACATGGTGAGCGAACGTGGACTACGCTGGGCAAGCCTAGAGGCCTTCTCGATGGCTCCATAATCATCCGATCACTCATTCACTCAATTCTCTGACGAACTCACCCAGGTCGCGGAGCCGCTCGACCAACTGACGGAAGCGGCGAAGATGAAGTGCATTGGGGCCATCCGACAATGCCTTCGGCGGATTATCATGGACCTCCATAAAGATTCCGTCCACGCCCGCCGCTACGCCGGCGCGCGCCAGAGTCTCGATGAACTGCGGCTGGCCGCCGCTGCGCGTACCCTCGCCGCCCGGGAGTTGTAGCGAGTGGGTCACGTCGAGCACCACCGGGTAGCCATAGCCTTTCATCACCGCCAAGGCGCGCATATCGACGACCAGGTTGTTGTAGCCGAAAGAAGTGCCCCGCTCGGTTGCGATGATCCGGTGGTTGCCGGCGCTCGCCACCTTGTCAATCGCGTGGCGAAACTCCCACGGCGAAAGGAATTGGCCCTTCTTGATATTCACCCCCGCCCGAGATCGCCCGGCGGCCAGCAGCAGGTCGGTTTGGCGGGAGAGAAAGGCAGGAATCTGGATGATATCGCACACCTCGGCGGCTGGACCGACTTGAGAGACATCGTGTACGTCGGTCAGCACCGGGACGCCGAACTTTTCTTTGATCCGCGCCAGGATCTCGAGCCCGCGCTGGAGACCAGGCCCGCGATAGGAATCGAGCGAAGTCCGATTGGCCTTGTCGTAGGAAGCTTTGAAGATGTAGGGCACGCCCAGATTGCGCGCCGCGGCCGAAAGGTGGTCGGCCATCTTCATGGCATGGCGCTCGCTTTCGATGACGCAGGGGCCGGCGATGAAGAACAGAGGCTTCCCCTCCCCGAGGGTGAGGTCGTCGATGCAAATCGTATTGGCCATAGGAGAGTCGAAGATTGCGGATTGACGACTGCAGAAAAGGGAGCCTCGGCCGGAAATGACGGAAGCGGCGACGAAAACGATCAGCCGCTAAGATTCAAGGTCTCTTCGCACCAGCGCAGCATCCTATCGCGCCATTGCGGCTCATCTGCGAAAAAGCCCTTCAGCAGTGGGGCATCACGGAGAATTGCTTTCCTCCACTTCGCCGCTTCTTCGACGTCAAATCCGGTCTCCTTGTATTTACCAAAACGCTTCCGCCGACAGCAGATCTTCACTTGCAACATCAGGTCGCGCTTGTGCAGGGCTGCGGCGTAAGGTGTGTCAAACGCATCACCTGCATCGGAATAGAGGGCCAGTCCGACGGGATTCCCGACATCCCGGACCGGGATGAGCCAGTTTCTGCCGTCTTTCCAATTTCCACTTAACCACTACTGCGAGCGGCTGATCAGGGTATTTTCTGAATGCCGACCGCGGGCCCTTGAGGATCGCAACCCTTGCCGAGTCGTCTGCCTCAATAGCATCAGTTTCAACTACTGTTTCCCTCACACGGCCAAGTATTGTGCGCGCTGCTCTGCGTTCGCGCATATGACTGCGTTGTTTACCGCGTGGAATGCTCTCGCGGCTGCCTTTTGAGTTCTCCCCGTAGGTGTTGCGCCTGTCACGTTCCAGGCTCAGACCCTTCTTTTCTTGTGGAGACTTGATCTTGCTCACAGAAACCTCATGGGCGTTCTATGTTAAAGGCTCAGCTGGTTTTGCCGGCTTTGATGCGGCGCACCGATTTCGAGGCAGAAGCGGGTCCCCGTTCTTACCCGACTTTGGCCTGGCGGGCCGATAGAACTTGCCGACCACAGCTCCACTCCAGTCTGTTATCTCGGGGATGTCGCTAAGATCAATCTCCTCGTCCTTCATTTTCTTCAGGTCGTCAATCTCCTTAGCCAGTCGGCCACTTGCCTCCTCATAGGCTCTCCTCTCCGATGGAGTCGCTTTCCGTGCCGACATGATGCGAATCACCTCCTCGCCGGCTACTTCGCAGTACGTGTGAGCAACCAAGACGGTCATCGAACCACGGATTACTCCTACCGTCTGCCACCGCTCTTCGCCCTCTGTTTCGCGCTCCTGCTGGCTACGAGCATGGGGGTCGTCAAAAAACCAGCTTTGCATTCTCAAAGCTGATCTTATGTGTGGTGATGTTGCGGTGGCTCTTGAGCTCATCCCATTCAAAGCGCATTCTTCCCTGATCACCAATATCTTACGCTACCTGTGTCGCCACGTCCGTCAACTCGCGCACTCCCAGCCTCTTCCTTCGGTGACGGTAACTGGCGGCGATGAAATCGCGGAACAGCGGATGTGGCTCCAACGGCCGCGACTTGAACTCAGGGTGGAACTGGCAGCCCAGAAACCACGGATGGTCGCGAATCTCGCAAATCTCCACGTAGACGCCATCGGGCGTTTCACCGGTGATGTCCAGGCCGTGCTCCACCAGCACCTTCTCGTAGTCGCGGTTGAACTCGTAACGATGCCGGTGCCGCTCGGAGATGCTGAGCGAGCCGTAAGCCTGCGCTGCAAACGAACCAGGCTTGAGCTGAGCATCCCACGCGCCGAGCCGCATCGTGCCGCCCAGCGCATCCACACCCAGCAATTCGCGCAGCTTGTAAATGACCCGGTGCTGCGGGTCGGAATCGAACTCCGTGCTGTTGGCACCCTCCAGCCTGCAGACGTTGCGCGCGTACTCAATCACCGCGCACTGCATGCCGAGGCAGATGCCAAAATAGGGCACCTTGCGCGTGCGGGCGAACTCGATGCCGCGCAGCATGCCGGGAATCCCGCGCTGGCCGAAGCCGCCCGGCACCAGGATACCGTCCACGCCCTCCAGCGGACGCAACCCAGGCTCGCCCTGCTCCAGGTCCTCGGCTTCGATCCATTGCAGATTCACTTTCACGTTGTTAGCGATGCCGCCGTGGGTGAGAGCTTCGTTGAGGCTCTTGTACGAATCCTGCAGCCCGACGTACTTGCCGATGATCCCGATCTTCACCTCGTCGGCCGGGTGCTCCAGGCGGTTGACCAGGTCGATCCAGGGCCGCATGTTGCGCGGCTCGGTGGGCAGCTTCAGGCGCAGCAGGATCTGCTCGTCAATGCCTTCGTCGCCGAGCACCAGCGGAACTTCGTAGATGTGCTCCACATCTTTGGCCGTGATCACCGCCTCTTCCGGCACGCTGCAGAACAGCGCGATCTTGGCCTTCAGCTCGGTGGGCAGGTAGCGGTCGGTGCGGCACAGCAGGATGTCGGGCTGGATGCCGATCTCCCGCAGGTCCTTCACCGAGTGCTGCGTAGGCTTGGTCTTGAGCTCACCCGAAGCGCCGATGAAGGGTACTAGAGTAAGATGAATGAAAATGGCGTTCTCGCGGCCCATTTCCTGGCGCATCTGCCGGATGGCTTCGAGGAAGGGCAGCGATTCGATATCGCCCACCGTGCCCCCGATTTCGACAATGGCCACGTCAACGTCTTTCGAGATCTTCAGTGCCGCCGATTTGATTTCATTAGTGACGTGCGGGATCACCTGCACCGTCTTGCCCAGGTAGTCGCCGCGCCGCTCCTTGGTGATGATGGTCTCGTAGATTCGCCCCGCCGTGCAGTTGTTAGCGCGCAGCATGCGGGCGTGGGTAAAGCGCTCGTAGTGACCCAGGTCGAGATCGGTCTCCGCACCGTCGTCGGTCACAAAGACTTCGCCGTGCTGGAACGGGCTCATGGTGCCGGGATCGACGTTGAGGTAGGGATCGAACTTCAGCAGCGAAACCTTCAGGCCGCGCGATTCGAGCAGGCAGCCGATGGAAGCTGCAGCGAGGCCTTTGCCCAGCGAACTGACTACACCGCCGGTTACAAAAATATATTTGGCACCCATACGCCTCCTGAAAATGGGGTTACGGGTTGGACCCGGTCGTTCAAATGTTTAATAAGGAGCGTGCCGCTTGTGTACGCGGCAAGCGCAGGTCGAATTAGGACTCACAAACATTTGTACCGAGTGCAATGTTTCGGAAGGTTTCGGTACGAGCGATTATTCACCCAAGCGAGGGTCGCTGTCAAATATTTCTTGGCAGGTGCATTTCTGACCCGAGGTCTTCTCCGGCAAGCCGCAGGTCGCCACCGACGGAACCCGGCCGTGCCACCACCGAAACTGCCACCCGCAAGTCCTCAGGCGTTTGAACGCCGGTGGAAGGGCGGGGCTTCAGCCTGGCTTCAGCCCCGCCTTGCCACATTAGTCAGTTTGAGGCTCAGAGGACGCGTACTCCAGCTCACCTATGTGACGTGCCAGCTAGGCGGTCACCTTCGCCACTTTAGTGGAACCAGTGATCGTAACCGGTCGGAAGATGACCACTCGATGGTCCAAGTCTCCCGTGGGCCGGCCCGTGTCCCACTCGAAAGCGTCAGACGGCTCGTTGGCAGGAACCACGGCATTGGTTCGGATGCCGCAGTTGGAGCGCGATCCGCCCCTGCCGGCCCCGCCTTCAGCCCGGAGGAAAACCCCGCCCTTTCGGCAGGCAACGTATTCTGCAGGCATCCCGGCAGCCAGCAGCATGTGAACGTCGACCACTCGGTCCACGTTCTTGGCCAGAACGCCCTGATCGACGATGTGATCCAAGCAGACTTCCACCCCGATGTTCACGTCCACACCGTCGACATTGACCGTGAAGCAAGGAGAAGGATCGCCCACATCGAGGACGGTCGCGCTCCAGCCCTGCCCCGTAACGAACGCATCCCAGTGAGTGGACGGACCGAATGTCTTAGACGGTGTACCCAATCCGTCAAGTTGAGAGAGGTTCTTTTTGTTCCAGTTGTGGATGTTGGTTCCGTTGAAGAAGGCTGGAGCGCTGTTGTGGATAGCGATATCCAGCATGCCCGCGAGCTGGACCTCGCCACTGGAGACCTCTGCTTTGATGCCGTTAGCGACCTTGTCTGCCTCCTTGAGCAGGTCCAGGGCGGTCTGCTTTTCCGCGTCCGATTCCTTGGCGCGTCCGGCCTTCTTGAGGGAAAGGTATTTGTCCCAATGGTCGTAGACTTTCTGCATTGCCACCCTGTAGTTCAAGGATTTGGCGATGGCGGCGCCGGCTTCTTCCTTTTTGGTAATGGTGTACTGCTCCCACCACCAAACGCTGCCTGGAAACACCAGCAAATTGCCGGTGAAACTCTTCAGCTTCGCCGCCATATAGCTTTTTCCTTGGGCGGCGACATCGGCATTGAAAGGCTGGCCGGCCTGGTCGGAGTGGGCCGGGTCGTGCACGTCGGTGAACATGAACTCGGGTGCGGCTACAATGGTGAGTCGGCCTTTTTTGGACGGATCGATGCGCTTCTCATTGATCTGGTGCTGGATTCCGTCGGCAATGTAATCGGTGATGAACTTGAAGTAGTCCGTCTGCCGTTGCCGGTCGTCCGGACTGCTGAGATTGACGATGGGCTCCGCGCCGGTCTTAGCTTTGACGTCGGCTTTCCAGATGCTCTCCATCTTCAGTGGATTGTGGGTATCGAATTCAAGCGCCATGTACTGCAATTCGATCGACTCGTTGTCTTTCATTGAAGTACTCCTCCTTTTTTCTCGATTGCCCCTCCCTTCTCGCAGGCACACCTCCAGAGATTGATGAGCCCGGGGGGTCTTAATTATACAACGAACCAATAGCTCGATCGTTAGTTTTTCACAGGTTCAGTTGCGGTCTGGGAACAACAGGTAGACGTCCGAAGACGGTAGCCCCGACCTGGAAAAGCAGGTCCGCGCTCCCTTTGCTTGCCGGCGCACACACAAGCCGGCCCCAAATTGACGAAAAGAACTTCAGACTGCTCGCTATTCCGAGCGGGCTAGGGCCCAGATAATAAGGACCACAAACAACACGCCGACTCCGGCGAGGGCGTAAACCAGACCATGGCCGGCCTTTTGCCCGGCCGTCCCGCCTTGCACCTTGAAAGACTTCACATCTGTGAAGGCAATCTTCTGCGTCTCAACCTTGGCGCCTTGCGCCGTCTGCAGAGCGAAGCCCTCGCTGGTAACCTCCCCCAGCCTCCCCCTCAGCTTGTGCTTGTTCATCAGGCGGACTTCAATCATCGACCCAGGTGAAACTTCCAGAATGCGCTCCTGC
>Ga0335081_10021590_pt1 | contig 10418 bp, 10 predicted proteins | sample Lox_Sample_35_FD_206713 | JGI IMG/M metagenome (GOLD analysis project Ga0335081, IMG submission 206713) | Soil microbial communities from Loxahatchee National Wildlife Refuge, Florida, United States - Lox_Sample_3.5 | ecosystem: Environmental > Terrestrial > Soil > Wetlands | place: USA...
ACCGCCTGAACCTTTCGTGGAAACCCCTAAGGGGCGCCGGGGAGGTTTGCTTCAGGGGTCTTTAATGAGGTTAGTCTCGCTTTGGTGGGAGTTGCCTCCCCGGCTTGATTCCAATATTAGTATATGCACTGTCAGATTGCAACAGTTTTTTGTAGGCTCGTGAAATTTTCTTTACCACTTTCGCCAGGTGGTGAACCGGTCGCTATTTTTCAATATTTTGCAACAAGCTCCACAAGACGTGTTGTAATTTCCTTATGCCGTTCGGCCACTTCCAGTAGCCTGCTTTCGAACCATCGTCCCGGCCCAATCTTCCAAAACTCGGATTGTTCCGCAGAAATCGTCCTCGCCCCAACCTTTGGCGATCGTGGCACGGAGCATCTGTTCGGTCAGCGCGGTCGCAGGCAGCGGAACATTCATGGCCTTGCCCGTTTCGAGCGCCAAGCCAACGTCTTTGGCCATCCATTTCGTCGCGAAGTTCGTAGTGAAGTCACGGTCGAAGATGAACGGCGCTTTGTAGGAGATCAAACCGCTCTTGGCCGCGCTGTTGTTGAGGATGTCCAGCATCAACTCGGGCGGAACGCCGCCCTTGGTGGCCAGCACCATGCCCTCGGCGAAAGCCTGCATGATATTGGCGAGGATCAGGTTCTGCGTGAGCTTGGCTTGCAGACCCTGGCCCGCGCCGCCGCAGTAATAAAACACTTTTCCCATCAGGTCGAGATACGGTTTGGTTTTTTCGTAGGCGCGCGGATCGCCGCCGATCATGAACGTCAGCGTCGCGTTTTCAGCTCCCGGTTTCGACCCCGTGCACGGAGCGTCCAGAAAACTCGCGTTCCTAGCGGCGAACGCGCCGCCGATCTCCTTGCTGACTGCGGGCGCGATGGTGCTGCAATCGGCGATCACCGCGCCGCGCCGCACGCCTTCGATGAGACCCGATGGTCCCAACGTGACAGCTTTCGCCATTTCCGTGTTGCCGACGCAGTAAAACATGAAATCCGAGCGCTCGGCAACGTCCTTGGGCGTCGCGCAGGCGGTCGCCTTGCCCTCTCTCGCAAGCTCTTTCGCTTTACTCGCGGTATTCGACCACAGCGCGACCTCGTGCTCCGATTTCACCAGGTGCCGGGCCATCGGGTAACCCATGATGCCTAATCCGAGGAATCCAATGTTTGCCATAGAAGCTATCGTGACATAAGGGTTCGAAAAAGGGGACACAGCATTCACGGTTTCACCACTGTTTCGGGCGCCGAGAATTTTAGGCGGGTTAAGAAATCACCGCGAAGAGATCAGATCGCGCTGAATCGCGAATTTCACCAGGCCCGCCACGTCGTGAATGTCCAGCTTGCGCATCAGGCTGGCGCGGTAGGTGTCGACGGTTTTGGGGCTGAGCGAGAGGCGCGCGGCGATCTCCTTGGCGCGGACGCCGTCGCACAGCAGCGAAAATACCTGGTATTCGCGCGCGCTGAGGGTTTGCAGCGGATCGTCGCTTGCGGATTTGGGACCTCCGCCGAAAATTTTATGCAGCTCGATCTCCGGCGAGACGTAGATTCCGCCTTCGAGCACCTGCTCGAAAGCCTCGAGCAACTGCTGCGCGGGTCCCGATTTGAGCAGGAACCCGTTGACTCCGCAGCGCAGCGCCTCGACTACGGTCTTGCGGTCGCGGCGCGTGGAGAGCACCACGACTTTGGTGGGCACCCCGGCTTCGCGCACACGGCGCACGATTTCCAAAGTAAACAGATCCGGCAGGTTCAGATCCAGAACAGCGATATCCGGCGGCTGCGCCTGGATGAAGCGCAGCGCGGCAGCCCCCTCCGAACACTGACCCACGACCTTGAAGCGCGGGGCGATGACCGAATCCGGCGCAGCCGGGTCCGCCGCGCAGTCGGAATTGCACAGGGCGGCGAGCCCCTCGCGCACCAGCGTGAGCTCGTCGGCGAGGAAAATGGAATACGTTTTCGGCTCTCTGATGGGAACCATAATCGGGTCCACTACCGGGGCGGCCGGCCCATGCCGGCGTTTTTTGCCCCACACCTTACAGTGAGCCGGAGCCTGAGGAATTCTCTATTTTTTCTCCAATAAGTTTGGTCGGGCAGGCTCCGACGGTTCCATTCCGTCCCATTTATGCACTCGATCGGCGGATTTCAGGTAAAGCTGCGTACCGCGTGGGCCTCGTCGTCGAAGACGTCGAACACCGTGTAGAGCTTGGTGATCTGCAACAAGTCCTTGACGCGCTTGGTCAGGTTGAGCAGCTTGACCTGCCCGCCCTGGTTGGTCACAGTGGTAAAACCGGACACCATTTCGCCGATTCCGGAGCTATCGATATAGGAAACCTCGGCCAGGTTGAGCAACATCTTTTTGTGCCCGCTCGCGGCCAGTTCGCGAATCTTGTCGCGAAAGGCGCTGGCGCCCTCTCCGAGCGTGATCCGCCCTACTGCGTCGACTACCGTTACGTCGCCCACCTGCCGGGTGGTCAATTTGACACTCACGACAATCCTCCTTCTTTAATCTTTCTTGGCAGCGTACTTCACCATTTTCACTTCCGCGCCCCGCGGCTCCCGGGGGCGCATCTGAAACTCGTCCATGAACGCCTGGATCAGCAGCAATCCCCGGCCGGAGTGGCGCAGCAGATTTTCGTTGGCCAGCGGATCCGGCAGGGAACTCATATCGAACCCCTCGCCTTCATCGCCGATCACGATCTCCAGACGGTCGGATGCGCGGGTCACTTGGAGGTGCACCTTCTTTCGCGCATTATATCGATTGCCGTGCACCACGGCGTTCACCATGCACTCGCGCACCGACATGCCGATTCGGTGCAAATCATCCTCGTCGAATCCCAATTCCTGCGCTTCATGCATCACGGCTTCCTCGGCCGTGTCCACGCTCTCCAGAGTTGAATCGAGCTGCAGATCCACGGTTGGCGCCGGCGCGGCCTCCCCCTTGCTCATATGAAAATCAGCCTTTGCTCCACAAGCGAACCAATCGAGCGACAGGGCTTGGCCGTAAGCGGGCGTGGCCACGTCGAAACGTTAAAGTAGAATAGTAGGGCTTCGAAAGTCAAGTGCGCCGTTCTTCCTGACCTCAAGTGATTCTCCTCGACGGCAACACGCTCACCCTCGCGCAGGTCTGCGCGGTCGCCGCGGACGGCGAGCAGGCCGCGATTACCGCGCAGGCGATGGAGGCGATGCGACGCTCGCGCGCGGTGGTGGAACAGCTCGCTTCGGGCGAGGCGCCGGTATATGCCGTCAACACCGGCGTGGGGCTGCTGGCCGACGTGCGCGTCGCGCCGGCAGATCTTGAAGCTCTCCAGCGCAACGTGATCCGCTCGCATGCGGCGGGCGTGGGCGAGCCGCTGGGACGAATCGAAACGCGCGCCATGATGCTCATCCGCGCCAATGTCCTGGCCAAAGGATTTTCCGGAATTCGTCCGCTGATCGCGGAGCGTTTGTGCGATCTTCTGAATCGCGGCGTGACTCCGGTGGTGCCCGCTCGCGGCAGCGTGGGCGCGAGCGGAGACCTGGCGCCGCTGGCGCACATGGCGCTGGTGCTCACGGGCGAGGGCGAGGCAGAGTTCGAAGGCGAGCGCATGCCCGGCGCCGAGGCGCTGCGGCGCGCGGAGATCGAGCCGGTCACGCTGGCGTCGAAAGAAGGAATCTCGCTGGTCAACGGCACCCAAACGATGCTCGCTATCGGATGCCTCGAAGTCGCCCAGGCCGAACGGCTGGCGCGCGCCGCCGACGTGATCTGCGCGATGTCGCTCGACGGATTGAAAGGCACGCCGCGCGCCTTCGACGCGCGCATTCACGATCTGCGTCCGCATCCCGGCCAGCGCGAGAGCGCGGCGAACCTGCAACGCCTGCTCGAGGGAAGTGAGATTCGCCAGTCGCACATTACATGTAGACGCGTGCAGGACGCCTATTCGTTGCGCTGCGCTCCGCAGGTGCACGGCGCGGTGCGGGATACGCTGGCCGAAGCGCGCAGGGTTTTCGCGATCGAGCTGAACGCGGTAACCGACAATCCCATCGTGGTCGACGGCGAAATCATCTCGGGCGGAAATTTTCACGGCGAGCCGCTGGCGCTGGCGCTCGATTACCTGGCCATCGCGCTCGCCGCGCTCGCGGGAATCTCCGAGCGCCGTATCGACCGGCTGGTGAATCCGTCGCTCAACGAAGATCTCCCCGCGTTTCTCGCCGGCAATCCGGGTCTCGAATCCGGATTCATGATGACGCAGGTGACTGCGGCGGCGCTGGTGGCCGAGAATCGCGTGCTCGCGCATCCGGCCTCACCGGGATCGATCACCACTAGCGGTAACAAAGAAGATTTCGTGAGTATGGGCATGACCGCCGCGCTCAAGCTGCAGCAGGTGGTGAAAAATACGCGCGCGGTGCTGGCGATCGAAGCACTCGCGGCGGCGCGCGCGCTGGATCTTCTGGCGCCGCTCAAATCGGGTGCGGCGATCGAACAGGCGCGCGCGCGGCTGCGTTTCGTGTGCCCGGAGTGGACGGGCGACCAAACCTTTTCCGATCGCATCCGTGTGACCGAGGAGTGGATCGGCTCGGGCGGCCTAGAGGGGATCTAGTGGACGGTCTGGGCGATTCGTTTAGGCGCCAACCCCGCTTGCTGACGCGCGCGGCTCTGTTTTACGCAGCCTGACTGCGGCGCGAGCGGAGCCCCGACGGTCACGGAGCGTGCCAGGAAATCAATTGCAGAATTCTTGCGGTCGCCGGAGGACGACCGGTGGTCGATTCTCCAGATCCCGCTTTCGAGCAACACGAGAAATGCAAAAAGGGCCGCCCTTCTGGGGCAGCCCTCGATCAAAAGATTCGGTTTCCCTCCTGGAATTTATGGCCGGGCGACGTTCTCGGCCTGGAGACCCTTAGGTCCCCGCTTTACCTCGAACTCCACTTCCGCGCCTTCTTCGAGCGTCCGGTATCCGGACATCTGAATGGCCGAGAAGTGTACAAACACATCCTCGCCGCTGGCTCGCTGAATGAACCCGTAACCCTTGGCGGCGTTAAACCATTTCACAACACCCTTTTCTCTCACTACTAAGTTCTCCTGTTCCATTCCCGTAAGACGGGACGTTACCTTCCAAAACACCGGCTATTGTCTCACGTAATTCTTTTCGTTGCAACAGGAAACCATGGAAAAACTGCTCCGGAGGAGCTGAACGGGCGCGATCGGCGGCCGAGGTTACAAAATCGCGGGTCGAGCGCCCGATACTGGACAAAATCGTTCCATCTGACGATAAGCTAAGTAACGTAGCCGTTCGGGAATAAGGGTGGATTGGAAAGATAATGCAAACAAAGGGCTTTTCGATGATCGCGGGCCTGTCTTTGGCTCTGGCGATCGGCTGCGCTGGTTGCGGTGAAGGCGATTTCAATCCGGGTAAGGTCGGGAAGATCATCGAGAGCGCTCCGGTTCACCTGGATGCCGAATACGTGATGTTGAATCAGGATCAGTTGAACTGCGGCGTCGAGAACGAACTGTGGGATCAGGTGCCGCAATTTCGAGACGGTGAACACGTCTTCGCCCGGTTGAGGGACAAAGGCCGCGCGCTGAACTTCAGCGACGATGTCTCGATCGGCGACATGCGCCTGCCCTATGTGCAGGTCCGCGGCGATTTCCACCTTGCGGCCATCGACGTCCACAGCGATCACCAGGGACCTGAGCCAAGCACCAAGCTGGCCGACGTGAAGCTGGGCGTCAAAATCGATCACACGTGTTTTGCCTCCCCGCTGACTCTTATGGGCGTCCACAACGGCAACTTTACCCAGGACCGCATGCCCGTTCTGTTCTTCCGCTACACCAACGGCTGGCAATTCGAACGCATCGTGCACTGATCATGCTGTACGATCCCGACATGGTCCCCGCTTAAAATGGCATAATCGATACTTCAGCCACACATGCTGGGCTTGGAGCGAGTCTGGGAAGCCCGCAACCGGACCACTATTCTGCTGGCGAGCGCCGCGATCACCGCGGCCATCGCGGTCGTGGACTGGTGGACCATGCCGTATGTGTCTCTCGGTTTCCTGTACCTGTTCCCAATCATGCTCGCAGCCGGATTTCTGCGCCGCTTGGGCGTCGCGCTGATGGGTTTGAGCTGCGCGATTCTGGCGGAAAAGTTCAGCTCGCTTCCCGAATCCTGGACGCGTCTGACGCTTGAAACCCTGGCGCTCGCCGGCTGCGGGTTGTTTGTGGCAGAGCTGGTGCGGAACCGGCGCATGAGCATGGAGGCGCAGGAGCGGCTGCGTGCGCTGGTCGAAACCAGTCCCGCCGCCATCGTCACTGTGGACCAGCGCGGGTTCATCGAGCTGGCTAATAAAGCCGCGCTCGAGATGATGGCGCCGCGGGACGGCAAGCTGGTGGCCAGTCCTATTGCGGCCTACCTTCCCGAACTGCATCACGCCTTGCGCTGGGAGGAGGCACCGCAATTTCGCGCGTCGATGCAATGTCACGGCCATCGCGGCAACGGCGAGGCGTTCATGGCCGACGTCTGGTTCTCGACTTATAAGGAAGGATCGCAGCCAAAAGTTGCGGCCATCATCGGCGAGATTTCCGAAGACGGACACAGCAACAACTCCATAGAGCAGAATCCGGACGTTATCGCCTTGGGCGCGCGAGAGTTGGATGTTTTGCGGCTGCTCGTCCAGGGGCTTGCCAACAAGGAAATCGCTGCCGAACTCGAAATCTCGGAAAGCGCGGTCAAGAATACGTTACAGCAGCTTTTCACCAAGAGCGGAGTCCGGACACGCAGCCAACTGGTGCGCGTTGCGCTCGAAAGCTACCGCAATCTGCTGTGATTAATCAAAAGATTAGCTGATCGATTGGCGAGCAAAACGCGAAAACTGCTTGGCTTCTTGGATTTTAGCGTGCTCATTCGTTTCTCCAATGTTGCTCAAGATTATCGAACGATAGCATAATCCTGGCCGAAAGATCGTTAGCCTAGACTTTCACCACGCGCTACATTGGGGTATCCGCATAATCAGCGGTTCCAGCCGGTACCATGTCCATCAGAAGACCCTCCCGGAATCGGCGCTTCGCCGCGATTTATATCGTGCTGATTCTCGGCGCATTGTCCGCGTCGGCGCAGGGTGCACTCACCTGGGAGCAGGTGAAGGAAGCGTTCGCGGCTGCAAATCCGACGCTTCAAGCGGCCGCGCTGAATATCGACGAAAATCGCGCCACGGAGATCACGGCGTTTCTGCGGCCCAATCCGGACTTCTCTGTTTCGGTCGACGGCACGCAGTTGACGCCGTTTCACGGGGTTTACCAGCCGTTCACCGGAACGCAAGTTTCGCCAAGCCTCAGCTACCTGCATGAGCGCGATCACAAGCGAGAGTTACGCCGCGACGCGGCCAAACAGACCACCGCCGTCAGCGAATCTCAGTATCTTGACCAGGAGCGCGGTCTGTTATTCAACTTGCGCAATGCGTTCGTGCAGGTTTTGCAGGCCAAGGCGGTGCTCCAAAACGCGCGCGAGAATCTGGGCTACTGGGATCGCGAGCTGGAGGTGAATCGCACACGCTTCAACGCCGGGGACCTGGCGCAGGTGGATCTCAATCGTCTGGAGCTTCAGCGCGCGGAGTTTGAATCGGATTTTGAAACCGCGATGGTGAACCTGCGTACGGCCAAGATTCAGCTCCTGACGCTACTCAACCAGCACACGCCGGTCGACCAGTTCGATGTAACGGGCGCGTTCGATTACTCGGATCAATTGAAGTCGCTCGACCAGTTCCGCGAGATCGCTCTCGAATCGCGGCCGGACCTGAAAGCTGCGGCGCAGAACGTGGATCTGGCGCGGCTCAATCATCAACTTGCCGTCGCCAACGGGTCCACTGATCCGACGTTCGCGGGGTGGTGGACGCACAACCCCTCGTTCAACAATCCATACGACTACAACACCATCGGCGGAAGCGTGAGCATTCCGCTGCGTATCTTCGATCGAAACCAGGGAGAGAAGGCCAGAACCGAGGTGGACATCGGGCGCAACGAAAAATTGCGCGAGGCGGCCGAGGCGCAGGTATTCAGCGACGTGGATTCGGCCTACTGGACGCTGATGCAGACGCTCAACCTGCTGCGCCCCTACAAGCAGAAATATCTGCCGCTCGCTTCCGACGTTCGCGACCGGATGTCGTTTTCCTACCGGAACGGCGGCGCGTCGCTGCTGGATTTTCTGGAGTCCGAAAAATCGTACCGCGACACGCGGCTGGCGTATTTGAACTTGCTGGGATCATACATGACGGCCGCGGCGCAGATGAACATGGCGGCGGGGCGGGAGGTGATCGAATGAACAAAAAATTTATCGGCGGCGTAGCGCTCGGGGTCGCGCTGAGCGTGGCGGTGACGCTGCTGCTCGCGAAATTCCAGGGGCGCGTGACGGCGCAGGATCGCGCGGAAGCGGATTCGCTGCCCGGTCCGGTGCCCTCGAGCGTGGTCGCCGACATGGACCCGAACAATTTTAAAGTCGACAATCCCAACCGGTTTGCGCTCTCAACGGCGGGCGAGCACGACGCCGCGCCCGAGCTGAACGTCACCGGTGTGGTGAGCCCGGATGTTTCGCGCCAGGTGCCGGTACCCTCGCTCGCCACCGGACGCGTGGTGGAAATCGACGCGCGGCTGGGCGATGAGGTGAAGAAGGGCCAGCTTCTGTTCAAAGTCCGCAGCTCCGATGTTTCCGGCGCGTTTTCCGAATATCGCCAGGCGATCAAGAACGAGGAGCTGAGCAAAATCCAGCTCGATCGCGCCAAGACGCTGTACGACCACGGCGCGATTCCCAAGAGCCAGCTGGAAGTCGCGCAGACGGCGGAAGACGACAACCAGATCGTGCTTGAAACAGCGAAGGAGCATCTGCAACTGCTCGGCTCGGACCCGGACCACCCCACCGGAATTGTCAGCGTCTTCGCGCCGGTTGCGGGTGTGATCACCGATCAGCAGATCACCAGCCAGAGCGGCGTGCAGGCGCTGACGCCGCCCAATCCGTTCACCATTTCCGACATCTCGCACGTGTGGGTGGTGTGCGATGTTTACGAGAACGACATGGCGCAGGTGCACACCGGCGAGTACGCCGATATTCACCTCGTCGCGTATCCGAATCGCGTGCTGAAGGCGAAAATCAGCAATATTCTTCCGGTAATGGATCCCAATCTGCGCACGGCGAAGGTGCGCCTCGAAGTGGAGAATCCGGGCCTGATGCGGTTGGGCATGTTCGTCACGGCGGCGTTCCATGGGCAGTCCGCGCAGAAGGACGCGACGGTGCCCTCGACAGCAATATTGCACCTGCACGATCGCGAGTGGGTGTATACGCCGCTTGGCAACGGGAGTTTTCGCAGGCAGGAAGTCACCGCCGGGAACATGCTTCCGGGCGGAATGCAGGAAGTGACCGCCGGATTGAAACCTGGAGACAGCGTCGTCAGCAACGCGCTGGTGTTTCAGAACTCGGTGGAACAGTGATAAAGCCGGTTTCCAAAGCAAGTGGGACAGTGAGTCGGTTTATGCCGGCTGTCTGGTTGTCCAAAACCAGACGAGGGAGAGCCGGCAAGACCGGCCGGCGCACACTTCGCGAGGTAATCCGTGATCGGTAAGGCCGTTGATTTCGCGCTCAGGAACCGGCTGGCCGTGCTGGCGATGGCCACGCTGCTATTTATCTGGGGCGCCATCTCGTTTCACGAGCTTCCCGTCGAAGCTTATCCCGACGTCGCCAACAACTACGTCGATATCATCACGCAGTGGCCTGGAATATCGGCCGAGCAGATCGAGCAGCAGGTCACCATTCCGCTGGAAATCGTGATGAACGGCATTCCGGGCGTGGTGCATCTACGCTCTTTTTCGCTGTTCGGTTTGTCCGATGTCAAGCTCACCTTCGACGACGGCACCGACAACGCCTGGAATCGCGAGCGCGTGCTGGAACGGCTTTCGCAGGTAACGCTCCCCAACGGCGTCACGCCGCAGATGGGCACCGACTGGAGCCCGGTCGGCCAGATTTACTTTTTCACGCTGCATAGCACAAATCCCGCCTACGACGTAATGGAGCTCAAATCGATCGAGGACTGGACGGTCGAAAAGCAGTTGAAGTCGGTCCCCAACGTCGTCGATGTGGCGAGCTTCGGCGGCCCGACGCGCGAATACCAGGTGCGCATCGATCCGGAAAAATTGATCGATTACGGTCTCAGCCTCGGCCAGGTCGAGCAGCAACTCACCAACAACAACGTGAACGGGGGCGGTAGCTTCATCGAAGCCGGACTCCAGGAGATCAATGTACGCGCAGTCGGTCTGGTTCGCAACGTGCGCGACATCGCCACTACCGTCATCGCGACCAAGAACGGCACGCCCATCCGCGTGCGCGACATTGCCATGGTCGCGCAGGGACCCAAGGTGCGGCTGGGCCAGTTCGGACGCGCCAAACACCTGCCCAATGGAACCATCGT
>Ga0335081_10021591_pt1 | contig 10418 bp, 6 predicted proteins | sample Lox_Sample_35_FD_206713 | JGI IMG/M metagenome (GOLD analysis project Ga0335081, IMG submission 206713) | Soil microbial communities from Loxahatchee National Wildlife Refuge, Florida, United States - Lox_Sample_3.5 | ecosystem: Environmental > Terrestrial > Soil > Wetlands | place: USA: Florida...
CTATTACGGCTACTACAACGGCAACTACCTACCGCCCTGCCAAACCAGTGGCTCAAGTAACAACGTTACATGTTCAGGTTACATTTACCAAGCCGGCAACGGGTGCGTTGTCCTCTCGATCCCTTCCATAAGCAACCCATACCCATCGTACGCTACTGGGGATGTGCTCGAATACTACACGCTCCACAACCTACCAAGTAACGCTCCCAACACTGGGTCTTGGGTAACCGTGACCGGCCTGCTCTACAATGGTCCGAATTCGAGCACTAACGGCCAGTCATGTCCAGACAACTACATCGTAGTGAGCTCAATCAGCTAGGCAGCAAAACTCCACTAAACAGAATAGAGCTGGGGCAACCAGCTCAACTCAAATCTATTTTGCGATTAACCTTACTCGTCGTCGTCTTCATCATCGTCATCGTCTTCCTCATCTTTGCCGCCGCCCGCGCCTCCTCCTTCCGGGGTTGAGGTTTCTGCGGTTTCGAAGGTTTGCATTGCTTCTTGAAGCTCCTGCTCCGTGATCTTCCCAGCTAAGAAGAGTAAGTCATTGATCCACTCAGAGACCAAGACGTCAATATTCGCTGCCGGGACTAGGGGATGCTTCTGGAGGACGCCTTGGAGATCCGTGAATAGGCTGTCCAATTCCACTGTGTCAACAGTCTGCTTCTTACCGAAAGTGAACTTCATTTTCCTACCACCAGGCTCGAAACCGTGAATGCGGTAGGGCTTTTGGAGCCTAATATATTGTTAACACTATCGGCCATCAGTTTTTGGTTGCTTTGACATCAATAGTTTCGCAGTCCTTGGGCCGAGCTAGGTTCGGTAGGTCGAAAGGTGTTGGAATTGAAGCGATGGAACAGGAGCTCAATGAAGATATGGCTCTGCCTTGGTTAATCCTGAAAGTCGATCCAACGAAATCAAAACCGGGCCAAAAGCCTAAAAGTTGATCAGAACGAGAGGTTGCCCTTGCCCAAACGCGGCGTGATCCTCAGGATCAACTCAGCGGCCTGGATGCGGGGGTAAGATTAGTGAATGGTCTCCCCAGAGCCAAGCCAGGTCAAAGAGGGCGTAACTCGCCCGTGGGAGCGCAGGACTGAACACTCATAATCGGAGTGTGTCTACAGGCTCCTGTCCCGCAGGGGTTCAGGGGTTCGAATCCCCTCCCCCGCACCATTTTACTAGATTTCCAAGCTGAGGTTGCTTACTCTTGCTGATCTATTCGGGTGGTAGTTCCTTGAAGCTGAGCATGATGTCGAACCCATCCTTAATCTTGTGGTAGGCTCTTGATATGTAGAAGAGTGATCCCAGCACTGCGAAAATTACTATCAGGGAAACGTATGATGTAACACTAGTTGGGGCAAGAGACGAATTGAATCCCACCGCTGATCCCAGGTAGACGAAGAAGACGAATGAAATTGCACCGAAGATGCTGATTAGTGGCACCCTCCCCAATTTGAAGGGTGCAATAGGAGACGCATTGTACAAACTCTTCTTCACGAATGGGAAAACTATGGCCGTGATGCATCCTATTCCATAAACTATGCACAGCCCGAATATAGTGTTCATTTCGGCGAACACGATCCCTGCATACAATCCCAAAACAAGTCCGATCCACATCAGAAAAGTTGCAAGAATTGTCGCTTTGACAGGAGTGTGAAATCTTTCACTAACATCTGCAAGTCGCGAAGGTAAGATTCGATCAAATGATGCACCGAAAATGATTCTCGTATAACCAAGAATCAGGGGAGGAAACTCATAGATTCCCCAAGCAAGTAACGAGAAATTGATCAGGAATGCGACGCCAACATTGTTCGACATCACACTAGCAAAGAAATACGGACTGAAACTAATAGGTAGATTATATGAGGAAGTGCCGAAAGCCACGTAAGCGGCGTGGGTCAACCAATCACTTCCCACGGCGTTGACAAAGTAGTATGCAAAGGCGACATAGAAGATCCCGCTGTAAATCAAATTACCAATTGACGACCACAAAAGTGTGTTCTTTATATTTTTCAATTCTCCAGCAAAGAATCCACCATACTGGTAGCCGGAATACGACCACCAAGCGTAAGCTGTAGCGCCAAGCGTAGCTCCAAATGCAGCAGGCACATATGAAAAGCCTGCAGATTTTGCGGTCTGGATCATTCCGTTGTACGTTGTATATGATCCAAGATAGTGATCAAAGTTTAGTGCGAACTGCGTCGGAGAGTAGCTGGCGAATATTGCGATGGCAGCAATGGTTCCAACCGATGCAATTATCCACAATACCATCTGCACCTTAAGATAGAACCGAAGCCCAAGTATCATCAGAGCTCCTGAAACTGCTAGGATCAGGGTTCCAAGCACGAGGACCAAGTAGTTGTTGGAGAACAACGACTGAGCCCAAAGCACCATGCCAGGATTAGAAGTCAAAAGCCCAGTGCTGACGAATATCGCCGCTAGCCCGTAGGTTATAATATATGCAGCAAACGCTCCATTTGCCAATGCTCCTAGTAGCATGATGCTAAGGCCGTTCATAGAGCCTATTGCAGGATGCAAAATTCTACCGGACCATACATAATCTCCTCCTGATCGGGGCATTGACCAACTCATCATGGTGTACATAAGGGCATGAATGGCCATTAATGGGAGAAAAATCGCGTAGGACAGGGCAACATTTGACCCAGGCCACACAAATGGGACGAACGCTAGACCTGAAGCGATACCAAGGCCGATGTTTGTGACTCCTATCGTTGTAGCAAACGCGTTGAAGGCACCAATTTCCCTAACTAGGCCGGTCGCCTCTCTTTGGAAGACCGGGATCGACTTACGCGCCAAATTTTATCGACGGTTTGTCGATAGAATTATCTATTTATGACCTTCGGCCAAGTGGATTTTAGTCGATGCACAATTGAGTTTTGGCGGGGCGCATAGTGTGCAGACAATGGAAACGAACTCAAAAATGCGGTGGAACATTATTAGTTGACTCTGAATGTCCTTAAGAAATTTGTCTATGCATAATATTACTAATCTATTTTCAAGGATAGATCTCAGGTATCGAATGAGAGAACTCCTCTTTCTGTGTAACGAAAGGTAGCTACCTATTTCGTTGAGAAGGACGGAGCAGCAATTGTCAGGTTTAGCTCGCTCAATATAGTTGTCGAGAACACGCATGGTTGATCGTCGTCGGGTCGGCAGATTAAGAGTGGAAAGCTTTCTGCAGACTGGGGCGTGATGCTCCAAAGATCTAATGGAGGGTCAGGTGTTCAAGGAAGAATGGGGGAACATTTGATAAAGGCTCCCACCTCACCCTGAAAAATTCAACCACTAAAATCCGGAGTTCGTTACATGATACTTAGGGATTCCAGGGTTGAAACTCAAACCGTTGATGAATTCAAGACTTCACCAGGGTTTGCTATAATAGAGCATGATTCTCCGTACGTTTGCAAGTCTTTACTGCTTTGTTACACGCCTAAAACTTCATGTTTCTGTTGCAGCTGAAGGGCAGGAAACGATTTGACGGGTTAGATCTTATGGGAAAGCTGCTCTGGAGACCTTCCAAGGAACTAATCGATCAAGCCAACTTGACACGGTTCATTGATTTTGTCTCTGAGAAGCGCAAAGTGAAAATCGGAGACTACTGGCAACTTTACACTTGGTCAATAGAACGTATACCAGATTTTTGGGAAGACCTGTGGCAGTTCCTTGATATCAAAACCTCCAGAGGCTACAACAAAGCGGTTGAGAATTTGTCGGTCTTTCCAGGCACAAGATGGTTTCCCGGAGCTAGACTCAACTTTGCGGAAAACCTACTCCGTTACAGAGACGAGCAACCTGCGTTCGTATTCGAGGGCGAGTCCCGGAAAAGCGTTAGAATGTCGTACGCTGAATTGTACAGTCAAGTTGCGATTCTTGCAAAATGGCTTCGATTGCAGGGTTTGGTGGCCGGCGACAGAGCGTGCGCCTATATGCCCAATTTGATTGAGACGATTGTCGCAATGCTTGCATGTACAAGTATTGGCGCTACGTGGGCCTCCTGCGGAAGCGAACTCGGGCCTTCGGCAGTTCTCGATCGTTTAGGCCAGATTGAGCCCAAAGTAATGTTTACTTCAGATGGATACTTCTACGGTAACAAAATCTTCAATATTCTTCAGCATGCAGAGACGATGGAGAAATCGATTCGCTCCTTACAGAAGATAATACTAATTCCATACGCGACTTCCTCGCCGTCTCTTCCGAAAGACCCAAAGTTCGTACGCTATGAAGATGTGTTGCATTCAAATTCTGAATCACGGATTGAATTTACGCAGTTACCGTTCGATCATCCGGTTTACGTAATGTTCTCTTCAGGGACGACTGGAAAACCGAAGTGCATGGTGCAGGGAGTTGGAGTGCTACTTAATGAATTAAAGGACACAGTTCTGCACGCTGATCTGAAACGCAGTGATAAGATCACCTACATAACGTCCGCCAGCTGGATGATGTGGAACTGGCTCGTGAGCGCATTAGGCAGTGGTGCAACAATAATTCTCTACGACGGAAATCCGAACTATCCTGATTGGCGTACAATGTGGAAACTTATCCAAGATGAACACATCACCATCTTTGGCTGCAGCGCCACCTACATTAATTATCTCAGAATCATGCAGGCGAGGCCGATCGAACTCTTCAATCTCTCATCTCTCAGAGAAATATCTCAGACTGGTTCAACTCTCTCAAGCGAGGGATTTGAGTGGGTTTACGAATGCGTCAAGAAAGATTTCCTATTCAACTCAATCTCCGGGGGCACTGACATTAACGGTGTCTTCGCTGGCGGAAACCCACTGTTGCCCGTGTATGCCGGCGAACTGGCCTCCCCTTATCTGGGCATGAAGATAACCGCTTATGACGAAAAAGGGAACCCAATTCTTGACCGCGAGGGAGAGCTTGTTTGCGAAGCGCCTTCCCCATCGATGCCCATCTACTTCTGGAACGACCCAGAAGATAAAACGTACACGCAGACTTACTTTGACTTCTTTAGCTCAACTGGAAAGAATGTGTGGAGACACGGCGACTACATTATAGTCCATAGCACCACTAGGGGAATCACTTTCCTCGGTCGGTCGGATAGCATTCTAAAACCTTCGGGTGTCCGTATTGGGACTGCGGAGATTTATTCAATAATCGAGAAAATGCCTGAGATCGAAGATAGCGTGGTGATCGGCCAAAAGTGGAAAGCCGATCAACGGGTCATCCTCTTTGTTAAACTCGCCCCAAAGTGCACTTTGACCGAGGAACTCCAAACCAAGATTAGACGGACGCTTCGCGAGAACGCTTCCCCTAGGCATGTTCCCGCGCTAATCCTAGATGTGCCTGACATCCCATATACGTTCAACATGAAGAAAGTTGAAAGCGCTGTGAGAAACATCGTAGAAGGGAAACCTGTAACAAACCGAAGCGCCTTAACCAATCCTGAATCTCTCGAGTATTACCAAAAAATACTACCATTTCTTCGGAAGGAAGATAATTAGCTTAACCGCGTCTTGTTGCATTGAATTCGTGTCTTTTTACGAGGGCATGTAGGGCTGCTACTGCTCTTTCCGGGGTTGGGAAGACTGGGATTCCGGCGGATTGCATCTTGACCTTTTCCACTTCCTCGAATTGGGCTCCGCCTGAATAGCAGACAATGATTGGTTTATCTGTTATTTTAGTCGAGCTGATTATCGCCTCCGCCGCGTCGTGGATAGGGTCTGCGAAGATAGGGAGGAATGCGTGAATGTTTGGGTCGCATGCGTTTTTCTCAATCACCTGTTGATATGTTCTCGTCTTCATGGCTTCCGTCGTCAAATCGAATGGATTGCTTAAAACGCATTGAGGCTGCAAGATCTCACTTAACTGCTTCAAAGCCTCGTTAGAGGGTTGTGGAAGATTCAAACCACGTTCTTCTGCTGCGTCGGCTGCGAGAATTCCTACACCGCCAGAGGACGTTATGATTAGGACGCCTCTGCCTTTGGGCGTAGGAAGAAATGCTAGAGCTTTGGACGCGTCGTAGAGTTCCTCCATGGTGTCCACGATCATTACTCCCGACTGACGACAAGCCGCTCGGAAGATGGCGTCGCTACCTGCTATTGATTTGGTATGTGATATTGCTGCTTTTTGACCTGCATGTGTCTTGCCTCCCTTGAGCAGCAAAATCGGTTTTTTCATAGATACCTTGCGGGCTACCCGCATGAATTCGCATCCGTTTCTGACGCCTTCGAGGTTCATGGCGATGACTTTAGTTTGCGAATCGTCACCGTAAAACGACAAAACATCTGTTTCGTTAACATCGATCGCGTTTCCTAACGGGAAAAATTTGCTGATGCCAATGTTCTCCTTCTCCGCCCAATCTTCAATTGTTCCTCCCACGCTTCCTCCTTGGGATATAATTCCGATTGGTCCTTGTTTCTTGATTAGCATCCACATAGACAAGCCAACATAAGGGTTGTCGATGCCTTGAACATTCGGGCCGACTAGCCTCATTCCAGATGTTTGCAGGATTTCTTTCATCACGTTCTCTCTCTCCTCGCCCTCCTTACCTATTTCACGGAACCCGCCTGATATTACAATCACAGAACGAACGTTCTTTCGGACGCACTCTCGCAAGAGATCCGCTACGAAAGGTGCAGGAACCACAACGATCACGAGATCGATTTGATTCGGTATATCGCTGACCGATCGGAATGTTCTAAGCCCTAGCAGGTCTTCCGCCTTGGGATTGACTGGAAAGATTGATCCTTTGAACCCGGCTTCGATCAAGTGTCTTGTTATGATGTGTCCCATTTTATCTGGATCTTTTGAAGCTCCGACAACTGCCACTGATTTTGGTTCGAAGAATAATCTGATTGCTTCAGAGGAGGAATCTTGAATTACTGTTTTCGAGGGTACAAGATTTCGTTTGCCTTCGAGTACTATTCTGGTGTCCACTACGCTAGCTCCGTTAACGTAGCCTATAGTGGGATTCATGTCTACTTCGACGATCTCAGGAAATTTGGTGAGAAGCTCGGACAATCGCACAAGGATACTCTCGATAGCGCCTTCATCAATGCGAGGGCTGTTTCGGTATCCTTTCAAGAGCGGGTAAGTCTTAATCTCTCTAATCATGTCGGCAGCTGATGCATGATCTATCGGGGTTACTCTGAACGCTACATCTTTCATAAGCTCTACCGCTGTTCCGCCAATACCGAACATGAGTGCATGTCCAAACTGTGCGTCCTTGGTGGCTCCAATAATCAATTCAGTTCCGGCGGGAGCCATATGTTGAACCATGATGCCTGAAATCTTCGCTTCTGATTTGTAAGCGAGAGTGTTCGCGATTATTTGCTTGTACCCTTTTTCTACACTCTTATGATCCTGTAGTCCCACAAGTACGCCGCCGGCTTCACTCTTATGAGACACATCGCATGAAACGATCTTGAGCACTACTGGATATCCTAACTTAGAAGCAAATTCTGTCGCTTCCTTCTCGGTTCTCGCTAACGCAAATTCAGGAACTGGAATACCGAGTTGAATGCAAATTTCTTTTGCTTCGGTTTCTAGCAGGGTTAGTCTTCCAATCGCACGAGCCTTACTGATTATTTGATTAACAACTGCGTCTCGGATCATCCATTCCACTCTGGTGACCAGTCAAGACATGGCGGTACCATTTGAGGTTTCGCAGCATGACGAAAGATAGAAGCCTCAACTCTTCATACAAGAGAATTAAGAATAGGGAAAGAAGGTTCACGCAATCAGGAGTGAGTGTATCGCCTCGATTTGGAGGAGACATCGAATTTTAAGTCGGAAACGTGCGTCAAATCGGAAAGCTCATTTCGCTTCTTCTGTAAAAATTCGGCCTGTCAAGAGAGTGAAATGAATATAGTGAATTGGTAATGGGGTAGCACGTTTTTTAAAGCCAGTAGATTCTCGCTTTGGTTATGTCAGAGGATTTCTGGGATTACCGCGACCCGCGTGTCTACCTCAAGAGAGCGGCGAAAACAGAATGGCCACCGCTGATAGTAACCGTTGCAATTACAGGGGGCGTTCAGGGGAAAGAGGTCAGCCCTGCACTGCCAGAAACGCCTGAAGAGCAGGTACAACAAACATACGATTGCTATCAAGCAGGAGCGTCGATTGTACATATTCACGCAAGGGATAAGGTCATAGGTTATGCAGACACGTCAGGGAACCCAGAAGACTTCAAGCGCGTTAATGCTTTGATTCGTGACAAGTGCCCCGATATAATCATCAACAATACGACTGGCGGCAGCTTTGGCATGCCCATGGAAGCTCGGTTTAAGATTCTTGATGCACTACCGGAGATTGCTACAATGAACTGTGGCCCCAATCCCGTTCGTATGGTTATGAGAAAAAGAGGTCCACCACTGAGCGGTCGCCCTGAAGACATTACGGTTGAAGGAGTCGATCTAGTAACGCCCTCTGTTTGGAGAGAGATGGAACTCTTTGCGAAGACGATGCTGGAGAAGGATATCAAGCCAGAAATCGAATTATACAGTTCAGGGCATTTTTGGCTCATCGATAATCTTGTTGACAAAGGTTTGCTGAAGACACCCTATTTCGTTCAACTCGTGATGGGGGTACAAGGTGGAACATACCCTACCCCTAAGAATCTGCTTTGGTTATCTGAATTGATGCCACAGCCTTCCCTCATCAACGTGGCAGGAGTAGGACCTAGCCAACTTCCTCTTGACACCATGGGGATATTGCTTGGCTTTCATGTACGCACTGGGTTGGAGGACAACACGTACTATAAGCGAGGCCAACCGGCCACGAGTAACGTGCAGCTAGTTAATCGAATAGTGAGAATTGCACAGGAGTTAAACAGGGAAATCGCAACGCCAGCGCAAGCAAGGCGAATGCTCGGAATATCAGTACACCCACGTAGTTACTAATGACGGGCATCGTCAACCGATATCGAAGAATCCTAAAGTGTTCTTACGGTTGGCGAGTAAGATGATAGAACCTCGGGGTGGCCGCAGTTAACTTCGTGCTTCCAGGTCCCTACATTAGTGTTATTTCTGGCAGTCTCGATGATTCTCGGTTCAGCTTTTATCGTTCGATTAGTTCCACCATTATTCCATCCGGGTCTAGGAACGTCACAATTCTCCAAGGTTTCTTTCCTGGATATTTGGCGTAGCTTATTTTCGGGGTCACTTTGTCTTTAGCGTAGAGGATTTTGCTTGTCTCTCTCCGTATCTCCATGGGACTGCCGAGTATTTGTGCGCCCGCTGCTCTCGCGCGTTTGATTGCTTCATTTAGGTTCTGCACTCGTACTCCTAGATGTGTAATTCCGATTGACTTCCGCATGCCTTCCTGCCAAGTTTTGGGGCGCTCCTTTTGAGTAGCTGAGGCCTCTGCTGTTACGAGTTCTAGGAGAAATGTATCGCTGTACATGTATGCGTTCTTGATTTCTAGGTCCGGCGTAGGCTGCACTACTGAGAGTCTTAGTAGTTTCATACCTAGAGCTTTGGAGTAGAATTTGATCGATCTGTCGACATCTCGAACTGCGAGAGCGGCGTGATCCATTTTCATCTAACGTCTACCTCCTCGGCATGGTCGCTGGCGTGTCTTATTTGCCGTTTGGACTGTGTAACAAGGAAGAGATCTGCAGAGGTCGGACGGATTGATTTGTCGAATGGTTATTTGCCCGAAAACTAAAATTTACTTAGAATCTAGGTCGCGCTATGACAAACTTTCCTAGAATAGGATGCGTAGGTGCCGGCTCTATTGGGTCTAGTTGGGCGCTATTGTTCGCCTTGAGGGGACATAACGTTACGCTTTGTGACGTTTCCGATCAAATTCTTGAGCGATCACTCGAAAACATTGGCCTTATGTTAAGTACTCTGTGCGAGATGAAGGCAGTTGAACCCAGATTCAAGGATGATATACTAAGAAGAATAACGGTGACTACGGAGCTAAGCGAGCTTGGATCTGTAGGTTACGTGCAGGAGTCGGTTATCGAGAGTCAGGAGGCTAAGGTCGGAATTTTTGAGAAGCTTGAGGATTTTGTGGCTGAAGACGCATTGCTTGCGAGTAGTACGTCCGGCTTCTCTATGAGCGAAATTCAACGAAACCTAAAGCACCCGGAGAGAGCAATAGTTGCGCATCCATTCAATCCTCCTCACCTATTGCCGTTAGTCGAGCTTGTTCGAGGAGACAAGACTTCCGATGAAACTTTTCTAGCGGTTCGTGAATTCATGCTCAATCTCGGGAAAGTGCCGGTTCTGGTTAGGAAGGAAGTGGTTGGTTTCGCCGCGAATCGGATACAGGTGGCAATGCTTAGGGAGATTCTGAGTTTACTGGATGCTGGAGTCGTGTCTATGGAGGATATTGAAAAGATCTTCTATGCAGGAATTGGTTTACGTTACGCTGTAATGGGACCTTTCGCGATTGAAACCGTTAACGGCGGACCTGGGGGACTT
>Ga0335081_10021593_pt1 | contig 10417 bp, 3 predicted proteins | sample Lox_Sample_35_FD_206713 | JGI IMG/M metagenome (GOLD analysis project Ga0335081, IMG submission 206713) | Soil microbial communities from Loxahatchee National Wildlife Refuge, Florida, United States - Lox_Sample_3.5 | ecosystem: Environmental > Terrestrial > Soil > Wetlands | place: USA: Florida...
CGGCACTTCCGGCGCCTAGTCCCGTCGCAGCGCGGTCGCTTGCTGAGGAGATCGTACGGCGCGTCAGGTCAGCAGCTCAGGGTGCGCCGGCGACGGCGACGGCGATAACTCGCGGGGCGGGCGGTCCGCCGGTCGGGTATGTCATCGCTGCCTCGGTGACTTCTCGTGGCCCTCGCATCCTCGACTTCACCGACGGGTCGTTCTGGCTGGTGGGCGCGCAACTTGACCCGGCTCTGCCGCCGGATTCGCTGGTCGGTGCCGCCTACAGCACCGCCTCACTGGTCATCGGGCACGGGCCCCCGTTCGAGCCTGTGCCGCGAGCCGGGCCGTTGACCGGAGCGATCGTCATCCCGGACGATGTCACCGCGCAGTTGACGATGCATCCGGGCACCACCGCGGCGCCGGCTGGACCGGTTGATGACGACGGCGCAGTGGCCACCGTCACGCCTCCGGTCCAGGCGCGCTTCGAGTTCGCACCGGATAGCACCTCGCTGACGCTGCTTGGCGACGCGGTGGCCACCGTCTACGGGAGCACGGTCACGTTCGGGGGAGGCGCCGCCGGGACCCGGCCGGATACGGCGGGTGCTCAGTGGGTGGTCAGCTACACCACGATCAGCCCTGAGCCGATCGACTTCGGCTCATCTCGTTCGCGGGTCTTCGTCACGAGCGGTGCCGCCGCACCGAGCGCAGGAGACTGGCGGCTGCCGGTGGTGCGGGTCTCGCCGGATCGGCTGGGCGCGGCCGCCGAGGGCGCGCTTGGCATTACTGCCGGGCCGGGTTTGTCGGCCGCCTCGGGCCGGCATACGGCGCCATTCCCGCTCGCGGGGTTCGATCTGGCGGTACGCAACGGCTGGCTGCAACTGACCAGCGACGGCGGCGGCGGGCGGCCGTTCGTGGACACCTACGAGTTGTGGGATGCCGGGACGCCCGGTCATCCGCGTCCGACGTCGATCGCCGTGCGGGGTAATGGCAGCGGGACGGTCGTCAGCACCCAGTCGGCGGCGCTGGATTCCGTCGAGTTTTCCGGATGCACCGTGGCGGCCCATATCGACCGGCCGTGTCTGGTCGACGGCAGCCAGCCGCGTCTCGGCCACCTGAGTGCCCAATATTTCGTGCGGGTCGACGCCGACGGCCCTGGGTTCGCGGTGATCGCCTCGGGCCCGCCGGGTGGGGGCGGTGCCACCACCGAGTCGTACCTACTCGAGAACGCGTTGCTGCGGACGCCGGGGGTGGCCGAGCTTGCGGTGGTGGGGCGCCACCTGGCTGGATCGACCGCCGTAGACGGGACAGTGATCCTCGGTGCGCCGCTTGGCCAATTGACCCCCACGCTGCCAGATCCGTACGCCGCGTCGCTGGCGGACGTCAGCGAGGAATCGCGGGTTATGGCTGGCATCGTCCAGTGGGCCAGCACCGGCGGCGTGACGCTGACTTTCGAGTTTCTGCCGGGAGGCGGGGCGGCGGGCCAGGGGGCGACCACGCTCTATGACGTGTCCGGTGCCTGTGACCAGTTCGGCGTTAGCATGAGTCCGGACACGCTCGGCTCCGCGCAGATCGACGGCCAGACGCTGACGGTGCCGGGGGCATCGTCCGCGCTGTTCGCCCTGCCCGGCATCGCCTGGGAGGCGGTCGCCTCGGTCGACAGTGCCGGCAACCGCGTGGTGTTCCGGGTGTTCGCCGCGGACGACGGACCGAGCGTCACGGTGAACGTACCGACCCAGCATCTGCGGCCGATGACACCGGACGCGTTCCTCGCCCAGTTCCTCACCGACTATGCGGCGGGCGGCGATCTGATCGCTGGCTTCACGTTGCCGTTCGGGCTGGAGGCCGAGGTCTTCACCCCCCCGAGCCAGCCGCCGAGCCCGGCCGCCCGGCCCACGCTGGGCACCGAATCGCCCGGCTTCGGGACGCTGACCGGCGGCCGTCAGCTGTCGGTCGCCGCGCCGCGGGACCCGTTCACTCGCGCGATCCTGCCGGGCCGGTCACTGACCACCGTTGACCGCCCGGATATCGGCTATCCCGCCGGGATCCTTGGTCAAACCGTCGCCGACTTCTGGAACAGGAAGTTCTCTCAGCCGGGCCCGAATCGCGAACCTTTCTTCGTGCCGCTGGCCCGGGTGGCCATTTCGGGGTACGGCACCAGCCTGTTCAGCGATTACACCGATCCGATCCCGGTGGGCGTCAGCGAGGCCCGCTTCGACGTGCTGGTGGGCCGGACCGCGTACACCCTCGTTCAGGTGCGCAGCGTGCTGGCCCCGTGGAGGGTGCTGGTCGTCAACACCACGGTCTTCGAACGGGACGGCGCCGGCTGGGTGCAGCGCCGCAACACCGGCTGGCAGGCGCAGTCAGTCGGGCTGTTCGAGTTCAGTGGCGGGACGGTGGAACGCGGCGGGTGCGCCAGCATCGTCAACGTCCGCAACATCACCGACCTCAGGCTGCCGCCCGTGCAGGTCGGCACCAAGGAATGGCTGCAGGTCGGCTTCGACGCCGACGTGGCGCTGGTCACCAGCCAGACCGACCCGAACGGGCTGCGGATCACCGGCGGCGACATCGGCAACGGCCGCATCGCCGGCCGGGATTTCACCGGATGGATCGACCTGACGGTCACCCCCTCGTCCCCGCCTGAGGATGACGTGCCCACGCTCGGCGACGTCGTGGCGTTGATGGACGCCGTGCGGTCCGCGGGCGGCTCGGTCACCGCCGAGATCGTCGCCGGCGCGACTAGATCCGGCCCCGGCGCGACGCCCGGAATCGCGATGACCCTTAATGGCCTTGATGTCGCCGCGACAAACAACCCGGGCGCGCGGACCCTGGGCGTCGCATTGCGCGGCCTGCCGCATCTGCCCCGGGACGGTTCCTGGTCGGTGGCCCGCCGCTCGTCGGTGCTCCATTCGACGCCTCGCCCGGTCGATCCGCTGACCCCCGTCCCGCTGATCAGGTCCAGCGGCGATCCGGTGACCTGGCATATCGCCGAGCCGACCGATGTGCTCAACCTGGCGAATCCGGCCACGCTGTACTCGATCGTCCAGTCCACCGGCACCCAGCAACTGCTGTTCGAGCACCCGACGATCGCCGGCGTGGCCGGCCAGAACCCGCTTACCTTCACCCAGCAGCCGGCGCTGGCCGACGTCGGCGCGCTGCTCGGCAGCGGCGGGCTGCTGCCCGACCTCTCGTCCTTGCTGCGGTTCGACAGCTTCACCGGCTTCGCCCCGGTCGGCGACGGCCTCGGTGCCAGCCAATCGCTGACCAAGACGATCCAGCTGCCCGACACGACGCTGATCCCGCTGGGCCCGATCACCGTACTGCTCGGCACGAACCTGGACCGGGCACTGCCGCCGCCGGGTGGGACACCGCCGAACCAGAGCGTCGTCACGGTCGTCATCGACCCGGCCGCCGCACCGCGGTGGAGCGTCACGATCACCAACGTGGCGTTCAAGCTCGCGATCGACGGCATGGGCGACCCGGGCGATCCGGTCGTCGCGGTGGTCGGCGACTTCGCCGCCGCCGACGGCCAGGCGCCGACGCTGAAGAACGTGAAGTTCGGATATGGCACGGCGCTGTCCACCGTCCAGAAGGTGCTGTCCGGCATACAGGCGATCGCCGACACGCTACCCGGCGGCGGTGCCAGCGGCCTGCACGTCGCCTTTACCGGGACCAAGCTGCGGATCCGCGACGCGGTGTCACTGCCGCTGCTGCCGCTCGGGCCCGGTTACATCGAGGGGATTTCGCTCGATGTCGGCTTCGACCTGGACGTCCTCGCCAAAACGATGACGTTCACCGTCGGGCTCGGCACCGATCAGGACCCCTTCACCTGGCTGGCCTCGCCGCTGGCCGGCAACGGGCTGCTCCAGCTCGGCGCCACCGACGCCGGCCGGAACGTGCGGATGCAAGCCGGCCTCGGGGTCGGGCTCGGCATCGACGTCGCCATCGCGTCGGGGAGCGCCTCGGTGTGCCTGGCGGTCCAGCTCGACACGACCCGGCTGCCGTTCGGCGTCACAGTGCTCCTTACCGGCAGCGCCTCGGTCGACGTGCTGGACGGGCTGGCCAGCGCATCACTCACGCTGACCGCCGGCGTCGGCGTGGTGCCGCACCCGGCCCCTTTGGCGCTGCTGGCACCGCCTCCGAGCGAGGACAACCTCAAGCGGTTCATCGCCGGCACCTCCGTCACCCTCTCGGCCGAGGTCGCGGTCGCGATCCACCTGACCGTCGGCTGGCTGGTGCACGTCGACTGGTCAGGCTCGTGGGGTTTCTCCGAGACGGTCAGCGGCAGCGCGCTGACCTCCCTGCTGCCGTAACAAAAGGAGGCGGCGATGACGATCAACGATGTCCGGCTCGCGCTACTTGCCTGCGCGCAGCGCTGGCAGCCGGGAAGGCTGGACGCGAACGTGCTGCTGGTACCCAGCGGTGACCCCACCCAGCCGCTGTTTCCCGCCACGCCCGGCACCGCGCCATTCGCCGGAGCCGGCATCCGGCTGCGGGTAGCCGCGGTCCCCGGCCTCGACGCGATGCCGGCCCTGACCGCCGCCTCGCAGCCGCTGACGCTCACCCGGCCAGCCGACGCCGCCAGCCTGTTCGCCCGGCTTGCCGCCCAGTTCACGCCGCAGGACACCACGGTCAGCCCGCCGCTGCCCATCCCGCCGCGGAGCGTGCTGCGCAAGGCGCTGCCGGGAAGCTACCTCGCGCTGCTGCCGCCCGGCGGGGACCGTTCCCCCTTTGCCGCGTCGATCGAGGAGTTCGGCTGCACGCTGCGCAGCCAGCAGGTGCAGTCACCTCCGCTGGCCCGCCCCAATCCCGCCTGGGGTGAGATCATCTCGCACGCGTTGCGTAACCCGGTGCTGGCCACGGCGCTCGGCCTCCGGTATACCTTCCCCGTCCCGATCGCCGACGCGACCCCGTTTGCCTCCGGTGGCTGGCTGTTCGTCACCCTGGACGGCGCGGACGGCGGCACGGGGTACGCGGCCGCCTGGGCCGGCGCACCCGATGCCGTCCGGGTGTATGCCGCCCGCCTCCCCGCGCTGCTCGGCCGGCCGCGCGCCGTGTTCACCGCCGTGCTGTTCCCGGTCACCAACCCGGCCGCGCCGCCGCAGACACCCGATGAGGCGGCGCTGGACGAGGCGGTCATCGAGGCGGAGGCGTACGACGACGGCTTCGCCAAGCTCGTCCACGCCCGGCAGCCAGACAGTAACGACGCGCACACCGGCGACGACAGCATCGCGGTGAACGCGGCGACCGACGTCGGCATCCAGATCGGCTGGGACGACGAGCAGGTCCTGACGTGGCACAACCGGCAAACCCAGATCGCCCAGAACGTGCTCACCGGCGACCCGGTTCCGCTGGAGTCGCCGCTCGGCGTCCAGGGCTACCGCATCGACGTCCGGGAACCGGCACCGGACGAGCCACCCGGGCAGAACACCGGCTGGGTGACCCTGATGCAGGCCACCGGCACCCCACCGCCGCCGCCGCTGGGCTCCGGCGTGGACACGTTCGCCGGCGAACTGCTCATCGAACCGACCGCCAGCGCCCCCGCCGATCTGGCTGGCCGGCCGGGCGAGTTCTGGCTACCGCTGTACTTCGCGCAATGGCAAGGCACCCCGATCGGTGTTCGCGACGACACACCGCACCTGCTCGCCGGCGGCGTCGCCGCCGGGCTGAAAAACCCGGTCGTCCCCTCCGCGTTCGTCGGCGCGGACGTCCCCGCGCTGCTGTACGGGCACAGCTACGAGGTCCGGGTACGGCTCGGCGACCCGGCCGGCGGCGGGCCCACCGTCCACGACCTGCCGATCAACGAGACGACCAGTGAACGGGCACGCGTGGATTTCGCGCGCTACGTCTCACCGAACGCCTTCCGGCTCCCGATCGCCGCCAACGGTCCGGACATCACGCTGACCCGGCCGGCCATCGGCTACCCGCAGGCACTGTTCACTACCCGGTACGGTGCCCGCCCCGACATCCGCACCGCCACCCGCAGCGCCATGCTGGCCCAGCTCGGACTCGGCCCGGACGGCTCGCCGCTGCCCGCCGGCCAGCGGGTCTCGGACTCCTTCACCGTCGGCGTGCCCGACCCGGACGTCTCGCAGGTCGAGATCCGGGTCGAGGTGCGCGCACTCGCCCACGACACCGGCGACGAGGTGGCTCCCGACGGCGTGTTCACCACACTGTATGTGGCCACCCGTCCGGTCCCGCCGCTTCCCCCGCTGCCCGACGCGGTGACCCCGGCGGACGTCATCGCCGACGTCGCCATCGACAACGCGCTTGACTTTGTCGACGCCGCCGACGCCACGACGCTCACGCCACCGCCGGACGGCCCGCTGCCGATCCCGCGCGCCCGCGACATCCGGCTGGTGTTCACGCCCATCGCTAGCGGTCCGCCCGGCTATTTCGGCACAGTCAGGGCATCGCAGGCAGCACGTTCCCAGCCGACCCGCGGGGCCAGGGCCCACCTGGCGGTACGGGCCAAGTCCGCCGACGAGGCCAGCCCTCTGCTGGCCCCCCCGGAGGGCGCGCGGCCACCCGCCCAGGCGTACTTCTTCCAGCCCGCCACTTCCGGCGACCCGGCCGCGGCCATGATGCGCGCGCTCGCCGAGCGGCTCGGCGTCGATGCCGACGGATTGACGCTGCAAGCCCTGCCCGGGCAGCGCGTCGTGTTCGGCGCCGCCGCCGGGGTGGCCTGCACGATCGGGTCCGACGGCTCCTCGCTCACCTTCGCCGCGGCGGCGGACCTGTTCCGCACCTGGACCATCGGCCTGACCTACGACCTCGCCCGCGACTGGACCTGGGACGGGCTGGCCCAGGATCAGGTCACGGTCAGCAACGGCGGCACGACCATCGGAACCATCACCGTGCCGCGGATCGCGAGCCGGCTCTCCCTGTCCGGAACGCCGGACCGCACCCGCACCAGGCTGATCTTCGTCGACCGGATCGACCCGGCGGTGCCCAACCCGATGGACGGGTTCAGCGACCGGCCGCCCTACCAGCTCAGCGCGGCCATCCCCACCGACGGCGGCCAGCTGGAACGCACCACGGACCCGATCGCGCTGCGGCTCCCGGTCGTGGTGCCGCCCGCGGGCGTGCCACGCCTGACCTCGGCCGGGTACGCGCTGTCGCCGTATCAGGCTGCCGCCGACTACTCCTCGACCACGCCCCGGACCAGGCAGCTGTGGCTTGAACTCGAGCAGCCACCGGCACCGGGCGACGCGGTGTTCGCCCGCATCCTCGCCTACGCGCCGGACCCGCTGCTATACGTGGACCCGGACGTCCTTGCCGCCCCGCCCCCGGACGACCCACCGCTGCGCCTCGACCCAGAGTCCATCCGCGTGATCACCCCCGGCCAGCCACGGGACGACGACGGGCTCGAGGCGATGATCCAGCTCACCCCGGCCACCGGCGATCCCACCCGGTTCCTGCTGCCCCTCCCCGACGGCATCGCCGCCGACGACCCGCGGTTGTTCGGGCTGTGGACCTACGAACTGCGCTACGGCCACCTGGCCCCCTGGTCCACCGCGCACGGCCGCTACAGCCACCCGCTGCGGATCACCGGAATACAGCACCCGGCGCCCGCCCTGCCCTGCGCGGCGTCATGGCGGCCATCCCCGGCTACCGCCGGCCCCGGCAATGACCTGGTCGCGACCGCACCCTACGCGATACCGGTCCTGAACGGGCGCCAAGTCGGCACTGGCGCCCCGTGCTCCACGCTCGGTTTCCTGCTGTATGCGCAGGCGCTGCAATCCGATCGAAGCAGCGACCGCAACGTGCTGATCGGGCACAGTGGAGCCACCCGGGTCAACGAAGGCGGCCGCGTGATCTTCGGAACCGCCACGTTCACACACGCCGCCGTCGGCGATGCCCTGACGGGACTCGGGCTGCCAGCCGAGTCTCCACTCAGCGTGCTTGCCGTCGAGTTCTACAGCGCCGGCGGCAGCGTCGGCTTCCAATACCTCCAACGCCCACCGGAGCCCGCGGCCGACCCGGATCCATTCGGATCCGATCTGTTCGGGCGGCGGCGCATTCTGCGAACCTCGCCACTCGCGCCAGTCCAACCCGTGTGCTGAGGGACTGTGGACCTAACGGCTCTGGCGCCTTTTCGGTGGTGACGGAAAGTAATTATTGGTCACTAACAGCGGGATGAGTGCGGTCGGCGCTCTGACATCGATCTTTATGAACGAATGGCGCTGCCTCAGGGAGGCCGATCTCACCATGCCAGGCCCAGATTCGGCTGCGGCAGCGCAGACTTGCCGCCTCCATTAAACACAGCTCCATGGCAGTTACCTGCGGCTCCGTGACTCTTGGACATAATCATCGCCGTCAGCACCCCCTCCGTCACCACCGGATGTGAGCCAGAGCCGACCTAACGGTGTTATTGGCCCCCGACTGCGCTGGGTGTGATGGCCTGGCGGGGATGGTGGCGTGATGACCGCGACACTGTAGCTGTTCATCCCTGAAGAAGCGGAGCCGTGTCAAGTGGGACCTGAGCTGGGACTTTTGAGGTTTCAGCGGTCGCTCGAGGGCGTGCGTGACTGGCGTCTCCTGTTTCCCGATAGCTGCCAATGTCGTGGCGAGCGGCCGGGCAGGTCAAGGACCGGGCGGAGCCCGGCCGCGGTAGCGGCGCCGGAGGCGTCCTTGAGGTGACCGGCCGGGAGCCCCGATGATGTGGCAGCGGGAAACGGGAGCCGTGGTCGTGCGGGGGTATTCGGTTGTGTCAGGTCGTCCCATTGTTCCGGGGGTCATCCGGTGCGGGCAGTGCCGCTGGCTGCATTCATCCCTTCGCGTGTCCCCGGCCGGGGCCGGGGGCATGGGGCGGGTCCGCATCAGAGGGGTGGTCAGGCGGGGTCAATCAGATTGGCGCCCTGCCGCCGGGGGGCGGGGGGCAGAATAGCTTGCGGCCTCGCGCCTGACGGCAGGGCAGAATGCTTGGCGACCTCGCGCCTGTGCCCAGGGGGGTGGTCACGCGGCTTGCGCCGCCTGGGTGGCGGCCGGCCCGGCGGGCGGCTGGGACAGGCAGCGGATCTGCCCGTCGCGCATGCCGTAGAAGACCAGGGTGAGCAGCCGCCGGGCGGCGGCGACCTTGGCGATGTTGCGGGCTTCCTTGCCGCGGCGGGCGATGATGGCGTCTTTGACGCCGCCGATCACGCAGTCGCGGGGGATGCGCTGGATGGCCTCGATAAGCGCCCAGCGCAGCGGCGATCCCTGCTTGGTGACATGCCCGCGGGCGACCTTGGTGTCGGACTCGCGGTGCCGCGGCGTCAGCCCGGCCCACGAGCACAGCTGAGCCGCGTTCTTGAACCGGGAGACGTCACCGATCTCGGCCACGATCACGGCGGCGAGCACCGGGCCGATGCCAGGCAGCTGCTGGATCACCTGGTAGCCGCGGTCACCGGCGAGCAGGCTGGCGATCACCTCGCTGAGCATGGTGATCTCGGTGGTCAGCTCGCCGGCCAGGTGCCGCAGCGAGGTCACCTTCCCCGAATACGGCTGCGGCAGCCGCAGCCCGTCCAGCCACGCCGCCCCGGCCTTGCCGAAGATGTCCGAGCAGGTGACCGGGACGCCGAGCTTGGCCAGCACGCCGTGCACCTGGTCTTTGCAGCTGGTCCGCAGGCGCACCAGCTTGATCCGGTACCGGGTCAGCTCCCGCAGCTCCCGGACCTGGTGCGGGGCGATCCACGCCTCCGGCAGCCGGCCCATCCGCAGCAGGTCCGCCAGATCCGCGGAGTCCCGCTCGTCGTTCTTGACCCGCCGGTAGCTGAATGCCTTGACCCCCAGCGGGTGCGCCAGGTGCACCTCCGCACCCGCAGCCGCCAGAGTGTCCGCCGCCCAGTACCACCCGTACGTGGCCTCGAGCACCACCTTCGGGGCCTTCCCGGCCCGGGCGATCTCCTTCCGCAGCTCGGCCGGGCTGTTGGTGATCCGCGCCGTGCCGAGTCGGCGACCGTCCTCGGTCATCCGGACGAGCACGCTGCGGCGCCGGTGGAGGTCCATGCCCACGACTTGCCGGCCGTCATACGCTTTCTCCATTGGGGCCTCCCCGTGCCTGGTGGAGACGGATGCGTTGCAACTTCCAGCATCCGCCAGGGAGCGGGAGGCTCCGCTCCTTCATCGCATCAGCCTGAGTGGCGCTATGGCGGGGCGGTTGCGGGCGGTAGCCAGGGTCCGTCGGTGAACAGCTGGGTCAGAGCGTCGAGGGCGTCGATGCGCCATTTGGCGGTAGCAAGGTAGGAGCGGATGGCGCAGAAGGTCTCGGCGCCGGTCATCGACCGCATGCAGCCGGAGACCTTGATGCGGAGCTTGCTCATCCTGATGACCCGCTCGGCTTTTATGCGACCGGGTGAGCGTGTCTAATTACGCTCCGCTATTATGCGATCGCGTTAACTGTCTCAGACGGGGGGACGGGATGGATCGCGGGGATGACGGCTGCCCGGACGGCAGC
>Ga0335081_10021596_pt1 | contig 10416 bp, 10 predicted proteins | sample Lox_Sample_35_FD_206713 | JGI IMG/M metagenome (GOLD analysis project Ga0335081, IMG submission 206713) | Soil microbial communities from Loxahatchee National Wildlife Refuge, Florida, United States - Lox_Sample_3.5 | ecosystem: Environmental > Terrestrial > Soil > Wetlands | place: USA...
TCCCCAGGGCTGGCCAATCTGGCGCGCTGCCTCATCATCAGGATGAACTTGGACTGAAAGCTTCTCGTGTGGAAACAAAAACTTAAGAAGCAGAGGAAAACGATTCGGCTCGTTGGCTGCATCACCCACTAAGTCGGGGCCATACTGATCGCTTAGTTCGGCAAGTGATCTCCCTTGCAGAGGTCCATTCGCAACTTGGCAATGGTCTCCCGTGAGCCATGACTCCCCGATCTTCTCATCAAAATGTTGGTTGGGGTAAATCGGAGATAAGTCTCGCGTTCCCCAAGGACGGGGATCAAATGCGGGAGACATCCGAAAGGGATAAAGGTTGCTCATTTCGAGGCTCTCCAGCCAAGAGAGTAGCGTGCGTCCATTAGAAGCAAAGGTAGCCAGAGAAGCTGCCTTCGAGTGCGGCCTTTTCAGAGCGATGCCAAAAACTTGCGCATTCGATCGAGGCCGCGGTCGAGTTCCGCTAAAGACGTCGCATACGAAACGCGAATGTGATCACTGGTGCCAAAGCCTTCGCCGGGAACCGTCGCCACATGCGCTTCCCGTAAAAGCTTGGCAGCAAGCTGCGATGCTGAACTGACGCCGCCTCGTCCGAAGAAAGGCGATACATTTGGATAGGCGTAAAACGCCCCCTGGGGCATGGCACATCTGATGCCTGGAATGGATCGAAGCCCATTGACCACATGATCCCGGAGCCGGATATACTCTTTCCGCATCTCTTCGACACACTGTTGCGGTCCTGTCATTGCTGCAACGGCAGCCTTCTGCACTATCGAAGTCGGATTCGAGGTGGACTGGCTCTGCAGTTTTTGCATAGCCGTGATCACCGCAGTGGGACCAAGCGCAAAGCCGAGCCGCCAGCCAGTCATCGCATAGGTCTTGGACAGGGAGCCGACAACCAACAGACGTTCTTTAAAATCATGCAAGCAGCCGACTGAGAATTTCTGGCCCGTGTAGTTGAGGTACACGTAGCATTCGTCAGACATCACCCAAATTCCGCGTTCGTGGGCCAGGCGGACCACCTCGGTCATATCTTGCGCAGTCATCACCGCGCCAGAAGGATTGGAAGGCGAATTCAGAATGATGAGCTTGGTTCGTGACGTGAGACGGCGTTCGATCATCCTGGCGGTGATCCGGAAATCCTGCGCTTCATCGGCTTCCACCAACGTGCAATTTCCTCCCGCATAACGAACGATGTCGTTGAACGACACCCAGTAGGGTACCGGCAGAACTACGTCGTCGCCATGATCGACAAGGACCTGGATTGCATTGAAGATCGCGTGTTTCCCGCCCACACATGCGATCGTTTCTTCGCGGCGATAGTCCGATCCAAAGTCGGCCGCATGACGAGACACAATTGCATCGCGCAGTTCAGCCGTGCCGCCCACCGCCGTGTACTTTGTAAAGTTGCCCTGAATAGCCGCAATCGCGGCATCCTTGATGTGCTGCGGCGTGGAAAAGTGAGGCTCGCCGGCGCCGAAGTCCACGACATCCACGCCTTGTTGGCGGAGTCTGTCCGCTTCATTCACGACTGCCAATGTGGCGGATGGCTCGATCCGGTTAATACGGTCAGTAAGCTTCAATGCGGGCGTCGCTTGCATTACCGGTGTCATTTACCTTCCCCTCAGCTTCGATTCCCTGGCATGTTCCAGTTTAATGGCTGGATCGAGTTTTTCCCTAAGTCTTTGTTCTACCAGCTCTGGCACGAGGCCTTGGACAGATCCACCCAACTGTGCAATCTCACGAACTAACCGTGAACTTAAGTACGAATACTGCTCAGCGGGCATCATAAATACGGTTTCCAGATCGGGGCGCAGCTTGCGGTTCATGAGTGCCATCTGCAACTCGTATTCGTAGTCGCTGATTGCGCGAATGCCACGCAAAACAGCCCCAGCCTTCACCTTGGCGGCATAATCCACCATCAGACCGTCAAATGTATCAACCTCCACGTTCTTGAATTCTTCCGTCAGAATTTCCAGCATTCGGCGGCGTTCGGGAAGAGTGAATAGCGGCCCCTTTTCGGGATTACGAAGGATGGCAACGATCAATTGGTCGAAAATCTTGCTCCCGCGCGCGATCAGGTCGAGGTGGCCGTTCGTGGGCGGGTCAAACGAGCCGGGATAAATGGCAATAACTCTTTTCAATAGCCCTCGTTCTCAAAAGCAATGACTTCGGCAGAAGGATTCTATTCGTCGAAGGAAAGGAATGGCAATTTCTGTTTGAGTGGCTCCCGTTGTGTGACCATCGCCCATGTACTAAGGGACAGGGGTAACTCGAGTTCGTTATGACCGGCTGACCTGGCACGATAGTGGTACTTGGTTACTTGCAGGGTAATTAGCCTGGTACTACCCTCGAGTTGATGTTGCGCTCCCTCCTATTCGCATCGCACGCAGAGATCGCAAATCCCTTGCTGCAAGCCCTCCGCGAACTAGATATAACCATAGATCACTCGGTTGAGATTTTTGCCGCCATACGCGAGCTCACCGGCCGAAGTTTCGATTTGATTGTCGTCGATCTGGATGAAGGCCCTGAGGCGGAATTTCTGCTAAAAACAGCGAGCGAATTAAGTATCAACAGAAAGGCATTTGTGCTCGCCGTCACTGAGCACGGCAATTGTCCAGGACCGCTCAACCGAGTCGACCTTCTGCTGGCCAAACCGCTGATTCCCGAACAGATCAAATACTCATTGCTTGATTGTGACCGCTTCCTCCTGGCCTACATGCGTGGCGGCCTGCAGAAAGTCGACGCATCGAAGTTGGGCAGAGCCTCCGACGAGCCGACGAGAGCAATTTCCCCTGTTGTTTCGCCCTTAACTCTTCGCCCGAACGTACATCGCCAGTAATCAGTTCACAACTTTTTACCTCTTTTTACCCTCGATTGACACATTGTTGTCGGGGAATGACTATGTTGTTTCCAGGCTGATGCAGAGAAGATCTGCATCCGGAAGCAACCATGAGTTTGAAGCGGCGATTCAATGAGCGAACCCGGCTGATGTTGACCTTGGAGTTGGCCGTGGTGCTGCCGGCCGCCGCGTTGGTCTTCCTCGGAGTCGTTCACCTCAAGTCCGTGCAGCGAGACCGTGGGATTCAGGCTGCCTTTCAGCGTGATTTTAATCAGGTGTTGCTGATTACAGAGAAGCAGTTGAACCACAAGGCTTATGAACTGATCGATGAGGTCAGCGATGGATTTCCCGACTCTGGTTCAGCCTGCTCGGAGACCATGGACCGGATTCTGGCGGCCCATCCTTATATCGTGCACCTTTTTGTTTATGATCCCGCAACTGGTCTCATTCTTCGGACCCAGCCGGACAAGTTGAAAAACCCAATCTACCGCAGTGAAAACGAATACATGGTTGGAATGTTCAGCGATTGGATGAAGGTCGAGTATAAGGACCTGGCAAGCGAAACGGAGAGCATGGCCAAGAAAGGTAGAAGGCATGCTTTTGCCGACTGGGTCCCAAGGGGGGACAAACACGTTTACGAATCAGGACAGCTTTTTCTTACGGGAGACGTTTCGGGCCAAAAGAAAGCAATAGCGGGGCTAGTATTCGATGCCGACTACCTGCGCGATCAGCTGTTTCCTGAAACACTGGACCAAGTGCTGATGCAGCAGGAGGAAAAGGGCGAGAAAAATCATGTCGCGATGATGATCCGAGGCAAATACGAGATGGCCCCGTTTGTTACTTCTGGAGGTTGGGATGGCGGAAGTCCAGAGGTAGAGCGCAATTTAGAGGGTGCTTTCTCGGGGTTGACTCTGGGAATCAAAATGCCGGGTACGACGCTCGCGGCGCTAGAGCAGCATTTTGTCCGTACTGACTTCATGATTCTGGCGGTGATTTCACTTCTTCTGGCTGGAGGAATCGTACTTACACACCGAAACATTTCGCGGGAAATGGCGCTGGCCCGGTTGAAATCGGATTTCGTTTCCAATGTTTCGCACGAGCTCAGGACTCCACTGTCGTTAATTAGGCTGTATGCCGAAACTTTGGAAATGGGGCGGCTGAAGACGCCGGACAAATATCAGGAGTATTACTCGATTATTCGCAAAGAGAGCGAGCGCTTGACGGCGCTGATCAACAACATTCTGGACTTTTCGCGAATTGAAGCCGGCCGCAAGGAATACGACTTCCGTGAAACAGATATGCGTGAACTAGTACACAACACCCTGGAATCTTATCGCTATCAGATTGAGCAACACGGCTTCGCCTTCGAAGAGAAAATTGCCGACGACGTGCCGCCGCTGCGAGTGGATCGTGAGGCAATGGCACGATCGTTGCTCAATCTCGTGAACAATGCGCTGAAATACTCACAAGATCAGAAATTTATCGGCGTGAGCTTGTTTCGCGATAACGGATCGGTGAAGTTGGAGGTCGAGGACCACGGCATCGGAATTCCGGCACAGGAACAGGCGAAGATTTTTGAGAAGTTTTACCGCGTGGGCGATCCGCTGGTTCACAACACCAAGGGAAGCGGGCTGGGGCTCTCGCTGGTGCGGCACATCGTGCAGGCACACGGAGGGGATGTCGTGGTGGATAGCGCTCCAGGGCGGGGGAGCAAGTTCACCATCACATTGCCGGTGAATGGGCGAGCGAATGCGAGCAAAGCGGTTTCTGCTTAGCGGAGATTCGAGCATGACCAAAATCCTGATCGTCGAAGATGAGCCCAACATGGTGGCAGGGCTGCGCGACAACTTCGAATTTGAGGGATATCAGGTCGTCAGCGCGCCCGATGGAGTCGCCGGATTGGAGCGCGCTCTGAGTGAATCTCCAGATTTGGTGATTCTGGATGTCATGATGCCGCGGATGAGCGGCCTCGATGTTTGCAAACAGCTGAAAATCAAGAAGCCGGGCATCCCGATCATTATGCTGACGGCTCGCGGGCAAGAAGTCGACAAAGTGGTTGGTTTGGAGCTGGGCGCCGACGATTACGTTACCAAACCGTTTTCGATTCGCGAACTGCTGGCGCGGGTAAAGGCGGTGCTACGCCGCGCCGGAACAGTGGTCAAGACCCAGGAGAAGTACGCGTTTGGAGAAGTGGAGGTAAACCTCCGCAATTGCCAAGTCTCGAGAAAAGGCAAGGCGATGGATTTTTCTTCCAAGGAGTTCGAGCTATTGAAGTACTTCCTTCACCATCCAGGCGAGACGCTGAGTCGCGATCGCCTGTTGGAGGAGGTCTGGGGTTACGAGCATTTTCCCACTACCAGAACGGTGGATGCGCACATCGTCCGTTTGCGGCAGAAAGTGGAACCCAAACCCGATGAACCGCGCTTCATTCTGACTGTACACGGCACCGGCTACAAGTTTGTGGGGTGAGTTGTCGCGGGGAGATGGCAAGTGGAAAACACACTGCAGCTTCAAGGACAAACGCGAGAGAAAGTTGCTACGGCCCGCATTGATGACACATTGCTCATACGCGAGGCCCAGATGGGTAGCACCGCCGCCTTCGAGGAATTGGTGCGCCAGTATGATCGAGCGGTGCTTCGGCTCGCCGTGCATCTGACGGGATCTCAGGAAGACGGCCAGGATATCTATCAGGAAGCATTTCTGCGCGCGTATATCAATTTGGGCAGTTTTCGCTTCGAGTGCTCGTTTTATACGTGGATCTACCGAATTGTTACCAACCTTTGCCTGGATCACCTGCGCAAGAAATCCTCGCGCGGTCGCGATCTCACTACAACGATCACATCGGATGGTGAGGAAGAGCAGGTACTAGATCGTTTGCCGGACCGCCGCGCCGCGACAAGTCCGGAGCGCAGCATGATGAGCCGTGAGCTGCGGGCTTTCATTCGGTCTGCAATGGAACGGCTCTCGCCCCGGGAGCGGGTGGTTTTTGAGTTGAAGCATTACCACGGCCTGCGTCTGCGCACCGTAGCCGGAATCCTTAACACCAGCGAAGGAACCATCAAGAACACCCTCTTTCGCGCGACCCATAAGCTGCGCACTCAGCTCGCAGAAGTGCGGTAGCCCTCGTTTGTGGGCAAAGCATCCTCTGGCCAAGGCAGCCCACACCTTTTCTGCTGCATCCCAAAGCTGCCGTGAGCCGCTGGATTGCATTTGATCAAGATACCGCCGATGCGATTCGCAAGCTGTTCAGGGAGGATTCAGGAGAGATCCGCTCGGGTGATCCGCTTACGGCGGCACTCGAACTGTCGAAGGCATCCGTCGTAGTTCTTCCCTCCTCCACGCCGGGCAAAGCTCTCCTCGCCTACCTTCGACCGAAGACACCCAAGGTGCAGGCATCCCGACCATCGATTGCTTATGAACCGGCGGGTTTTCTGGGGCTTAGCGACACTCCGGTTTTTGAGGAGCAGGTCCAGCCACCGGCTCCAAAGAATCATTGGTGGCTGTGGAAGAAAGCCAGGTAGGAGTCGCGCTTCTCCGGTCGTTCGCAGAGCCTTTTTTCCTCGTTCAAGACCTGGCTGACTCGTGCTATAGTCCGGCTCTGCTCGATAATGCGAGCTATGGGGCGCGCTCCAGCTGTTTTTCCCAGGAGGCGCCATGCCCCGAAAGCTACCTGTCGTTACCCTCGCATTCTGCTTCTTCTGCGGTGTGTTTGCACAATCCGCGGCCGCGCGGGATCTGATTCCCGCTGGCACAATTCTGCAATGCACGATTGACGAACCGAATTTCTCATCCAGAACCGCCATGGTCGGAGATCCGCTTCTCTGCCATCTGAGTTCCCTCCGATCCTTTGGGCATTCTGTGTTTCCGAGGGGTGCCATGCTTAGCGGTCATTTGCAGGATTACAAAGATCCTGGACATTTCGTGGGCAAAGGCTGGATGCAGCTTGAATTCGATCGCATCATCCTGCCAGGCGCGCAAGAAATGCCGCTCACCGCGAAAATCATTTCTGCCCCGCACATGAAAGTTGATAAGCAAGGCGATATTCGCGGCAAAGGCCACCCGACGCGCGATGCGGCGGAGTGGATGATTCCGCCACTCTGGCCAATCAAGGTCGTGATGTTACCTGCCCGGGGACCATTTCCGACGCTCAAAGGTGAGACTCGGGTTTCGCTCCGCCTGATGGATGACATTGAGCTGCCCTTTCCCACGGCACGAAATTCTGTTCCCATGCCGCCTTGGGCGACTCCGAGTAATTACGGTTATAGCGGAGCATTGACGAACCCGCAGCGAGTCCTTAGCCCTTCGGCAGTGGTGCAGCCTGCCAGTTACACGCAGCGGGCAGCCGCACCCCAGGTGACCACATCTGCTTCAGCACTACCGATGACTGTCATTGCACTTAGAGGTGGCGCAGCCTATCTCGCTCGGCAGTACTGGATACAGAATGGACAGATGCATTGCGTCTCGGTGAGTGGAACTGAGCAATCTCTGCCGCTGGAGAAAATCGATATAGGAGAAACCGTGCGCATAAACCAGGAACGCAATGTGGATTTTGTCCTGCAATCGCACGATGTGGTGGAGCAATAGGACGGGAATCACTGACAATACCAGGTTCGCTGGCAAAATCCGCAGGCGAACCTGGGCCACCAATTTACTTGATGTCTTTCATCGGAAGCATGGAGCCATAGTCGTGGCCGGACGGTTCGATCGCGCGGGCCACGATTCCATCGAAGGCGTCACGAAGCTGTGGGTATTTTGTAAGCAGTGCCTTCATTACCGCTGTATTCTCCTGAAAAGTTTTCGCGGTATCGGAGATGTCGGCGGCTTGATACTTCACCACCAAATCGAGATCGTCGCTTACGGGAAGGGGAAAAATGTTAGTCAGGGTATAACTCTTTCCCGCACCAGCAAGGCTGACCGCGTTGCCGCTCACGGGTAGATCCGTGGGTTTTACGGACTGCATTTCGTCATAAAGCTTGTCGGTGGTTTGCGTGTACATGAAAGGAACGGGAACCAGAAGCTCGCGTGCTTCGACGTAGTAAAACCAGGCATTTACGTTCTGACCTTTTGATTTAAATTCACGCGCTTTGTCCGCCAACCAGTTCCCATCGTGTCCCTTAATCTGCGGATTCTTTATGTAAAAGCCACCGATCTTCCAATCAGTTCCATGTTGCTCCAGCACGAAAGAAACCGTCCGCGGGCCCTGAGGACCGCTCGCATCCATGATGACAACGCCATAGCCCCCGGGCGCCAAATTCGGAATCACAAATTCCGCGCTGTTCGAGGTTTGTCCGCTCGGTCCAAAAACGCCGCAAAGAAACTCCGCACGTTGCAAAGGAGCAGTTCCCTCCACCTTTAGGAGGAAGGGCGGCCGAGCTGTTCCTGTCGCTCCCGCCAGTGCTGGCTGATTGTCCTTGATGGCATTTTCGATGCCCGAGAAATCCGATGCCAGGCTCGGGATGGCATTCTGTTTCAGAGATGCACTGTCTCCGTGCGAAACCATGTCGAAGTACTTCTTGCCTGTGTTCTGTAATGCGGCGCGAGTCGGCTCGTCCATATCCGCAGATGTGAAGCAAGTTTGCGCCCGCGCAAATGGAGCAAATGTCAACGCAAGTACAGCGATCAACAGCAGACGTAGGGAGAATGCAGTGGAATGTTTCATAGGGTGGTTGGTCCTTACATCCACGACATTTGTTTCCGATTCTTCGATGCAGCCTCGATCATTCCGGCTGCTACGCAGCAGAAGGACAGGACGACTTCAAGTGTACTCTGACCCCAGCGGAATAACATCGTTCGTGTTTGCAGGGCGTTATTTGCACCTGTTTCACGCATGTGGTACCGTCCCAATTTGATTCCAATTTTCAAAGGAAAAGTAAATGGCAGGTTGGATCATTCTCGGCGTCATCGTGGTGATTGGGTTTTTTCTGGTTGCCATATATAACCAGCTAGTTCAGTTGCGAGTGCGTACGGATTCCGCCTGGTCTGACATTGACGTACAGCTTAAACGTCGTCACGACCTGATTCCCAATCTCGTGGAGACCGTCAAAGGATATGCCGCGCACGAGAAGGGAACCTTTGAAAATGTCACGAAGTACCGCTCCATGGCGATGCAGGCCACCACGCCGGAGGACAAGGCGCAGGCGGAAAATCAGCTGAGCGGAGCCCTGAAGAGCCTATTTGCGGTCGCGGAGAATTACCCCGAGCTTAAAGCCAACGAAGAGTTCATGCAGTTGCAAGCTTCACTGAGCCAAACCGAAGACAACATCCAAAACGCGCGGCGTTATTACAATGCCGTGGTTCGCGATTTGAACACGCGAATTCAGTCCTTCCCAACCAATATCCTGGCGGGCATGTTCGGCTTCCAGCAGCGTCAGTTCTTTGAGACGGCAGCCGCGGAGCGCGAACCAGTCGCGGTTAAGTTCTAATTTCGATGAATGGCGGATGCCGTGGCAGCGAAAGTTTCTTCGCATTTCCCTTTAGGTCGATTAGGCAGTATCTCTCGACCCTTCTGTTCTGCCTCGTATTGTTTCTGGTAGCAAGTTCCCACGCGCTTGCGCGCAGCTGGCGAGTCACCGATTTTCACGACGACATCTCCATTGCGGAGGACGGCTCTGCCGCGGTGCACGAACAAATTACATTGGTTTTCATTGGCCAATGGCACGGAATTCATCGTTTCATTCCGGTCGAATATCCCGGGCCGCGCGGAACCAACTACACGCTTTTTCTGAAGGTCACCAGCGTCACGGATGAAAGCGGCGCGAAGTTGAAATATGAATCGTCCAAATCAGGGGATTACCGCGATCTGAAGATATACATTCCGGAAGCTGAGGACGTCACGCGAGTAGTCAACATTGATTACACGGTTCGGAACGGTACGCGTTTCTTCGAAGATCACGATGAGTTTTACTGGAATGTGACCGGCAACGACTGGCCCGTGCCGATTGACCACGCTAGCACTACGGTGTCATTTCCGGAGGCAGCCGCTGGATCACTTCGCGCCCAGGCGTTCACCGGAGTTTACGGTTCTGCGGAACGCGATGCCACCGCGGATGTAAACGGGGCTGAAACCACCTTCGGGACAAAGAATCCGCTGCCCATGCGCGGGGGCCTGACGATCGACATTTACATCCCGAAAGGAATCCTTAAAGAGCCCGGTCAATTTACCCGCGCCATGTGGTTTCTCGGCAGCAACCCTATTGTGTTCGCGCCGGTGTGGACCTTGATCGTAATGTTCGTGATCTGGCGGTACTGGGGGCGCGATCCCGATCCCGGTATGTCGGTTGCACCCATGTATGAGCCGCCGACGGGAATCTCGCCGGCAGAAGCGGGAACGCTTATCGGCGATACCATTCATCCCCGCGATATCACTTCCACAATTGTTGATTTGGCAGTTCGGGGTTTTGTGAAAATTGAAGAGACCAAGGACGATGGCCTCTTATTCCATCACAAGGATTACATTCTTCATCTGCTGATCCCGCAGCAGAACTGGAAAGACCTGCAGCCGCACGAGCGCGTGATGCTGGAAAACATTTTTGGCGGCGCCAGCGACATCCGGCTCTCGAATCTTA
>Ga0335081_10021597_pt1 | contig 10416 bp, 8 predicted proteins | sample Lox_Sample_35_FD_206713 | JGI IMG/M metagenome (GOLD analysis project Ga0335081, IMG submission 206713) | Soil microbial communities from Loxahatchee National Wildlife Refuge, Florida, United States - Lox_Sample_3.5 | ecosystem: Environmental > Terrestrial > Soil > Wetlands | place: USA: Florida...
AACGCAGAGCGGCTCCGGCTTCTCCACCAACTGGACCCAGGTCGTGGCGGTCGGCCCGCACATCCTGTTCGTCCGCAACGACGGGCTCTTCGCGGTGGGCCACATTGACGAGACCACCGGCCACTTCGTGGAAACGCAGAGCGGCTCCGGCTTCTCCACCAACTGGACCCACGTCGTCGCGGTGGCGTGACCCAGCGTGATTCAAGTCTGATTTTACGCTGATCTCCTCGTGCCGCAGCTGCCCAGCGCCCGCGCCCGGCACCGGGCAGCTCGGCTCGCCGCCCGACGGCCCGGAACCGTCGGCATCTTCACCCCGCGGAACGGAACCTGGCAGGCATCCGGACCAGCCCTACCCGCGGCGCTCGCCGGGCAGGACATCACCGTCACCAGGCTGACCCGGACCGCACAGGGCATGACGGCACAGCTCAGAGACCCCGGATGGCGGCCGTCCGGCGCCAGCTTGCTTACCCCATCCGGTAGCCGAGTGCTGCGGTCGTTAGCGATTTGCATCCTCGGCCGACCCGTCTCGGAATCGGCCGATTAAGGGACCGTCAGTCGACGGCCGGATACAAGGGCCGTTGCCTCGAACCTCACACCGCGTAGCCGGAGTCTTCCAGGGAGACGGAGAGGGGGAAAAGCCGTGGGAGAGGTTACAGTATGTGGCGGCTGCCATGTCGTCGCCCCTCTGGGAGCGGTGAGTGAATCCTGGGTGCCAGCGGTGGAAGTCGCAGATCATCTGCAGACCTATCCTGGCAGGCCGGCTGGCGTGATGAATGCCCGTTTCCCTCGCTGAGATCGCTCAGCTCATAGCCTCTGTCTTCAGCTGGTCTATGACCGCGGCAGTCACTGCCCCGAAGTACCGGCCCGCGCTCATCAACGGGTTCCTTACCCACAGACTGGATTCAGCCCGGACCCCGAGCCGCCGTAGATCTGAGCTGAGACCTCAGCCATTCAAGCGCTGTAACCAAGCAGCGGGCGGATGGAGGCCGTGTGTCGACGATGTGGAGATTGTATGGAGATGCATTCGCGCGGTTTGACGATATCCCCCTAAATCTGTTACAACGGAAAAATAGGGGGTACATCTATCAAGGGGGGAGACGATCATGGCTCAAGAATTTCCAAATATCCAGGTGGGTTCAGATACAAGGGCCAAGTCGCAAGCAGATGCTATGAAAGACGCGCAATTCGCAATCACCGAGACGGGCCTCCAGGTGAGCTTTATATCCGGTCCCCACATCGGAGGTGCCGGTACGCTCAGTGGCGCAGGTGTTGCGGTGCTGGTCACCTGTCCATCGGAGGGCCAGAGAACTTTCATTGAGGTCGTAGGCACGAGTCTAGATCCGGGTGCGGCAGAAGAAGCCCGTAACAGGGTTCGTACAATTACCATGGGCCCGCCGAGCTGAAAATTTCGGGCGCAATCGACCCAGGTACTCCGCGCGAATACCGGCGCAGGCGGCAGGGGACTGGAATACGGATGGCGCGTGCAACAGGAAGGGCCGCCGCCGCGCCGTGCCATTCACGCTGCAGCCGATGGAGGTCCAGATTCTCGGGTGGCCACGATAGCGCGAACCCGGGATGCCGTGGGCTGCCTCTTGACTGCTCCGTTGCCTGCAGGTGGATTAGGTGAGGCGTATGCGCGACAAGACGTTGCTGTGGATCGGCTGTGGCGGATGTTCAGGAGAGACCCAGGCTCTGCTGGGGGTGGAGGGACAGGCGTCGGACCTGCTCGACTTGATCGATGTCGACGGGCTGCGGCTGTTGTGGCATCCGTCTTTGGCCGAGCTCGATCTGCGGCCTGTTCATCAGGAGCTGATGGAAGGCCGGGAGCACCTGACGGTGCTGTGCGTGGAGGGATCGATTGCCCTCGCTGAGGACGGGATGTTCGACATGGCCGGCGGCGCCGGGAAGTTCCGCATCGTGGCCTCGCTGTGCGAGCGGGCAGACTACGTCCTGGCGATGGGTGCGTGCGCAGGCTATGGGGGCTGGCAGGCCCAGCCCCCTAACCCCAGCGGCGCCGTCGGGCTGCAGTACACGCTGGACACCCCCGGGGGGCTGATGCCCCCCGGGTGGCGCTCCCGGATGGGCCTGCCGGTGATCTCGGTGGCCGGATGCCCTGTCTCCGCGGAGACCCAGGTATCGGCCATCCGGTGGGCGCTGCGGGGCGCCCCGGGGGGTCTGGGCCGGCACGGCCGGGCGCCGATGGTGCAGCCCTGCCTGCCCAGTACCGAGTACCGGGGGTGCGGCACGCCGCGCCGGATAGGCATGCGCTGCACCGGCTGCACCGGCCCGCGGTTCCCCGGCTTCGCGGACAGGCCGTTGGTGCGGTGGGCGCCGTGAGCGGCGGCCGGCAGCACGAGGAGGTGCCGCGCAGCGAGGGGGACCTGCGGATCTACTGGGATGAGAAGGACGGCCGCATTGCCGAGGCGTGGTGCCAGGGAACCCTGTACCGCGGCTATGAGATGATCTTGATCGGGCGCCATCCCGACGATGCGCTGGCGACCACGGCGCGGCTGTGCGGGATCTGCTCGACCAGCCACGTGGTGGCCGCCACCCACGCCCTGGAAGACGCCTGGAACATCACCCCGCCGCCCCAGGCGGTCCGGCTGCGGAACCTGTTCCTCGCGGCCGAGTCGGCAATGTCAGATGCGCGGCAGGGAGCGCTGTTCTTCGGGCCGGGCCTGTGCCACCCGTCGTTTTCCTGGCACCCGCTCTATGCGGAAATCGCCGGCGCCTTCCAGCCGCCGTTCGCGGGCTGGCTGACCCGGCAGGTGCGCGAGTTCTCCAGACGGATCCTGGGCGTGATCACCGCGTTCACCGGCCAGTGGCCGCATTCGGTTCCGTTCCGCCCCGGAGGCGCAACCTGTCCCGTAGGCACTGACGAGATCCGCCGCGCCCGGGCGGCGGTGGACGACTACGCCGCCTGGTACGCGCCCACCGTCCTGGGCGGAACCTTGGATCAGTGGGCCGAGGTCGCCACGGCCGGGCAACTGGAGGCGTGGCTGGAGGAGCACCCGCACAGCGTGATCGCGCTGTTCTCCCGGTTCGCCACGGCGGCGGCCGGGCTGCACCGGGTCGGGCGCGGCAGCCAGAACCTGCTCAGCGGCGGGCTGTACCGCGACCCCGAGGCGCCGGGCCGGCCGCTGATCCGCGGCGGAGTCCTGCTTGACGGGCACCGCCACGAGCTGGACCACGCCCTGGTCCGCGAGCACACCCGGTACTCCTGGTTCCACGACGCAGGCCCGCAGCACCCCTGGCAGACGGTGATCAAACCGGACCGCAGCCGGGCGGAGTCCTATAGCTGGGCAGCGGCCCCGCGCTACGGCGACGACGACCGGGTGATGCAGTTGGGGCCGCTGCCCGAGCTGCTGATCGCCGGTGACCCGCTGGCCGCCGACCTGGTCGCGGCCCATGGCACCAGCGCCCTGGTCCGGCAGCTGGTCCGCTGGACCCGCGCCGCGGCAAACCTGCGCCTGATGCGCCAGTGGCTGGACGAGCTGCAATCCTGCCTCGGCCAGCCGACGCTCCAGCCACCGCGGCCCGCCGGCATCGACCCCGACGCGCAAGGATTCGGCCACGCCAACGCCACCCGCGGCACCGTGATGCACTGGGTGAGGCTGACCCGGGGCAAGATCGCGACCTACCAGGTGATCACCCCCACCACCTGGAACGCGAGCCCGCGCGACACTCACGCCGTGCCCGGCCACTTCGAGCAAAGCCTGGTCGGGCTCCCCGCCAGTGAGACCGGCCGCGGCATCCGCGCCCTCGTCCTGGGCAGCCACGACCCCTGCCTCGTGTGCACTACCCAGTAGAGGTGATCGTGCCGAGATCTCGGGACCGCCCGCGAACCCCGTGGCGCCGAGAACTCGGCTGCTGGTTTGACCTGGGACTTCGACGGGGCCTGTACTACCTCCGAAATTCGGCTGCAGGGTCTGACCTGGATTGTTACGCGGCGGGCTGGTATTCGTTGATCAGCCCGCCGAGGAGCTGTCGTCGGCGGATGTGGTGAGGCGGTGCCGGGAAAAGGATGGCGTTGGGTGGGTCGTCGGGGGCGCGCAGGCCCAGTCCGTGTCCTTGGTGGCTGCGTCCGGTGTTGTAGTGCCCGATGTACTCGGCCATGATGAGGCGTGCGTGCCGTTCGCCGGTGATGAGCATCCGGTCGGTGCACTCGGCCCGTGCCGTCCGCACGAACCTCTCAGCGATCGCGTTCATCCACGGCGCCTGCGGCGCGGTCGGTACCACTTCGATCCCGCAGGCGGTGAACACCGCGTCGAATGCGGCTGTGAACTTGGAGTCCCGGTCTCGGATCAGGTGGGTGAACCCGCGCCTGGCCTCAGCCAGGCCGACGGTCAGTTCGCGGGCCAGCTGGGTGGCCCAGGCTGCGGTCGGGAAGCGGGTGATGCCCAGCAGGTGCACGTGCCGCGTGTGGTGCTCGGTGACGAACGCCACGTACAGCCGCCTCAGCGACACTGCGCAGTCGATGTGGAAGAAGTCCACCGCCAGGATCGTCGCGGCGTGTATGTGCAGGAAGGTGCGCCAGCGGTCATCGCGCGCTGCCGGGGGCGGTATCCGGTGGGAGCGCAGGATCTTGCGGATGGTGCCAGCGCCGATCCGGTGCCCGAGTCGGCGTAGTTCCCCCTGGATCCGGACCACGCCCCAGCTGGGGTTGTCTTTGGCCAGCTTGACGATCAGCTCGCCCATTGCGGAGGGCTGCCTGCGCGGAATTGAGATGTTCCGGACGCCGGTCGGCGCACTGGAGCAGATCCTCGACGCCATCCCCACAGAGACGTTCATTGGGCGACGACCATTACCTGCTCGTCGCGGAGTGCGCGTACGAGCAGTGGCACCGGCTGCTGTTCGCGCGGTTCCTCGCGGAGAACGGCCTGCTGCTCCACCCCCAGTTCCGCGCGCCAGTAACGCTCGCCGAGTGCGAAGAGCTCGCCACCGATCTGGGCGAGCCAGACGCGGTGGTCCGTCGCTGCACGCTTCGCGGCGGAGATCCTCCCCGGGATCTTCCGCCTCGACGACCCGTGCGTCAGGCTGCGCCTCGCGCCCGAAGGGCGCCAGAAGGACGAGGTCAACGCCTCGGAGCGCAAGATCGGCGGCGCAGACCTGGGGCCGTAACCCAGCTGTTCACCGAGAACTATATGGTCCGTTTCTTGCTTGAGAACTCGCTGGGCGCCTGGTGGGCTGCCCGGCACCCCGACAGCCCGCTCGTGAAGGGCTTCGAGTACCTCCGCTTCGACGACGCCGGCAAGCCCGCGGGTGCGGACGACGCGCTGGGCTGGGTGTACCAGTTCTGGCAGAAGGACACGTTCTCGCTGGCAGCGCGCGACGCCGCCTCCGCCGCACGACGGGCGGCGAGCACCGACGTCTCTGGTTGCTTTCGCAGGAAGGATGGCAGGGCGCGCATGACTGGCCTCAGGTGATCACGGTCGTGCCGGCGTCGAGATGCGACTGGACGAGCGCCCGCAGCTGGTCGAAGTACGGGGTGGGATCGTCGCCGGGCTTGAAGGTGGCGGACGGGGGCTTCACCTCGACGCTCTTGGGCTCAAGCTTCTTGGCGGCCCGCTGACGTGCCTGGTCGCGGCGGCTGTCGACGAGCATGATCCGGTCGGTCCACGTATTGAGGGGAACGGCGTCGAGCGATTCGAGCAGCTTCGACTCGGTGCTCACGTTCGGCGGCGGCGCAGAGACGAGCTTCGCCCCGGCGACGATGACGTCACGGTCGCCGGGGTCGAGCTTCTCCCACTCTGGCCATGCTTCAAGCCCGGCGACCGCAGTGCGCTGGGCGTCGGCGAGTTGCTGTGCCCGCTGGGTTACCTCGGCGCGCAGGGCGGTGACGAGCTCGGTGAGGAGCGGTGCGACCGGATCGGGCTCGTCGAGGAGTTGGCGGCCATCACGGATGGCGGCAACCGCCGGTGTGACAGCCTCGGTCACCGGCAGCCCGTCGGCGTGGCGGAGCAGGCGTCCCAGGTCGCGCCATGCGGTTTCGCGCTTCTCACGGCGTGCTCCAGCGGCTCGCCAGCGTTCGAGGTCGGCGCTGAGGCGCTCGTGATCGTCGGCGACCTGGCGGAACCGCTGGTTTCCTGCGAGCGCCAGCAACGCGTCGAGGTGCCCGGTGGCCGGTGCCTCGGGAAGGGGCGGCGCACCGCCGGCGTGGGCCGCAAGGTCCTTGAGCTGCTGGAGGAGGACAGAGAGCTGCGCTCCTTCCTGACCCGGCTCGTAGGCGATTCCCGCCGCGGTCAGGAGCCCGCGCACGGCTAGGCGCTGCGGCGCGCTCGGCGGCGCATCTTCCTTGTAAAGCGTGACCTTGCCGATCTGGGTTTGCGGGAGCTCCTTCGGGCCGCCGAGATCCTTCCCGTCCTGGGCGGCGCGGATGTTCCCGGCCGCGAGCAAGACCAGGACGGCCCCGCTCACGGCATCCTTCGGCCAGCCGAACGGCGGCCCGGCGAACCGCTTCTGGAGATCGGCACCCTTGGTGCCCCCCGGGCTGATCGCGGCCAGTACTTCCTTGCACACGGGGTGCGTGGTTGGCTCTCCGTGGTGGCCGACCGCGGTGAGCGCGTCAGGCGCACCCTCGCGGGCCTTCGTGATGACCTTCCACCAGTTGGGGTTGTCGCCCTGCGCGAACTTCGGGAACAGGCGGATGAGCGATCGCCTGGCGGCGGTCTCGACCGAGTCGCGCAGCGACGACGTGGTGGTGAGTTCGGTGCCGCCTCCCTGGAAGACCCGAGCGCGGGCGACGACGTCGCCGAACAGGGCGATGATGTCTTCCTCGGCGCGGTCGCGGCGCGATGCCATCGCCTGCCGCGCGGCCCGGCCCTCGTCGGTCTGCGGGACCGGCCGGTGAAGGGTCTCCTCAGCGGCGACGCGAGTGGCCAGAGCGTCCCGGATGCGGTCGCTTTCGTGACGGGGGAGGAAGACGAAGACAATGGGGCTCTCGTCACCGGCCTCGGCGGCAGCCTTCCTCACGGCCGACTCGCTCGCCGACCATTCGTCACGTACCCACACGGGGACGCCACCGTCGTCGACCACGGGTTCATCCTGCCCCCAGTGAACGTCGAGCTTGCGGGGGGTCTTGCTCACGCCTTGGGGGAGCTTCAGGTTGCCGAGGGCGGCCTCGACGGCGGCCATGAGTCGTTCGCTGCGGAGCTGGCTCATCCGCGTCGCGTCGTCGCGGACGGCGGCGAGGCGGGTACGGTAGTCCTTCTCCCACTCGGCGTCCTCTTGCGTGAGAAGCCGGTAGCTGTCGCCATCCTGCACGATACGTCCTTCGGCGACGAGCTCGTCGAGGAGCTCGGGCACGCGCCTTCGCAGCCGGGCACCGTCCTCAGCCAGGTCCTCGACGAGGAGGTCGGCGAGGAAGGGCGCGGTCGCTCGCAGGCCGGTTGCGCCACCGAGGACCGGCTGCGACATCTGCGAGATGAGGAAGATCAGGGCGCACAGCCGGCCCTTGACGGCGCTGTCGCCGCCCTTGCTCACCATCCGCTGAATGAAGTCATCGACCTCGCGCAGCAGCACCCCGCTCATGAGCATGTCGACGTGCGCCTTGTCGTCGAAGAAGAGGTAGTCGGCGCCGATGACATTCCCGACGGGCCGGTCGGCGGCCGCTCGCACGCCGCCGTGAATCAGCCCGAGTTGCGACCTTACGAGCCCGGACTTCCCCGCCCGGTCAACGGCACGGAGCATCTCAGACCACAGGCGCCAGCGGTTCGGCAGGACCGGGTAGTCCGGCACCAGCTTCGGCTTCTCCTCCGCCCGCGGCGCGAAGCGGGTGCCACCGAGTTCCCGGTCGATCTCGCCGGCCGCCGTGTCGATCGTCGACTTGAGCAAGGGGACGTGCTCCGGCTTCTTGCGCAACACTACCTCGCGGACGACAGTCTCGACGTCGTTGTCGGACAGCTCGACGGGGAGCGGGAACCGGTCGATGAGCTTCTGGAGTGTGGGCGTGGCCGTGAGGGCACTCTGCCCGGTGGCGACAAAGAGCACCGTACTCTCAAACCGCGCCGAGCAGCCCTGCACGATGTTCTGCACCACCAGCGCCTTGTCGTTGTCGTCGTTCTGTGCCCGGCCGCGTTATGTGGCCGAGGTGACGAGGATGGCTCTGTTAGCAGGCGTGATTACCGAGTCATTGGCTAGTCAGTTCACATAACGCTGGCCCCGGGGAGAGGCTGCTTCCTCCAGCCCTTGCGCAGAGAGGAAGTTGCCATGCTGGAGGAGTACTTCGTCAAGCCGGTGACGATTGACCGGCTCCGCGGCTCATGGATCGCCGCGGAGATCGAGGCGTACGTGGCCTGGCTGGTCAGTCAGGGTTACCGGGCCAAGAGCATCTGGCGCCGCGTTCCGATCGTGTTTGCCTTCGGCGAGTTCGCTCGTGAGCGGGGGGCGAGCGTCCTGGAGGATCTGCCGGCGCATGCCGGGGCATTTGTGGCCGGCCGCGTCGCCCGTCATGATGCGCGTACGGGCTCGGCAAGGCCGATGGCGAAGCAGGTCCGGGGTCCGGTCGAGCAGTTCCTGACGGTGGTGCTCCCGGGCTTCCGGCCGGCCGGGCGGCCGTGTCACTCGCTGCCCTTCGCCGATGTCCTTCCCGGCTTTTTCGGCTACCTGGTCGAGGAGCGGGGCCTTCGGCCGGCGTCGGTGCTCGGCTACCGCCACCATCTTGATCGTTTCGAGGCCTACCTGCGGCGGATCGGCGTCAGGTCCCTTGGTGAGCTTTCGCCGGCGGTCCTGAGCGCTTTCGTCGTCGAGCGGGCCGCCGCCGGGCTGGCCAAGAACACGGTGCGCGATGATGCTGGCGTCCTGCGGGTGTTCTTGCGCTATGCCCACCGGGAAGGCGTCATCGCCAGCGACCTGAGCGCTGCCGTGGAGTGGCCTCAGGTCTACCGGCTGTCGGGCGTCCCCCGCTCCATCTCGTGGGAGGAGGTCAACCGGGTCCTGGCCGGCGTGGACCGCAGGACCGAAGCGGGCAGGCGCGACTATGCCATCTTGCTCCTGCTGGTCACCTATGGCCTGCGCGGCCGCGAGGTCGCCGCGCTCACCCTCGATGACATCGACTGGAAGCGCGACCGGCTGGCGATCCCCGAGCGCAAGGCCGGCCATTCCACGGCGTTTCCCCTTTCGGCGGTGGTCGGCCAGGCCATCCTGGATTACCTTCAGCATGGCCGCCCGGCAACCAGCGACCGGCACGTGTTCTTCCGCGCGGTGGCTCCCCGCAAGCCGATCGGGCCCGCCGCAGTGTCGGCGGTGGCCCGTTTCTACCTGCTCAAGGCCGGTGTCCAGGTTCCCCGGCCGGGCTCGCACACCCTGCGCCACTCGGCGGTGCAGCGCCTGGTCGATGCGAGCTTCGACCTTAAGACGATCGGCGACTTCGTCGGGCACCGGTCGGCGCGCTCCACTGAGGTTTACGCCAAGGTCGCCGTCGAGGCGCTGCGGGAGGTCGCCCTGGGCGACGGCGAGGAGGTGCTCCGGTGAGCGGCAGCGTGGAATCGGCCGTCGAGCGCTTCCTTGAGCACAAGCGGGCGCTCGGCCGCAAATACGACAGTGAAGAGCACGAGCTGCGGCTGCTGGTCCGCTTCGCCGCCGGCCAGCACGTCGGCTGCCTGGGCGAGCTGACCCGGCCCTGCTTCCTCGCGTCCCGGCCCCGATCCCGTCCCCGCAGCTTCAACCATCTGCTGGGCGTGGTCCGCGGCCTGCTCGGCTGGGCCGTCACCCAGGAACTGCTCGGCACCTCACCCTTGCAGGCCCGCCCGCGCCGGGTGACCTCCACCCGGGTGCCGTTCCTGTTCGACCCGTGCCAGGCGCGCCGGCTGCTCGATGCCGCGGCCGCGCTCCCCGACAACCCGCGGGCACCGGGCCGGGGGCGCACCTATCATGCGATCTTCGGGCTGTGCTACGGGCTGGGGCTGCGAGCCGGTGAGGCGTGCGGCCTGCGCCTCGGCGACGTCGATGCCGGCCAGCAGCTGCTTGTGGTGCGGGGCGCCAAGTTCGGGAATTATGCCGAGGGCGCTGTTATGCCGAGTCCTGTCACGGTGGGCGTGGTCTGCGGCAACTCTGTCCAGGATTACTCGGCATAACTGCCTCCCAGGGTTTCGAGGAACGTGAGGAGGCGATCGGAGGGCTGGTAGCGCCGTGAGCTTGTGCCGATCGGGGTGGTCCGGGCCAGAGCTCGTTCCTTGATGCCCATGTCCGCGTGGATGTAGCGCTCGACGCTGCGCAGGTTGGCGTGGCCCAGCCAAAGTGCGAGGACGGCGGGGTCTGCTCCGGATCGCAGCAGGTTCATGGCACAGGTGTGACGCAGTGTGTGGGGCGAGACGGGTTTGGCGCGCAGCGTCGGGCAGGTCACCGCGGCGATGGTGGCGTATTTGGTGACGAGCAGCGCGATGGCGTCCCGGCTGAGCGCCCGGCCGCGGCTGGTGG
>Ga0335081_10021599_pt1 | contig 10416 bp, 7 predicted proteins | sample Lox_Sample_35_FD_206713 | JGI IMG/M metagenome (GOLD analysis project Ga0335081, IMG submission 206713) | Soil microbial communities from Loxahatchee National Wildlife Refuge, Florida, United States - Lox_Sample_3.5 | ecosystem: Environmental > Terrestrial > Soil > Wetlands | place: USA: Florida...
TGTTGCGAGTGCTCGTCACCTCGTGACGAAAAGTGTCTGAATTGATGCGTCGGCTCTGGCAGTGTTCGGTTGCGCGGGCGGATCTGAATAATCACAGGATTTCCGTTACGGGCCCGGAAGCGAGATCCGCTTCCGGGCCTCTTCACACTTAGCGACTGCCGGTCCATGGGATTGCTTCATCTCCGGCGTGCCGTGAGAGCATCTCCACACTCCTGCTCGCCCCACCATTCGCCCCCCCTTGCGCAGTATGGCTTGACATTCATTCTGTCAGCGCGTACCTTTTTGGGCGTTTTTTCTCACCGACATCGCTCAGAAGGTCGGAATGGACACGAAATCACTCCTGGCGTTTACCCTCCTTGCGTGTTCTCTCCCGAACTCTCCAGGCTCCATTGCCCAGTCGATGAAAAGCCGGCTTGAGATCACGCCGTTCATTACCCCGCTCAGCTACTCGTGGAAGGAATTTGATGACAACGGGATGGAGGCCCTTCACGAAAGCGGCTTGATTGTCTCCGGAGGCGCGAGCGCCAGGTACCGCTTCATGGAGGACCTCCGGTGGTTTGGGGCCGTCAGCGGCGAATACTACAGCGGGACGGTCGATTACAGCGGGTTCGTCTTCGATGAACAGGGGAACCGGACGCCGTATTCGACGAAGACCGGATATACAGGCTTCGAACTGACCGCATCAAGCGGGTATGAGGTTGCATTTGCGGGGGGATTCTCACTGAGTCCGAGCGTGGGCCTTGCTCTTGAGAAATGGAAGCGGAGTCTGGACAACGGCGGCCCTTCCGGCTACGACGAACTGTACACGGTGTCTCTTGCCCAGATCGCCCTCGATGCGAGCTACCGAATCCAGCCCCGCATCGAGATCTTCTCAAACCTATCGCTGAAGTTTCCGCTTTCGATCACTGAATCGGTGGATCTCTCGCGCACGGGCGCCGGGCCGTCGGATCTTACATTCACGCCTGGCTCAAACCCCCGGTACTTTGTGAGCGCAGGCACCTGGATCTACGGCGCCTCCGCGGAATTCTTCTACGAAGGGTGGACGCTTGACAAGTCTCCCGAAGACCGCGGGTATCTCCAGCCGCAGTCCAGCCGGGCGCATTTGGGCGTCCGCGTAGGGTACACATTCACGGTCCTCTAAAAACGGCGACCCGGCCCTCCTCGCTTACGTCCGCTGGTGCTGCCGCGTCGCTCGTGCTCGCCGAACCCAGTGTGCGGGCAACTGCAGTCGTCGTGCAAAGCACATTCATCCTGTGTCACATCAATAAAAGGAGGGGCGCCATGACTACACTTGGAGCACGATCCGTTGCGTGCGCTTTTGCGCTGTGGGCCGCGTCGATCTCCGGATGCGGCTCCCCGGCTGAGCAGGGAAAAATCCCCCTGACCACCAAGTCGGAGGATGCCAGGAGAGAATATCTGGTCGGACGTGATTTGGCCGAGGGGCTCCAGTTCCACAATTCTGTCGCACACTTTGAACAGGCCATCGCGCTCGATCCGGGCTTTGCCTCCGCGGAGCTGGGGCGCGCGAATGCCGCGACCACGGCGGAGGAATTCCTCGAGCATCTGAAGAAGGCCTCGAGCCTGACGAGCGGCATCTCCCTTGGCGAGCGCCTCTCGATCCTGGCAACCGAGGCGGGAGCAAACGGCCAGACTGATGTTCAGAAAAGTCTTCTGGATTCACTCGTCGCCGCCTACCCCCGGGACGAACGGGCTCAGACGCTGCTCGGGACGTACTACTTCGGCATCCTGGATTATGCGCATGCCGTGGAGCACCTGAAGGCGGCAACGGCGATCGCTCCCAAATTCGCTCCTGCGTACAATCTGCTCGGGTACTCGTACCGGTTCATGGAGAACTACCCCGAGGCCGAAGCAGCGTTCAAAACCTATACCGAGCTGATTCCCACGGAAGCCAACCCGTACGATTCGTACGGCGAGCTCCTCCTCCAGGAAGGGAAATTTGACCAGTCCATTCAAACCTACCGTCAGGCGCTCGCAAAGGACTCAACGTTTATCTCATCCAAACAGGGGGTCGCATTCAGTCTCCTGTATCAGGGGAAGGCGGATGAGGCGGGCGCGGAGCTTGAGAAGATGTCGAGTTCCGCCCGTGATGACGGCGAGCACCGTCAGGCCTTCTTCGACATGGCGGTCTATCACGCCTACAGGGGGAATCTTGGATCGGCCGCCGCTGATATCGACAAGGAATATGCGGTGGCCCAGGCCCGTAATGGAATTCTCGACATGGCCGGCGATCTGAACGCCAAGGGGAGCATCCTCCAGGAAGCGGGCAAATACGCAGAGGCAAAGGACGCCTACGACCGGGCGCAAAAACTCGCTCAGGAGTCGTCGCTCCCGAATGAAATGATCAAGGGGGTCGAGCTCGGATATCATTACAACTGCGCCTCGCTTGCCCTCGCCCAAAACAACATCCCCCGCGCAAAGGAAGAGGCGGCGTCCGTAAAGCGCCTGAGCGAAAGCAACCCCAATCCGGGGCGGGTCAGGCTCGCGCACGAGATCTTTGGGATGATTGCCCTTGCGGCAAAGGAGCATGACAAGGCGATCGAAGAACTCAAACAGGCCAATCAGCAGGATCCGTATAACCTCTATCGGCTCGGGCTCGCATATGCGGGAAAGGGCGATGCGGCGAAAGCTAAAGAATACTTCACGAGGGCGATCCATCTGTACCCGCTTCCCGCTCTGAACTATGCCTTCGTCCACATGAGGGCGGAAAAAATGATCGCCTCTACCAAAAGCTGATACTGCTCCGGGACGGTAGCCGGGTATCAGACAGGAGTTCGGAAGAGTTCGCGCGTACGGCGGGCTACCCATGCAACGATCAGGAGGGTCATCGCTCCTCCGAAGACCGCCGAGGGGACCACGCCCATGAGCCGCGCCGCGAAGCCGGATTCGAAGGCGCCGAGTTCGTTGGAGCTCGAGACGAATATGCCGTTGACCGCCATGACACGCCCCCGCTTGTCGTCGGGGGTGCGCAGCTGAAGCAAAGTCTGCCGTATCACGACGCTCACGCTGTCGAAGGCGCCACTACAGAAGAGCGCCGCGACCGATAGCGCCATCCAGGGGGAAACGGCAAAGACGAGGATGGAGACGCCAAATCCTGCCACGGCCCCCAGAAGATTGCGCCAGGCGTTTCGCATCGGACTGGCGTGCGAAAGTATGACCAGCGTAATGACGGCGCCTGCCGAAGGCGCCGCCCGCAAGATCCCCAGGCCCTCGGAACCCACCTTCAGGATATCCTGCGCATAGATGGGAAGTATGGCCACCACTCCCCCGAAGAGCACCGAGAAGAGATCCAGCGAGATTGCATAGAGGATCGGCTTCGTTCGCCACACGAAGCCGATTCCCTCCCGTACGCTCTGGGCGAGGTTGCCGCCGGATTCGCTCCCCACACGGTCGCCGGTTCGTGAATACAGCGCTACCGCCAGGATGAACAGTCCGACGACAAACAGGAGCGTGTTGGAGAATCCCAGCCATGCATAGAGAAACCCGCCGATCGCGGGCCCTACGACAGAGCCTGTTTGAAAAGCGGAACTGTTCCAGGTTGCCGCGTTTTCGTATACGGTGATCGGGACCAGGAAGGCCCGCAGGGAAGAGGCAGCCGGCGACTGGAATGCCCGGCATACGCCGATCAGAAAGACGGTTGAGTAGATGACACCGACGAGGAGGGATGTTGAGACCAGACCGGATTCGGAGCCGCGCGCAAACAGGTGCAGGAGGAGGGATCCCGCACTGATGAAGGCCACGCTCGTCCGGATGATTTTTCTCTTGCTTGCCCGGTCAGCGAGATGGCCGCCGAAAAGCGAGAGGCTGATGAACGGGATCACTTCGGCAAGGCCCGTCAGACCGAGCGCAAGAGGATCGCGCGTCAGCCGGTAGAGCTCGTAGCCGAGGGCGACTTCCTGTATGAGGAGGGCGATCGTAAAGAGGAAGGAAGCGCCAATAAAGCTCCGGTATGCCTTGAAGCGGAGCGCGGCATAAGGATCGCGCGTCTTTTCCGGTGATTCTCGCTTTCCTTCACCTGATGCCCGCGCAGGCGTTTGGCCGGCAGTCCTCACCCTTTGAGCGCCTTACGTGTCGATGCTGCAAGAGCGACCGAGATCACATGATCGGCCCCCCGGCGGCCTCCGATCACCCGCCTCAGCGGGCTCGTGTGCCCGCGAAGGATTCTCCCTTCTTGGAAAATTCTCACACCCCCTCCCGTTTGAGCCGTCGAGGCGGCTTTAAAGCGCTCCGGTGGAAATCGCTGCGGCGGGATTTTGTCACAAGAAGGGGGGTATGGCATTACGCACGATTGCAGGGATCTGCCCGTGGGGTTTCCGAGCGCGCCTTGGTCGCTCCTACGGTTTCACCGGATGCGCAAGGTACGGCTCGGGATCAATGCTCCTTCCGTCCTTAATAATCTCATAGTGAACATGGGGTGTCGATGAGAGGCCGCTGCTGCCGGAGTAGCCGAGAAGTTGCCCCTTCTTGACCCGCATCCCTTCTGCGACGTTCACCTTCGAGAGGTGCGCGTAGAGCGTTTCCATTCCGCGGCCATGGTCGATGCGGACGATCAGGCCATCGGACCCGCTTACTCCGGCTCGCGTGACTATGCCGGTGGCAGTGGCGCAGACCGGCGTCCCGACAGGAACCTGAAAATCGACCCCGTCGAGTTGTCTAATCACCTGCATCTCCGGATGCGTCCTCGAAGCCAGCGGCCCTGATATCCCTGCGGATATCTTTCCCTGAACGGGCGGAATCGATGGCACATCCTGGGAGAGTACAAGCCACCTCAAGGCAATGCTCAACAGAAGGACTGGGGCAATCCGGCGCTTCATGAATATCTCCTTTCGCGTGAACGGTGTTTCAAGAGAGGCTCAGAGCGGCGCGTTTGGTGCCAGAGATAGAAGAGGCCCGGCTCCCGCGGTCGGGGAACGGGCCCGGCAAAGATAGCACAGCCGGCAGTGAAAGGCAACTCTCAGGTCAAATTCGCCCCGCCGGCCGGAAAATCATGCAGAATCGGTGCCTCTGGAGGCAGTAATGGCGGCTTCTTCGCTTCCCCCGCCTTTGGCAAGGAGCGGGCCCTCAAGGCCATGCAGGATTGACTCGACCAGGCTCCCTTCCTATATTTCGGCGTCTTTTCTGGACTTGCCCGTGGATAACCTGGAAGCCGCCAAAGAAAAAGCAAGCGTCGCCCTGAGCTCGGTGCTCGCCGCGGTGGCCATTACGGCCGTGAAGCTTCTGGTCGGCATCATGACCAACAGTCTCGGGATCCTCTCCGAAGCGGCTCACTCAGGGATGGATATGCTCGCGGCGATTCTGACGTTCGTCGCGGTGAAAATCGCCGACCGGCCTCCGGATAAGGAACATCCCTACGGGCACGGGAAAGTCGAAAACATTTCCGCGCTCGTCGAGACGCTGCTGCTCGTGGTCACCTGCGTCTGGATTATCAAAGAGGCGGTTGAACGCCTCGTGAGCGGGAGCGCGCACGTACAGGCGAACTTCTGGGGCTACGGCGTCATCATCCTCTCGGTCATTGTCGACCTCGGCCGATCCCGTTCCCTCATGCGCGCCGCAAATAAGCACCAGAGCCAGGCGCTCGAAGCGGACGCGCTCCACTTCTCGAGCGATGTATGGAGCTCGGCGGTGGTCCTTGTCGGTCTCGTCGCGACCAGCCTTGGTCAGCCCCTGGTCGATTCCGTCGCCGCGCTGATCGTCGCCTTCCTCGTACTCGCGGTGAGCTACCGGCTCGGCCGCAGAACGATCGAGGCGCTGATCGATCAGGTCCCCGAGGGCCTCTCGGAAGAGCTCTCCACGCTGCTCGGGCAGGTTGACGGCGTATCGGAGGTCCGTGCAATTCGTCTTCGCCAATCAGGGGCGAAGCTGTTCCTGGAGGCAACGGTCGGTGTGCCCCGGACGATGATGTTCCAGCAGGCGCACGAAGTGATGGATACGATCGAGCGCACGGTCCGCGGCCGGTATGCAAATATCGATGTCATCGTCCATGCCGAGCCGTTCGAGCGGAAAGACGAGACGATCGCCGAACGGATCCGGATGATCATCCTGGAAAAAGGCCTCGGCGCGCCGCACCACATGGAGGTTCACAGCATCGGGGGCAAGTACCACGTGGAGTTCGATCTCGAATTTTCGGGAGGAAAGGGATTTGTGGAGGCCCACGAGACGACCAGGGAGATCGAGCGGGAAATCCACGAGAAGGTTCCGCAGGTGCAGAACGTCACGATCCACATGGAAGAGTTTCACCCGGAGGCGAGTGAAGGCGAGGAGGGGACCGCAGGTCAGGAGAGACTGCGGGGGCGAATCGGCGGTATCATCTCATCGGATAAGCGTATCCTCCGATTTCAGGATGTGCGCCTGCTCAAAATCGGCGACAGGTACAACGTCTCTGTGACCTGTCTGTTTACCCGCGAACGGACTCTCGGCGAGGTTCACCAGATCATCTGCGATCTGGAAAACCGCCTCTATGAGCGCTTCAAGGAACTTCGCCGCGTGACGATTCACGCCGAGCCGGGATAGCTCGGGCGGAGGGTCGATCCCCCCTGGCGTGACTCAGTCCCGGCTCGGCATCGATGCTTAACAGACGCACGAATTATGTTCGCGCGCCCCCTTCACCTTCCCTTTCTCTGTTCCGGAGCGGGCCTTGCTCGCTCAGGTGCCTGCACTGCCGGTCGTGGCGGCGCTGCTGGTCGTGGCGTTGCTGCCGGTCGCGGCGCAAAGCTTGTTGAGCGCTCCGCGGCCCGCTGCCGGGCCTGGTAGTCCGGTTCTACGGCGCGCTGGGGAGCCTCGGCGGCAGGTTTCCAGGTGTTCTGGTCCCTTTGCTGCCACCCTCCTTGAGGAGTCCTCCGGAGGATATTCCCATCTGGCGCCGCATAGACGTTGTTCTGCTGGGTTGTGACGCGGGGTGCAATGGGTGTCTCCGGTCGCACCGCGCGCTGCACTTCTCCCCGGGGAATAGAACGTTCTGCGGCTTGCGGCACCGGCCTCACTTCCGTTGTGGGAGACGGCCGTGGCGCCACGGGTTGCTGCGACGGAGCAATTCTTCTCTCGACTTCGGGACGCGTCATGTTCGACGCTACGGGACGCCGCACGCCGGATGTCCAGTGGTCATAGAGAGTGGCAGTGCGCGAGACGCCGATGGCACGAGCCGGCTGTGATTGGGGCGCGCCGATCGTACGCTGCGTTCTCACCGGACGATATATCGGATGGTAGCCCTCGCGGTAGACGGGCCCGACGGCCGTCCGGTAAACGGGACGGTATTCGGCCGGTCCCCACCAGGCTGGGCGCATGCCGCTCCGTGATCCCGCGAACCACCCGCGCGGACGCCACCAGCTCGAGAAACCCATGGTCCAGCCGGTCCATGGGTCATAGTGAATGCCGAATCCCCACGTCCAGGGGCGCGGGTAATAGTACTGCCTGTGCCACGGATGGTAATGATACCCTGTGCCGTAGACCACCGTTCCGTGATACACATAGCAGCCGGTATATCCGGAGGTGTAACCGACGTAGACGGTACTGGGGGTGTAGCTGTATATGCGCACGTACCGGACGTAATAGACCGGGTAGCGCGGCGGAATGGTGTAAATCGCCGGGGGCACGCTCACGCAGACAGCCCACGGTCCCACCGAGCGGTACGACTCGAACCAGATGCCGCGATCACAGGCATAGTAACGGCCCCCGAGAAGGATCACGGGCGTCTGTGTGTTGATCGCATAGGACATGTCCGTGCTGGCGATAGGCTCAAACTGCGGGTCGCCGTCGTAATTGACGTTTTCCGTCGTCTCCATCCGGTCCACCTCCGCCGTTTGCGGGATCTGCGCGTCGAGCACCGCCTCCTTTGCGGGGATCGTCCCGGCAACATTGGCCAGGACGTTATCGCGGGCGGAGCCCGGCGGGATCTTGGCGAAATCGGCGGGAAGCCTGTTCGAGGCCACGAATGTCCACGCACCACTCAGCGACTTCGCACGGTACCATCGGCCGGAAATCAGCACGTAATATTCCTGGGATGCGATATCCATAAAGAGGTCGTTCTGTGTGTTGCTGGCGTACAAGAGTTCCGTGCCCTCGATCGGCGAGAGCTGTACCGGGCCGTCAGAGGCGATCAGTTCGGCCGGCTCAGTCGTGACGATGATCTCGGGGACTTTTCCCGTTGCCCCCGGTGTGTTGCTCCCAGGTGCTGCCTCGTCGGCAGTGTCGGTCGCAGCCGTCTCGACTGACAGATCAACGACATCCTGCGGAGCGTTTGCTACCTGGCGCCATGGGCCTGTGACCTCCCTGCTCTGGTACCAGATGTTCCCTCCGTGCAGGTAGCAGATCCCGTCAGAAGTCTCCTGCACGATAAAGAAGGGGGTGTTGGCAACGCGGCGCAGGGCTGTCCCCTCCACATCGACAAGAACCGGATCGCCGTCCAGTGTCACCAGGACCGCAGGGTGGTCCGCATAAATGATGCGCGGAGGAATCGTGTCGAGCTCGTGCGCCGTCTCCCGCTCCTTCTGCGCACTCTCAAGGCTCTCCAGAAGCTCGTCCATTGAGAATGTCAGATCCCATTGCGGGATTTGCTGCTCGAGGTCTGATTTGACCTTGGCGGTTTGCGCGTCAGCGTCGCTCGGGAAGCGGATTTGCCGGACCTTCGCGTCCAACACCCGGACGGTCCGGCTCGGACGGTCCGAGAGAACGTGGCAATCGAGCCACACGGAGCCAAAGACCGGCTCGCTTGATCCGGGAAGGGATACCGCAAGCGCGGCGCGCGCGCTGAGAGAGTTTCCCTGATACGAGCCGATCTGGGGCTGGTACATCGTGATCGTCCCTTCGGGACTGCCGAATTCCCGCGGCCAGTCATCAGCTCTCAGCGCCGTAGCGACGCACAGCAGAACGATGAGCATCAGTGCCTTCATGATGGAGGTCTCCTTTGGTGAAGTGGGGCCGGCACTGCCGGCCGGGATAACACGATCAGCCCTGCGATCGCGGCGAGCGCTGAAGAGCTGAGCACCGCAATCACGGAGCTGTTGACGAGATGGGCATCCTGAAATGCCAGGGTGCAGACGAAAAGCGACATCGTAAATCCGATGCCCGCGAGGACTCCTCCCCCAAATAAGGCTCGCCAGGAGAATTCTTCCGGCTTCCTGCACAAGCCTGCCCGCACGGCGAGAAAACTCGAGCAGAATATCCCCGCCGGCTTTCCCAGCACGAGCCCGGCGGCAATACCCAGCGAGTTCCTCTCAAGATAGCTTGCGTACCATCCCTCCGCCAGGGGGATACTCGTATTGGCCAGTGCGAAAAGCGGGAGAACCCCGTAGGCGACCGGTCTGTGGAGCAGGCGCTGCAGGCGTGAAGAAGGGGAATGATCCCCGCCGTCCCCAAACGGGACGGCAAATGACAGAAGCACCCCGGCGACCGTCGGATGAATGCCGGACTGCATCATGCAGTACCACATGAGAACCCCGCCCGCGAGGTACACCGCGAGCAAACGGACTCCCCAGAAGTTGAGGAGCCGCAGCAGGAGGAAGAGCGCAACCGCACCCGCTACATAATAGAGAAGCAGGCTGTGCGTGTAAAAAACGCCGATCACGATCACGGCTCCCAAATCGTCGATGATCGCAAGCGCGGTAAGGAACACCTTGAGCGATGAAGGCACCCGGGATCCGAGCAGGGCCAGTGCACCGAGCGAGAAGGCAATGTCGGTTGCCATTGGAATGCCGAACCCGGAGGCGGTCGCCGTCCCGGAATTGAGTGCCCAGTAAAGCGCCGCGGGAACGATCATTCCGCCGGTTGCCGCAACAAGCGGGAGGAGCGCACTTCGAAAATCCCGCAACTCGCCCCTGTACAGTTCCCTCTCGATCTCCAGCCCGATCAGAAGGAAAAAGAGCGTCATCAGGCCGTCGTTGACCCAGTGCGCGAAGGGAAGCTCCAGGCCCAAGGGGGCGAAGAACGAGCCGATCCGATACTGCCAGAAGTCGAGATAAACCTGCGCAATCGGCGAATTGGCGAGCGCCAGTGAAATGAGCGTGCAGACCAAGAGGATGAGGCCGCCTTTCCTCTCGCTGCGGAAGAATTCAGAGAACAGGTCCGAAAGCGTCATATCCAAATGTTCATCTACCCGGCAGATGCACCGCGCTTGCGTTGGATCCGTTGCGCAACTCATGCGCAAGCGGCCATCTCCGGGCGCAAACTCAAGAATTCATGGCTTGCAAAACATCCTCGGCCTCGCGAAAGTCCCGCTCCAGAACGAGCAAGCGAATCCCGTGCGCGAGTCCAGCCGGCTTCATTCCGCCGGCATCGTCTTTCGTGATGAGGACGGCAATCCCGTGTGACTCCAGGTGACCCCGGGCCACCTCGGCTTCGATTTCGGTGGAGAATGTTCGTAGGACTACTGTTTCTTCGTCAGGGAACATCGTCCGGAGTGAGGGC
>Ga0335081_10021600_pt1 | contig 10416 bp, 6 predicted proteins | sample Lox_Sample_35_FD_206713 | JGI IMG/M metagenome (GOLD analysis project Ga0335081, IMG submission 206713) | Soil microbial communities from Loxahatchee National Wildlife Refuge, Florida, United States - Lox_Sample_3.5 | ecosystem: Environmental > Terrestrial > Soil > Wetlands | place: USA: Florida...
CAGTGCTCTATCGGAGAAGAAGCCTATCGACATTGTCCATGGTATCTTTGAGAACAATCAAGTCAGGACATTGATGTTGTACGCAACCTGTCTCTGGGGGTTGGACTATGATCTAGAGGGGCTGGGTTATCTTGTTCCTCTGATGATCAACCGGGCAGCAAACTATCGGCTCTGCATTGGAGGGTCTCATCACATGGCCAACCTGATGTCGAAGTTTCTTTACCGCCATGGAGGAATGATCCTGGGGAGTCAGATCATCAAGAGGATTATTGTGGAAAATGGAGTTGCGAAGGGGGTGGAATTGGAGGATGGGACGGTGTATGAGGGGACAAAATTCGTGGCCTCGAGCATCGATCCCTATCAAACCTTTTTGAAGTATATCGGAGAAAAAGATTTGCCAAAAGATCTTGTAACGCGGACAAAAGACTGGAAGTGGGAGAAATGGTCGCTCTTCGATACCCACTTAGCCCTTTTTACTGCTCCCCAATTTAGTGCAGCAGCATCGAACCCGGACCTGAACAAAGCCTTCATCTATGTGGTTGGATTCGAGACCGAGGAAAACCTTGTGGAGCACTTCAAGGCCTTGAAAAGCGGGGAACTGAAGCCCTCCGGATTCAACTGTTGTTTCCCGACCCTTTTTGATCCTTCGGAAGCCCCCCCAGGGAGGCATACAGGCCTGATCTCGGAACACGCTCCCTACCGCCTGAAGGAGGGAGGTCCGGAAAGGTGGTACAAGATTCGTCAGGAGCACGCGAGACAGAACATCGACAGGCTCAGGAAATATGCGCCGAACATGACAGAGGACAACATATTATGGACTTACATTGCGTCTCCCCTAGATATTGAGAACAAGTTTGCAGATATGGTCGAAGGATCGATCAAACAGGGTGGATACTATCCACTTCAGATGGGCTATTTGAGGCCGAACGAGCTCTGTTCTCAGTACGCGACGCCCTTGAAAAACCTTTACCTGTGTGGCGCATCGACCTTCCCCGGGGGGCTGGTGACCTATGGGGCGGGGTACAATGCGGCAAATCGGATTACCCAAGATCTTGGGATCAAGAAGTGGTGGAAGGAGCCTGAGATCGTGACACAAGCGAAGACAAAAGGTCTGTTATAGGAGGAACGAGATGAAAGTCAACTCGACAGGGTTGGGTCAGACGACCATGGTGGCATCTTTCACGCAGCTCTTCAAGGATCCAGATGGAGGGGAGGCACTGAAGCTGAAGATTGAATCTTCGGAGCCAATTCATTGGGTAATCACTGCAACACTAGGTGGAGGGGATCTGAGGAATTTTATCAAGCTCCTCTTGAGGCCTTCCATCCTTTATCACGCCCTATCATTGATGGTTAAAAAGAAATAGAAAAGGAGGGGAACTTATGCCAGATTCCATTTACGATGCGATTATCATTGGTGGGGGCCACCACGGGACGATCCTTGCCTGCTATTTACAACAGGCAGGCCTCAAGACAGTGATGTTCGAACGGCAGCAAGAATTGGGAGGAGGGGCCTGTGGGGAGGAACTGCCTTTGCCCGGGTTTATTCAGAACACCTGTGCCCATTTTACCCGATTCTGGGCCCATCCTGCCTATACGGATTTCAATCTGAGGGACTATGGCCTCAAATACATCTTTCCTGATACGAATGAGGGAATGGTCTATCCGGATGGGACGTGTTACGTTGGTTATTCCGCGTTTCGTGTCGACCCTCTTACGGGGAAAGAATCATACTCGGAGGAAAATGTCAAGAAGACGTACAACGAGATCGCCCGCTTCTCAAAAGCGGATGCAGAGACTTATCTCGACCTCCTGGGAAAATATCAGAAGAAATGGAGGCCTGCCTTCCGAGAATATCGTTATAGTCCTCCCACACCCTGGGGAGTGAAGAACGCCCTGGAGAAGCTCTGTGATGATCCGGTGGATGGGTTGGATCCAGTTTATCAATTCATGACGGGCGCCCAGATCGCTAAAGATCTTTTTGAAAGTCCCGAGCTACAATGTCTCTTCATGCGGGCCATTGAAACCTCCTCTGGCTGTTTTCCGGGAGACGTCATCGGCCTTTATGTTTTCGTCCACGTGATTGGCCTGACGCTTTCAATGGAATCGGCTTCCGTTGTTTACGGCGGAACCCACACCATTACGCATGCCCTTCAACGAGCCTTCAGTGCCATGGGAGGGGAGTTCTGCGTGGAAACCGAGGTGGACAAAGTTCTTGTGGAGAATGGAAGAGCCAAGGGTGTGAAACTTGCAAATGGAACTGAAGTGGAAGCCAAGCAGTTGGTGGTCAGTGATTTAGGAGTTCCCCAGACGATATTCAGGCTATTGGGAGAAAACTATGTCACACCCAAAGTGGCCAGGCGAGTAAGAAACATCCGTTATGACCGGGCGCAGATTTACTGGGGAAATATGGCCATGCATGAATTGCCGAAGTACAAGGCCGCGTCTGTCAGCCCAGATATCGGGCTTCAGCCACGTCTCTACATGGGTGAGAAAGACCCGGAATATCTCTCGTGGAAATATCAGGCAGACATTTTTACCAAAGGGTTTCCTGAAAAATGGTATATCCTTGCGGCGCCGGATTCCATCTGGGACCGGACCCGAGCCCCAGGCAGCAAGCACACCATTCTGCTCGAAGAATTTGCACCCCCGTTACATCTTTTTAGCGAGAAACAGTGGCTCAAGATGAAAAAAGAGGTGGAAGATTTGATGTTGAAGCAATGGCAGATCTATGCTCCGAACATGACTCGGGACAATGTCATCGAAGCTTTCATCACCACACCGTACGACACGAACATGAGACACCCGGATATGATCGAGGGAGGATGGGTGGAGGGAGCTATGGATGCCTCTCAGTGTGACCGGTTCAGACCTGTGCCCGAGCTCTCAAGCTATCGTATTCCCTTCCTCAAGAATATGTACATCTGCTCTTCCAATATGCATTCCGGAGGCGGTATTGCTCGTGGTTCCAGCTACAATTGTTTCAAAGTGATTGTAGATGATTTCAAGCTGGACAAAATCTGGGAGAGGAAGGGAAGGCCTTACTAAGGGTTAAAGGCCGAAACCAAAATCAAATCCAAAACCTGAATTCAAAGATTTTTTGGATTTGAATTTTGACGTGACATTTGGATTTGGAAATCTGGCGTTTAGTTTCTTCAAGGAGGAGACCATGAGACTCAAAGATAAAGTGGCGATTGTGACCGGGGCCGCCAAAGGGTTGGGGAGACAATTTTCAATCGGTTTGGCAAAAGAGGGGGCAAAAATCATGGCTGTCACCCGCAAGGATCTTACGAACTTGCAAAAGACAACAGATGAAATTCAAGCCTTTGGCGGCGTCGCGAAAGCTTTTCAGGCCGACGTCTCCGTTGAAAAGGATGCCATCAAGATGGCCGAGGAGACCATCAAGATCTTCGGCAGGATCGATATCCTAATCAACTGCGCAGCGATCTACGATGGATTGGTTCGAAAATCTTTCACGGATGTAGATCCCGATGAATGGGACCAGGTGATGGCTGTCAACCTCAAGGGTCCCTGGCTCTGCACCCGAGCGGTGTTCCCTTATATGAAACAGCAAGGAAGGGGAAAGATTGTCAACCTCTCCTCCGAGGTCTTCTTCACAGGCTCGCATGGGTTCATCCACTATGTATCTTCTAAGGGAGGGGTCATTGGACTGACCCGGGCACTTGCCATCGAATTAGGTCCTTCCAATATTAACATCAATGCTGTGGCTCCAGGATTCACAGATACGGAAGCAAGCCGCCATCTCGCCGATATCACAAAATATGACGTCTCTAAGACTCCCTTGAAGCGACTTGAGCAGCCTGATGACCTTCTGGGGGCAGTAATTTTCCTCGCATCCGATGAAAGTAATTTCGTCACCGGCCAGACCCTTTTGGTCGATGGCGGGAGGGCCATGCATTAGGCCGCGCGCTCAGCTTGCTGAGACTGTGGCCCGAGGACTTTCAATCATGTAACGATATGTTACGGGTGGAATTCACCTGTTGACCGATCATTCCAGGCGCAGCGGAAGCGGACGGGTGAGAATGATCACGGTTTCCGCTGGTGGGCTTCTCCTTAATACGATTGCCGGCATAAAGAAATCTTGTCTAGATCAGGGCGAATCTTTTCATGGAGGTTCCCTGTGGGATAACTCTCCGGTCGAAAAAGAGAAGATTCTGTGCAGGGCGGTTCTGTTTTTTGTCCGCGGGAAGAGGACGTAAAATTCAGATGGAGGTCTTGGGAGATGCAAGAAATAAACCTTACTTTAAACGGAATCCCTCGAAGGATGATTGTTGACCCTCAAAAGACTTTACTCAAGGTGATCCGGGAAGATCTTCGGCTGACCGGAACAAAGGAAGGCTGCTCTGCGGGACACTGCGGGTCATGCGCAGTCCTCGTGGACGGGGAAGTCGTTCTATCCTGCCGGTACCCGGTGATCAAGGCAGAAGGCAGGGAGATAACGACCATTGAGGGGATTGGAACGCTTAAAGCCCCTCATCCTCTCCAATTGGCTTTTGCCAAGACCGGTGCCATTCAGTGCGGCTTTTGCACGCCAGGGATGATTGTTCGGGCCAAGTCCATTTTGGCCAAAAAACTGAACCCCTCCAGAGACGAAATAAAGAAGGGCCTCCAACCTCATATCTGCCGTTGTACTGGCTATCAAAAGATCTTTGAGGCGATTGAGCTTGCTGCTTCTTATCTGCGGGGAGAGACAAAATCCATCGAATTAACACTCGTTGGGAAAGGCGTCATTGGCCAACCTGTAACCCGGCCTGACGCACTCCAAAAGGCAACGGGAGCAATTCTCTACGCCGCTGACATCGCCGTGGATGGGTGTGCCTACATCAAAGTTCTGAGAAGCCCCCATCACCACGCCAAGATCGTTTATATCGACAAGAAAGAGGCAGAGGCCATCCCCGGGGTAATCGCAGTGCTCACTGCCGAAGATGTGAAGGGGACCAATATCCTGAAGATGGCCGGAGATGATCAACCCATCCTCTGCGGAAACAAGGTACGCTTCGTCGGAGACCCTGTGGCTGCCGTTGTGGCAAATTCTGAAGAGATCGCTTCTTATGCTCTGGAGAAGATCGAAGTGACTTATGAACCCTTGGAGCCAGTCCTCACCCCGGAGGAGGCGTTGAAAGAAGGCGCCGTAAGGGTTCATGACGATCGGCCCAACGTCTTTTTCGAACAACCCATCATCTGCGGTGATGTGGAGAAAGGTTTTTCACAGTCGGAGAAGCTCCTTGAGCGAACCTATACAACACAAACGGTCGAGCATGCCTATCTCGAAAACGACGCCGGCGTCGCCTACTTTCACGAGAATGGACAATTGATCATTATGGCTGCAAGCCAGAACATCCATGCCCACCGAAAGACGATTGCAGAGGCCATCGGACTCAGTCTGGACAAGGTTCGGGTCATTCAAACCCCGACAGGAGGAGCTTTTGGCGGGAAGTTAGATGTGACAGTGGGTGGGATCCTCGGTTTGGCTGCTTTAAAGCTGAAGAGGCCGGTCAAACTCATTTATACGAGGAGCGAAACCTTTGCCGCCACGCCTAAACGCCATCCCTTCTTCATGAAGGTGAAAGTAGGGGCCAAAAAAGACGGTACGTTAATGGCATTGGATTTCGACCTCACCGCAGATGGCGGGGCATATAAATCCTTTAGCAACAGTGTGACGCAGCGAGGGGTTATCCATTCCCAGGGGCCCTATCGCTTTCCGAATGCGCATGCTTACGGAAAAGCCGTTTATACGAATACAGCTTTCAAGGGAGCTATGAGAGGCTTTGGCGTGCCACAAGTCGCCTTTGCGATTGAGTCGATCCTCGACGAGCTCGCCACGGAATTGAAGATGGACCCGTTAGCGCTCAGGATGAAAAATGGTTTGGTGAAGGGGGATACGACGATCTGTGGCCAAGTGTTGGACCATGCCATTGGCTTTGAGGAATGCATGGAGACCTTAAAGCCTCTCTATGAGAAGGCATTCAAAGAGGCAAAGGCGGCCACGACGGATGAAATCAAGCGAGGCGTGGGCTTGGGAGGGGTCTGGTTTGGTCCAGGACGGAGCGCCCCGGATCAATCGGAGGCGTGGGCAGAACTTCTTCCTGATGACACCCTGCAGATTTGGATTGCAGCGTCTGACATGGGACAAGGGACAGATACAATGTTCTGGCAAATCGCCGCGGAAACCATGGGATTTCCGCTAGAAAGGGTTAAGGTCCTTACCACCGATACCGAGATCACACCGGACGGAAACTTTTCTGCCGGAAGCCGCCAGACCTATGTCTCCGGGAGAGCTGTCCAAATGGCCGTGGAAGAATTGAAAAAAGCCATGGATGAAAATGGGGTTAAGACATACGATGCAATGAAGGCAAAGGGATTGCCCACTCTTTATAAAGCCGTGAATAAACCCATCACTTCGAGACCCGACCCCAAGACCGGTCAGGGGGTGCCGTGGGAAACCTATTCCTTTGGAATTCAAATGGCTGAAGTGGGGGTAGAGGTGAAGACGGGCAAGGTGGATGTCCTTAGGATCACATCTGTCCACGACCTTGGGACGGTGATCAACATCCAGAATGTGGAGGGTCAACTCCATGGTGGCATCTATATGGGGCTCGGATTTGCCCTCATGGAAGATTTCGTCTACACGAAGACCGACAACTTTGCTAAATTCAAGGTCCCCAGGGCCAAAGACATGCCCCAGATGGAGGTGATCACGCTCAATATCCCTAGGAAGAAAGGGCCCTTCGGTGCCTCAGGGACTGCCGAGTATGCCGATGTCCCGACCGCGCCGGCCATTGCGAACGCCGTCTTCCACGCCTGTGGCGTCCGCGTTCGGGATTTGCCCATCACCCCCGAAAAGATTAAAGGAGCGTTGCAGAGCTGATCATCCCCCTCACCCTCTTCCAGAAGGGTGGGAAAGAGGACACAGGAGAACTTCTTGAGGCCTGATTTAGAGTGCGGACCCTGCTTGATGAAATGGGTCTATGAAAGATCAGGAGTCCTGGCCAATCCAGAGAAGCGCTTTCAACTGATAAGAAATATCCTGGAAGTGCTCTCTCTTGAATTCCATCCTACCGCCAATGTCGGCAGGTTATCTAATCGAATGACCGACTCCATCCATGAATTCGTCATCGATTCTGCCGCATATTACGAAGGACTCAAACTCCAGAGCAACAAACTGGCAGAGGGTTTATTGAAGTCTGCAATGAAATATATCGAAGACGGCCAATCCCCCCGGGAGAAGTTTCAGCGGGCATGTGGACTATCCGCTGCAACCAATGTCGCCCCCATGGGTGCCCCCTCCGAAGGTTTCAAATTTCAAGAAGCTTTGAACATCATGAAAGAAAAAAAAACATTCCCCACCCTCATCGGAGATGTGTTTAAAGCCGTACAAGGTGCCACCCACGTTCTTTACATTACTGATAATGCCGGCGAAATAGGATTCGATTCTCTTCTCATAGCCAAACTGAAAGAAATGGGCTTAAAGGTGACCCTCATCGTAAAGGAAGACCCCTTTTTCGAGGATGCTACGCTGAAGGATGCTTCTTTTTTCGGGCTGGATAAGTTGGTTGATCACGTTTCCATCATCAAGGGCTTCTTTGTCCCGGGGAGGAATCAGGGCGCTCTTCGTAATCTCTATAAGAAGAGTGACCTGCTCATCGCCAAAGGTACGGGAAGTTACGAGGCCTTGAAAGATGAATTGGATGGGAAAAAAATGATCTTCATGCTGAAGGTTAAGTGTAGACCGATCGCTGCGGTTACAGGGGTCGATCTAGGGAGTTTCATCGTAAAGCTTGACCGATGATGACCGGAATCGATCTTTATTCCGTCGCAATGAGAACATGAAATGCGTATTTCTTTCATCAGTATCCTCTGCCCCAGACGGAGCAACCCGTAGCATTTTCCTGACAGAGGGGAGTCATGAAATCAAAGAACGAAAGGAGGGGAACGCCTATGCGTGAATGATCTTGTATAGGTCGGACGGGTGGAAAATTGAAAAGTATCGACCAGAAAACAAGTCAGGAGGTGGGAAATGAAAGTGTATGATGTCGTTCCGGGGCTTGAATTTAGTGATGTGCATGACCTACAACAATCGCCAGCCTGGTTTCTCGACGCCACCCATTCGGTTCCCCCATGGACCCCGATGTTCGGGTGGTTCTGGGTAAACTTCTGCCGGCACGGAATGCAGTACGGCGCTGAAACCCTCTCCCTTCCTACCGTAAAGGGATGGGACTGGCGCTTCAAGGATGGAGGTGGCTATCTATGCCTTCTTTTCGTCGATTCTGAAAAGGAGAAAGAGGAGAGGCAGAAGAAGTTCAGGGAAGCCATCCGGCCCTTCGTCGACAACTATGATGGACTCTGGGGTGGATACGTCAAGGAGATGTTGAAGAGATACGACCATGTGAAGGCTCTAGATCTCGACACTGCCACGAATATCCAGCTACTGGAGAACTTCGAGGAAGTGATCGATACCTGCCGAAGGATGTGGGAAATCCACATGCATATGATGTACGGCACCTACACGCCTTACGTTCTTTTCGAACAACTCTGCAAGCAGATGCTGAGCATCGATGATACTCATCCCACTTTCCAGAAGATGGTAAGCGGCTTTGACAATGAAAGCTTCCGAGTAGACCGGAGGCTCTGGGAATTTTCCAAGAAGGCAAGAGATATGGGGCTTCAAACCCTTTTTATGGAAACTCCGGCAAAGCAAATCAAGGCAAAACTCGAAACGAGTGACAAGGGGAAAACCTTCTTGAAGGAATTCGATCAATTTCTCGACAAGGAGGCGGGCTGGCGGATGGAGCGAATGGCTGAGATCAACGTACCCACCTGGCAGGAAGACCCCACCCCGGGCTTCGAGACGATAAAGCTTTACCTGAAAAAAGGCGGGGATTTTGACCTAGACGAAGATCGGAAGAAAGCCGAAAGGGAGAGGAAAGAGGCTGAGAAGGAGGTGCTGGCAAAGGTCACCCAGGAGCAGAAAGGTTGGTTCTCGATGCTGCTCAAGGTGGCTCAGAACTGCAGCCGGTTCAGCGAAGAACATAATCACTATCTTGATCTTTACACGCATGCTTTGATCAGAAGGTCCTGCATGGGCCTGGGGAGGCGATGGGTCAAAGCAGGAACGATTAATCAACCTGAGGATATCTTCTTCCTCATCCCCGATGAGGTTCGAAGGGCTGGCATAAACCCTGACAGATTCAATCTAAAGCCTCTGGTGGAACGGCGGAAGAAAGAATGGCAGGAATGGTGTCAGCGAGGCAACCCGCCTGCCATTATGAGAGAAGGTTTCACCTTGGATCAAGCGATCGGAGGCCTGGTTCAATCATTGGATCCGATTGCCCTCAAGGTCGTCGTGGGCAGTATGCCTGTCGTAAGAGCCGAGCTCAAGGCAGACCTATACGGAACATGTGGATCCCCGGGAGTGGCCGAAGGGATCGCGAGGGTGATCTCCAAGGATGAAGACCTGCCTCAAATCCAGAAGGGAGACATCCTTGTCTCTGCAAGTACCTCTCCTGCGTGGACGCCCGTTTTTAGCCTGATCAACGGCGTCGTAGTGGATCGGGGTGCCAGCCTTTCCCATGCCGCCATCGTAGGCCGTGAGTACGGAATTCCCGTGGTCATGAACGTCTTTGAGGGGACTACCAAGATCAAATCAGGCCAGAAAATTCGTGTCGATGCAAATATGGGAGCTGTCTTCATCTTAGACAAATAGAAATTGGCCGGATGCCCTGCACATTGTCTGGTGCAGGGCATCCCCACGAGGGTAAGCCCATGAGCGGAAAATGGATTTACTGGTTCGGAGAGTTAAGCAAAGAGGCGAATGATTTTGTTGGGAAGAAATGTGCAAATCTAGGGGAGCTGACCAAGATCGGCCTGCGTGTTCCTCCAGGTTTTGCCCTCTCGGTGGACGCCTACAGGACGTTTATGGAAGAGACAGGGGCCGGGGAAGAGATCAAAGAATATGTGAGGAGAGAATTCAAGGATACGAAGGATGTGGCCCAAGAATTGGAGGCGAGTAAGGTGATCAGAGGCATCATCGAGGATAAAGAGATGCCTTCGAAGATGAAGGAGGAACTCACTGCTCATTATGGAAAGCTGTGCCAGGAGTGCCAACAGACTGATCTCTCCGTTGCTGTCCGGTCAAGTGGAGCGGTCAGCATGCCCGGACAGATGGAAACTTATCTCAATGTGAAGGGTGCCCAGGAGGTGGTCAAAAAGGTCATCGAAGTATGGGGAAGCGCTTTCACCGCTCGCGCCATCTCCTTCCGCTTCCAGCAAGGACTTCCCATTGATTGGGCGCCTATCGGCGTTGCCGTTTTGAAGATGGTGAACGCCAAGTGCGCAGGGGTGGTCCTAACGGTCATCCCCACGACAGGAGATACCTCCAAGATTATCATCGAGGGAAAC
>Ga0335081_10021602_pt1 | contig 10415 bp, 8 predicted proteins | sample Lox_Sample_35_FD_206713 | JGI IMG/M metagenome (GOLD analysis project Ga0335081, IMG submission 206713) | Soil microbial communities from Loxahatchee National Wildlife Refuge, Florida, United States - Lox_Sample_3.5 | ecosystem: Environmental > Terrestrial > Soil > Wetlands | place: USA: Florida...
CCTCATTCCGAGTGGAAGGACGACTCCCGTGACCGCCCAGCCTGCCCCATCATCCCAGAGCGTCACCGCCGTCCGCCGTTTCAACCGTTTCTACACCCGCCAAATCGGCATCTTGCGCGAAGGATGGCTGAACAGCCCTTTTTCGCTAGCCGAGGTGCGGGTGCTTTATGAGATTGCCCATCGCAGGCAACCAACGGCAGCGGAGCTCTGCAAAGACCTCGGCCTCGATCCCGGCTATTTGAGCCGCATGCTTCGGCGCTTTGAGCAGCAAAACCTGCTCAACCGGACTCCCTCGGTCACCGACGGCCGTCAAAGCCTGCTCTCCCTCACCCCACGCGGCCGCCGCGTCTTCGCGCCGCTTGAAGCCCGTCAAAGTCACGAGGTCGGCGCCCTGCTCGCACGGCTTTCTTCACAGAAGCGACATCGCCTGCTCGAAGCCATGCGCACCATCGAAGACGTCCTCGATCCTAAACCCGCCGGGCAAGCCACCTATGTCCTTCGCCGGCATCAGCCGGGCGACATGGGCTGGATCGTTCACCGCCACGGCGCCCTGTATTTCCAGGAATACGGCTACGATGAGCACTTTGAAGCCCTGGTAGCGGAAATTGTCGCCGCGTTTGTTGAGCGCTTCGATCCCAAAAGCGAGCGCTGCTGGATTGCAGAAAAAGATGGCGAAATAGTCGGCTGCATCTTTGCTGTCCGCAAATCGAAAACTATCGCCAAGTTACGCTTGCTGCTCGTGGAACCTTCTGCTCGAGGCCTGGGCATCGGCGCTCGCTTGGTGAACGAGTGCGTGCGCTTCGCCCGCCAAGCAGGCTACAAAAAAATGACCTTATGGACGCAGAGTGAACTGCTCGCTGCCCGCCATCTCTACGAGCGCGCCGGTTTTTATCTCGCCGGCAAAAAACGCCACCATAGCTGGGGACGCAGCCTGGTGGCAGAAACTTGGGAACTCAAATTGTGAATGCCACTTCGCTCAATCGGCGGGATTCCGTGATCATTGCGCGGCGTTTGCGGTCGATTTCTGCAACTCATCGAGCTCCGCCAGCACCTCTTCGCTGTGCTGGTTCGGATTCACGCTCGTATATGTCCGCACGATTTTTCCCTGCGGATCGATCAGAAAAGTGTGACGCGCGGCAATCTGCGTTACGCCGAAGTTCATCAACGAACCGTACTGACTGGAAACTCTGTGGCTTGTGTCAGCCAACAGCTTGAAGTTAAGGCCTTCTTTGGTGCAGAACTGCTTGTGAGAATCGGCGCTGTCCACGCTCACGCCCAGGACCACGGCGTTGCGTTGCGCGTACTGCGGCTGATCGCGCTGGAAGTTGTGCGCTTCGATGGTACATCCGCTGGTGAAATCTTTGGGATAGAAGTACAGCACGACCCATTTGCCGCGATAATCCTTTAAGCTGACCTGTGCGCCTTCCTGCGATGGGAGAGTGAAATCGGGAGCCATGCTGCCTATGGTGGGAACAGAGCCGGCAAACACTTTGCGCGCGGCAATTCCTACGACGGCAACGCCCACAACTACGAGCAAAACAATCAGCCAGATCCGCATTTTGTGTCCTCTATTCTCAGAATAGCAAATCGCACAGGGAAAATGGGACATGCTTGCCAACAATATATCCAGTCAAGAATCAGGCGTTTACGCAAAAATCCGGCTTCGAGGGGGCTTGACAGGATTTCTTCACAAAATCCCGGCCCCATGATATAGTCCGCGCCGTGCCTGCGTCGCGGCGTATTTTTCGGCGGGCCCTGGGCTGCATTCTGCTGCTCACGGCGTTCTCCGTCTTTGCCATGGCGGGAGACGACGACCAGCCCGAACCTGCGCCGCATTTCCGCGCGAAAACTCTCACCGGCGAAACTTTCAACAATGACTCCGTCAAAGGCAAGGTGGTTTTATTCGAGTTCTGGACTACCTGGTGCCCCTACTGCAAGCGGGAGCAAGCGCTCGTCGATCAGGTTAATCAGCAATATGCCGATCAGGGCCTGGTCGTGCTTGCCGTCGACGTAGGCGAGGGCAAGAAAAAAGTCATGAAGTACCTCGCAGAGAATCCGCGTTCCTGCCGCATCGTTCTCACTGAAGACACAAACCTCGCCGCCATGTATGCGGCCACTTCCTATCCCATTTACGTAGTCGTCGATCGCGACGGCAACATCGCCGGCGAGCAACGCGGCGCTGCCGGCGAGCGCGGCCTGCGTAACTTGCTGCGCCGTGCCGGGATCGAAGACAAATAGTCTGTCGCTGTTCCCCCCATCCAAATGCAGAATTCAACGGAAATTCACTTTGCATTAACCTTATCGCTCCCCCCGCATTGCTAATGTTTTGCTGAAACTGCAAGCGCGACTCAGTTTCGCCTCTCGCCACCCGGAATTTGCTATGCGACTGAACCGTTTCCGCATTTGTGTGATTGCTTCCGTCTTACTCACATCGTGCGCGTTCGCGCAAAACTCCGGCGCCGATGTTTGCCCACGCGTCACGATCGGCGGGACGGTCCCCGAGCCCGCGGATCTGCGCAGTAAAGGCGGCGTGTTGAAAGTGGACCTTGCCTACCGCAGTTTCGTCGACTCACACGGCTTGACGCGCTATTGCTACATCGACAAGGATGGCAACGAATCGCCCAATCTCCGCGTCAAGCCCGGTGATCAGGTCATCCTCACGCTGCGCAACGAGTTGCCGGCGGCTTCCACGCAAGATCCAAACAGACAACCAATGCACAGCCACGGGAGCGCAACATGCGCCTCCGGTCCCATGGCAGCTTCTTCCACCAACCTGCATTTTCACGGGCTGCTGATTCCGCCGGTTTGCCATCAGGACGACACGCTCAACACCGTGATCGCGTCTTCCTCGCCGCCTTTCGAATACAAATTTCAAATTCCGATCGATCAGCCGCCGGGGTTGTATTGGTATCACCCTCATTTGCACGGGTTTAATAAGGCGCAAGTTTTGGGCGGAGCTTCCGGCGCGCTGATCGTGGAGGGCCTGGAGAAAGACGATCCCGCCGCCTCCGGTTTGCCGGAACGAGTCTTCATCATTCGCGATCAGGACCTTATGAATCCTGACGCGGCTCCGGTGCAATCGGGTTCCATGCCCGCTGCACAGGTGCTGCGCGACGCCGAGGGAGACATTCTCAACACCGGCACCGGCGGCGGCAAACCCGCCAAAGATCTCTCCATCAATTTTGTTCCTGTTCCCTTTCCTGAATACCAACCCGCCGTGATTGCGATGGAGCCTTCCCAGCGCGAGTTGTGGAGGGTGTTGAACGCCTCAGCCATTACCTATCTCGATTTGCAGGTCCTGTTTAACGACGCGCCGCAACGTGTGGGAGTGGTGGCGCTCGACGGCATTCCCGTCAATGACAACGGCAACCATGAGCAGCAGGTAGCGTGGAAATTTCATATTTTTCTTCCGCCAGCCGCGAGGGCAGAGTTCATCGTGAAAGCTCCGGGGGAAGGAATCCATGCCAGCCTGGTGACCAGAACTGTGGACACCGGGCCGGCCGGTGAAAATGATCCTACGCGGCCACTCGCCAGCATCGTCGCCAAGACCGACGCACCCGGCCCGCAATCGCAGTTACCGGCCTCCTCGGTCACGCGGAACTCTCATGCTGCTATTCCATTGAGCAAAGTTGCGCCCGTGCGTCAGCGAAAGCTCTATTTTTCAGAGAAGCCGCAAAATCCCAACGACCCCAACAGCCCCATGGTGTTCATGTTGACGGTCGATGGGCAAACCCCTGTTCCTTTCGATCCCAACGCGGCTGCTCCCGATTTGATTGTGACTCAGGGTGATGTTGAAGACTGGATTGTGGAAAACCGCACGCAAGAGCTGCACGATTTCCACATCCATCAGCTTCACTTTCAATTGCTGGAATGGAACGGCGTGCCGGTGGACGAGCCTTTCCTCCGCGACACTGTGAACGTGGCGTACTGGGACGGAAAGAGTTCCGTGTACCCTCAAGTAAAACTGCGCATAGACTTCCGAAACCCCAACACAGTCGGGACCTTCGTCTATCACTGCCATCTTCTCGAACACGCAGACGGCGGCATGATGGGAACCATTCGCGTGGAACCAATGCGACAGAAAGCGGCGGCGATCGAGCACTTCGGCAGTTCGTCAAACTCCACGCCGAGTTCTTCCAGCATTCGATAATTCGTAACGAAAATTTCATCTGCCTGTGACGTGCCTGTAAAGTCGGTTGCGTAGCATCGCGAAAATCGCCTAAGCGCCTCCGAAAATTTTTCCGGGTTGGTGCGGTTCAGGGAACTAGTTTGCACTCTGGATCCATAGGGCGAAGTGTCTACAAGACTAAAGCAAGGAGAAGAGTCGATGATTCATAAGCATCTCCGCCGCTTGGCGAGCCTTGCAGCAACCGCGTGCCTGATTTGCACTTCTCTGGCTGACGCGTGGGCCGCCAAGAATCCCGCTGAAAGCTACCCGACAACCACTCCCATCAAACATGTCGTCGTAATCTTCCAGGAGAACGTCTCCTTCGACCACTACTTCGCCACTTACCCCAACGCGACTAACCCGGCCTCCGAGCCCCAATTTACGCCGCTCCCCAACACCCCCAGCGTCAACAATCTGCTGAGTGGCGGCTTGTTGACCGAGAACCCGAACTCCGCGCAGCCGTTCCGGCTGGACCGGCCACAAGCTGTGACCTGCGACCAGGACCACAACTACACGCCCGAACAGGTGGCTTTTGATCTCGGTGCCATGGACAAATTTCCCGAGAACACCGGCCAGGGCAACTCGGTGGCTTTTCCCTGTCCGGACTACGGACACAACGCCGGCATCGTCATGGGTTATTACGACGGCAACACCGTCACCGCCATATGGAATTACGCGCAGCACTATGCGATGAGCGACAATTCCTATAACACACAATTCGGGCCGTCCGCTCCCGGCGCGGTCAACCTGGTCAGTGGCAACACCAGCGGAGCCGTGTACATCAGCGGCGGTTCGACCAGCGGCCTGATCTCTGATGGTGGCACGACGGGCGCGTTGATTGGCGATGCCCGCCCGGGTCTGGACGACTGCAACCCAACCGGCAAGACCTACGTCAGCTTTCCCAGCGGAGTCAGCGTTGGCACGCTGCTCAATCAAGCCAATGGTGGCAGCGGCTACACTTGGGGCTGGTTTCAGGGCGGCTTTGCTCCTACTAGCGCGCCCGGCGTAATTCCGGCGGTTTGCGCGGCTGCCAGCACCAATCTCGCGGGCACGACGGCTGACTACGTGGCCCACCACCAGCCGTTTCAGTTCTTCCCTGACACCAATAACCAGCACCACCTGCGGCCAAGCTCCGCTGCTGCGATCGGTACTTCGGACCAGGCCAACCATCAGTACGATCTGAACGACTTCTTCGTGGCCTTAACCAACGGACATTTGCCCGCGGTCAGTTTTCTCAAGGCGAAGGCGATCGACGATGGCCACCCGGGTTATTCCGATCCTCTCGACGAGCAGACCTTCCTGGTGAACACCATCAACACGATTCAGGCGAGCTCGTACTGGAAGGACACGGCAATCATCATTGCCTACGACGACTCTGATGGCTGGTACGACCACCAGATGGATCCTTTGGTGAACCAATCGCAGGTCACAGATGATCAGCTGACTGGCGCCGGACTATGCGGCACAAATACCAACTCTACCTTCCAGGGACGCTGCGGCTACGGTCCCCGGACTCCGCTTCTCGTGATCTCACCCTACGCAAAACAGAACTATGTCGACCATGCGATCACCGATCAGTCCTCGATCCTCAAGTTCATCGAAGACAACTGGAACTTGGGACGGATCCCTGGATCGGCCGATGCGAAAGCCGGGTCGCTGAACGGTCTGTTCGAATTCACCGGCGCAAAGAGGGCGGCGAAGTTGCCGCTAGATCCGAGCACTGGGTTGCTGGAGCCGTAACTTCAGTGCAACGGAGTTGAAAGGCCTGCCCCGGACGCAGGCACAACCAAGGCCGGTTCTGAAAACGGGACCGGCCTTTTGTTTTGGCGCTTTAGCAGGATTTCTATTGTGTGACCACCCCACAGGCGATGCGATCGCCGGCGTTGCCCGCGGGATCGGTCTTCATGTCGTCGGCTTTGGCGTGGACCATCAGGGCCGTGCCCCCATTGCTGAAAAGCGAATGTGAGTCGGAACCCAGGGTGACGTTCTTGTTGATGATGGTGGTCTTTGCGGTTCCATCGGCTTTCACCGTGAAATTGGGCATGTCGCCCGCGTGTGGGCCGTCAGGATTCTGCAAGCCGTGCTTTTTGCCTTCGGGATTGAAATGCGGCCCGGCCGACTTGAAATCCGGCGGATCGCACTTGGCGGTCTGATGGAAGTGCACGGCGTGCACTCCGGGCGGCAGATTCTTCAGATTGAGCTTGAGCTCGACTCCGCCTTTCACGCTTTTCAGGGTTGCCGTGCCCGCGCTCTCGCCCTTCGAGTTGATCAGCGTGACGGTTTTCTTGGCAGCGCCACGGGCGTGGAGAATGGACGCGGAAAGCAAAATGACGGAAAGCGAGAGCAGGAATCGGCTGGTTTTCATGGCCGCGATTATAGTTGATCTCTTTGCTTGGCGGGAACGATCTCGAAGAGAATGTCGATCTCGTCTTTCACCCGCACGGTGCCCCCGGCAATTTTCACGGCAGTAATTCCGAAATCGGTTTGTTTCAGCTTTACTGAGCCGGAATATCTTCCATCTGAAAACTCGACCGGGAACTCGATCGGCTTGGTCGCGCCGTGCAGAGTCAGCGAGCCATGCACGAGAAAATGGCCGGGACTGCTCGCCTCGATGTGGCTCGACATAAAAGAAATCTCCGGGAACTGAGCGACATCGAGGACTTTTTCGCTCTTCATGGTGCTCTCGATTTGAGCTTTCTCGGAATCCTTGCTCCCGGGATCCATGACTTTCATCTCTGAGGTATGAACTTTCAGTTCCACGGAAAGCTTATCCGCATCGAGCTGTCCGGAGGCGATGGGCGCCGAAATGGTGTGATCGTGAGCGAAGCCGGAGAAGAATCCAGTTTTGTAGACGCGCACGGTGAGCTTGGAAGCTGCCGTGTTGATGTCGGCGGCGTGAGCTGGCGCGAAGGTCGCCAGCGCCAACGCCACGAGCAGCGATCTCCGCATGAAAGCTTGTCGGGTCACAGAGATAAATTGTAATAGGCGTAGGGCTGGCTGGCCCACTTTGCCTTTATCTGTCCTACCACGAGAAAGGCTGCCCCAGCTTTGCCGGTTTTGCAAAGCTGGGTACCACAACTCTCGATCCCAATGTTTGCTGGTCACATCTAGCAAAACCAACCGGTGCTCCGCACCGGTCAGGAGCACTATGCCTTGACAGCACCTTCCCTCTTATCGAGGGCCACCCGCCCGTCCCGGCGTCCTTTCATGCGAGCCTACCATTGTAGAATCAGAACAATGCCGTTTCACATTCAAACTCAGTCTGGCAATCTCCTTGTGGACGTCAATCCGGAGCAGTGTCCCGTTTGCCTGCACGCAGTCCATCCGCTCGAGGCTGGGGCCTTCCTGATCGGGCGCTCTATTGAGAGGGTCCTCCGCTGCCCTCGTTCGCAGTGCGGACGGGTCTTCATCGCACGCTACCAGCATACGCAGAACACGCCGAACGGTCCCCTCTACAGCCTAAGGGAGCAGCTTCCGCTCACAATCGTGGTTTCGCAGCACAACGAGATCATCAAAGCTGTGTCGCCGGACTTTGTGGCGATCTATGCGGAAGCCGAAAAAGCCGAACTGAGCGGCCTGAAGCTAATCTGTGGCCCAGGGTACCGAAAGGCGCTGGAGTTCTTGATCAAGGATTATGTGATCCGCTCGCATGCAGGCAAGGCTGACGAGATAAAGAGGCTCAACTTGGCCAAGTGCATCACCGAGTATGTGCCGGACGAGAAGGTCAAGCGAGTCGCCGCGAGGGGAGTCTGGTTAGGCAACGACGAGACCCACTACCTTCGAAAGTGGGAAGAGAAAGACGTAAAGGACCCGAAGGCACTCATTCGGTTGACACTTCACTGGATCGAGATGGATGAGCTGACGCAGCAGACGTTGCGAGACATGCCGGAAGGAAAGTGATGCCGCTTCTGGGAGAGATACGCCAACGACTGCCGCCCTTGGCGCGCTTTCCATCATTAGGAAACTCGGGGAATTCGAAAGACGAGACGCTCCCAGTAAGCGGTTCGAATCACACCCCAAAGAGAACCGCAGAGCAGCACACACCTCATTCATCCGTGCGGAACTAAGCTGGGGCCACACGTTCCCCAGGCGTTGTTGCGAAGCGGTTTTGGGTGGCGCAGCGCTTCCAGGGGGCTTGCCCACCTTTGCATCGCCACGACGGAGGCTGCCCCAAGCGATCAATAACTTACCTGTCTAGACACAACCGTCATCACACTGTGTTCCACGTGGAACACTTTGCAGGCTTGTAAAAACTTTGTCGGCTTAGAATCCCCGCCCGCGGAAGAAATACACCAACTCGATCACCAGAATGATCACCACCATCAATTCAAGAAAGAAGGCCCGGCTCTGGTTGAACTGGTCAACCATGTAGCGGTAAAGGTCTTCGGCGGTGTCGAGCTTTTGTGTGACCAGGTCTTTGTAGTCCGGCACGCCGATTTTGGCTGCGGCCAGTTTGTATAGGCGGGCGGAAAACATGTCGCTGAGGAACTTGATGGCGTTGTCGGCGTGCTCGGTCAGTTCCGTCACATCGAGCAGGACGGTGTGCAGCTTGCGGGCGGCATTGGCAGTTCGCCAGCGCCCGAAAACCCCGCTGCCCTTATCAGCTGAATCGTAGACACTTTCCAGCTCGCGGGTAAGCAACTCGTCGTAGTGGCGGAACTCGAGCAGCTGGGAATTGGCGTACTCAAGGAGCTGAATGGCAGTGTCTGCGCCCGATTGAGTGTCGTAAAGGAAGGCTGCGTTCCAGCCGATCACGGTTAAGTCGTTCGGATAATACGAGATACGGGATTGCAGGATCTCGTTGCGCTCGCCCTCGGAAAGCTGGGCGATCTCGCCGCGGACGATCTGGGCGATGTGCGCGCCATGCGCGTTGCAAAGCTCGGCCGCGGAAGGTGAGCCGACCATTTCGCGCACGTGGAAGATGAAATAGTCTTCACTCAGCCAGTTTGAATACGGCTTGACCAGCGCCGGCCGGGCGCGCTCAAGCTTTTCGCGCGCAATGCGCGAGGCGTACCGCTCGAAGTCGACGTCCCAAACCCAGCGGCTGGAAAGCTGAACCAGGGTGTCCCAATCCCCGGCAAAGGGCAGCTCCAGGACCACGCTGAGCACGCCGTAGTCGTAATACTTGAGCTGGCCGCGAAGGCGCTCGCCGCTATCCAGAACCAGCGGCTCGATGGTTTCGACCACCGGAGGGCGCTGATAACGCACATATCCGGGGGCGGGATGCTTGAAACTGGGCTGCTCCTGCGTGCGGGCGCCAAAAATCTCCCGCAAGCGGTCGAGTTTGATCTCTTCGCAGATGTCGAACTGGATCAGGACGAGAACTGATCCTTGCAGGGTAGTTTCGATAACCGGGAGGACAGCTTCCTGAAGAGTTGTGCCGCTGAGCGTGAGGGTGTCTTGGGGGTCGCGAGCCATAAAAGTTTGCCTTGGACGAACTCGGGTAGGCCTGAGCACCCGCCTGAGCAGCGTAAGTAGTATTTTCCCAGAAATTGAAGATGTTGGGGAGAGGCCGGGGAGTAAATAGGTAAGTTATTGATTGGGCTAGGCTTAGCCTTCTTGATTGGCAGGCGAGGCTCTCGATCCACTCGGTCGCCGCGCCCACACGGTCAGTCCTTCCGTGTGAGCGCCCACAGCGCTGCGGCTCCGGCGGCTACAGCGGCCAGAGTTAATCCCGTGCGCTTCATCGATCGATGGACTGCGGCTTGGTGGAATTGAACGGCCTCGGATTCCGGGTAAGCGCCAGTTCGAGGCCGGTCACCGGACAGGGCCATTTGAATGACTTCGGCCAGATGCAGCGCGTGGCGGTCGGTGCATTGGGCGATCTGCTCCCGGCAGCTGAACCCATTGGCGATGATGAGCGTATCCGGCGAGGCGGCGCGGACGGCGGGAAGCAGTTCAAGTTCTCCGACTGCGACCGAGACGTCGTACTTTTCCTGCTCGAAGCCGAATGCTCCGGCCATTCCACAGCATCCCGGAGCGGGAGCGTGGAAGTCGAGGCCCATCCTACGGAGGACGGATTCCTCATCTGTCATCTTCATGACCGATTTGTGGTGGCAATGCCCGTGAACCAGGGCGCAGCCTTCGAGCCTGGGAATGGAGAAGTGCTTTGCTTTCTTCTCGATAAACTCGCTGAGAAGAAAAGTCTGCTGGGCCAGGCGGGTAGCGCGGGCGTCGTCGGGAAAGAAATTCAACAGCTCATCACGAAATACCGAAGCGCAACCGGGCTCGAGCACTACCAGCGGAA